>Ga0194112_10001159_pt1 | contig 38771 bp, 31 predicted proteins | sample TA2MahC400mmetaG_FD_146191 | JGI IMG/M metagenome (GOLD analysis project Ga0194112, IMG submission 146191) | Freshwater microbial communities from Lake Tanganyika, Tanzania - TA2015016 Mahale Deep Cast 400m | ecosystem: Environmental > Aquatic > Freshwater > Lake | place: Tanzania: Lake... | reverse complement strand
CGGTCGAATCCGGCGGCACGCTGGCGCCGGGCTCCAGCCCGGGCACGCTGACCGCGGGCAACGCGGTCACCCTGGAACTCGGGTCGACGCTGGCCGTCGAGATCAACGGCACGACGGCCGGGACCGACTACGACCAGCTGGCGATGGGCGGCTTCGGGCTGACCCTGAACAACCCCGGCCTGACCGTCGCGCTCGGCTTCACGCCGGGCCTCGGGGACTCCTTCGCGATCGTCTCGGGCCTCTCGGGCTTCGATCCCGGCACGTCCGGCACGTTCAGCGGAAAGCCGGACGGCAGCGCGTTCACCGTCGGAGCGACAACGTTCCAGATCGACTACGATGCCACCGAAATCACGCTGACCGTCGTCCCGGAACCGTCCACGCTCGGCCTCTTCGGCCTGCTGACGGTCGCCGGCCTGCTGCGGCGCCGGCTGCGGAAGCCCGTCATCCGGTGATCCGGGCGGACCGGCGGGCCGCGCCGGAGGGCGGAATCGGGGTGCGGGGCTGAACGGAGGGCGACCATGAGCCGACCGATGACTCCGGAGCCCGCCGCCGGCCGCATCGGCATGCGACTGGACCGGCGCCGGTTCCTCAAGGCCTCGGGCCTCGCCGCCGCGGGAACCGCCGTCGCCGGCATCCCCGCGATGGCCGGGCCGTTCACGCGGGAGGATTTCGACCGGCTGGTGCCGGCCGACAAGAAGCTCCATCCCGAGTGGGTGAAGTCCCTCTTCGCGCGCGGCGCCCCGGCGCCCGTCCGCTGGCCGGAATCCCGGCTCGTCGGCATGCCGGTGGGGGGCGTCTGCTGCGGCCAGCTCTACCTCGGCGGCGACGGGCGCCTGTGGCACTGGGACATCTTCAACCGCGTCTACAACAGCGGCACCGGCGGCCCGCGGTACGCGAAGCCCCTCGAGCCCGACGCCCCGTTCGCACAGGGCTTCGCGCTGCGCGTCACCGGCCCCGGCGGCGACGACGTGCGTCCGCTGGATCACACCGGGTGGAGGGCGGTCGACTTCACCGGCGAGTACCCGGTCGGGCGCGTCGACTACCGCGACGACGGCTGCCCGGTCCGCGTCTCGCTGGAGGCGTTCTCCCCCTTCATCCCGCTCGACGAGGACGACTCCTCGCTGCCCGCCACGTTCATGCGCTTCACGCTCCGCAACACCGGCACGCAACCGGTCGAGGCGGCGGTGGCCGGCTGGATGGAGAACGCGGTCGCCCGCGACACGCCCGGCGACGGTTCGGAGGAGCGGGTCAATGCCGTCGTCCGCGGCGACGGCTTCACGATGATCGAGTACTCCGCGCGGCCCGGTCCCTCCCGCGCGGCCGCCCCGGCCCGCCCCGACATCGTGTTCGACGACTTCGAGCGGGCGACGCACGAGGGATGGACGGTCGAGGGCGACGCCTTCGGCTCCGGCCCCGTTTCGCAGGAGCAGGTCCCCGACTACCAGGGGAAGCTCGGCATGCACGGGACGAGGGCCGTCAACTCCCACGCGACCGCGCCGGGCGAAAACGTCGGCGGCAAGGACGGCGCGAAGGGCACGCTGACCAGCCGGACGTTCACCATCGAGCGCAGCCACATCCGGTTCCTGGTCGGCGGCGGCGCGCACAAGGATGCGACCTGCGTGGAGCTGCTCGTCGACGGGACGCCCGTGCTGTCCGCCACCGGCCGCAGCGCCAACGAGATGGCGCCGGCGACGTGGGATGTCCGCCGCTGGGCCGGCCGCGAGGCGCGCCTGCGCATCGCCGACCGCCAGGCCGGCGGATGGGGCAACATCGGCGTCGACCACATCGTGTTCACCGACGCCCCCGCCGAGCCGGCGCCCCCGCTGGAGCGGCGCCCGGACTTCGGCACGATGGGGCTCGCGCTCCTCGGCGCCGCCGGCCGTGCCTGCGCCGACCTGCCGGCCGATGCGGCGCCGAAGGACGTGTGGACCGCGACGCCGAACGACGGCCCCGTGGCCTCGTCCGATCCGGCGCGGCGCGCGGGCGCGCTGGTCCGGACCGTCCCGCTGCCGCCCGGCGGCACGGCGGAGGTCGCCTTCGTCGTCGCGTGGCATTTCCCGAACATCCGGCTGGCGAAGCTCGAGGCCAACGGCGGCCGGCACTACGGGGCGCGCTTCGCCGACGCGCGCGCCGTGGTCGCGCATGCGGCGGCGAAGGCGGACCGGCTCACCGCGCAGACCCGGCTCTGGCGCGACACGTGGTACGATTCGACGCTGCCGCGCTGGCTTCTCGACCGGACCTTCGCGACCGTCTCGCACCTCGCCACGAACACCTGCTACCGCTTCGCCAACGGCCGCTTCTACGGCTGGGAGGGCGTCGGCTGCTGCGCCGGAACCTGCACGCACGTGTGGCACTACGCGCAGGCCGTCGGGCGCCTGTTCCCCGCCCTCGAGCGCAGCGCCCGCGAGATGGCCGACTGCGGCGCCGGGTTCGAGGAGTCGACGGGCCGCATCCGCTTCCGCGCCGAGCACAACAACCACTGGGCGGTGGACGGCCAGGCCGGCTCGATCCTGCGCATGTGGCGCGAGCACCAGATGAGCGCCGACGACGCCTTCCTGCGTCGCGTCTGGCCGCGCACGCGCAAGGCCGTCGAGTTCCTGCTCGCCCAGGATCCGGACGCCGACGGCATCCTCGAGGGGCAGCAGCACAACACGCTCGACGCCGACTGGTACGGCGCCGTCGCGTGGCTCAGCGGCCTCCACGTCGCCGCCCTTCTCGCCGCCGCGGAGATGGCCCGCGAGACGGGCGACGCGGACTTCGCCGCGCAGTGCGTCGCCATCGCCGCCCGCGGCCGGGCGAACCTCGCGGAGCGGCTCTTCGACGGCGAGTACTTCATCAACCGGCCCGACCCGAAGCGCGCCGACACCATCAACTCCGGCACCGGCTGCCACATCGACCAGGTCTTCGGCCAGGGCTGGGCCTGGCAGGTCGGGCTCGACCGCGTGATCCCGCAGGCGGAGTGCGTTTCCGCGCTGCGCGCGCTCTGGCGCTACAACTTCTCGCCCGATGTCGGCGTCTACCGCAACGCCAACCCGCCCGGGCGCTGGTACGCGATGCCCGGCGAGGCGGGCCTGCTGATGTGCACGTTCCCGCGGTCGGACTGGGACTTCGAACGGGCCAAGGGCGGCGCCGCCCGTTCCCCGGGGTTCGCCGGCTACTTCAACGAGTGCATGACCGGCTTCGAGTACCAGGCCGCCTCCCACATGGTCGCCGAGGGGCTTCTGACGGAGGGGCTCGCCGTGACGCGCGCGGTCCACGACCGCTACGCGCCGCAGCGCCGCAACCCCTACAACGAGATCGAGTGCGGCGACCACTACGCCCGCGCCATGGCCGGCTACGGCGTCTTCCTCTCCGCGTGCGGGTTCGAGGCGCACGGCCCGAAGGGGCACCTCGGCTTCGCGCCGCGCCTGACGCCGGACGACTTCCGGTGCGCCTTCACCGCCGCCGGCGCGTGGGGCTCGTTCGCGCAGTCGCGGCGCGACGGCCGGCTCCGGGCCTCCGTGGGCGTGAAGTGGGGGACGCTGCGCCTGCGCACGCTCGCGCTCGCCTCGCCGACCGTCCCGGCGTCGTTGCGGGTCACGACCCCCGGCGGCGAGGTCGCCGTGACGGTCGCGGGGAAGGACGGCCGTCTCCTGCTGACGTTCGCGGCGGACGTGATCCTCGGCGCGGGCGAGACCCTTGCGGTCGACGGGCAGGCCTGAGACCCCCGCGGAACTACGGGGCGCGGAAGCCCTCGGGCGCCGGTCCGTCCGGGAAATAGACGTCGCGATCCGGCCGGCAGCCGGGCGTGTGCAGGTTCAGCATGTCGAGGGGCTCGTTGTCCGTCCGGAACCCGTGCGCCGTTCCCGGCGGCAGCCGCAGGAAGTCGCCCGCGGCGAGGGGATGGTCCACCCCGTCGAGCACGGCGGTGCCGCGGCCGGCGATGACGAAGTAGAACTCCTCCGCGACGCGGTGCACGCTGACGCCCGTGACCTGCCGCGGGGCCACCGTGACCCGGTAGGCCGTTGCGCGGGCCTCCTCGTCGGGCTCGATCAGCGATTCGATCCCGTAGGGGCCCAGGTGCCGCACGCGGGCCGGGTCGCCGCTCGCGCGGTGGACCAGGCGGCCGTCCTTCCGTGGCTCGGGAGGGCTCACGGCCGCCAGTCTATCCGGTCCGTCGCCGCCATCAAGGGTGGCGCCGGGCGCGCTTCCTCCTGCGATGCCGGAGAACGCCGGCCAGCACCAGCGCCGCCGCGCCGCCGAGGGCCGCGGTGCCGGGCTCGGGCACGATGACGAACGCGACGTCGAGCGACTGCGACGGCTCGAGCGGATCGCGGAGCTCCCGCCAGAGTCCGGGGCCCGGGTCCCACCAGACCGCGTCGTCGTTGAAATTCGTCACGCTGGTCTTCCAACCCGCCGGCTGCGCCGAGTTCGCCGCGAGGTTGATGTCGAGCCAGTAGATCTCGTTCATCGTCTGCACGAACGGGTCGACCGTCACCGGCACGTTGATCTGCCAGTAGCGGGTGTGATCCGCCGCGGCGAAGTAGTTGATCGCCGGGTCGTACCAGCCCTGCAGCCCGACGAACGGCCCCGAGTACTGGAGCATCATGGGGGCCACGTCGCGCTGCCACAGCAGCGCGCCGGGCCTGCTGTAGGCCGGCCCCGGCCCGTCCGGGTCGGGGATGTCCGCATGCACGCTCAGGTGGACGTTCAGGATGTTCGTCGGATGTCCGCCGTCGCCGTGCCACGACACCCAGAAGTGGATCCCGTCGACCGGCCCGCTCGCGGAGCAGCGCCAGTCGTCGGCCACCGTGAGTCCGGTCATGCGGATGTCCCACCCGGTCGGATCCGGCAGCTGGGGGTAGTGCATCTTGTGTCCGTCCTCCACGGTCCAGTCCGCCCGCGCGGCGGCCGGGGACCAGGAGGGCGAGCGTCGCGGCGGCCCATCCGGCGGCCGCGGACCATCGCCTCGTCTTCATGCCTCGGTCCTCCTCCCCATGGGACGCGGCACACCTCCGGCCGGGCGTTTGGAAACTGTCCGTGCGAGACCGGGCGGGGGTGCGCTGCGCCTCCAAGCGAGGCTTCTAGCCCTCCCGGACGGGATGTCAATAGCAAAGCGGGGGGAAACCGAGGCCGCCCGCGGGGGGATCGCGGGCGGTGAATCCGCGCATGCGGCGATGGCCCGCGTCGCGGCCGGCGCGGGTGGTTGTCATCCGTCGATGCGACCGCGTCCGAGAACGATCCACGCGGGGAATGGTCCGGGGCTTGGACGAATGCCGGGGACCGCGGTCCGGACCTTGGAAGATGCGCGCGGTCCGCACGCATGCCTCGCCGGTCATCTCGGGATCCCGCGGCGGGCGTACGGCCCGGACGACGGGAGCGCCTATTCCCTTCGTGTCGGCATGCGCGCCTTCGTCTCCACGCGCCACGCCTTGAGGAGGTCGTGGAGTTCGCGGACCTTCGCCGGGTTCCCGGAGACGAGGTTGTTCCGTTCGCCGGGGTCGTCGGCGAGATTGAACAGCTCGAGGGTGCCGTCCTCGTACCACTCGATCAGCTTCCAGTCGCCGAGGCGCACGGCGCCGCCGGGCGCGCCGCCCTGGTTGCCGTAGTGCGGGTAGTGCCAGTAGATCGCGCCGCGGTCGAGCGTGCCGCCCTTCAGCAGCGGGAGGAAGCTCATGCCGTCGACCGGGCCCGCAGGCTTCCGGCCGGCGAGGTCGAGGATCGTCGGGAGGAAGTCGACGCTCGACACGGCCTGCGCGCACGTTGCGCCGGGCTTCACGACGCCGGGCCAGCGGACGAGCATCGGCTCGCGGATGCCGCCCTCGTAGAGCCAGCCCTTGCCCGCGCGCAGCGGCAGGTTGCTCGTCGGGTGGCCCTCGCTCGTGCTCAGCCCGCCGTTGTCGGACATGAAGAAGACCGCGGTGTTCGTCGCCAGCCCCAGCCGGTCCAGCGCGTCAAGGACGGTTCCGACCGCCTGGTCCATCGCCTCGACCATCCCCGCGTAGATCGCGTGTTCCTGCACCAGCCGCACCTCGCGCTCGCGCTCGCGGCCCCACTTCGCCTCGAGCCCGAGGCGCGCCTTCTTCTCCTTGTACTTCGCGACGAGGTCCGGCCGCGCCATGAGGGGCGTGTGGACGGAGTAGAACGAAAGATAGGCGAGGAACGGCCCGCCGCGGCGCGCCTCGATGAACCGCACGGTCTCGCGAGCCAGCCGGTCGGGCAGGTGCTCGCCCTCGGGGCCGTCCTCGAGCCGCGGGTTGCCGTAGGGCGAGAAGTACTTCTTGCCGCCGTAGGGTCCGCCGCGGTCGCAGCCGCCCTTGTTGACGTCGAAGCCCTGGTCTTCCGGCCAGAAACCCTCGGGCCCGAGATGCCACTTGCCGGCGAAGAACGTGGCGTAGCCGCCGGCCTTCAGCGACTCGGCGAGCGTGGTCTCCTCGAGCGGCAGGCGGTCGAGGTAGGACGCGGGGAGCAGCTTCGTCGGCCGCTTCCACGCATCCGGCTGCGCGGCGCCGAAGTAATCGGTCGTCGCGAGCCGCGCCGGGTATTTCCCGGTCATGATGCTTGCGCGCGTCGGACTGCAAACGGGGCAGGCGGCGTAGCCCGACGTGAAGCGCATGCCCTCGCGGGCGAGGCGGTCGCAATTCGGCGTCTCGTAGAAGGAGCTCCCGAAGCACCCGAGGTCCGTCCAACCGAGGTCGTCGACCAGGAAGAACACCACGTTCGGCGACGCGCCGGCCGTCGCCACCGCCCCGGCCGCCGCCATCGCCGCCACCATCCCGATCCATCGCTTCATGGCATCATCTCCCGTGGGCCAAGTGTAGACGCAGCACGGGGTGGAAGGAAACGCCGGAGATCGAAATCCGAACACCCAGCATCGAACGCCGATTCAACGCCCAACAACCAACGTCCAACAGCCAACACCCAACAGCCAACAGCCGCAACCCCACCTCCCCACGGCCATACGGCCATACTGCCCCACCGCCCCACCGCCATACCGCCCCACCACTTCCCCCCCCGCGCCGCCCCGCGACGATGCCGCAGGGCACCCGGCGGCCCGGCTCGGGGCGGAGCAGTCTGAACCCGCGACGAAACGCGGGATCCTGCAACAGTTCGACGCCGTCCGCCGGGGCCGGCGGCTCCGCCGCCGCCGCGGGCCCGCGCTTTTCGGCGTGATCCCGCGGTGAAGGCGTGTCCTAATGCGGGCATGAGCACTCCGACCCGCGCCGCGATCCTCCCCGTCCTGCTCCTTGCCGCCGCCGTCCGCGCCGCCGTGTGGCCCGGGGCCCAGCCGGACGGCTCGGTGCTGCTGCCGAACCAGTGGTCGCTGCGGCCGGTCGGGACGCAGGTCGAGCTGGGCGACTTCCCGGTGAACATCGCGGTGCACCGCTCGGGCCGCTTCGCCGCGGTCTTGCACGCCGGCTACGGACCGCACCAGGTCCACGTGGTCGATCTCGGCGCGGGGACGGTGGTCGCCCAGGCCCGGGTCCAGGAGGCGTTCTACGGCATCGAGTTCACGTCCGACGGCCGCCGGCTGTTCTGCAGCGGCGCGGGGACGGAGGTCGTGCGGGCGTTCGACTTCGACGAGAAGACCGGGGACCTGGGCCGCGAGACCGCGATCCCGCTGCGCGACGTGAAGGAGCGGGGCGTGCCCGCCGGGCTGGCCGTCCGCAGCGACGCGACGAGCCTCTTCGTCGCGAACGTCCTCGGCCACCGGGTTGCGAAGGTCGACCTCGCCGCGCGCAGCAACGTGCTCGAATTCGCCTTCGGCGCCGCGCTCACCGGCGGGGCGACGCGCGTGTACGGGGCCGCCGGCGCGACCGCGGACCCCGACGCCTCCGCCGTGACCAAGCGCGCCGAGGCGATGCTCGACCCCACGGGGCCGGAGGCGCCGTTTCCCTACGCGTGCCGGCTCGACGAGCGGCGCGACCGGCTCTACGTCAGCCTCTGGGCGCGCGCCTCCGTCGCGGTCATCGACCTGAACGCCTCGCGCGTCGAGGCCGTGTGGCCCACCCAGGAACATCCGAACGAGATGATCCTGACGCGCGACGGGCGGCTTCTCTACGTCGCGAACGCGAACCGCAACACCGTCAGCGTGCTGGACACTTCCACCGGGCGCGCCGTCGAGACGATCCACGCCGCGATGCATCCCGCCGCGCCCCCGGGCTCGACGCCCAACAGCCTGGCGCTGTCGCCCGGCGAGGAGACGCTCTACGTCGCCAACGCGAACCTGAACGTCGTCGCGGTCTTCGACGTGTCGCGCCGGGGTCGCAGCCGGTCGCTCGGCTTCATTCCCGTCGGCTGGTACCCGACGTCCGTCCGCGTCACGCCGGACGGCCGGCGGCTGCTGGTCGCGAACGGCAAGGGCGTCGTCGCCCGCGCGAATCCGAAGGGTCCGCAGCCCGGCCGTCCCGCGCCGAAGGGGACGGTGACCGAGTACATCGGCGGACTGATGCGCGGCACGATGGGGATCATCGACCTGCCGCCGCGCAAGACCGCGGAGGCGGTGCTGCGCGAGTGGACGGCGCGGGCCTACCGCTGCTCGCCGCCGCAGCCCGGCTCCGGCGCGGTCGCGGCGCGGCCGGCGGACAGCCCGGTCCCCGCCCGGCCCGGCGACCCGTCGCCGATCCGCCACTGCATCTACATCGTGAAGGAGAACCGGACCTACGACCAGGTTTTCGGCGACATGAAGGAGGGCAACGGCGACCCGTCGCTGTGCCTCTTCCCCGAGCGCGTGACGCCGAACCACCACAAGCTCGCGCGCGAGTTCGTGCTGCTCGACAACTTCTACGTCGAGAGCGAGGTCAGCGCCGACGGCCACGAGTGGTCGATGGGCGCCTACGCGACGGACTTCGTCGAGAAGACGTGGCCGCTGGCGTACGGCCACAACGCGAGCAAGAAGTTCTCCTACCCGAGCGAGGGCGCGTTCCCGATCGCGGCGCCGGCGGGCGGCTACCTGTGGGACCGTGCGATCGCGGCGGGCGTGTCGTTCCGCAGCTACGGCGAATTCGTCAGCAACGGGAAGACGCCGGCGGAGCCCTGCAAGGCGCGGCTGAAGTCGCTCGAGGGCCGGTTCGATCCGTGGTTCCGGAGTTTCGACATGGGCTACTCCGACCTCAAGCGCGCGGACCGGTTCATCGAGGAGCTGCGGCGCTTCGAGGGGGAGGGGGAGATGCCGCGGCTGCAGGTCGTGCGGCTGCCGAACGACCACACGGCGGGCACCGGCGCGAACGAACGCACGCCGACCGCCTTCGTCGCGGAGAACGACCTCGCGCTCGGCCGCGTCGTCGAGGCGCTGTCGCGCTCGCGGTTCTGGAAGGACACCGCGATCTTCGTCGTCGAGGACGACGCCCAGAACGGGCCGGACCACGTCGACGCGCACCGCACCGTCGCCCTCGTCGCCGGTCCGCACGTTCGCCGCGGGGTCGTGGATTCGACGATGTACTCGACCTGCTCGATGCTCCGCACGATGGAACTGATCCTCGGCATGGAGCCGATGACGCAGTTCGACGCCGCCGCGGCGCCGATGTTCGCGTGCTTCCAGGCGGCGCCCGACCCCCGCCCCTACGAGGCCGTCCCGGCGAACGTCGACCTGGACGAGCGCAACGGGGCGCTGGCGTGGGGCGCGGAGGAATCGCGCCGGATGGACTTCACCGCCGAGGACGCGGCCGACGACCTGCGGCTCAACGAGGTGATCTGGCGGTCCGTGAAGGGCGCCGGCTCGCCGATGCCCGCGCCGGTCCGGGCCGGCTTCGTGTTCGCGCAGGCCGGGGAGGACGACGACGACTGAGCGGCCGGCTCAGATCTCGAGGAAGTTCCTCAGGATCCGCCGGCCCTCCTGCGTCAGGATGGACTCCGGGTGGAACTGAACGCCGTGCACGGGGTGCTCGGCGTGCTGCAGGCCCATGATCTCGCCCTCGGCCGTCTCCGCCGTGATCCGCAGGCACGCGGGCAGCGTCTCGCGCTCGACCAGCAGCGAGTGGTAGCGCGTCGCATCGAACGGCTGCGGCATCCCGGCGAGCACGCTCTCGCCGCGATGCAGGATCGGCGAGGTCTTCCCGTGCATGAGCCGTCCGGCGCGCACGACGCGGCCGCCGTAGACGTGGCCGATGCTCTGGTGGCCGAGGCAGACGCCCAGCAGCGGCAGGGTGGGGCCGAAGGTGCGGATGACCTCGCACGACACGCCCGCCTCGGCCGGGGTGCAGGGGCCGGGGCTCACGACGATGCGCTCCGGCGCGAGCGCCCGGATCCGCGGCACGGTGATCTCGTCGTTCCGCACCACCTTCACCTCCGCGCCGAGTTCGGCGAGGTACTGGACGAGGTTGAACGTGAACGAATCGTAGTTGTCGATCATCAGGATCATGGGGCGGCCTCCAGGCGGGCGGCGCCGAACTTCCGGGACAGGGCGAGCGCCTTCATCATCGCGCGCGCCTTGTTGCAGGTCTCCTCGTATTCCCGGCCGGGGTCGGAGTCGGCGACGATCCCCGCGCCGGCCTGCACGCACGCCTTGCCCTCGTCGAGGATGATCGTGCGGATCGTGATGCACGAGTCGAGGTTGCCGTCGAAGCTGAAGTAGCCCACGGCGCCGGCGTACGGCCCGCGCCGCGAGGTCTCCAGCTCCGCGATGATCTCCATCGCGCGGATCTTCGGCGCGCCGCTGACGGTGCCGGCGGGGAACGTCGCGCGCATGAGCTCGAAGCCGTCGCGGCCCGGCGCGAGCGTGCCGGTGACGTCGGAGACGATGTGCATCACGTGGCTGTAGCGCTCGACCACCATCAGCTCGGGCACGCGCACGGTGCCCGGGGTGCAGACGCGGCCGAGGTCGTTGCGGGCGAGGTCGACGAGCATGATGTGCTCGGCGCGCTCCTTGGGATCCGCCAGCAGCTCCTGCTCGAGGCGGCGGTCCTCGGCCGGGTCCGCGGCGCGCGGGCGGGTGCCGGCGATCGGGCGGACCTCGACGCGGCCGCCGGTGGCGCGGACGTGGATCTCGGGCGAGCTGCCGATCATGGAGCTGTCGCCGAGGTCGAGCAGGAACATGTAGGGCGACGGATTGACGAGGCGCAGGGCGCGGTAGACGTCGATCGAGTCGCCGGAGAAGTCCACCTCGAACCGGTGCGAAAGGACGGTCTGGATGATGTCGCCGGCGCGGATGTACTCCTTCGCCTTCGTCACGGCGGCCTCGAACGCCGCGCGGGTCATGGTCGAGCGCGGCGCGGGCGGGTCCTCGGGCTGGTGGATGTCGGTCAGCGCCCGCGGCAGCGGCGCGCGCAGCGCCTCGATCAGGGCCGCGATGGTGCGGCGCGCCTCGGCGTAGGCCGGCTCGGCGTCCCCTTCGACGAAGGCGTTGGCGATGATCTTCAGCGTGTGGCGGACGCGGTCGAAGACGATCAGCGCGTCGGTGACCATGAACACCATGTCCGGCGCGCGCAGGGCGGCGTCGGTGCGGACCGGCACGCGCGGCTCGAACTGCGCGATGCAGTCGTAGCCGAGGAAGCCGACGGCGCCGCCGGTGAAGGGGGGCAGGGACGGATCCGGCACCGGCGTGAAGCGGCGCATGAAGTCGCGGACGGCGTCCAGCGGGTCCGCATCGGCGATGACCGTCGTGAGGCCGTCGGCGAACTGGATCTCGGTCCGCCGGCCCCATGAGCGGAGGATCGCGCGCGGGGTGCCGCCGATGAACGAGTAGCGGCCGACCGACTCGCCGCCCTCGACGCTTTCGAGGAGGAAGGTGTGCGAGGCGTGGTCGCGGCGGCGCAGGACGGATCGGACGCGCTCGTAGGCGGAGACCGGCGTCTCCTGGTCGGCGATGACCTCGACCCACACGGGGACGACGGTCCCGCGCGTCGCGCGATCGAGGAAGGTGGCGAGATCGGGCTGGAAATTCACGGGTCGAGGTTCTCCAGGCGGCCGGTGGCGGGATCGATGCGGCGGTAGTAGCAGTTCCGCGGGGCGCCGGCGGCGTTCCTCGTGTGGCAGATGCCGCCGCGGCGCGGGCGAACGCGGTAGAGCAGCGAGTTCTGCTCGCAGTTCACGCGCGCCTCGACGAGGTCGAACGTTTCGCCGGAGGTCTTGCCCTTCTCCCACAGCTCGTTGCGCGACGTGCTCCACAGCACGAGCCGGCGCTCGGCGAGCGTGAGGCGGAACGCCTGCTCGTTGGAGTAGGCGACGAGGATCACCTCGTTCGTGTCCGCGTTCTGGACCGCGACCGGCAGCACGCCGCCGCATGCCGCCGCCTTGGCGAGCTTGTCGAAATCGAGCCGCAGCTCCGCGCCTTCTTCGAGTTCCTTCATCCCCCGCCCCCCTCGATCCGGCCGAGTCGCATCTGCACGGCCTCGGCATCGGACGGATCCAACTCCCCGCTGACCTCGACGACCGCCTCCGGCCGTACGAGCCCCGCCGCGATCATCGCGCCGACAAACGACAGGTCCTTCTCCCGCCCCGCAACCAGCTTGCTCGCCGCCAGGTCCGCCGGCGCGGGGCAGAGGGCGCGGACGCCGCCCGTCGAAGGGGTTTCGATGACCCGGCATCGCGCCCTCCAGCCGCGCGGCAGGCGGGCGGTCTCCGGGCCGACGCCGTGCGCGTAGTAGCCGAAGGTCTCGTGAAAGGGCGAGCCTTCGCCGATGGTGCCGTCGATCAGGTCGGCCTTCTCCGGCGCGGCGGGGGGATAGAGGTCCGCCTCCATCGAGGCGCCCAGAATGCCCGAGGCCTCCGGGCACGCCGCCAGCACCGCCTGGCTGCCGACCACGACCATCTCCGGCTCGCCGGTGATGGCGCCGGCGGCGCGCAGCACGTGCTCGAGCTGGTCAAAGGTCATGGCCCGCAAACTCCCGGTAGATGGCCCAGCGTTCCCTGGGCGACAGGATCCCGCAGAACGGCGAGTTCTGACGCAGGGCGCGCCCGGCCTCGGAGGGATCGAGCAGGATTCGGCGGATCTCCTCCCACGGAGCGGCGTCGAGCATGCGCGCCCATTCGGCGGCCGCCGCGACACCCTGGGCCAGCCAGCGGCGGCAGGTCGCCCGGGCGCGATCGAGGCCTCCGCGCCGCGGATCCGCATCGATGTGTGCGACCACGGCCCGCGCCATGGCAAGGCTGCGCGCGTCGATGCCCGCGTGCGTTCTCACAGCCGCACCTCGACCCCGCGGGCCCGCAGGTGGGCCTTGACGGCGGGGATCGTGAACTCGCCGAAGTGGAAGATCGAGGCGGCGAGGACGGCGTCGGCCCTGCCGGCGGTGACCGCCTCGACGAGATGGTCGAGGGTGCCGGCGCCGCCGGAGGCGATGACGGGCACGTGGACGGCCTCGGAGATCGTGCGGGTCAGCTCCAGGTCGTAGCCGGCCTTCGTGCCGTCGCAATCCATGCTGGTCAGCAGGATCTCGCCCGCGCCGCGCGCGACGCCGTCGCGCGCCCACGCGACCGCGTCGATGCCCGTCGGCGTGCGCCCGCCGTGGGTGTAGACCTCCCAGCCCGGGCCCGGCCTGCGGCGCCGGGCGTCAATCGCCAGCACGATGCACTGGCTGCCGAAGCGCCGCGCCCCCTCGGAGATCAGGTCCGGACGGTTGACGGCCGCGGTGTTCACGGAGACCTTGTCCGCGCCCGCCTGCAGCATGCGGCGGACGTCGTCGACGACGCGGATGCCCCCGCCGACGGTCAGCGGCATGAAGACCTGGCGGGCGACGGCGCGGACGATCTCGACCATCGTGTCGCGCCCGTCCGACGACGCGGTGATGTCGAGGAACGTCAGCTCGTCCGCGCCCTGCGCCTCGTAGGCGCGCGCGCACTCGACGGGGTCGCCGGCATCGCGAAGTTCGACGAACTTCACGCCCTTGACGACCCGCCCGCCCGTCACGTCCAGGCACGGTATGATTCGCTTCGCAAGCATCTCCGTCTCCAAAATGCAAAACCCCGGGTTCGTCCCGGGGTCCATCGTACGCACGGCGCAACGGCATCAGCGCCCGCGCGGAACCCCGCGGGGAAGCCACCAGCCCTGATGCCATGCCGTTGCCATGCCGTGCACAGTGTACCCGCCGCCGCCGGGCGCGCAAGCGCATTCCTTGGGCCGGCGGCGTCAGGGGCGCATCTCCGGTCCTGCGAGGGTGACGCCGGGGGGCGGGCGCCAACGTAGTCCTCACGCTCCGCGTGAGGACATCTCCGTAATCCGGAGGTCATCACGCGGAGCGTGATGACTACCCTGCGGGGCCACCGCCGATCATGCATAGGGTGACGTCCGGGGGGCGGGCGCCAACGTAGTCCTCACGCTCCGCGTGAGGACATCTCCGCAATCCGGATGGTCATCACGCGGAGCGTGAGGACTACCCTGCGGGGCCACCGCCGATCGTGCGCGGGGGGACGGCCGGCGTCAGTTCACGATGTCGGGGGCGAGGTGGGAGATGGCGATCGACACCGTGTTGAACGTCGCGTGCAGCGCGATGGAAACCGTCAGCGAGCCCGAGTAGAGGTAGGCGAGGCCGAGGACCAGGCCGAACACGAAGAGCGGCGCGGCGGCGGCCGGGTTCATGTGAAGGGCGGCGAACACGGCCGCACTGGCCACCAGGGCGAAGGCGGTGCCCGTGTGGCGCGCGAGGACCGGAAACGCCATGCCGCGGAAGAGGATCTCCTCGGCGATGGGGGCGATGATCACCGCGAGCGCGATCAGGTAGATCCGCATCGCCCCGGCGCCGCGATCCATCATGAGCCGCAGCACCTCCTGCGGCTCCGTGTTCATCCCGAAGTGCTGCAGCGCCAGGCGGGAGAGGAACGCGGTGGCGGCCACCGCGGGGAAGGCGGCCGGGTAGAGCAGGACGCCGAGGCCGGAGTGGGCCGGAACGCGGGCCCCGTCGATGCCGAAGGCCTCGCGGGGCGACGTCCGCCCGTGGGCCATGCGGAAGCCCGCGAAGAGGAGGATGGGCCAGTGGAAGACGACGCTCTGCGCCGCGGCGGCCGCGGCCGCGAAGGTCTCCGTCCCGGCGACGTCCGGCCGGGTCTGCTGGAGCACGGCGATGCCGGAGAGATAGGCGCCGAGCAGGACGAGAAGAAGGGCGGTCAGGCGCAGCACGTCCGCCGCCGACCACGGCCGGGCCACCAGCGTCTCCGTGCGCGGCCGGTGCATGACCGCCCACGTCAGCGCCGCAGCGCCGGCGATGAGGCCGGCGAGGAGCATCACGCCGACGAACGCCGCCACCGCCGGATGGACCTGCAACGCTGCGGCCGCGTCCGCGGCGGACGCCCCGCCGAGGGCCCCGGCCGCGTCGCTGGTCGCCACGGGGATCATCCGGAAACCGGGGACTCCGCTGTCTCGCGAATCGCGTAGGTCCGCTTCGACTGCGACTCGTGGTAGGTGCGCGTCATGACCTCCGCCAGCAGGCCGATGCAGACGAACTGGATGCCCGTCAGCATCAACATGAACGCGGAGATGAGCCAGAACGGACGCTTGATGAGCTCCGAGCCGAACTCCGTGCCGAACGCGAGGTAGGAGAGGTGCGCCAGCATCATGAACGCCATCAGCAGCAGCCCGGGCACGCCCAGCGCGGCGCCGATCTTCCCGAACGCCTGCATCGGCCCCTGGCTGTAGCGCAGCAGGTACTTCACCGTGATCAGGTCCAGCACGACCCGCGTGGTCCGCGAGATGCCGTACTTGGACTTGCCGAAGCGGCGCGCGCGGTGGTTCACCGGCACCTCGACGACCGTGCCCCCGACCCAGCTCGCGAGCGCGGGGATGAAGCGGTGCATCTCGCCGTAGAGCCGCACGTTCTTGATCACCGCGGCGCGGTAGGCCTTCAGCGTGCAGCCGTAGTCGTGCAGCGCGACGCCCGTGATCCGGCTGATCAGCCCGTTCGCCAGCATCGACGGCAGGCGGCGGTTCAGGAACGGATCCTTGCGGTCCTTGCGCCAGCCGCTGACGACGTCGACGTCGTCCTTCATCAACTCAAGCAGCTTCGGGATGTCGGCCGGGTCGTTCTGGAGGTCGGCGTCCATCGTCACGATCACCGCGCCGCGCGCGGCGTCGAACCCCGCGCTCATCGCGGCGGTCTGGCCGAAGTTCCGCCGGAACCGGATCAGCCGCAGGCGCGGGATCTCGCGCGACAGCTCGACCAGGCGCGGCCAGGTGCCGTCGCGGCTGCCGTCGTCGACCAGGACGATCTCGGACTTCACCGGGAGGCCCGACACGACCCCGTGGAGCGTCCGGCACAGCAGCTCGACGCTCTCGATCTCGTTGTAGACGGGTACGACGACCGATAGATCCAGTTCGCTCATGTCCCCTCGGAATCGCGCGCATCGTACACGCGGGAAACGGCCGACACAAGCCGCGGTCCGGCCCGTTTCCCCGCCCGGCGGCCGCGGTTTCGGCTCGGCAGGGGCGCGGCGCCGCGGTAGGGTCCGATCGTCAACACGGCATCGGCCGTTGCGCGGGCGGATCGCCGGGCGCGGCGGGCCGGGAAGGGGCGGGTGACACATGAGGACGGCGGACCGTTCGGCGACGCGACGTTCGTTTCTTCGTGCGACCGCGATGGCCTGGGCCGGGATCCAGGTGGTTCCGCGGCGCGTGCTCGGCGCGCCGGGCACTCCGTCGCCGGCCGACTCGATCCGCCTCGGCGCCATCGGCATCGGCGGCGTCGGCCACGGCCAGATCCGCAACTGCGTCGCGGCCGGCTTCTCCGTCGCCGCGCTCTGCGATGTCGACGAGACCTATGCCGCCAAGACCCACGCGCAGTACCCGGACGCCCGCCGCTACCGCGATTTCCGCGAGATGCTCGACGCCGAGGGCGACCGGATCGACGCCGTCTACTGCGGCACCCCCGACCACACCCATGCGGTCATCTCGCTCGCCGCGCTGAGGAAGAAGAAGCATGTCCTGACGGTGAAGCCGCTGACGCGGACCGTCCGCGAGGCGCGCGTCCTCGCCGACGCCGCGCGCGAGGCGGGCGTCCGGACCCAGATGACCGCCTCGTCCGCCGCGACCGAGACCGGCTGCCGCACCTGCGAGTTCCTCCAGGCCGGCCTGATCGGCGACGTCACCGCCGTGCACATCTGGTCCGACCGGCCCATCTGGCCCCAGGGCATGGCCCGCCCGCCCGGGACCGACCCCGTGCCGCGCACCCTGGACTGGAACCTCTGGCTCGGCCCCGCGCCGATGCGCCCCTTCGTCGACCGCTGGCCCGAGGGGCTCATCGGCGTCCTCGGCCGCGGCGCGCGCCACGGCCGGCCGAACGTCTACCATCCCTTCAATTTCCGCGGCTGGCACGACTTCGGCACCGGCGCGCTCGGCGACATGGGTTGCCACCACTTCAACACGCCCCGGCGCGCGCTGAAGCTGGGCGCGCCCACGACGGTCAGCGCGACCTCGACGCGCACCATGGACGAAACCTGGCCGCTCGGATCCATCGTCACGTGGGACTTCCCCGCCCGTGAAGGCCTCGCGCCGGTGCGGGTGACGTGGTACGACGGCGGCCTCAAGCCGCCGCGCCCTCCCGAGCTCGAGCCGGCCCGCGTGCTGCCCTCCATGGGCATCCTCTATGTCGGAACGAAGGGGACGCTGCTCGGCGACGGCACCGACTCGGTGCCGCGGCTCATCCCCGAGGAACGCATGAAGGCCGCGGCCCTGCCGGAGAAGACCCTGCCGCGCGGCAAGGAACTCTACCGCGAGTGGCTGGACGCCATCCTGGGCGGCCCCGCGCCGAGCGAACACTGGCCCGACTGCGGCTCGCCACTGACCGAACTCGTCCTCCTCGGCAACGCCGCCCTCCGCGTCCCCGGCAGGTGCCTGGAGTGGGATCCCGCCGCGATGCGCTTTCCCAACTGCCCCGAGGCGACGAAGCTGCTGGCGCCCGTCTACGAGAACGGGTGGACCCTCTGAACGTCGAACGTCGAACATCGAACATCCAACATCGAACATCGAAGTGCGGCAGGAGCGCCCCGGCACTCGACACCGCCTCCCGGACTCAACATCCAACAGCCAATATCCAACACCCAACATCCAATGGAGGAGAGAAGGGCCCCGGGCCATCCTCTTCCACCCGCACGCTCCCTCTCTGCGGCCTCTGCGTCTTTGTGTTGTCCCTCCGGTCCGGAGCGGCGGATGACACGTGACGAAATCCTCGCGCGGCTGCGGGGGCTCGGCTGCGAGCGGAACCGCGAGGGCATGGCGCGCTACGGCATCCGCGCGGACAAGGCGTACGGCGTGCCGATGCCCGCCCTGCGCGCGCTCGGCCGCGAACTGGGCCGCGACCACGCGCTTGCGCTCGACCTGTGGGCCAGCGGCGTCCACGAGGCGAGGGTGCTCGCGTCGCTCGTCGACGAACCGGCCCGCGTGGCGTCCGCGCAGATGGACGCCTGGGCGCGCGACCTCGACTCGTGGGACGTCTGCGACCAGTGCTGCATGAATCTCTTCCGCCGCACCCCGCACGCATGGGGGAGGGCGCAGGCGTGGAGCCGCCGCCGCGCGGAGTTCGTCAAGCGCGCCGGCTTCTCGCTCTTCGCCGTCCTCGCCGTCCACGACAAGGGCGCGCCCGACGCGCGCTTCCACGAGGTCTTCGCCGCCGTCGAACGCGAGGCCGGCGACGACCGCAACTTCGTGCGCAAGGCCGTCAACTGGGCCCTCCGCCAGGCCGGCAAACGCAACCCCGCCCTCCGCCGCGCCGCCATCGCCTGCGCCCGGCGTCTCCGCGCCCTCGACGCCCGCTCCGCCCGATGGATCGGCTCCGACGCGCTGCGGGAGCTGGAATCTTCTCCGCGCCGTTCCTTCCTCTAGACATGCTCTTCCCCACGCGCGAGGGGAAGGTCCCGGGGGTTCGCGTCCGGCCACGCGGCCCCGTGAGCCACCCGGCAGAACAACGGCAGAGCGCGGATGGGAGCGAGTCGGCAGGGGGAGGCGGTTGATTCCTTGGATGTCGATGAGTTCCCGAGCGCTATGATAGCCTCTACCACGGTCGAAGGCCGACCTGCGGGCAGGGTTACAGGGAGGGCTGTCGCATGAGCCTCTGGCTTCAAAGTCTGGATGAACAACTCGGCGGCGTGGGGGAGGGGACCGGTCCGGTGGAATGCGAACGCCGGGCACGGGTCATCCTCGCCTTCTTCGCGATGCACGTTCCGGGGAAGCTGGTCGCGCAATGGTTGCAGGCCCCCGATGCGGCACCGGGCTATCTGATCAGCGTGGCGAAGTCGGCCCTGCGATTCCTGCACAAGGTGGACGCGTTGAAGTCATTCGGTCTCGCGCACCTGCTTGCCCTGACGCAGGAGGCGCTCACGGCGGAGAAATGGGAGCCCGGATCGCTCGCCGATCCCGAGGCTGACCGCCCGCTCGGCGACTACATCGAGGCGGCGGGACGACAACTGGCCGCCCATCCCGCGTTGCGGGCGATGGCGGCCGGCGCAGGAAAGAAGGGATGAGGCGCGCGCAGCTCCCGTCACGCCTCGGACTTCCGTTGAACGCTGCGACCTCCACGCAGTCTACTTTCTCCCCTGCTTCTTCTCCGTTTTGTCGGCGATCCCCGGCAGGTACTTCGCGACATCCGCAGCCGTCAGCCCGTCCTTGCCGGCCCCGGACTTGCGAACGTACGTCGGCAGCTCCCCGGACTTCTGGACGATGAACCCGCCGGACGTGGGGCGAACGTGGACCGGCAACTCGCCGGGCTTGCTGATTGTGGCCCCGCCGCCGGAGGTAGAGCGTACGCAGGTCGGAAGCTGGCCGGGTTTCGAGATCGTGAAACTGCCGTTGGCGCCCGGGCGCACGTGCGTTGGCAACTCGCCCGGCTTGGATATCGTCGCGCCGCCGCTCCCCGTCGACCGGACATAGGTGGGCAGCTCTCCCGACTTCGAGACCGTGGCCCCGCCCGGCGTAGCGCGCACGTGGACGGGCAACTCTCCCGGCTTCTGGATCGTGTAGGATTGGGCTGCGGCGGGCATAGGGTGAGGGATCCATGCCGCCGCCAGCAGTACCACCGCGATACTCTTGGTTCCGTTCTTCATGGTCGTCCTTGCAGGTCGAGTCTCCGCCTCCGCGGCCCGCGGGTCAATGGTGCGTCGGGTTACGGATGACACGGCGCACGGCGACGGGTAGCCTTCCCGGCGATCGGGTTGGAATCAGGCGAGATGGCCGGCAAGAGGGCTGATGATGAACGAGGGTGAACCCCACTATCCCGGGCGAGAGAAGCTGCTGGCCCTCCTGCGCGTGCTCGATTCCGAGAGCGGTGCGGACACCGACGAGAGTCCGTGCTCGTATCTTGAGGGGCGCATGCACGCCCAGCAGTCCCTGAAGGTGCCGAGGATTCCGGGAGCGCATGCGGGCGAGTTCATGGCGCACGGGTTCCGGCGATTGGGTCATGTCTTCTACCGGATGCGATGCCCGGAGTGCAGCGAGTGCATTCCTCTGCGCGTTCCTGTGGCCGGGTTCGCCCCGAGCCGGTCGCAGAGGCGCGTCCGGCGCAGGAACCGGGACGTGACCGTGGACCATGCGCCGGCCATCCGGCCCGTGCGCGACGAGGTCTTCGATCTGTACCACCGCTACCTTGCGTACCAGCATCCCGGTACGATCCAGTTCCGCGACCGCGAGTCCATGGAGGCGTGCTTCTACGAAGAAGGCACGGACACGCTCGAAATCAGCTACCGGGTCGCCGGCCGGTTGATGGGCGTCAGCATCGTGGACATCTGCGATTGGTCCTGGTCGAGCGTGTACCACTTCTTCGAGCCGGACCTTGCCCGCCGCAGCCCCGGCGTGTTCTCGGTGCTGGCGGAGATCGAGATGTGCCGGCGGATCGGCGTGCCTCACTACTACCTCGGCTACTGGATCGCCGGCTGCCCGGCCATGGCCTACAAGGCAGACTACCGGCCGTGCGAGATCCTTGTGGGCGGGGCGTGGCGGGAGCTGGCTTCGGATGCGTCGAAGGGCGCCCCGTGAGGAAGGGCCGTCCATGACGGCGAAGGACTGAGCGATCTGCGGGAACGGAATCCCGGAGTCGTCGGCAATCTGCAAGCTCTGCGAATCTCCGCAACGTACCCTGCGCCGACCGATCGGCACCGAGTCGAGCATCGGGGTCATCAATCATGAAGCCGGGCAGCTGACCGTACCGGGCCCCCCTTTTGCAATAAGCTTGGCGGCCTGCTAGTCTCAGCCTATCGGGGGCCGGGAACACCGATGATGGACGGAGGCTTCGGATGGATACTCAGGACGACGAAGGGGCGGCATCCGAGTACGGGGCGATTCTGCCGAGCGGCGAGATGATCTCGGGGACGGCCGAGGAGTACCCCGTGCGTCTTGTGGAGTTGCTTCATCGTGAGACGGCCGACAAGACGAAGGAGGGCATCATCGGCCTCCTTCTGGCGTTCTACATGGAGGCGGCGCCTCATCGGTTGTCCGGGGAGAACTGGACGGGCCTGCTGGGCACCATCACCGACCTTGCCATACGGGCGCACGCGGCCATGGCCGTGGGGTGCCACCTGGAGAAGGTCGGCGGTTTCGGGAAGGCGGTGGAGATGTACCGGACCGTCGTTCTCATGGAGCCGCTTGAGCCGAAGGCCTGGTACTACGCCCACAACAACCTCGGATACTGCCTGAACCAGCTTGGGGACTTCACCGGCGGGGAGGGATTCTGTCGCGAGGCCCTGCGCATCGACCCCGCGCTGCCCAACGCGCACAAGAATCTCGGGCTTGCCTTGCAGGGACAGGGGCGGCTGGCCGAGGCGGCCCGGGCGTTCGTCACGGGCACTCTGACGTTTCCGGCCGACGGGCGATCGTTCCGTCATCTGATGGCGCTTGTGGAAGCGCACCCGGAGATCCACGGGCAGATGCCGACCCTTGCCGAAGACATGGCCCTCTGCGCGGCGGCCGTGGAGAGTGCAGGCACATGATCCCCGGCAGCATACCTACACAGTACTTCGTGGGCGTGGCTGTGCGGTGCGGCCACCGGTGGCTGCTCGTTCAGGAGTCGGCGCACGGCCAGCGGTGGTGCTTCCCCGTCGGCAGGGTGGCGCCGGGCGAGTCGCTCCTGAAGGCCGCCCGACGCGAAACCCGGGAGGAGGCCGGAATCCCCATCGAGTTCGAGGGTGTCGTCAGGATCGAGCACACCCCGCGGCCCGACGGCACCGCCCGGGTCAGGGTCATCCTGCTGGCGCACCCGGCCGACGACACGCCGCCCAAGCAGAAGTCCGACCGGGAGTCCCTGAAGGCCGGCTGGTTCTCGCTGGAGCAGCTGGTGAAGCTGCCCCTGCGCAGCGCGGAGGTGCCCGTGCTCTTCGCGTATCTGTCGGGTGCGCCCGTGATCGCGCCGCTGGCGATCCTGTCCGAAGAGAGCGAGGAGTTCGGATGAGCGAGGACGACCCATCCGCTGTCGGCGAGGGGGCGAGGGAGTCCAGCGGGGATGGATCGCCGAAGCGGAACGCCGAGGACGGCTCTCCCCATGGCCCCATCAGCCGGCGCTGATGTGGACCACCCTGGCGTTGCCCGGGAGGCGGATGGCCCGGAACTCGGCGGCCTGTTGCGGAGTGCTCAGACCCCGGTCGTGGTCCCAGAGTATGGACGGTCCACGCCCGCTCCGCCCGCTGGATCGCCTCCGACGCGCTGCGGGAGCTGGTCTGAGCCGCCGCTTTACACGCCCCCCGCGCAACCCTATCGTTGCTCGCGCACGCCCGGAGATGTGGCAGGGCGGCCCGCGTGGAAGACCGAGGGAGTGGAGAGGTGGCAGAGTGGCCTATCGCACTGGTCTTGCCACGTCGGCCCGCCTGGGGCGGGCCAAGTGGCCACTCGGGCCGCTGAGCGGCCCGCGTGGAAAACCAGAGGGAGTGGAGAGGTGGCAGAGTGGCCTAATGCGGCGGTCTTGCCACGTCGGCCCGCCTGGGGCGGGCCAAGTGGCCACTCGGGCCGCTGAGCGGCCCGCGTGGAAAACCAGAGGGAGTGGAGAGGTGGCAGAGTGGTCTAATGCGGCGGTCTTGCCACGTCGGCCCGCCTGGGGCGGGCCAAGTGGCCACTCGGGCCGCTGAGCGGCCCGCGTGGAAAACCAGAGGGAGTGGAGAGGTGGCAGAGTGGTCTAATGCGGCGGTCTTGAAAACCGCTGAGCCGCAAGGCTCCGTGGGTTCGAATCCCACCCTCTCCGCCAGCCCGGCGGATCCGGCCGCGCAGTACTTCGTCTACGTGCTGCACAGCGCATCGCGAGGCGCGTTCTACAAGGGGAGCTGCGCCGACGTGGATCGGCGGCTGGCCGACCACAACGCCGGCCGGGTGCGCTCGACGAAGAGCGGCCGCCCGTGGGTTGTGCGTCACTGCGAAGTCTTCGCGTCCAAGACGGAAGCTTTACAGCGTGAGCGATTCCTCAAGACGCGCTCCGGATACCGTTGGCTGAAAGCCCAAGGCCTTGCCTGAGCGGCGGTCTTGCCACGTCGGCCCGCCCGGGGCGGGCCAAGTGGCCACTCGGGCCGCCGAGCGGCCCGCGTTGAAAACCGCTGAGCCGCAAGGCTCCGTGGGTTCGAATCCCACCCTCTCCGCCAGTCCGGCGGATCCGGCCGCGCGGTAGTTCGACTGCGTGCTGCACAGCGCATCGCGGGGCACGTTCTACAAGGGGAGCTGCGCCGACGTTCCCGCTCCCGAGACCCCCGGGATCCCGCCCGAAGCCCCTGCCGGCCTGGTGTACACCGGTGCCCGCGAGCCGCGGCTGAACCTCGTGAAGCACACGGGCACGAGCCGGGGCCGGCTCCGGCTGCGGCGGATGGCCATCACATCCCGCCGTCATGGCGCGCGATTCGTCCTGGAGCTTCCGGTCCCGGCCGCATCGCCCGCCTCGCGGAGACCCCGCCGCGATACGTGATGTCTAGCGCGTCACCGGCAGCACCGTCGCCGAGCGGAGGACGACCGGGCCGAGGAGGCCGGATTCGATCGGGGGGTCGTCCTTCGTCCAGTGACGCCACGTCGTGAAGGTGATCCGGCCGCTCGTGCGCGGCTGCTTCTTCGCGAACCAGTCGGGCCAGGCCTTCAGCGCGCCATGGACCGGCCATTCGCAGTCCTCGGGCAGGAACTCGTCGCCAATCAGGCGGTTCGGCCAGAGGTTCGTCACGCGCACTTCCAACTCGTTGTCGCCCTCCCGGAGCGCCCCGGTCACATCGACGCGGAACGGCGGTTTCCACAGGATCCCGAGGTCGCGGCCGTTGAGCTTCACGTCGGCGAAGAAACGGACGTCGCCCAGATCCAGAACGATGCGAGGGGCGGGGGACGCGGGACGAGGGGGTGCGGCGAAGGTCGTCCGGTAGGTCGCCGTTCCGGAGAAGTACTTCACGCCCTTGTCCGCGTGCACGGTCCACGAGATCAGCGAGTCGAGCGGCACCGACTCCGGGGCGCCGAGGCCGGGCGGGAACGCGAGCGTCCACGGCCCCTTCAGTTCGACCGGCGCGGCGGGCTCCGGCGCCGCAACCGCGATCTTCGCGCCCGTCGCGTCGGTGAACTCGTAGGCGCCGGGCTTCCACGCGACCAGGCGCGCGCCGTCGGCCGTGCCTTCCACCTCCGCGATGGGCGGCGGGGGGATCCCGCCTGTCGCATCGGTCGGCAACTCGAGCGTGCGGTTCTCGGCGATCGTGACCGTGCCGGGCCTGCCGCCGACGGTGTAGTCGACGGTCATGACCTTCGGCGTCCGCGGAGCCGGGTCGCCCGCGATCTTGTTCTCGACCTGGATAACCAGGCGGTTGTCGACGACCAGCGAGGCGAGCGTCGCGGTGACGTCGACCGACCGCGTCGCGTCGTCGGGATCGCCGTAGACCGCCTTGCGGATCTCCAGCGCGGGGCCCGCGGTGCGCTCGATGCGCCCCAGCGGCACTCCGTCGCGCGCAACCGCAACCAGCGGCGCCTCCGCGGGGGCGGGGGAGCGGAAGACGACGAAGACGGAGCCCGCGGGCTCCAGACGTAGCGTGACGACCGTGCGCCCCTCCGCCGCGCGCCACAGCGGCGCGGGTTCGATGCGGCCGGTGTCCGCGTGCCACAGTTCCGGCCGGTGGCCGGCAATGCGGAAGCTGCAGTCGACCGTCTCCGCCCGGTCGCGCTGGTTCGAGACAAACCATGTGTCCGCCCGGTCCGAGCGCCGGTGGATCCACTCGATCCGCGGCGCCGGCGCGCCGTTGGCCAGGACGAGGAAGTCCGGGGCGATCTCCGCGGCCGCGAGGGCGTCGGCCAGCGTCGCGAAGACGGCCGCGCCGGGGCGCGGGCCTCCGGGGGCCGGCCAGATCTCCGCCGTCAGCTTGCGCACCTCCGCGTCGCCCTTCGGGCCGTCGGCCAGGCTCGGCGTGCGCGAGGGCGGGGTGCCGGCGACGACCGCGCCCTGGCGGACGAGGTCGCGCAGAACGCGCAGCGACGCGGGCGTGACGGCCTGCAGCGGCGGAAGGGACAGCACGCCGTAGGCGGCGCTGTGCGGGAGGACGAGGCGCCCGCCGACGACCCGGGCGCGCTCCGCCAGCAGCCGCGTGTCGCAGGCGTCCCACTGGTAGCCCGGCGGCACGCCGTCCGGCGCGCGCACGCCGTTCGGGGCGCCGTCGCCGCACCAGACCAGCACGTCCGCCACGTTGCGCCCCTCCTGCAGCATCCACTGGCTGCGCGCGACGTAGCGCAGCCATTCCGCGCCCGGCTCCCACCACGTGCTCGTGCGCTCAAAGTGAAAGCCCCAGGGGCCCATCGTCATCCCGGGTTTCACATCGAGCCAGGGCTGGTGCGCGTAGCGGTGGAAGATGTAGCGGTTGACGCCCTGGCACCAGATCAGGTCGCCGAGCGCCTTGATCGCGGAGGGCACGACCTGCCAGCGGCCGACCTCCCACTTCGCCGTGAACGATTCGGCGCCGACGAAGCGCAGGCCGTTGACGTGCGCGACCGACGCGGCGATGCGGGTCGAGCCCGACGCGCCGCCGCCGACCCAGAACTCGCCCATCGGGATGTCGCCGTAGCCGCCGGCGGTCATCTCGTCGAAGAGGCCGTTGCCGTAGGGCTCGACGGACAGCAGCAGCCCGCGCTCGTGGCACAGCTCGGCGAAGCGGCCGAAGTAGTTCTCATGGAAGAGATCGGCGACCGTGCGGCGCAGGTCCCACAGGAAGCGCTCGGTCGGGTCGAAGCCGTCGACGACGCGGCCGGTCATCGCGGGCAGCCACGGCAGGATGTCGTAGCCCCGGCGCCGGTGGAACTCCTCGCGGAACCGGGGGGTCCAGTTCTGCGAACCGACCTCGTAGCTGTCGATCAGGATGTGCTTGAGCGACCGGCCGACGAGCGGGCCGGCGTCGTCGAGCAGCGGCTGGACGCCGTCGCGCCAGAAGGCGTCGGCGGCCTCGCGGCTCATCTTGTCGCACTCGGGGCCGGTGCCCTCCGGCGGCGCGGGGTGGTTGGTCTTGCCGGTCGGCGTGTGGCCGTACCGCACGATCACCCAGTCGCCGCCCCGCCCCGGCCCGTCGCCCGCGGGGGCGTCCCACTCGATCGAGCCGTCGGGCTTCATCCGCACGGTGAGGTCGATGATGTCCGCGCGCGGGATTGCGGCGCCGTCGGGCGTCGCGGCGGTCGTCGGCGCGGGGTCGGAGCCGCGGACGAACGCGGCCTTGGAGCTCCACTGCGCGGTGCGGATGCCCCCGGAGAGCCGGAGATCGTTGATCGTGATCCTGTGGCTCTCGCCTGCGCCGGCGAGGAAGTCGATGCGGTAGACGCGCGCGGTGACGGCCTCGAAGCCGACGGTTGTCACGGTGCCCGCGCGGGACTTGCCGGGGACGGTGAACGCGGCGAGCCGCTTGAACGACGAGCCGTCGGCCGAGGCGTGGATCTCCCCGCGCTCGCCCTCGCGGCGGGTGGGCATGAGGAGTTCGAGCGTCCGCGCGGGGAAGGGCCGGGCGAAGGTCAGCGTGACCGACTCCCGGGCGCCCTTCTCCGGGCGCGGCAGCGCGGCGGAGGTGTCGATCCGGCCGTCGACGAGACGGGCCCCGTCGAACTTCGGGGCGGTGGCGGTGACCGCCGGCCTGTGGTCCTCGAAGGCGTCGAGCTCGGCCGGCGGGAGGGGGAGGGCGAGGACGGCGATGTCGCGGTAGTGGCCGAGCCGGGTCTCGGGCTGCGGCAGCCTCCCGGTGAACCTCGCCCCGGCGCGGACGCGGGTCTCGGTCCACGTGAGCACCTGCATCGCGTGCTCCGGCTTCACCCAGGGCCCGCCGCTGCTCGACCAGCCCGCGCAGTTGTGCAGGCAGATCTCGATGCCGAGCCGGTCGGCCTCGGCGACGGCGTGCTTCATCATCGCCCGCCATTCGGGCGTCATGAAGCGGACGGGGCCCGGGACGATGCCGCAGTCGACGTTGAAGATCTGGGCGCCGCCGACGCCGACGCGGCGCATCGCCTCGAGATCCGCCGTGATGCCCTCCTTCGTGATGTTGCCGTTCATCCAGTGCCACCACGTGTGCGGCTTGGCGGAATCCGGCGGGGCGCGAAACCCGGCCTCCAGGTCCGGCGCCGGCGCGGCGGCGAGCGGGACCGATGCGGCCACGGCAAGCGACAGGACGGCGACGAACTTCATGACGCGATCCTCCGGTGCAACCGCCGCAATCCTACCGCTGCCGCCGCGCCGCTCCAAGCGCCGCCGGGCGCATCTCCGATTCATGGACCTGATCACGCGGGCGCCTTCGTCATCGCTGCGCAGGACCGGAGATGCGCCCGTCCGGCCATCCCCCCGCGCAAGCCCGGCGGTGGCCCCGCATCGTAGTCATCACGCTCCGCGTGATGACCATCCGGATTGCGGAGATGTCCTCACGCGGAGCGTGAGGACTACGTTGTCGCCCGCCCCGGCCGTCACCCCGCACACGACCGGAGATGCGCCCGGCGCCGCCCACTTGCATTCCCCGGGCGTTTGGCGGCACCCTTGCCGGCATGAAGAACCTCCTGCCTTCCGGACTCGTCCTGGCGACCGCCCTCGCCTCCCTTGCCGACGGGCCGGCGGACAACGTCGCGGAGAAGGTCCGGCCGATCCCGCCGCCGGGCATCGCGGTGCCGGAGAAGGACCGCGCCGACCTGCAGGCCGGGCTCGACGCGCTCGGCCGCGAGATCGAGGCGCTTCGCGCGGCGAGCCCGAAGCGGTCCGAACTGCTGCCGGACGTCGAGATCCTGCACAAGGCGGTCCGCTACGCGCTGGAGGGCGGCGAGTTCTTCAAGACGAACGAGATCCGGTCCGCGAAGGACCTGCTCGCGCTCGGCATGGAACGCGCGGCGCAGCTCCGGGCCGGCGCGGCGCCGTGGCTGACCTCGACGGGGCTCGTCGTCCGCGGGTACCGCTCGCGCATCGACGGCTCGGTCCAGCCCTGCGGCCTCGTCGTGCCGCCCGCGCCGGCGGACGGGGCGCCCCGCCGTCTCGATGTGTGGTTTCACGGCCGCGGCGAGACGTTGAGCGAGGTCAGCTTCCTCGCCGGGCGGCTCAAGGACCCCGGCCAGTTCACGCCGCCGGGCGCGATCGTGCTGCACGTCTACAACCGCTACTGCAACGCCGCGCGATTCGCCGGCGAAACCGATGTCTTCGAGGCGATGGACCTCGTGAAGCGGACGTATGCGGTCGATCCGAACCGCATCGTCGTGCGCGGCTTCTCGATGGGCGGGGCCTCGTGCTGGGGCTTCGCGACGCACCACGCGTGGATGTGGGCCGCCGCGGCCCCCGGCGCGGGTTTCTCGGAAACGGCGGACTTCCTCAAGGTCTTCCAGGACGAGACCCTCCGGCCCTCGCCGTGGGAACAGGCTCTGTGGCGGCTCTACGATGCGACGGAGCATGCCGCGAACGTCTTCCACGTGCCGCTGGTGGCCTACAGCGGCGAGATCGACCGCCAGAAGCAGGCGGCGGACATGATGGAGAAGGCGATGGCCGCGGAGGGGCTCGTCTTGAATCACATCATCGGCCCCGCCACCGCGCACAAGTACGAGCCGGGCGCCAAGGCGAAGGTCGAGGCGTTCGTTGATGCCGCCGCCGCGAAGGGACGCGACCCGATGCCGCCGAAGGTCCGCTTCACCACCTTCACGCTGCGCTACAACCGCATGGCGTGGGTCGTCGTCGACGCGCTGGAGCGGCACTGGGAGCGCGCCCGGGTCGATGCTGAACTGGACGCGCAGGAGCAGACGATCCGCGCGACGACGAAGGGCGTGACGGCGCTCTCGTTCGTCTTCGACCAGGGTCGCGTCCCGTTCGGCGGCAAGGCCCCGGTTGCGATCATCCTCGACGGCCGGATCCTCGCCGCGCCGCGCGCGGGCGCCGCCTACGCCGCGCACTTCCGGAAGACGGATGGGGAATGGGAGTCCGTCGCGGCGGTCGACACGGCGTCGCCCGCGAAGCGCCACGGGCTGCAGGGACCGGTCGACGACGCGTTCATGGACAGCTTCCTGTTCGTCCGGCCGACCGGCCCCGCGTTGAACACCAACGTCGCCGCGTGGGCCACGTCCGAGATGAACCGCGCCGTCCGGGAATGGCGCCGGCAGTACCGCGGCGACGCGCGGGTCAAGGACGACACCGCCGTCACCGATGCCGACATCGCGGAACACCATCTCGTCCTCTGGGGCGACCCGCGCAGCAACGCGCTGCTGGCGAGGATGGTCGACCGGCTGCCGGTCCGCTGGGACGCGACCGCCGTCGCCCTCGGCGGGCGGACCTGGCCGGCCGCCCACCACGTCCCCGTGCTGATCTTCCCGAATCCGCTCAACCCGAAGCGCTACGTCGTGCTCAACAGCGGGTTCACGTGGCGCGAGTACGACTATCTCAACAACGCGCGCCAGACGCCGAAGCTGCCCGACTGGGCGGTCGTCGACCTCCGGTCGCCGGTCACATCCCGCGCCCCCGGGGCGATCGCCGCCGCCGGGTTCTTCGGGGAGCGGTGGGAGGTGAAGTGAACCTTTCGAGCGGCCGGAGCGACGCAAGGGATGACGGGCAGGCCGGGCCGGTTCAGGCGCGGTCCCCGGAAGCGGAAGGAGTCGGGCGATGAAGAAGCTGATGATGGCCGCCGCCTGCGCGGCGCTGGCCGGATGCGACTACACGGTGCCGCTGGCGAAGGCCCCGGTGAAGGCCGCCGACGCGGCCCTCGTCGGACTGTGGCAGCGGACGGAGAATGGGATCGTCGAGAACCTCGTCGTGCTGCCGCTGGGCAAGCAGGAGCTGATGGTCGCGTACCCGGCGACCTCGAAGGATGCCATGTACGGCCGCGCCTGGGCGGCGAAGGGGGCGGGGCTTTCGCTGTTGCAGATCGAGTGGATCGGCACCGGCACGGGCGGGGTGCCGGAGGACAGGAAGGTCTACCAGCTGGCCTCGTACGCCATCGAGGGCGGGAAGCTCACCGTCCGCATCGTCAACGGCGACGTGGCCGGAGCCTCGGCCACCACGACGGACGAACTCGCCAAGGCCCTCGAAGCCGCGAAGGGCAAGGACGACTTCCACCGTGCCCCGATGGTCTTCACGCGGGCGAAGGACTGAGGTGGCGCACCACGGATTCCACGGAGGGAACGGATGGGGCGGAGGTCCCGCAGGCCGGCCGCCTCCCCGTTCATCCGCGGATCCCGTGCGATCCGCGGTTCCTTCCGCCGCGGATGACGGATGACGATGGAACTTGCACCGCCAGCCGACGGCATCGAGCGCCTGTACCGGGAGACCCGGGAGGCGCTGGCCGGTTACTTCCGGCGGCGCCATCGCGCGATCCACGTCGTGGAGGATCTGCTTCACGAGACCTTCCTCCGGCTGATGCGGCGGCCGGACCGGCTGGGGGAGGCGCGCTCGCCGCGGGCCTACCTGTTCGGCATCGCCCGCCACGTCAGCGCCGAGGCGTGGCGGAGCGCGGAGCCGCCGGCGGCGGACGGGCGTGTGCTGGAGACGCTCGCCGCGGCGGAGCCCGATCCGCGCCTCGCGGCGGCCCGCGAGACCATCGCGGCACTGCCGGACCTGCAGCGCGAGATCCTCGACCTCCGGTTCCAGCACGACCTGTCCTATGCGGAGATCGCCGAGACGCTCGGCGTGCCGGTGGGGACGGTCCGTTCGAGACTGCACAACGCGATGCGTCTGCTGCGCGCCCGGCTTGCGCAGGAGGACGGCGCATCGGAAGGGAGCCCCGATCATGAATCCCGAAGCGCTTGAAGCCTTGGTGGTCGACCGCGAACTCGGCGAGCTGTCGCCCGAGGCGGCCGATCTGCTTGAGGCCTACCTGCGGCTCAGCCCGGAGGCGCGCGCGAGCGCCGGGGCGATGGCCGCGGCCGTCGGCGTCGCGCGAGCCACCGTGCGAAACCACCCGGGGCTCGCGCCCATCCCGCGTCCCGGCCCGGTCCCGCTGCCCGGCTGGACGTCCTGGCTCGCCCGTGCCGCCGCGGCGGTCCTGCTGCTGGGCGGGGGCATCTGGATCGGCCGTCGCGCGGAGGTCGGGAGCGCCGGCATCCCCGCCGGGCCGGCCGTGGCCGCGACCGGCTCGCCGGCCGCGCGCGCCGCGAATCCCTGGGCGCGCTACCAGGTCGCCTACGACGCCCGCCGCGGCGCCTACACCGTCGCCCGCCACCCATGAACCGCTGCACGACAACGACCGGCTGGAGGGCCGCGCTCCGTCGCGGCCGGGAACCCATGAACCCTGCCATGAAGACCGCCTGGATCCGGTCCTGCGTGCTTTCGCTCGCAGGGCTGCTTGTCCTCGCCGCCGGCTGCACGGTCGACGAGAAGATGACCTGGTCGCCCGACGGCACCCGCGCGGCCGTCGAGACGGACGGCGGCAACCTGTGCCTGGCGGACACGAACGGTGTGCTGTCCGCGCCGGTCGCCACGGATGTGGTCGACGCTGCCTGGCTGCCGGACGGGCGCGGGCTCGTGCTCCTCCGCGAGATGGCGATGACGAACTGGAGCGAGGCGGTGCGGATGCTGCCGCGCGAGGAGGTTGTTCCGGTCGAGGCGGTGGCTGGCGCCCTCCCCGCCGTCCTCAAGTCGGGGCTGGCGGCCGCGGGCAACGACTACGATGCCTTCGGAGACCGGATCGTCGAGCCGCTGCAGGCGCTGAAGCTCCCGCTGGAGGCCGCGCTGCTGTGCCTGCACGATGCCCATCCTGCGATGTGGACCGACCTGGTCTCCATCTTGCAGTCCGCAACGAACCAACCGGGCACGGAGAAGGAACTCCGCGATGCCGCCGGCGCCGTCGTCCGGGAGGTCAGCGTGATGCGTCTCGACGGCGGCCGTCCGTCCGGCGCGCCGGTCGTGATCGAGCGGACGCTCCGGAAGCTCGCCGGCCCCAGGCCCTCGCCGTCCGCGGCGGTCGTCGCCTATACGAGGGACGACACGCTGACGGTCGCGTCGCTCGACGGCGGCACCGGTCGCTTCGAGGTCGCGGAGCGCGTCGCGGGCAGCTACGACTGGACGCCCGACGGCTGCGCCCTGGTCTTCGCCGTCCGGTTCACGGACGAGTGGGGGACCACCGGCCTCAACCTTGCCCACGTCCAGCGCCGCGGGGTTGTCGGCTCCAACGGCGTCGCCGCGGCCGGCGCAAGCGAACCGCTGGCCCTGTCCGCCTTCGCCTTCCCGCCGCGCGTCCGCTGCCTGCCGGACGGCCGCGTGCTCTTCGCCGGCGTGCCGGTGACCCTGCCCGCGGCGGAGGTCGCCGGGGCGTCGCGGTTCTTCGTGATCTCGATGGCCGGCGGCACGAACTCCGGCCCCGTCGCGATCCCGGGGGATCCGGCGGCGCTTCCGATCGACCTCGCCGCGTTCGCCGTGAGCCCGGACGGCCGCCGCGTCGCGATCGCCGAGAGCGGATCCGACGCCGTTGCGGTGCTTGAGCTGTCGACCGGCGCCCTCGAGGTTGTGTCGCCCGCGCGCGGCGCGAAGTCGCGCACGATGCCGGCCTGGCGCGGGAACAGCGAGCTGTACTTCGCCGCCATCTCCGCCGAGGGCGCGAAGCGGGCCGACTGGATGCGTTGGACCCCGGGCGGCGGCGCGCCGGCTGCCTTCTCCGCCGGCTGGCCTGCGGCTGCGGTCGACGGGCTACTCGAGCTCCCCGGCGGCATCGCATCGGCCGCTCCGTCCGGCCCGAAGCGCGCCGCGGGCCTGACGACCACGACGCCCGTCACGCAGGACCGCGACCGCAAGACCTACGACTGGAAGACCCGTCACGGGGAGATTCTCGCGCGCCATCGCGCGGTGAAGCCCGACGTCGTCATCCTCGGCGACTCGATCATCCACTACTGGGGCGGCGAGCCGAAGGCCCCGAAGGCGTGGGCGCCGCAGGCGTGGTCGAACAGCTTCGCCGGGCTCGAGGTCACGAACATGGGCTTCGGCTGGGACCGCACGGAGAACGTGCTGTGGCGGATCGACCACGGCGAACTCGACGGCATCGCGCCGAAGGTGGTCGTCATCAAGATCGGAACGAACAACACCGCGGTCAACAACACGCCGGAGGAGATCGCCGCGGGCATCGAGGCCGTCTGCGCGGCCGCGCACGCGAAGCAGCCCGCCGCGAAGGTGCTGCTGCTGGGCATCCTGCCGCGCAGGGACGAGAAGCCGCCGCGGCCGTCGGTCACCGACAGGGTCAACGCGATCCTCCTCGACCGCCTCGCCGGAGTCCCGTGGCTGACGGTCTGCGACGTGGGCGCCGCCTTCCGCAACCCCGACGGCACGCCCAATGCGGCGCTCTTTGCCGACGGCGTCCACGTCAACGCCGCCGGCTACGACCTTCTCGGCGCTGCGATCCGCGAAACCGTCACCGCCATCCTTGCGGCGGGCGCACCGGCCGCCCGATAGCTCAGGTCGCCGTCCGCGGCTCTCCTCCGCACGCCCCCGACGGTACCCGGACGTGCCTTCCGGTCTTACATCTGATGATGCGATCGCACCATCAGATGTAAGGGTCGCGGAAGACCGAGGCCGGGGCCACGCAGGGAAACCGGCGACGCCGGGAGGTTCCAAGCCTTGGAATTCAAACGAGTTGCACCTTACTTGTCTTGGAAGCCTTCCATCTCTGTCCCCACCATCCGCGATAGCACCCCCAATGCGGCGCTCTTTGCCGACGGCGTCCACGTCAACGCCGCCGGCTACGACCTCCTCGGCGCCGCGATCCGCGAAACCGTCACCGCCATCCTTGCGGCGGGCGCACCGGCCGCCCGATAGCTCAGGTCGCCGTCCGCGGCTCTCCTCCGCACGCCCCCAACGGTACCCGGACGTGCCTTCCGGTCTTACATCTGATGATGCGATCGCACCATCAGATGTAAGGGTGGCGGAAGACCGAGGCCGGGGCCACGCAGGGAAACCGGCGGCGCCGGGAGGTTCCAAGCCTTGGAATTCAAACGAGTTGCACCCTACTTGTCTTGGACGCCTTCCATCTCTGTCCCCGCCATCCCTGTCCCCACCATCCGGCGCGCCCGAAGTCGGAACGGGGCCCGGAAAGCCGGCGGCCGAAACGGGCCGCCCTCGTAGCCTCATCCTCAGCGCAGCTTGCGATCGATCTCGTCGACCGTGAAGCGGACGGCGGCGACGGACTGCTTCTCCGCGCCGGGGTTGAGCTTGATGTAGGTCGTGGCAACGAAGGCGCTGTCGGGCAGGAGTTCGAGGCCGGGGTAGCCGCAGTCGCCTCCGGCATGGCTGTGGAGGAGCTTCACACGGCACTGGCCGTCGCGGCCGGCGACGATGTCCTCGTAGCGGCCGACCCACGCGACGAAGTGGCCGTGGGTGCCGAAGGCCTTCGTCCTGTCGCGGAAACAGACCACCAGCCGGCCGTCGGGCGCGTATCGAGCCTTGTGGCGGTCGCCGACAAGGCCCTCGGGCAGGCGGCGCGGCGCGGACCACGTGGCGCCCTCGTCGTCGCTGGTCATGAACTGCGCCTCCATCTTGAAGTTCTCGCGCATCAGGCACAGCAACTGCCGGCCGTCGGGCGAGCGGACGATCTCCGGCTCGCAGGGGGCGAGCCCGGGCAGGTCGAGGACGATCCGCCACGGGGACCACGTGAAGCCCCCGTCGTCGGAGACGCTCTGGACAATCACGTTCGACAGCTTCTCCTTCGTCTCGCCCGGCCGCCGGATGTTGGTCATGCCGAGCAGCCGCTTCCCGCCGGCGACGGGCTCGATCGTGCAGAGCGGCATCACGCACACGAGGCCGGTCGACTTCATCTCCGACCACGTCGCGCCGTCGTCCTCGGAGTGAGCGACCGCCATCGCGCCGTCCTCTCCCTGGCCCGCGTAGACGAAGAGCCGCGCGCGGCCCTGCGGATCGGCGAGGCGGTAGATGGCCGGGCAGTTCCGCGCGCGCGTCCAGCTCTCCGGCACCTTCACGGGTTCGCCCCACGTGCGGCCGCCGTCGCTGCTGCGCCGCATCGGGCCGCACGTTCCGCCGTGGCCGATCGTCCACACGCAGAGCATCGTCCTGCCGTCCGGCAGCAGCACGGTGGTCGGATGGCCCTGGTAGGTCTCGGCCGTGCCCTGCGCGATGACGACGCGCCGCTTCGCGTCGACGGAGAAGTCAGCGACCGGCAGCGGGGCGGGTTTCCCGGCGGCGAGCCATTCGGGGTCGATGCGCGCGACGGTCAGCCGGCCGGTCTTGTAGTTGCTGGCGCCGTCGGTCGAGCCGCGCTCGTAGAAGCACAGGATCCGGCCGTCCTTCGCGACCGCAAGGTCGCTGTAGCCGCTGAAGCCGTCCTCGATCGTCCGCGCGAAGGGCCACGATTCGCCCTCGTCTTCGCTCATCCGCACGGTCAGGTTCACGCGGTCGCGCGATCTTCCCGGGGCCTCCTTGCCGTCGCGGCGGCCGAGGTTGTCGGGGTTGGAGAAGACGATCCGGTCGCGGCCGCCGTCCGCCGCCAGGCCGACGCGCACGAGGGCGCCCATGCAGACCGGCTCGACGAGGGCGTCGTCGAACCGGGGCGCGGACCAGCCGGTCGCGCCGTCGGGACCGGTGACCACGATGCGGCGGTGGGCATCGGATTCGCTGCGCGCGTTGAGCATCACCCGGCCGTCGGCGAGCTGGACGACGACCGTCTCACTCGGCCAGCGGAACGGCGGGGCGTCGGGGACGGCGATGTCGCCGCGCCGCCACGTCGCGCCGTGGTCGTCGCTGACGATCGTCGCAACGACCGAGGGCCGGTGCGCGTGTTCGCCCGTGCCAAGCGACAGCCACACCGGCACGACGAGCCGGCCCTTGTGCGGGCCGCGCTCGAGCTGGATGCCGTGGGCCGGGCCGGTGGCGAGGACCTTCCAGTCGAAGCCGTGGCGGAACGCCTCGAACGCGGCGGTGATCTCGACGGGCTTCGTCCAGGTCAGGCCGTCGTCGTCGCTGCGCATGGAGAAGCAGCGCATGTACTCGAGGCAGTAGAGGAGGTGGACCGCGCCGGTTTCGCGGTCGACGACGGCGACGGGGTTGTTCGCGGTGTTCTCGCCGGGCTTGTCGAGATTCTGCGCGGCGGCGACGGGGTTGATCGGGAGGTCGCCGTCGACGTGGACGACGGTCTGCGGCGGCGCCCAGGTCCTGCCATCGTCCGTGCTGCGGCGCATGACGATGTCGATGGGGCCCCAGTCGCCCTTGTCTCTGCGGCGCGCCTCGCAGTAGGCCAGCACGGTCCCCTTCGGCGTCACGACGATGCCCGGGATGCGGTAGAGCGCGAAGCCCTCCGCGCCGGCCTCGAAGAGATCGACCTTCGCCGGCGGGGCAGGGGCGGCGAAGGACGCGACGGCGGCGAGCAGGACGGCGGCCGGCAGGGCGGAGATCGTCTTCATGCGGCAAGGATGCCGTCCCGCCCGGCCGCCGCGCAACGACGAAACGCGCTCCCGGCAGCGGGAGGGCGCATCTTCGGTTCCTGCATGATGACGGAGATGCTCCGCGCGGGCTCCCCGGCCGGCGGGGCGAGCCGCCCCGCCCTACCCTGTGCCGGGGTAGGGCCGGCCCGCTGCTGCCGCCAGCCACGCCGTCGCTCTCATGCGATTCTCCCGTTCCGGCCGATGCCATCGCGCTCGCCGCGCCGCCGTGACAATGATTGAATCGCTCGTGCGTTGAATGCGGCATTGCGGACGGAAAGGACGGGCATCATGATCGCGAAATCCGTGGTGGCGGGACTGCTGGCGCTGGCACCCCTCGTGGCCGGGGCGGCGGAGGCCGCGAGGCGGCCGAACTTCATCTTCATCCTCACCGACGACCAGGGCTGGGGCGACGCGCACTTCGCCGGCCACCCCTACGTGAAGACGCCGAACCTCGACCGGCTCGCGGCGCAGGGCACGTGGTTCCGGCAGTTCTACGTTGCGGCGACGGTCTGCTCTCCGAGCCGGACCGCGTTCATGACCTCGCATGTTCCCGCGCGGCACCACATGCACGGCCACATCTCCTCCCACGAGCAGAACGCGGCGCGGAGCATGCCCGACTGGCTGGATCCGAAGGTGCCGACCGTGGCCTCGCTGCTCAAGCAGGCCGGCTACGCGACGGCCCACGTCGGCAAGTGGCACCTGGGAAGCGGCCCCGACGCTCCGACGCCGGACGCCTACGGCTTCGACTTCGTCCGCCATGCGACCGGCAACAAGTCCTTCTTCGACGAGGGATCGAAGGATCCCTACTTCCGGGCGAAGTCGACGGAGCTCTTCGTGGATGAATGCATCAAGTTCATCCGCGGGACCAAGGACAAGCCGTTCTACCTCAACCTGTGGACGCTGGTGCCGCACGCGCCGCTGAAGCCGACGCCCGAGCAGCTGGCCGTCTACGAGTCCCTCGCGCCGCGCGCTGACGACCCCGCCTTCGGGCCGTGGATGCAGAAGTACCTCGGGGCCGCGAAGGACCTGAAGAGCCAGATGCAGATCTTCTGTGCCTCGCTGACCGACCTCGACACGCAGATCGGGCGCCTGATGAAGGAACTCGACGACCTCGGTCTCGCGGACAACACGGTCGTCTTCTTCTCCAGCGACAACGGCGCCGAGGACTACCGGATCGGCAACGCCTCGAACGCCGGCGTCGGCTCCACCGGACCGCTGCGCGCGCGCAAGCGCAGCATGTACGAGGGCGGCATCCGCACGTTCGGGCTGCTGCGGTGGCCGGGGCACGTCGCGGCCGGGCGCCGGGACGAGACCAGCGTGATCGGCGGCGTCGACTGGCTTCCGACGGTCTGCAAGCTGGCCGGCGTCGCGCTGCCCGGCTCCGTGGAGCTTGACGGCGAGGACGTCAGCGACATCTGGCTTGCGGCGTCGCGTCCGCGCGCGCGCCCGCTGCACTGGGAGTGGCTCTTCCGCGTGCAGGGCGAGGACTACACGCCGCCGATGGTTGCGATCCGCGACGGCGACTGGAAGCTCTTCACCCGCCACGACGGGACCCAGGCCGAGCTTTACAACATCCCGAAGGACCACGGCGAGGAGCGCAACGTCGCGGCGGAGAACCCGGAGGTCGTGAAGGCTCTCTCCGCGAAGGCCCTGGCGTGGGTGAAGACCCTGCCGCCCTGCGAGACCCGCGACAAGGCGGCGGCCTCGGGGGCGGCCGCCGACGTGCCGCCCCGGCGGTCCGCGAAGCCCGTCGCCGCGCCCGCCGGCGGGAATCCGCCGCTCGACCGCAAGGCGACGTTCAAGCAGAAGGACACGAACGGCGACGGGACGATGAGCCTCGAGGAGTACCTCCACAAGTTCCCCGACGAGGCCGAGGGCCGCCGCCGCTTCCCGACCTTTGACTCAAACAAGGACGGTGTCCTTTCCGAGGAGGAGTTCGTGACGATGGGCCGGAGCCGGTAGCGCCACGGCTGCGACGTGGCGTGTGGTGGCGCGGGCGGAGGCGACCGCGGTTGGCGACTGCCGAGGCGCCGCGGGTCGTAGCCCCGCGGCTACCCGGAACCGGTAGCGCCACGACTACGACGTGGCGTGGGGTGGTGTGGGCGGAGGCGAC
>Ga0194112_10001157_pt1 | contig 38794 bp, 37 predicted proteins | sample TA2MahC400mmetaG_FD_146191 | JGI IMG/M metagenome (GOLD analysis project Ga0194112, IMG submission 146191) | Freshwater microbial communities from Lake Tanganyika, Tanzania - TA2015016 Mahale Deep Cast 400m | ecosystem: Environmental > Aquatic > Freshwater > Lake | place: Tanzania: Lake... | reverse complement strand
CGGGACGCGCTAATCCAAGCTGCGCTACGCCCCGACAAATCTTCTTTCTGTCATGCCGGATTTGAACCGGCGACCTTCCCGACTCATGTCGGGACGCGCTAATCCAAGCTGCGCTACGCCCCGACAAATCTTCTTTCTGTCATGCCGGATTTGAACCGGCGACCTTCCCGACTCATGTCGGGACGCGCTAATCCAAGCTGCGCTACGCCCCGACAACCGGTTTAGAAAATATCACGACACCACCAGCTTGACCACGACAAGTTTGCCGGCTTTCAGGATTTGTCCGGGCCGGACGGTCACGCGAGCTTTGGGGTCGGTGATTTTGTTGCCATCAAGGCTGACACCGCCTTGTTCGATGAGCCGGCGCATGTCGCTGCGGCTTTTGAATCTGCCGGTCTTTTCGACGAGGTCGAGCAGTCCGATGTCGCCAGAAACAACAAGGGTATCGGCAGTTTCGCTGTAGTCTTTTTTGGAAAACTTTTGCTCAAACTCGGCGCGAGCGGCAGCGGCAGCGGCGCGTCCGTGGTACTGCTCAACGAGGGCGTGGGCGAGTGTCTTCTTGGCTTCCATCGGGTGTTCGTGCGCGATGGGGCGAGCCAGGAGGAGCGTGTACCAGCGCGGCATCATGGCGTCGCTGATGGACATGGTTTTGCCAAACATGTCGGCGGGCGATTCGGTGAGGCCGATGTAATTGCCTTTGCTCTTGGACATTTTCTCGACGCCGTCGAGACCTTCGAGGATGGGCATGATGAGGACAACTTGCGGTTGTTGGCCGGCGTCCTTCTGGAGGTCGCGTCCGACGAGGTTGTTGAAGGTCTGGTCGGTGCCGCCGAGTTCGACGTCGGAGCGGATGACGACCGAGTCGTGGCCCTGCATGAGCGGGTAGAGAAACTCGTGGATGCCGATGGGAACGTCAGCCTTGTAGCGCGTCTCGAAGGTGTCGCGCTCCAGCATCCGGGCGACCGTCATCTGGCTGGCGAGGCGAATGGTGTCGGCGAGGTTCATCTGGGCGAGCCATTCGCTGTTGAAATGGATTTCCAGCTTGTCCGGCGACATGTCGAGGATTTTGCCGGCCTGCTGGAAATAGGTGTCGGCGTTGCGCTTGATCTGGTCGGCGCCGAGCATGGGGCGGGTTTTGTTCTGGCCGGTGGGGTCGCCGATGAGGGCGGTGTAATCACCGATGATGAAGATGGCTTTGTGGCCGAGGTCTTGAAACTGGCGCATCTTCCGGAGCACAACGCTGTGGCCGAGATGAAGGTCGGGGGCCGTCGGGTCGCAGCCGAGTTTGACGCGCAGCGGGCGGCCGGCGGCGAGTTTCTGGCGAAGTTCGTCGCGGGTGTAGAGTTTTTCGACACCTTGTTCGAGGAGTTGAAGTTGTTCGTCTGCTGATTTCATAAACGTAAACCCCGACACACCGAAGTGTGTCGGGGTTGTACAGGATTTGGGAGGATTTGCCTACTGGTTTTTCTCGTCCTTCTCGTCCTCGGCCCGCTCGAAGGCGTGTTCGAGGTCCACGATGGCTTCGCCGGGGCGAAGGGCGTCCTCGAACATCCGTTTTTCGGCTTCGAGTTGTTCGTTGGAGTATGCGGCGGCTTTGATGCTGAGGCCGATGCGGCGCTCGTGGGAGTCCACCTTGATGACGCGGGCGTTGACTTCCTGGCCGACCTTGAGGGCGTCCTTGATTTTCTCGATGCGATCTTCGCTGATCTGGCTGATGTGAACGAGGCCCTCGAGTTTGTCGGGCAATTCGATGAAGGCGCCGAAGCTGGTGAGCTTGACCACCTTGCCTTTGATCAGGTCACCGATGCGGTAGCGTTGTTCAATGCTGCGCCACGGATCGGTTTCGAGTTGTTTGATGCCAAGCGACATCCGCTGGTTGGCGGGATCCACTTCGAGGACGACGGCCTCGACTTTCTGGCCTTTCTTGAGGACCTCGGCGGGATTGGTAACCTTGCGGGTCCACGAGAGGTCGGAGACGTGCACCATGCCGTCAATGCCTTCCTCGATTTCGACGAACGCGCCGAAGTTGGTGAGGTTGCGGACCTTGCCGCTGACGTGGGTGCCCGGCGGATATTTCTTGGGCACGTGCGTCCACGGATTCGATTCAAGCTGGCGGATGCCGAGCGCGATTTTCTGTTCGTCGCGCTTGATGTCGAGGACAACGGCGTCAATCTCGTCGCCGGCCTTGAGGACATCGGAGGCGCGGGCGATGCGTTTGGTCCAGGACATTTCGCTGACGTGAATCATGCCTTCGACGCCGTCTTCGATCTGGACAAAGGCGCCGTAGGGGACAACGCTGACGATTCGGCCGCGGACTTTGCTGCCGACGGGATACTTCAGCGCGATATCGTCCCACGGATTGCGGTTCTTCTGTTTCAGGCCGAGCGAAATGCGTTCCTTGTCGCGGTCCACTTCGAGCACCATGACTTCGATCTGGTCGCCGACCTTGACGAGTTCGCTGGGGTGGTTGATGCGGCCCCAGCTCATGTCGGTCACGTGCAGCAAACCATCAATGCCTTCCAGGTCCACAAACGCGCCGAAGTCAGTGATGTTCTTGACGGTGCCCATGCGGATCTGGCCGGCTTGCATCTGGTTGAGGACTTGTTTGCGCCGGTCGTCGCGTTCCTGCTCAATGAGTTCGCGGCGCGAGAGGACGATGTTTTTCCGTTCCTCGTTGATCTTGACGACCTTGAACTGGTAGGTCTTGCCGACAAACTCGTCGAGGTTGCGCGGCGGGATCACGTCAATTTGAGAGGCGGGAAGAAAAGCGTCCACGCCGATGGCCACCATCAGGCCGCCTTTGACCTTGGCCTTAACGCGTCCCTCGATGGTGCCGCCTTCGTTGCAGAGCTTGACGATGCTGTCCCAGTTCTTCTTCAGGGCGGCTTTCTCGTAGGACAGGACGACCATGCCGTCTTCGTCCTCGATTTTCTCCAGCAAGACTTCCACCACATCGCCCGTCTTGATGGTATCGGGGTCATCGAACTCGGCGCGGGGGATCAGTCCCTCGGATTTGTAACCGATATCCACCAACACATCGTTGGATCGGACCTCGATCACTCTGCCTTGCACCAGTGTTCCCTCGGTGAAATTTTTCACCTCGGAAAGATATTTTTCCATTGGATTTGTAGCCATGTAACTGCGATTTCTCCTGCCTTCGGAAGGCTGTCTGCTTCAGGAGCTAGGGCGCTTCTATCGAAAGGCGAGGGCGGACTATAGCAGGAGTCCCCCGCTTGACAAGCCCTTTTCGACAGCCCTTTTTCGACAGCCCTTTTCTGACAGCCGACGGCAAGGAACATCGCGCCCACAAAAAACCCCGTGTAGGTCGGCCACCACGCCATGATGAGGTAGCCGAAACATTTGACGACAGTGGACGCGAAGATGGTCCGTTTGTAGCCGTAGCGGTCGGAGAGGCCGCCGGTGAAGATCGGGATGAGCGACTGGGCGAGGTTCCAGCAGAGGAGCAACGTTCCGAAGGTCGCCATCGTGACGCCGAGGCCGCCGGTGGACGCGGGGCGTGTCGCGTAGAGCGTGGCGACGGCGCGGACGCCGTAGTAGGCGAGGCGCTCGACCATTTCCATGCCGCCGACGATCCAGAAAACGTAGCTGAGGCTGCCGATGGCAGCCCAGAAACCGAGCTGTTTGACGTCGGCCAGCGTTGATTCGGGATGTGTTTCGCTTGGCTTGGGTTTCAATGCTTTGTCACGAGTTTGAGGTGCGTGATGCGGAAGATAGCACCTTTCGGCTCGTTGGAAAGACATTCAATTTCCCAACCGTGGGCGAGCGTGATCTGCTGGACGACCGCCAAACCCAGCCCGGTCCCGCGCTGGTTGGTGGTGACGTACGGCTTGAAGATTTCCTTGCGGCGTTCGGCCGGGACGCCGGGGCCGTTGTCGCGGATTTCGAGGAAGCCTTCCTCGCCGTTCTGGCGGCTGGCGACGACGATGATCTCGCCGCCGGAATCAACGGCTTGGATGGCGTTCATCAGGAGGTTGAAGAGCGCCTGGCGAAGAAGCTGTTCGTCAGCTTCGATGGAGAGCGGCTCGGCTTTGACTTCGAGCCGGACTTTTTTCTCCTCGATGTCGTAGTTCAGGGCGCGGACGACTTCGCCAATCGCTGACGGAAGAACGATGGGAGTGCGTCGCAGTTCGCGCGGACGCGAATAGTTGATGAACTCGTTGAGCTGGGCGGTGACCTTGTCCACTTCATCAAGGATGGCGCGGGACTGCGACTGTGTGTCGGTCGGGATGCCGGATTGCTTCGCGATCATCTGGGCGAGGCCGCGGATGATGTTGAGCGGGTTGCGGGTCTCGTGGGCGAGGCCGGCGGCGGCAAGGTTCATCTCGCGGAGGTGCGTGGTCAGTTCACTGGCGCGGACGAGACGGAGTTGGAGTTCGGCGGTCTTGGCGAAGGTGCGCCACGCCAGCCCGGCGCCGGCGGCGGCTGCGGTGGCGAACAGGCAAATGATCAGGCGGAGCCAAAGGTCTTGCGCGCACGTTGCCTTGACAACCGCGGTGGACATGACGATGTGGAAACTGTGGACGCCTTGTTTCTGGATGATGGCTTGGTATTCGTCGTCGCTCATCCAGCGGGGACGGGAAAAGAACGGCCAGCGGCGGCCGGGAGAGAACGACGGCATGCTGGTGATGGTGAGGCTGGCGCTGAAGTTCGTGGGTATTTCGGGAGGCGGAGGACGCGGTGGCGGCGGGCGGGCAGACGGGCGATTTGTTTCGCCGTGACGGAACAAGTCGTCGCGGGGGATGATGATCGGCGGGGTGGATCCCTCGATGTCGCGGGTCAGGTTCGTGCCGAGGTCCACAAGGTTCATCAACGTCACCGTGTGGGTGTCCCAATACTCGGCGGGACCGGTGATGTGTTCCGTGTGACTTTCGGTCAGTTCGCCGGCGGAGGCGACCACTGTGCCGGCGGAACTGAGCAGGGCGATGCCGGTGATGTCGCCCAACTTGAGAAGTTCCGCGAGGGCGGACTCGATGCGTTCCTTGGAGATGATGCCGCCGAAACGGCGCTGGGCGCGCAACACGGTGCCAAGCGTGGTCGAGATGTCGCGCGCGCGGTTTCCGAGCGCGACCCGCGCCGTGCGCTGGACGCGGAAATGCTCGGCGGTCTGCCAGCCGATGACGAGCGCCCAGAGGGCGAGCAGCAGCCCGTAGATCAATGCGTTTCGTCGAGACATTTCCATGCGCGTGTTCTCACCGCCGGTTCGACCGTCGTTTGTCGGTGTTCTCGTCCTCCTTCATCGGGATCTGGTCGAGGAACCGGTTCAGTTCGCGTTCCGAGTCGGAGTCGGGGATGGTGATTTGTTTGCGTTCCTTGTCGCCCATGGCGGCAAGCTGCGTGGGCGCCTGCACGATGTGCGGCGTCAGGAAGATCAGCAACTCGGTTTTGACGTTCGTCTTGATCTTTCGCTTGAACAGATTGCCGAGCAGCGGAATGTCGCCGAGCACCGGGATCTTGTTTTCGGAGTCGGTGCGGTCGTTGCGCATCAGTCCGCCGATGACAACGGTTTGCCCGTCCGGCGTGATGACCACGGTGTCGGCGTTGCGCTGGTTGATGACGGGCGCGCTGACGCCGGTGGAGATCGGCACGGTCGTCGTCGGGTCAATCGCCGAGGTCTCCGGCGACACAATCATCTGCACGAGGCCGTCGCCGGTGATGAACGGCGTGACCTTGAGGATGATGCCGACGTCGGTGTAGGTGACGGAGTTGATGGCGTTGCCGAAGGTGTCGTAGCGGACGCTGGTGATCAACGGCACCGACTGGCCGACGACGATGGAGGCGGGCTGGTTGTCGCGCGCGATGATGGAGGGGCGCGAGAGCAACTGCGCTTTGCCGGCCTGCGCGATGGCGCGGAGGGTCACCTGGAAGTCCTTGCCGAGAACCTGGTAGAGGCCCGCGCCCGGCGGCATCGGCAGGAAGCTGGTGACCGGCTGGCCGAACACGTTGAGGTTGGTGGCCGCGCTGGAGGCGAGGCCCGACAGGCCGAAGGCGTTGGCGAACGCGCCCGAGCCGGTGGAGCCGACCTTGCCGCCCCAGCCGCCTTCGATGCCGATGTCGGAATCCTTGCTGTGCTGGACCTCCAGGAACACGACCTTGATGAGCACTTGGGGACGCGGCTTGTCGAGGTTCTTGATGACCTCGGCGATGTTCTTCATCGTCTCCTCGTCGGCGATGACGGTGATGTTGCGCGAATCGGAGTCCACGGAGATGGTGGCGCTGCCAACACCGCCGGCGGGGTTGTATTGCTGCTGGCTGGCGGAGCCGGTGCCGCTGCGAGTGGAGCCACGAGTAGTGGTGCTGCCGCGGGTGGAGCCGGTGCCAAAACCGCCGAATCGTTGTTGCGCGTGCAGGGTCAACGCAGCACACAGGCAGGCGCTCACGATGATTCCCAGTTTCCAGTTTGGTGTGTTCATATTGTACATTGGTGTGTTCATCGGTGTTCAGTTAGAAAGACGTTCCGCCGGTGCGTCCGCTGCCCAGACCGCTGCCGCTCCGGTTGCCGGTGGTGCCGGTGGTGGACTGCCGCTGATCCTGCTGGACGCGATTCATCAGCGGGCTGTTCTGTGTCGAGCCGCGCGCGCCGCCGCGACCGGTGGAACCGCTCTGGAACATGTCCTGCAACACCGGCAGCACCTCTTGCGGGTCGGCGTTTTTCAGTTGGAACATCTGCACGCGGGTTTCCTTTGGCGACTGGAAGTCCAGTTGCTGGATGACATCGGCAATTTGCTCCATCAAATCTTTCGAGGCGGTCACCACCAGCGACGCGGTGCGCGCATCGGGCACCGCCACCACCTGCGCCCGTTTGCGAACGCGCTGCTGCTGTTGTCCTCCGCCTGGCGGCGGTCCCGGCGGACGACCGCTCATGATGGACGAAATAATCCCCAACGGGCCGCCGCTCGAACCGCCGAAGGGGCTGCCGCTCCGGCTGCTGGATCGGATGGGCGCTTGCGCGCTGCTGCTCTGGTCGGGGAACAAGTTCGTCAACAGGTCGGCCATTTCGATCGGGTCGGCATGCTTCAACATAAACACGCGCACCTGCGTCTCGTCCTCGGCGCTGGAATCAATCGCCTTGATGATTTCGAGGAGGTGCCGGATGTTCGCCTGCGTGTCCGTGACGGCGATGGAATTGCCGGCTTCGTTGGCCACGATCAATGCCTGCGGCGACACCATCGGCGACAGGTCCTTCGCCAGTTGCGTGGCCTCGACGAACCGGATCGGAATGATCTGCGTGACAAGCTCGTCATTCTTCGGAACCGCCTCCGGATCGTTGCCGGTCTTGACGGGAATGTCGCGGCGCACCGCGTCGGTCTTGCTGAAGATGGTCAGTTTGCGCCCGTTGCGGATGGCGGCGTATCCGTTCTTGTTGAGCATCGAGTTCAGCAGGTCAATCGCCTCGTCCTTCGTCACGGGCTTTGCGCTGAACACGTCCACCGTCCCGCGCACCGGCGTCTGCAACTCGATGATGAATCCGCACGCCTCGCTGAGATGGCTCAACACGACGTCCAGCGGCGCATTGCGGAAGTTCAGCCGCATCTCGTTCTCGCCCAGCATCACCAACGGCGGCTCCGGCGGCGGCAACGACGTCGGCGCGGTCTCCGTCGCGGCAGGCGGATTGGTCGGCGCCGGCGTTGTCATCTCTGGCGGCGCATTCGTGGCCACCAACACCACCGGCGGCGCCTCGATGGGCGGTGGTGGCGGAAGCGGCGTCTGTTGGGCGACAGCCGTCCACAACAAGCCAGCCAGGACGGTTACTGACAATATGCGAATGATTTTTGTTTTCATTTCATCTCCTGCTCTCGTTTCTGCATGAGTTTCTTGAGGATCTCGCTCGGGTCTCCCGCTGGCGCTGCCGGCGCAGACGGCACGGTGGGAACTTCGACGTTGGTTTCGATGTTGGTCGAAGGCGGCGCGGCGCTGCCGGCGGCGCGCGGCAATCGGGCGCCGACGCGCAGATCAAACGGCTGGCCGCCGGCTTCGAGGCGGACGCTGTTGAAGGCAATGGAGACGAGTTTGTAGCCGGCGATGGTGTCGTCGAGCTTCAACGCCTTGCGACAATCAGAACTCGTCCCGTCGAAGAAGGCGAGTTGGTTGGTCTCATACGCCATCGTTCCAACCAGCGTGAACGTGTCGCCGACAGTCGGGCGTGGCGGCGGGCGGACGGCGCCGGTTTCCGGTCGCCGGGGCGTGCGGTGGAGGTTGAAGATGTTGCGCTGGCCGATGATGCGGAACGAATCGAGGTTCTCCGCGCCCTTGGCCACGCTGAGGAGACACGCCAATACAATGAGTGTGATGCGGGATGCATTCATGGCGTCGAGGGAGTAAGCACGAGGCCGCTGACTTGCAACGCGAGCGTCAGTTGTTGCCCGTTGTCGTCGTGCGTGGTGAGTTCCACCCTGTCGAATCTCAATGCCATCGGGTCTTTCTCGACGCTGTAGAGGAACCGGCACAAGGTCTCCAGGCTGCCGGAGGCGTCCACGCGGCATTCGAGGGTCTTGTATTCGTCGTCCTGTTTCCATTGCGGCGTGATGAGCGAGATCGCGGCGCGGCTGTCGCGCGCCCAGGCATCGAACGCCTTCAACAATTGTTGTTCAGCGACCGAGGAATCCTTCGGCAGCGTTTGGCGGCGCATTTCGTCCCAGCGCCGGTGAATGGACTGCTCGCGTTGCAGGAGGTTCTCGCCCTGCGCGATCTGTTTGCGCAGGTCGGCGACCCTGGCGGAGCGCGCCTTCCACAGCCCCATCAACGGCGTGAGCACCGCCCGGTCCGCCACCAGCAGGACGATGCCGGCCACGGCAATCACCACGAGCCATTGTTGGCGATTACGGATTTTCATTCCTGCCTCCTTCCTGCCAGCGGAAATCGAAGACGAACTGCATCGCCTTCTTGCCGCGAATCTGGGACACCTTCACATCGCTCACGGATTTCGCGCCGCGCAACTGGCCCAGCGTCCGCAGCAGCGCGGCGTTGTCGCGCGCGACGCCCGAACAGGTCACGACACGCTGGTCGCGGATTTCGACGTTCTTGGCCGTGACCGAGCCGTCCTCGGGAAACGACTCGCTCAGTTGCCGCAGGACGCGCAGCGATCGGAAGTTGCTGTCGAACCACGGGCGGTATTGCCGAATCTGGCGCTGCACGTTTTCGAGTTGGGCGACTTTCGCCGACATTCCATCCCAGCGGGCGCGCAGTGTCATGAGCTGGATTTGCTGGACGAGAAACGGGCCGCCAATCAACACGACAACGGCTGCCGAGGCCGCCCCGATCATCCGCCAACGGCCGGAGGAATATCGCGCGGCCAATTGTTGCCAGACCGTGACCTGCGGCGGCAAAAACTCAAACGCCGCTTCGCGGCGCGCCAGTTGACGGGCGGCGAGGCTGAACGCGCGCGACACGGGGGCATCGGACGGCGCTTGCAGGCCGAAATCGTCCGCGCTGTACGCCGCCACCTGTTCCACCGGCAAGTCGAGGGATTCCAGGCGCGATTTCAGCGCATCGGCCAGTTGACGGGCGAGGTCGCGCGGCCCGAACAACCGGACCCGGCGCAGCGCGGCGCGCGCCTCCGCCGGCAGTTGGCCGAGCGTGATCCGCAATTCGCGCGCGACAAGATCGGCATCGAGCGCGGGTTGACCGCCGTCGCGATCAAACGCTCCCTCCAGCGTCCGCAACGCCACCACGCCTCCGCCGGCGGTGACCTGGAGATCGAGCTGCGTCTCGCCGATGGCCAGCGCCAGCACGCCGTCGGAGGATGCGTCTTCCGGCGGTTGGAGCGCGGCGATGCCGAGCGAGAAACTGACCGGTTTCAATTTGGCCCGGCGCAAAATGTTTTCGAGCGCGGCAAGCTGGTTGGCGGGCAGGCCGATTTGCGCGGCGCGCCTGGCGGAGCGCGACGTGGCGAGCCGCAGCGTCCCCACATCGCAGGGAAAACCGCGCTCGGCCTCGATGGCGAGGAAACTGGCCACGTCGGTTTCCGGCAAATCGGGCAAATCCGAATGAACACTGAGCGCCCATTTCAACGGCAGACACACCGCGCAATGGTGTTCCTTGATGCCGGCGGCATCGAGGTGGTTGCGGATTTCGCGCGCCACAAGTTCAGGATCGGCAGTCAACGGGTCGAGCGACAGCGTCACGGAGAACGACTGCATGAGTTGCAGCGAACCGTTGGTGCGGCGCAACAGCACGCCGTCGAGCCGGCTGCCGTCGAGCGCAAGCCCCAGCAGCGCGGACAAGCGCCGGCGTTTGGCGGGATAGAATTTTTCAAGGTCAATCATAGCGTGTTCTTCAGCACCCATTCTTGTCGGACAGTTTCGCCCAGCGCCCAGCCGAGCCGGGTCAGGTCCTGGCGGTAAAGGATTTTGGGCGCGCCCTCGGTGATGTCGAAAATGAACTTGGCGCGCCGGTAGCCGCGCCCGTGCTGGCCGAGCGCGGCGATGTCAGCCGTGAATTGGTAGCTTTGCGTGGTGATGTAATCGCCGGCAGCGAGCTGGAGGAGCACGGGATTGGTCGCGCCAAGCGCGTCCGCAATCCACGCGATGGAGGTGAGGTTTGCGGCGGTCTGGCGGTAGGAGACAATTTGTTGGGCGGAATTGTCGTCCATGCCCGGCAGGCAGGCGAGCACGGCAACGGGCGCGGTGTTGATGTTGACCCGGCCGCGACGGTAGCGGGAATTTGTGGTGGTGACATCGCGATAAATCAACGCGAACTCGTCGGCTGTCATCCCGCTGCGCAAATAGAACGCCAGCAAACTGGGCGATGGCAACGGCCCGAGCCGAACCATGATTTGGCTTGCCCGTGACGGGCCGAGCCGCTCCTGCAACAGCGGCAACAATTGCGCGGCGGAGTTCACATTGGTCTTCATCGTGCCGTCGCTGTGGAAATTCGGCTCGCGGCTATAGACGGTCAGGTACTCGAAGATCCCCGGATCGCACTGGTTGTTGCCTTCGATGTCTTTCTCGTGCGCGTCGAGGATGCCGTTGCGGTTGACGTCGTCGCCGGCAAGGATTTCCAGCGAAGTGCCATAGACCAGCCGCAATTCGTCAACCGTTTCGAACGGCGCGCCCTTGCAGGTGTACGGCGATGAAGCCATCGCGTAGTACATCTGCGACGCGCCGCTGGCGTTCGGATTGCGCCAGTCGAGAATCGCGTTGAGCAGGTCCCAATTCATGCTGGGGAGATATTGCAGCTGATTGGTCGAGACGGAGTTCAGGTTCAACTTTGACGCCTCGTCCACCAGCCCGAAATAGACGCGGTCCGAATGGCTGCGCGGCCAGGCAGGATCGCGGCCGATGATCCAGAAACGCGCATCGCCCACCGGCACGGCTTCGGCATCGTATTGCGAAAGGTCGGGCATGACGCCGTTGGTCGCGTAGGCGTACAACACTTCGCTGATATAACGCGCCGCGCCCTCGATGGCTTGGTCGGCGGCCAGCGCGGCGGCGCGATTGTCGGCGGCGCGCAGTTCCAGGCTCATCCCGTGGGCAAGATACAGCGCCATGCTCACCAGCCCGAACGAAATCCAAAGCACGATGATCAACACCGAGCCGCGTTGATTGGTTTGAAACCGTTTCATGGCGTTTCCTCCGTCTCGGTTTCGTTTGCGGTCACCTGCACTTGGATCGGCACCAGCAATTCAATCGGCTCCGGATTGGCCGGGGGCACCGACGGGAGAATTCTCATGCGGACAGCCACCGGCAGGTTGGTGTCGTTTTGCGTGGAGTCCCACGTGTTGCGCCATTGGAAGCCGTCGTAACACTCGATTTCGAGCATCTTGACGTTGGTCAGCAACACTTGTTCGTCCGGCATCGGCGTGATGGTGGCGAGCAGATTGCGCGTGACGCCCCGGACCAGCTCCTTGCCGGCGCTGGAACGGTCGTTTGATTCGCGCAGACGGTACGTGACGCGCTGGACTTCCGCCCATGCCTCGTGGTCGCGCAGCGTGCCGGTGGTGGTGTATAGCTCGATATTGACGCTCTCGCTGAAACCGATGCTGCCGATGTCGCCCACGCGAAAATCGCCGGACATGACGCGGTTGGTGGACGGCGACAGCATCACGTCCTGCAAATCGCGCCGCACCACGGTCAACGCCTGTTCCATCGGCAGCGCGTTGTCCACGGCGTCCAGCGCGGTTTCCCGGAGGCGAATCGCGCTGAAAAACAGGGCGTTGATCGCGGCCAATGCCACCGCGCTCACTCCCATCGCCAACAGCAGTTCCATCAATGTGAACCCTGCGGCGCGTTGTCGTGTCTTCCTCATGGCGAATTCACCAGCGTGCTCAGGCGCACTGATTGTTCCCGGTCCTGCGCGTTGAAACTGACTTCTGCCGTCAACAACTGCATCTCATCCACCGGCCAACGCTCGTTGAGCAGCGTCCAGCGGTACTCGACGCCGTTTTCCGTGATCGCGCCGCTTTGCTGGGAGCGGTTCCAGTTCCCCATGACGAGGCTCTCGTTCAACACCCGCTCCGCCACGCGCGCGGCGACGGCCTTGCGCGCCGCCACTTCGCCGGCCAGGCCGGCGATGCGCAACGCCCCGACGCTGACCGGCACGACAATGGCCAGAAACATCAGCGCCGCCAACAACTCGGCCAGCGTGAAGCCGTTGCGGTTATGGATGGATGTTGCGAATTTCATAATTCACGCGATTCGTGCTCTGCACCAGCCACAACGTCGAACTGTCCATCGCCGTCAACTGCAGGACGGTCGGGCTGGATTCGTCCACCACGCCTTCCGGCAAAAACCGGATCGCCGGCAACGACTTGCCGCGCACCGGCACCGGGTTCGCCTTCACGGCCTCCAGCAACAGGTTTTCGTCCAACTCAAATTCCAGCGCCCGCGAATCGCCATCGCGCGGCGGCGTCTCCTGCTCCAAGCCGTAGGTGTGCTCATTGGCGTCCACCCACAACAACATCGGCAAGCCTTCCGACACCGCCCGCACCTGCGCCGCCCGCGTCAACGCCAATAACCGTCGCGCCTCGGAGTCCAGCGTCCGGCCCCGGAAAAATTCCGAGAGCATCGGCGCGGCCACCGAAATCATCGCCACCAACAACGCCATCACGAGGATCAACTCGATGAAGGTGAACCCAGCCTTGGCAGGGGTGAGATGACGGGTTGGAAGCTTTGCGCGCATTCCTTACCTTCTGGCCGTCCAGTTGGTGATATCGTCCTCGTTGCCGGGACGCCCGTCAGGACCGGCGGAATAAAGGTCGTACGACTTCGGATTGTGCCGGCCGGGAGCTTCGTAAACGTAATCGTTGCCCCACGGGTCCTTCGGGATTTCCTTCACATACGGCCCGCGCCAGTTCGGGCAATCGCGCGGCTGCACGACGAGATCGCCGAGGCCGCCCTTGCCCTTCGGGTAATAACCGTTGTCCACCTCGAATGCGTCCAGCGCCGTGCTGAACGTGGCGATGTCCGTGCGGGCGGCCACGGTGCGGGCCTGTTCGCTGCGCCCGACCATTTTCGGCACGACCAGCGCGGCGAGGATGCCGAGGATGGTGAGCACCAGCAACAGTTCGACCAGCGTGAACGCCTCCTGGCCGATTCGATTTGTCCGACGATGATTTGGATTCATGATAGTTCCTGTGTTGACGGTTATTTGATGTACTCCTGCAGCGAGAAAATCGGCAGCAACATGCCGATGAAAATTGTCCCGATGAAACCGGCGATCAAAAACAGCATCAGCGGCTCCGCAAACGCCACCGCCGTCTTCAAGTGACGGTCGAGATCGGTTTCGGTGACATTCGCGATGCGGATCAACTCGCCATCGAGCCGCCCGCTTTCCTCCGCGACGGAAATCATTTCAAGCACCGACCCCGGAAACAGTCCGCGACAACTGGCCAAGCTCTGGCCAAGCCGCGCGCCTTCCTGGACGCCTTCAATCGAGGTCGAGACGGCGTCCACCAGAATCTGGTTGCCGATGGATTTGCGGGCGACGTTGAGCGCGTGGATCAGCGGCACGCCCGCGCCGAGCAACGTGCCCAGCATCCGGCAGAACCGCGCCATCGCAAACTGCGCCACCAGCGGCCCGACCAGCGGCGCGCGCAACATCAATCCCTCCCACACCCGTCGCCCCTTCTCCGAGGCAAACCAACTCCGCAGCATCAGCCCGATGACAAAAAATCCGACCAGCACAAACAAACCATACGACCGCAACAAGTCGCTGGCGCCGATGATGAGTTGTGTAATCACCGGCAGCGAGCCGCCAAAACCGGAGAAGACCTTCTGGAACCGCGGAATGAAGAACACCAGCAGAAACGCCAGCACCGCCAGCGCCAGCACCAGCAGGATGGCCGGGTAAAGCAGCGCTGTCATTACTTTGGAACGCAGTTCCTTCTCGCGCGATTGGAAATCCGCAATCTGCGCCAGCACCACATCGAGGAATCCGCCCGTCTCGCCCGCCGCCACCATCGCCGTATAGACCCGCGGGAATGTCTCCGGCGATTTCGCCATCGCGTCGGCCAGCGACATCCCATCCACGACCAGACCGTGAATCTCCTTCCACTTCGCGCCCGCCACCGGCGTGCTCGCTTCGCGATACAGAATCACCAGCGCCCGGCTCAACGCAACGCCCGCCGCCAGCAAGCTCGACAGCAGTCGCGTGAAATTCTCCAGCGCCTTCGCCGTGATCTTGTGCGACTGCAACTTGAAGGAAAACGCTGCTGGCGCATTGCTTTCGTCCTCACTGGCTGTCTTCTCCGCAAGGTTCACCGGCCGCAGCCCGCGCGTTTCCATTTGACGAAACGCCTCCGGCCGGCTCCCGGCGTCAATCTGGCCTTCCGCCAGAGCGCCGTCCGCGCCGACTGCTTTGTAGGTGAATGTGGGCATTTTAAGAAAATCCGAAGCACGAAATCCGAAGCCGAGTCCGACGAGACGCCACTGTCGTATGCGGCAATCCGAAACAAGCACGAAATCCGAATGACCAAAACGGCTGTTCTTCAAAGCCTGTCACCCTGAGCGAAGCGAAGGGCCTCTGTCGTTCCGGGAAGGAAAAACTGAGATTCTTCGCTGCGCCCAGAATGACAGCCTTGGCGTGAAACAATGGACTGCCACAACTTGACAACTGGTGCATCGGAAAGCTAGTGTCTCTCGTCATGAACGCACTGCTGTCTCGCATCACGATTGACCCGGCGATTTGCCACGGCAAACCGGCCATTCGCCACCTGCGGTATCCCGTCGAAACCATCCTTGAATACCTCGCGGCGGGAGACAGCTTTGAGGATTTGTTGCGCGAGTTCCCAGACTTGGAACGCGATGATCTCCGTGCGTGTCTGGAGTTTGCGGCGGCATCGCTCAAACAAAAGAGCCTGCACTTGGCGCTTTCATGAGATTCCTCGTTGATGCGCACCTGCCGCCAAGGTTGTGCGGCGTGCTCCAAGCTGCCGGGCATGAGGCCGTTCACACGCGGCAATTGCCAGCCTACAATGCCACGACCGACGACGTGATCAACGCGTTCTCCGTGGCGGAGCACCGCGTGGTGATTACCAAGGACACTGACTTCTTTTACTCCCATCTCCAGCGGGGCGAACCGTGGAAACTGTTGTTGATTCGCACCGGCAACATCCGCACTCGCGATCTGACCGCGCTGGTCGAACGGCACCTGCCGGCGATCATTGCCGCCCTCCAAAACAACTCCCTCGTCGAACTCGACCCTCAGTCGGTGCAGGTTGTGATCTAACGCCGCCACTGCGCCGATTGCTTTGTAGGTGAATGTGGGCATGGCTCAGGAAAATCCGAAATCCGAAATCCGAAATCCGAAACAACGCGGAAAATCCGAAATTCGAATTGCCGCTTTGGTCATTCGAATCTGTTTCGGATTTCGAGATTCGGATTTCGGATTTATTCTCATGATCCCTTCGTCTTCGTCTTTGTCGTGCGTTCGATTTCTTTCGCCGTGGTGACGCTCAACACTTCTTCGACGGTTGTGATACCTGCGCGCACAAGCCGCCAGCCGTCTTCGGCCAGCGTGCTCATGCCGCCGCGGCGAGCGGCGTCGCGGAGTTGGTCGGTCGAGGCGTTTTGCAGAACCAGTTTGCGAATCTCGGTGTCGGTGTCCAACCACTCGAAGATGGCGTGCCGGCCAAGGAAACCGGTGTTGCGGCACTCGCGGCAGCCAACGGATTTGTAAATCGTCACGTCGGCGGGGATGCCGACTTTCGCTTTGAACGCTTGCGCGGCGGGCGAAGTGTCGGGTTGCTTGCATTGCTCGCAGAGAACACGGACGAGACGCTGGGCGAGCACGGCTTCCACCGAGGAAGCGACAAGATACGGTTCAACGCCCATGTCCACCAAACGGGTGAACGCGGTCGGGGCATCGTTGGTGTGGAGTGTCGAGAAGACCAAGTGGCCGGTGAGCGAGGCTTGGACGGCAATCTGCGCGGTTTCCTGGTCGCGGATTTCGCCGATGAGCACGACGTCGGGGTCGTGGCGGAGAATCGAACGCAGGCCGCGCGCGAACGTGAGTCCGGATTTCTCGGAGACCTGGATTTGGTTGACGCCTTTGAGCCGGTACTCGACCGGGTCCTCGACGGTGATGATCTTGCGGATGGTGTCGTTGATCTCGCCGAGCGCGGTGTAGAGCGTCGAGGTCTTGCCGCTGCCGGTCGGGCCGGTGACGAGGATGATGCCGTGCGGGAGGCGAAGGACGCGCTGGAAACATTGGTATTCGCGCGGCGCCATGTCGAGTTGGACCATGCCGCGCAACGTCACGTTCTGCCTCAGCAAGCGCATGACAACCGCCTCGCCGTGGATCATCGGGATGATGGAAACGCGGATGTCCACCTCAGCGTCGCCGACGAGAATCTTGATGGCGCCGTCCTGCGGCAACCGCTTCTCGGCGATGTTGAGGTGGCTGAGGATTTTGATGCGCGACACAATGGCCGGCTGGAACCGCTTGAGTTGCGCCGGGACGGGAATGTCCTGCAAGTCGCCGTCAATGCGGTAGCGAATCCGGAACTCGTCCTCGAACGGTTCGAGGTGGAGGTCGGAGGCTCGCAGGTCAATGGCGTCCTTGAGGACTTGGTTGACAAAGCGGATGATGGAGGCTTCGTCCTCTATGCCGGTGTCGAGATCCGTCTGTTCCTCGCCTTCATCAACGACCTGAAAGGTTTTCTCCTCGTCGAGCGTGCCGATGGTGTCGGCGCCGACGCCGAGGCGGCGTTTGATTTCGCGCTGGACGACTTCGCCGGTGGCAAGCACCGGTTGGAGTTGGAGGCCGGTGAGGGTTTTCAGCGCGTCGAGTCCCTGCGTGGCGAACAGCCGGCTGGTGGCGATCTGGACGGTGCCATTGACGCGGCGCAGCGGGAGCAATTCTTCCTTCAGGAGAATGCGCGCGGGGAACAATGAGAGAAGCTCGCGGTCCGGTTCGAGGTCGTCGAGCATGGTGAAGGCGAGTCCGTATTCTTTCGCGAGCCAGCGAAGCACGTCCTCCTCGCCGGCGACAGACTGCCGCCCGCGCCGCAACAGTTCCGCGTCAGGCACGGACAGTTGCTTGGCCGCGACCATCTGGCTGAGCAGTTGGTCGAGAGACAAACTTTGTGTGAGTGCGTCACTCATAAACCTGTCGCCAGTCTTTCCGGGGTGTTGCCGCTTACGGCAGCATTCCCATCAATGTCGCCTGCGCTTCCTGGCGCGCCGTCAGGACCTTGCGGAGGTCTTCCTGCGCGGCGGCGAGCTGTGCTTCCTTGTCTTTTCTGGAAGCGCGGTATTTGTCGAGCGCGGCCTTCACCTGCGCGGCGGGCGCGTTGTCGTCAATCGCCTTCTGCAACGCCTCGGCTTCGGGGCTGGGCGTGAACCAAGGACTCCGGCTTCCTTCTGAACTTCCCTTGGATGATGATTTGCCATCGCTGCTGGGACGGCTGCCGAATCGGAAACCGCTCAAACCGCCGATCAACGTGTCGCGGCGCAAATCCATGACCTTCTGCACCAGCGGTTGCACGACAGTCCATTCGTCGTCCTTGAATCCGAGGCGGTCCTTGATGCTTTCCGAGATGCGTTTTTGGATCTCGGCGGGATCAAACCGGCTGCGGCCCCGGTCGCGGTCGCCGTTTCGATCACCGCTTTTTTCCCCGCCGGGCGGGCGCTGGGGCGGGGTATTGTCTTGCGCCACTAACATGCCGCTGCCCAAGGTGAGGACCGCAGCGACGCTGCAAAGTGAGACGATTTTGTTTGCGTTCATTGAATCTATTCCTTTCCGATTGGTTGATTGGTTGACGCTGAGGTCTCTCTGCAAGGACCGTGCCATCCGTCGCACACGCCTATTTACCGAGAGAAATGTCAAGCGCGCTGTGCAACCTCTGCGCAACATTTTCGTCTCCGCGCAATTCTTGCGCAATCAGATGGTTTCGAATATGGTTCATGCCCCATGAACAAACTCCTGTTTTGCGGCGTCGTGTTTTCGTTGTTCATCCTGCTGCCTGCACACCGGTCCCCGGCGGAATCCAGCAACGCTTCCCAGATCAAGAAACTGCCCGGCGAATGCGACGTACAGGCCGGGACGGGTACATGTTGCATCCTCGCCGGCGTTCGGAGAACCGATCCTGTTGGAGGCCGCGCGCCTATAGCGGGCAACTTGTTGACGGCACAGCGGGCAGACGGCGAGTTTGACGGTTGGAAAACGTTTCACGAGAAAGAGGGCGCAACAACAGGTGATGTGTGGCGGTTGCAACCGGATGGCGTGCTGGTCTGCAAAGGCCAGCCGCGCGGCTACCTCTACACGGAAGCGAGCTACACGAATTTCACGTTGCGCGTCGAGTGGCGGTACCCGGCCGGCGCGACGGGCGGCAAAGGCGGCGTGTTGGTGCGGATGACGGGCGAGCACGCCATCTGGCCGCGCTGTTTCGAGTGCCAACTCAATCAGGGCGCCGCCGGCGATGTCTGGGCGATTCGCGGCTACGAATTCAGCGGACCGACGGACCGGCTGAAAGTGACGCCGCAAAGCGCGTTTGGCGTGTTGCGTCATCTCAAGCGGTTGGCCGACGCCGAGAAACCCGCTGGTGAGTGGAACACGCTCGAAGCTGTCGTGGACGGCCCGACGATCACGCAGACGGTCAACGGCAAACTCGTGAACCGGGCCACCGGCTGTGAAGTGGTTGGCGGGAAGATTTTGTTGACCTCCGAGGGGACTGAGATTCATTTCCGTAACGTTCGATTGAAACCGAAATGACCCGACACCGCTTTGTCATTGTGATGGCCAGCCTATTGTCGTTGTGTGCCAGCAGAGCGGGAGCGCAGGTGTGTCAGGATTTTGTCGTGGACTTGGGGGCGACCGTTTCGACCAACCCGGCGCAGATCGAGTTGAACTGGTCATTGCGTTTGACCGCCAACATCACGTCGCAGACGCTCTATCGGCGATTGAAAGGCGAGTCGAGTTGGACGGTGACCAACGCGTTGACAACGAATACCACGAGTTTCGTGGATTCCTCCGTCAGCGAGGGCATCGAGTATGAGTATTGGTTGGCTCGCAAGTTGAATGTGTATGCCGGCAGAGCCGACGGATATCTCATCGCGGGGGTCAATGTGCCGTTCGTCGAGGATCGCGGCAAACTCATTTTGATCGTGGACGATTCAATGACCAACGCGCTCGCGCCGGAATTGTCACAACTTCAGCAAGACCTCGTGGGCGACGGTTGGAGCGTCATCCGCCACGATGTGCCGCGCATGACTGTCGCGCCATCGGAAACGAATTCGATCTTCTGGGCCACGCGCTCCAACGAACTGGCTTACGTGAAAAGCCTCATTGTTTCCAACTACAACGCCGACCCAGCCAACGTGAAAGCCGTCTATCTCTTGGGGCGCACACCCGTGCCCTATTCCGGCAGCATTGCTCCCGACGGCCACGGCGACCACTACGGCGCATGGCCGGCACTCGGATTTTACGGCGATATCAACGGCAACTGGACAGACACCTCGATAACCAGCACCAACGGCTCCGACCGGCGCAACTGGAACCAGCCCGGCGACGGCAAGTTCGACCAATCCAGCATCCCCAGCGACCTTGAGTTGCAGGTCGGACGGGTGGACATGGCCAACATGACCAAGTTTCCCACGGCAGCCGTCACCGAGACCAATCTGCTGCGCCGTTACCTGCACAAGGCCCACGAGTACCGCCACTGCGAAGGCGTTTACGGCAACATCGAGCGACGGGCCATGTTGCGGGACGGATTTGGTTATTTTAGCGGCGAGCGTTTTGCAGCGAGTGGATGGGGCGCGATTTACAGCGCTATTGGACGCACATCCACGGCCTGGGATGCGATCTCCTCCGGTGAATGGTTCATTCGACCGGAAACCAGCACCTACCTGTTCGCCTACGGCAACGGAGGCGGCAATTATGAAGGCGCAAGCACCGTTGGCAGTTCCGCTGATTTCGGCGACAAACCAAGCCGGGCCGTTTTCACCAGCCTGTTCGGCAGCTATTTCGGCGACTGGGACCGGGCGAACGTCTTCCTGCGCGCCCCCCTCGCCGGCAATGCCCGCGGCAATTCCTATGGCCTGACCTGTTTCTGGTCGGGGCGCCCTTCCTGGTTCCTGCATCACATGGGCATGGGCGAAACCATCGGCTATGCTGCGCGTCTTTCGCAGAACAACTCGTCCAGCGGTTACCAGTACTACGGTTCCTCCACGCGCGGTGTGCATGTGGGATTGGTGGGCGACCCAGCCCTGCGGTTTTATGCGGTTCCTCCACCCAAAAATCTCACTGCAGTCAACAGCAGCGGCGCGGTGAGGTTGAATTGGAGCCTGATGACCGGAGTCATGGGCTATCACGTGTTCCGTGCGGATTCTCCCAATGTCCCATTCACACGGCTGACCACCAACTTCCTGCGGTACGGTTTGACTTTCTTTGTGGACGACACGGTCACCGCCGGGTCCACCTACACCTATATGGTTCGCGTCCTGAAACTCGAAACCGTGCCGGGGGGCACTTTCCAGAACCTCAGTCAGGGTGCGTTTGTCACTTTCACCGCCGGGAGCAGTGCTCCCCGCAATCCCACCAGCCTGCAAGTCACGATCCCAGCCGCGACGGAAATCGTTCTCAACTGGAAGGACAACGCCAACAACGAAACCGGTTATCGCATCGAACGCCGCGACGGCCCCGGCGCCAACTTTGTCGCCATCGCCACCGTCAGTGCAAACACAAACACCTTCACCGACACCGGACCGTTGCCAGCCGGCGCGATCTTCTACTATCGCGTCATCGCCACCGGTGACACCGGCGATTCCGCGCCGTCCAACGAAGTGTACGCGGACGGAAACACCGGGTTCCTCGAACTGCCGACATCCATCCTGCACGTGGACAAATCCGCCGGCAACGCTGTTATTTCCCTGACACGGTACGGCGGCAGCAACGGCGCTGTCAGTGTCCTCTGTTACACCACCAATATCTCCGCTTTCGCCGGCACGCACTACACGGGTTTCTCCAACACCATGACATTCGCCGACGGCGACATCACACAACAAACCATCAATGTTCCGTTGCTCGACATCGGCCAGCCGCAACTGCCCCGTTCTTTCAAACTCATCGCCAAGACACCCACCGGCGGCGCCAGCGTTGCGCTCGGCACCAACACCCTTGTCCTCATCGAGGACGCCACCGCCACGCTCGCGCCGCCGTGGCAACAAACCATCGTTGGTGCGCCGACTGACTACGGTCCCGCGGTCTCCGCCGAAGGCGTCATCGGCTCCAGCATCTACGGCGGCGGCATCTCCACTGATGATGAGCTGCGGTTCATCTACCAAGTGATGACCAACAACGTGCTCCTCACCGCAAAGGTCGAAGCGCCGCTGCCCGTACAGACCACCGCGCGCTATGGCCTCATGATGCGCAGCAACCTCGCCAGCACTGCCACGATGGCCTTGCTCTGGCTGCCCGGCGACAACAGCGGCGCCAAACTCGGCTATCGCAGCGCCAGTGGCGGCAGTGTCACGTATCTGCCCAGCACCAGCAACACGAACAAGGCTCCCTACTGGCTCCGCCTCGCCCGGCTTGGCAACAACTTCTTAGCCGAAACATCCTCCAACGGCGTCCACTGGCTTGCGTTGACCAACATCACGCAAACCGCCCCGTCTGTTTGTTACTGGGGACTGTTCCACTATTCCGACCCCAACCTGAGAGATTTCCAGTTGGCCACCTTCCGCAATGTCTCCATCACGACCAATGTACTGCCCGTTGTTCCGGCGAACCTTGCCGCGGCGCCAGCCGCTACCAACCGCGTCAATCTTTCATGGACAGACCCCGGCAACAGCGCCGACAACTTCTCGATTCAACGCCGTCCATTGTCAGGAACGTTCGACACCATCGCCGGTACTGTCAGCAACATCACCGCGTACACCGATGCCACTGCCCTCGCCGGCACGACCTACGAGTATCGCGTCTGCGCCACCAACAGTTGGGGCGTTTCCGAGTATTCAGCCATTGCCACTGCCGCCACCTACTCCGCTTATCAACAATGGTGCGCCGACAATGGATTGCCCACCGACGGTTCCGGCAACGGCGCATCCACAGCCACTCCTGCCGGCGACGGCATCCCCAACCTGATGAAACACGCTCTTGGTTTGCACGCGATGACCAACGGCTATCAAGGCCATCTCCTCACCAGCACTACCAATCTTTCCGGTCAAACGTACCTGACGTTGACCTACACGCGACCCGAACCCGCGCCGCCCGGCCTCACTTACGCCGTCGAAGTCGCCAACGACCTCGTTGTTCCCGACTGGACCAGCGCCGAGACCGTTGTGGTCAGCAACACCGTCAATGGCTCATGGCGCACCATCACCGTCCGCGACCAACATCCCGTGGCCGACCGTCCCAAACGTTTCATCCATCTCCGCGTGACGCAGTAACTCGACAAACCATCTCTCTTCGAGTACAAGACCGTCATGAAACATATCTTTCTTTCCTTACTCATGACAGCAGCAGCGTGTGCAGCGGACCGCGGTTGGATTTCGATGTTCGACGGTAAAACCCTCAACGGCTGGAAATCCAACGACGAAGTGGCCGGTTGCTTCAGCGTCGAAAATGGCACGCTCAAAGTCAGCGGCGGTCGCGCCCACCTGTTCTATCTCGGCGCGGACGGCAAGGCAAAGTTCAAGAATTTCGAGTTCAAAGCGAAAGTGATGACCACGCCCGGTTCCAACTCCGGCATCTACATTCACACTGAGTTCCAAGACAAAGGCTGGCCGAGCAAAGGCTACGAGTGCCAGGTCAACACCTCCCACAAGGACGTGAAAAAAACCGGCGGCATCTATGCGATTCAGGACGTGCTCAACAACGCGCCGGCCAAGGACAACGAGTGGTTCGACTACTACATCAAGGTCGAAGGCAAAAAGATCGTCGTGACAATCAACGGCAAGACCACCGCCGAGTTCACCGAACCGGCCGACTGGGAACCGCCGGCGAAAATGCCCGGCCGCCGTCTCTCCGAAGGCACCTTCTGCCTCCAAGGTCACGACCCGAAGAGCACCGTTTTTTACAAAGACATCTTTGTCAAACCGCTTCCTTGATGCGGGTCTTCGATTATTCCCACTCGATGGTGGCGGGCGGCTTGCTGGAGATGTCAAACGTGACGCGGTTGACGCCTTTGACTTCGTTGATGATGCGCGTCGAGAGCTTTGCCAGCAGGTCGTAGGGCAACCGGACCCAATCGGCGGTCATGCCGTCCACGCTGTGCACGGCGCGGATGGCAACGGCGTTCTCGTAGGTGCGTTCGTCACCCATCACGCCCACCGACTTCACCGGCAACAGCACGGCAAACGTCTGCCAGATCTTGTAGTAGAGGTCGGCCTTCTTCATCTCGTCAATGATGATCCAGTCGGCCTCCTGCAACACAGCAATTCGCTCCGCCGTGACTTCGCCGAGGATGCGAACGGCAAGACCGGGACCGGGGAACGGCTGCCGCCAGACAATTTCTTTCGGCAGACCGAGTTGGGCGCCGACTTCCCGGACTTCGTCCTTGAACAATTGACGGAGCGGTTCGAGCAGTTCGAACCGCATCTTCTTCGGCAGGCCGCCGACGTTGTGATGTGATTTGATCATCGCCGCCGGGTTACCGGCAATGGGGATGCTCTCGATGACGTCCGGGTAGGTCGTGCCCTGCGCTAAAAACCTGTAGCCGCGAGCCTTGCTCGCGGCCTTCTTTGCCGCGTTGTCGAACACCTCGACGAAGGTGCGCCCGATGATCTTGCGTTTGCGTTCCGGGTCCTCGACGCTCTTGAGCCGGCGGAGGAACACCTTGGTCGCATCCTCGTAGTGCAAGTGGATGCCGAGACCGCGCCCAAACAGTTTCTGAACGCCTTCGGCTTCGCCTTTGCGCAGGACGCCGTTGTTGACGAACACACACAACAACTGCTTGCCGATGGCCTTGTGCAGCAACGCCGCCGCCACGCTGGAGTCCACGCCGCCGGACAATCCAAGAAGCACCTTGTCCTTGCCGACCCTCGCGCGGATGTCCTCAATGCTGCGTTCGATGAACGATTTCATCGTCCAGTTCCGACCGCACCGGCAGATGCCGTGGATGAAGTTGGAGAGCACCTGTTTGCCGTTGGGCGTGTGATGGACTTCGGGATGAAACTGCAAACCGTAGAGCTGCCGGCTGTCATCGGCGATGACGGCGAATGGCGAGTTGCCGCTCTTCGCGATGGTCTTGAAGCCATCCGGGAGTTTTGTGACTTTGTCGCCGTGGCTCATCCAGACCTGTTGCTCGTACGCCATCTCGCGGAACAGCGTCGTGTCCTTTTCGATGGCGATCTCGGCCGGGCCGTACTCGCGTTTGTCCCCACGCTGGACTTTCCCGCCGAGTTGGTGCGCCATCAACTGCATCCCGTAGCAGATCCCAAGAATCGGAATGCCAAGCTGCCAGAGGCCGGCATCGCAATGCGGCGCTTTCTTGTCATACACACTGCACGGCCCACCGGAGAGGATGATGCCCGACGGCTGCAACTCCGCCAGTTTGCTGGCCGGCGTGTCGTAACGGAGGATTTGCGAGAACACCTGGCACTCGCGAACCCGCCGCGCGATGACTTGCGTGTATTGCGACCCAAAATCGAGAATGATGATTTGTTCCATGGTGATTATTTACGGTTCTCTGTGGTTTTACCGGTTAAGTTCACAGAGGTTTTAAGTCGTGAAAGTCTGAAGTTCTCCAAGCGACCCAGTCGCGTCCATTCCAATTTGGATTCCCACAAATTAGAAGATATTGCTCGGAAGCAACACGTGGGTGAAATGACGAGACTTGATGATATGTGGATGCAAAACCATCAAGGAATTGTTGCGGTACGTCAGAATAAAACACTAGCACTTTCAAGGGTGCATAATGATGTAGTAACTTCCAAAACTCCTCTTCTGGATTCCTGCCAAGTTCATGTTCAATCAGTGCGTGTACGTAAATGGGCTGCCGATACTCAACCTTGTTTCCAATAATTGGTCGCTTGTCGTAGATTGTATAGTCGATCTTGTAAAGTTCACCACGCCCCTCAAGCTCTGGTCGTCCCAGCAACTGTATGGTACGAGTAAAGACTCCCGCATCGGATGTTACCAACTCCGTCATCTGTCCTCTAGAATAACTGGCGGCATCAGGTTTACTGAACACCTCGGAAGCGGCTTTCCTGAATGCCTCATAAAACGCTTCGGGAGTGATCTTCGGAGTTAATTCTTGAAGTTGGAGATCATTCATTTAGGTTTCGGGGAGGTTTCGGGGTCAACTCTGGGAGGTTTCGGGGTCAACTCTGTAAACTGTAAATCGCTCACTTATCCCCTCCGGTTAGCGGTTGTTTTGGGTGGTAGTCTTGGCAGCCGAGATGGGGGTCGCTCATGGTGTCGGATGGACCTCGGCTGGCAGCACTGAAAGCACGAAGGCAAATAGGTTCTGTGCAGTTTGAAGGGCTTGGTCGTATTCGGCGCGGGTCAGTTCCCGCATCATGGGATAGCGGAAGTCGGTGGCAAATGGCGTCAAATCATCAGCCGGTTCGATCCATGCCTCGAAACGTGCGTCCAACGTGGCGGCCAAGCTGACGAGTTCCTCCATGTCGTGGGTTTTGCGGAACGGCTGATTGCGAAAGGCGAGATAAGCTTTGACTGCTTTTTCAGCCGCTTGCTGGAGATGAAACAGCGCCATGTCCAGGTACGGATCAGCAGCGCCGGCAATGAGCTGCGCCGCAGCGAGGTCGTGCTTGGCTTTCACCAGCCATTGCTGGACCAAGTTGCGTTCAGCTTCGTTCATACAAGATTCTGCCTTCCGTGAAGATCTTGTGTTCGAGCGAGGCGACGACACCCCGATAACGTTCGGTTTCCGCGCGGGTGCGCACCAGTACATCCTTGGCCAACCCCATTCCGTGCAGACAGCGGCGCGCTCGAATATCGCGCCGGTAGGAGGATTCATCGCTGTCGGAGACGACAACGAACAAATCCAAATCGCTGTCGTCGGTCGGCGTTCCCCAAGCGTGCGAACCAAAGAGGATGATCTGTTCCGGGGTAAACTCCGCTGCCAGCCGTTCCACGACCTCATCCAGCAGTGTTGGAGCCAAAGTTTTCATGAGCCAAACCTAACAGATTGCCCGTGGCTTGGGAAGCCGTGGCCTCCACCGCGCTCGCGCATCCACCGTGCGATGACTTGCGTGTATTGCGACCCAAAATCGAGGATGATGATTTGTTCCATAGTTTGTTGCGGTGTTGGTCTGTCAATTGTGGAGAGTTGACCCCTTAGACCCCTTAGAGCCCCTTAGAGATTGACCCCTTAGATGGTTGTTATTCTCCGTCGCCGGACTAGCTGCAGCCGTGGAACGATGGTGTAGCCGCTGACGTAGCTGCCTTGTGCGGTGTGTGTCCAAGTCCATTCAACGTCTTCATTGGGTGACAGGGACACGTTTTGGACAGCGGAGCCAACAAAAGCCGCTGAGGATGGTGCGCTCACACAGCGCATTACCTTGCGTCTGTTTCGTTCTGGGTGACGCTTCCTCATGATCAGGCGTAAACCAACCGGCCTTTTGGTTCGGGAATGGGGCGGCCGAGTTCCTTGGCGGTGGCGATCCATTCCTTGATGATTACTTCGGCGTTGGCCAAAGCCTCCTTGTAGGTGGCTCCATCAGCGGCACAGCCGGGGAGTTCGGGCACTTCGGCGATAAACGCATTGTCCTCGGCACTCCAATAGATGATGACTTCGTATTTGGGCATACATTTCGGTGGACGACAGCAGTCGCGGTTGAAAACCGCTCCCACAGGAAGTGTTGCCGACTTGCTCATGGGTGCTCTTGACTCCTACTTGCTGCCCATGCCGACGCCTTGGACGGTCTGGAAGACTTTGCCTTCGGTCTTGATGGCGGGGGCGATGATGATCTCGGTTTCCTGGAACTCCTTGATGTTCTTTTTGCCGACGTTGCCCATGCAGGTCATGAGCGCGCCCATGAGGTTCTGCGAACCGTCATCGAGTTCGGCGGGGCCGAAGAGAATCTGGTTCACGGTGCCGGTGACGCCGACGCGGACGCGGGTGCCGCGCGGCAAGTTTGCGTGCGGCGTGGCCATGCCCCAGTGATAGCCGCGGCCGGGGGCTTCCTTGCAGCGGGCAAACGCGCTGCCGATCATGACGGCGTCGGCGCCGCAGGCGAACGCCTTGCAGATGTCGCCGCCCTTGCTCATGCCGCCATCGGTGATGATGGGACAGTAGCGGCCGGTTTGTTTGAAGTAGTAGTCGCGGGCGGCCGCGCAGTCGGCGGTGGCGGTGACTTGGGGGACGCCAAGACCGAGGACGCCGCGGGTCGTGCAGGCGGCGCCGGGGCCGACGCCGACGAGGATCGCGGCGGGACCGGCTTGCATCAGTTCGAGCGTGGCGGAATAGGTGACAGTGTTGCCGATGATCACCGGAATTTTCATCTTCTTGCAGAAGTCAGCGATGTTAAGTGTGTTGTACTCCTTGGAGATATGACGGACGGTGGAGACGGTGGACTGGACGACAAAGATGTCGCAACCGGCTTCCTGCGCGATGGCGCCAAAGCGGTCGGCGCGTTGCGGGATGGCGCTGACGGAGCAGATAACGCCAGCGTCCTTGATCTCCTTGACGCGCTGGGCGACCAACTCTTCTTTGATCTTCTCCCGGTAGATTTCCTGTGTCAGGTGCGTCGCTTCTTCCTTCGATGCGTTGGCAATCTTATCGAGGATTTCTGAAGGATCCTTGTAACGGGTCTGGACGCCTTCGAGGTTGAGGACGGCGATGCCGCCAAGCTTGCCCATCGCGATGGCGAAGTTGACATCCACGACGCCGTCCATCGCGCTGGCCAGAATGGGGACTTTGATTTTGTGCGGACCGAGCTGGATGGTGGTGTCCACCTCGTTGGGGTTGATGGTGATGTCGCCCGGCACCAGGGCGATGTCGTCAAAACCATACGTGACGCGTGCTTTTCGATTACGGCCAATCCACATTCCCATGATGACAATACCTCCGTTGTTGACAAATGTTGGTTGTTGGAACTGCAAACTCGCTTGGTTTTTCTTTAGCCGGTTTGCCGGCGAAACGCAATGCCCAAATGCAGCCTACGGCATCTTCGTGGCCCAGAGGAACCGTGCCGTGCCCCACAACGATCTTTGCTGGCCGTGTCCCGCCGGCAACTCAAAACGGAGCCGACGCGCCGCATCGAGCGCCACGGCGTCGGCGTTTTCGTTGCCGCAGGTGCGGTCGAGCACGACATGGAGGACGCTCCCGTCGGCGGCCAAGGCAAGGCGCACAACGGTCGCGCGCAACGCCGTCTCGCTGGCGATGATGGGCAACGACGGCGCGTGCAGCAGCCGGCAGGCGGCCAGCGCCTCGTCAAAATGGATGGAGGAAGCGCCGGGCATCGTGACGGTTGTGGCGGGAGCCGGCTCGACGAAATGCGCCTTCGGTTTCTCGGCGGCGGCGCGAACGGCATCGGCAAGCGAGGCCGATGGAAGTAATGGATCGGGTTCGCGCAGCGGCTTGGCGTCAAGGTAGGCAAGGGAATTGGAGGGTTGGATCAGATGATCGTCGAGCCGGACTTGATGCTGCCACAGGGCCGCCGAAAACGCGCGCGGACTGGGCAACGACATCAGACTTGGATCGTCAAGCTCGGCAACGATGGTGCGCAGATCATCACGGGACTCGGTGAGCCGCGGCGAAATCCAACGGACGAATGGTCGTTTGGGAATATCGGTCTGCATCACGTGCCGGCGCTGGAACACCATCAGAAATGCGACGGCAAACCCGATGATGCAGGAAACCATGATGAAATGCAGGACCTGCCGCTCGCTGACGCGGAAACGGGGCAGTTTCATGGTTTACTTTCCGGCGGAGGGCGGCGGAATTTCGGGACGCGTCGCCCAGTTGATGGCGGAGATGCCGGTTTCCAGCGCGAGGCTCATCACTTGCACAACGGTGCCGTGGGGAACTTGGCGGTCGGCCTTGATGATGAGTTCCTGGCGCGGGAACTGGCCGGCCATGGCGCGCAAGGATTGGCGGAGATTCTCGAGCGTGGTCAGTTGATTGTTGAAGAAGATCAGGTTGTCGCGGGTGACGGTGACCACCAATCCCTGAAAGGAAGCTGTGGAGGGCGCGCTGGACTGTTGGAGTTCCACCATGCCGATGCCCGGCTGCAACACGAGCGGCGAACTCAACACGAGAAAAATCAGCAGCAGAAACACCACGTCCACCAACGGCGTCGAATCAATCGGCCCCTTGACGATCTTGCAATGAGTCTGAAGCCTCATGACGGCGGGGCGGCGGACGTATCGTCGCGGCCAGAAAGATAATTCAGGATTTCGTTGGCCGCTTTTTCCATGTCGAGCACAAGCTGTTGGACGCGGCTGACGAGGTAGTTGTAGCCAACGTAGGACGGCACGGCAATCACCAGCCCGGCCGCCGTGGTCAGCAAGGCGACCCAGACGCCGCCGGCCAGTTGGCCGGGGCTGGGCAACACTTTGTCCTGAATCTCACGGAACATCTGGATCATGCCCATGACCGTGCCGAGAAACCCGATCAACGGCGCGATTTGCGCGATGGTGGCCAGCACGACAAGGCGTTTCTCCAGGCGCGCCACTTCCGCGCGCCCGAATTCCTGCACCGCCTCGCGAATCTCATTCAGCGGCAGTTGGTGGAGCTTGACGATGGTCTTGATGACCAACGCGACCGGCCCGGCGGTTTCATCGCAAATGGCGAGGGCCTCGGGAATGTTGCCACGGCGCAGCGCGTTGCGCACGCCGCTGGCGAAATCCAGCGCGTGGATCTGGGAGCGGTGATACAAAAGAAGACGCTCCAGGAACACGAGCAGGGCGATCAGCCCCAGCAGGGCGATCACCCACATCAACGGTCCGCCTTTGAGCATCAACATCATCATGTGCGCGTTCCTCGTGTACTGGAATCAATCATTTTTTTCAACTCAGAACAAAATCACCTGTTCCAGACGGATGCGGCGAATCCGGTCCTCCGCCAGCGACTTGAGGTCGGGACAGACTTCGCCAAGTTTTTGGTACAACGTGATGGCGTCGCGCCATTGTTGTTGTTGTTCCTTCAGCGCGGCGGCGGACCGGGCCGCTTTCGACGCCCAGAACCGTTCGGGCGGCTCGTTGGTGGACGGCGTGGCGGCGGTCTCGTAGAGGGACTGCGTGTAAAACTGGATGGCGTCTTCCGGTTTGGCCAGTTTCTCGTAACATTGGCCGAGCTTGAACAACGCCTGGTTGCGCATGGCGGTGTCCCGCGCGCCGTCCAGCGCCTTGCGATAGCTGCCCAGCGCTTCGTCGTAGCGCGCCAGCGTGAATTGGCAATCGCCCTTGCGTCCTTCCGCCTCGACGGCCAGCGGGTGTTGGGGAAATTGTTTGATCAGGTTCTCGAACACCGTGAGCGCGTCGCCGAATTGGCCGAGTTCGCTGAGCGCGTCGCCCTGCCCGAATCGCGCGTCGGCGCTCCATGCCGAGTTCGTAAACGTTTTCAACACGGACTCGAACAACTCGATCGCACCCTTGTAGTCCTGCCGCAGGTAGGCCGTGCGCCCGGCGTAGTATTGCGCGGCATCGGCCAGCGGGCTGCCGGGATAATTCTTGGCGAGCGACTGGAATTGCTCCTGCGCCTTGAGATAATCCTTCTTCTCCAGATAATAACTGGCGATCCAGAACTGCATGTCGGGCGCCAACCGCGCGTTCGGCTGCTTCGCGAGAAAATCCGCGTACTCAGCCAATGTCTTCTCGGCCTGGTTCTTTGCCACCAGGCAACGACCGCGCTGGTACAACGCGCGGTGCGCCAGTTCCGAGCCGGGATGGTTCACGATGAACGTGTCGAAACAACTCAGCGCCGTGTCGTATTTCCCCTCGCGTTGATGCGATTCGCCGATGGCCAGCGCCGCTTCCTTCGCCCACGAACTGCCGGCGAATTTCGCCGCGGTCGCCGCAAACGCCGCGCGCGCCTCCGCCTCGCGCCGGTGCGACACGGCGATCTGCCCGACAAGAAATTGCGCTTCCGCCGCCAACGGGCTGCTGGGAAATCGTTTCACCAGCAACGCAAACGCATCCGAGGCACCGGTGTCGTTGCGCGCTCGCAACTGCGCCTGGCCAAGTTGAAACATCGCGCGATCCAGCGATGCGGCGCCGGGCTGTTCCTTGAGGAGTCGCTGATAACTCGTGACGGCGTTCGTGTACTGGCCGAGCGCAAACTGCACGTCCGCCAGTTTGAACAACGATTCGGCCACCACCGCCGGCTCCTTCGACAACGCCGCCGCCCGTTCGTAGAACTTGGTGGACTCCGCCAGTTGTCCCGTCTTCCACGCGCACCAGCCGGCGTTGGCGTTGGCCTTGGCCAGCAGCGGGCTTTGCGGATGTTGCGCGATGAACTGGGCGTATTCCGCCAATGCCGCCGGCAAATCGCCCTGCCCGTACAACAAATCGGCGATGCCAATCTGCACCTGCTCGACCAGCTTGTCTTGCGGGTACGCCTTCAGAAATTCGCGCATCCGCGCCACGCCGTCCGCCACTTTGCCGGCGCGCACGCTGGCCTCGCTCGACTTCAACAAGGCGTCCCGCCGCAACGCCGCGCTGACGGAGTTGGTCAACACCTGCGAAAACGCATCCACGCTCGCATCGAACTGTCCCTGTTGCCAGCGCATCCATCCGAGGGCATACCACGCTTCCGACGCCAGCGCGGCGTCCACCGGCTGGTTCGGTTTTGCCTGAAACGCCGCCGTTATGGCCCCGAATTGCGCTGCCGCTGGATCAAATTTCTTGCGGCGCGACAACGACTCGGCCAGCCACAACCGCGCCTGATAGGCGGGCCTCGACTCCGGCGCCTTCTGCGTCAACGCTTGAAAGGCCGCCTCCGCTTTTTCGGCGCGGCCGAGCGCCAGCTCGACCTGACCGCGCAACAAATCCGTCTCCAATGGCGTTTCCATCTTCCGCTCGGGTTCTGCCGCTTCCGTCGAAAATTGATCCAGCGTTGCGTTGGCCGCATCGAAGCGTCCCTGCTTGAATTCTGCAAACGCCAATCCGTACCACGACAAGGCGCGGTACTCGCTGCGCGGGAATTTCTCCGTCACCTCGCGGTACAGCGGCCCCGCTTCCGCAAATTTTCCGCCGCGCGCCAGCGATTCCGCCAGCCAAAATCGAAACGCATCCGGCGTCTTGTCCGGCCAGCGTTTCAGCCCGGCCGCCAGCGTCTCGGACGCCGGCTGCCATTTGCCCAATTCCAACTGCGCGCGCCCGAGCAACAAGTGCGCGCGTTCGGCGCGCGACGAGTTGGGGAACTTCTGGAGAAACTCCGCCAACTGGCGTTCGGTCACGTCGTAGAGCTTGTCGGCAAACGTCGCCTCCCCCGCGCGGAACAGGCGGATCTCCTCCATCGTGGCCGCGACCGACAGCAGCGACAGCGCAACGCAAAAACATGTCAGGACGTTTCTCACGATAAACTTGCGTGGCGCTCCTGCAGGATCGCCAGCAGCCCGCCGATGCGGAAACTCGAATTCCGCCACTGGAATGATTCCACCGACGTGTCGTGCAACGCCTCCTCGTACTCGCGCAGGAAGCCTTCCACCTCGTGGTCGGGAATTTCCACCGCCAAGGGGCGCTCGACGTTCTCGTAATACAAATACAATCTCATGATGCCGAGGCGACTCTAGGCCGCATGTCGCCGACTGTCAAAGCCATTTGCCTTGCAACCGCGCCGCGATTCTGCAATCTTGCGCGCCACAAGGAGGAAGTTCGTTGACGCCAATTTGTCGCCGCTGTTTTCTCGTGGCGCTCGCTGCGTGCCTGCTGGCCGCCGACGCCGGCGCTGCCGTTCTCAAATCGCGACGGTTCGAGGGCGGCGAATATGTTCTCATCAGCGACATTGCCTACTACTACCACCTCGGTCGCAACACCAGCAACGACCGCGAAACCGTTTCATATCGTGATCTCGTTGCAAAGGCCGACCGCCGCGAGATCACACTCAACGGCATCCAACACTGGCTCAGCGCGCCCATCCATTTCTATCAAGGCAAACTCTGGATGTCCGCCACCGACGTGCTGAAGACTGTTGATCCCGTGCTGCGTCAAGGTCGTGTTGCCAAACCTCTGGCCGTTCGCACCATCGTCCTCGACCCGGGCCATGGCGGCAACGAAAGCGGCGCCACCACCCGCAGGAGCGTCGAAAAAACACTCGTCCTCGACCTCGCCAAACGCCTCCAACAACAACTCGAAGCCCGCGGGTTGCGCGTCTCGCTCACCCGCACGACCGACCGGTTGCTCTCACTCGAATCCCGCCCTGCATTTGCCGCGCAAAAAAATGCCGACCTCTTTGTCAGCCTCCACCTCAACTCCGGCGGCAACGCCAGCGGCATCGAAACGTTTTGCCTGACGCCCGCCAAAGCCGTTTCCACGGCTGCCGCGTTTCGCGGCTGGCAGGCGACCCGCGACCAGAACTCGTATCGCGGCAACCGTCACGACGAACAAAACATCTGGCTGGCCCATTGCATCCAGAAATCCCTCATTCGCTCCACTGCCGCTCATGATCGCGGTGTGCGCCGCGCGCGGTTCGTCGTCATCCGCGACGCGCCTTGCCCGGCCGTGCTCGTGGAAGCCGGTTTTCTGAGCAACGCAACCGAAGAACGGAAACTTCTCACTGCCGACTACCGCAACCGTTTGGCAAAAGCCATCGCCGACGGCATCTTGGCCTACAAGGCCGGCGTCGAAAAAAAATAAACCCCCTGACTGCGGTCGTCATGATCGGCCTTGGTTCAGCAGCGTTGGCCAGTTCTACGATGATTTTACGCAGGTCGAGGATGAGGAAGTCATGGACATCCTTCGCCGGTTTGTGTAAACGCGGCTTGCCATGAAAGAGTTGACCATCCGCACCAGCCGCCGCGACCAGTTCGTGAACGTTACCAGCGAGGTCCAGCAAGCCGTCACCGACTCCGGTGTCAAGGACGGCGTCTGCACCGTCTTCGTCCCGCACACCACCGCGGGGATCACCATCAACGAGAACGCCGATCCGGATGTTGTGGCGGACATTCTTTATGCGCTCGACAAAGCCGTGCCGTGGACTTCGCCGTACTATCGCCACGGCGAGGGCAACACCGCTGCGCACGTCAAGGCGAGCATGATGGGCAGCAGCGCACAGATTCCCGTGAAGAACGAGCGACTCCAACTCGGCACATGGCAGGCGATTTACTTCTGCGAGTTCGACGGCCCGCGCTCGCGCACATTGTGGATAGTGCTGAAATAAGTCGGACATTCTTCAGCGCAGAAGGATGTCAACAATTCTACGGGCCGCTTGGCCATCCCCATAGGGATTGGAACGGGGAATCATGCGGGCATAAGCGGAGGAATCCATCAGCAATCGGCGCGTCTCGGATAGAATGGAGTTCGCGCGGGTTCCCACCAAGGATGCCCAGCCGGCGTCGGTTGCTTCAGGACGTTCGGTGCATTTTCGCATCACCAACACCGGCTTGCCGAAGGTGGGCGCCTCCTCTTGCAGGCCGCCGGAGTCGGTGAGGATCAGGTGGGCGCGTTTCATCAGTTGCGCCAGTGTGAGGTAATCCACCGGTTGAATGAGGTGGATGCGATCCAGCCTTTTCAATGTGGGCATGACGGTTTGACGAACTTCGGGATTGAGATGCACGGGACAAACAACCCGGAGATCGGGAAACTGACGGACAAGCTTCCGCAACGCATCGCAGATCTCAGCAAGCGGTTTGCCCCAGTTTTCGCGGCGGTGCGCCGTGACGAGCAATAATCGGCCCGGCGCATCCAGTATCTTTCGGATCGCGCCGTCGCGCGGCTCAAAGGGCATGCGCAGGGCCAACTGAAGGGCATCAACCACCGTGTTGCCGGTCACGAAAATGTTCCCTCGGGAAAATCCTTCCCGCAACAGATTGTCACGGGCGCGGGCTGTGGGGGCGAAATGGAAGGAGGCGAGCGCATCTGTCAACCGCCGGTTCATTTCTTCGGGGTAGGGATTTCCAAGATCGAAGCTCCGCAAACCGGCCTCCACATGGCCGACAGGAGTTTTCTGGTGAAACCCTGCCAACGCCGAGGCCCACGCGCTCGTGGTGTCACCTTGGACCAGCAGGACATCAGGCTTGTGTTGCCGCAGCACAGGTTCCATTCCCGTCAGCACATCAACGGTGGTTTGGCGTAACGACTGCCGGGGCCGCATGATGTCGAGATCAATGTCCGGGACAATTCCAAACACGCGCAACGTCTGGTCGAGCATCTGGCGATGTTGAGCGGTGGAAACGACAAGCGATTCGACCCGGTCGGCGCGACGCGACAACTCGCGGATGAGCGGCGCCATTTTGATCGCTTCCGGGCGCGTTCCAATGACGGAAAGCACTTTCAACTTTCGTTTCATCATCTCACCAATACCTCACCAACAGCAACGGATCTTGCGGGATGAAATCCTCGCGCACCTTGTACACGGCGCCCAAAATACGCGGACTCTCGCGATGCCGAATGGCATACTTGCCGCCAAAATAGTCCGGCAAAATCCGGAGCGGAAAGACCGTGGTGTCGTTGTACACCTCCACAACCTCCAACTTCGTCGCGTCAATGCCATGTTCGTGGATTTTGCTGTCGAAATCCCGCACCAGCCAATCCCCCGCTTTCAGCAGCGAACGGCCGGAGTGCACGGGCGCCATGCCAAGCCGCGGCGCGACAAACTGAAACCCCTTCCAATGATCGGGAAGATACCAGATGGTCCGCTGGTCGCCGCGCTTGTGAATATCGGCGAGCGCGCGTTGCGCGATGGATACTTCCGCTATGCTGTCCAGCCAGCCGGCCAGCCAGACGACCAGACCCAACACGGCTCCCATCGCGGTTGCCCCGTTGAGCAGGCGGGTATTGACGGATGGTTGCTGGCTGAGCCTGCGCCCCAACAAGAATGTCATGACAACGATCATCCCGAAAAACCGGCGAACGGCGGGGTACGGCGAAAGAAGAAAAACTCCGGCCACTTCGACCGCCAGCCATAACAGAAGAAATTGCGCCATCCGGTCCCCTCGGAGAGGCCATGCGGCAACGGCAATCGTCGCGAACAGCACCGGCCCCATCCATGTCATGCTGAGTTTCCACGCGTGCGGACTGGCAGACAGGGCGAGAAACCAGAACGAGGCCGCCACCGCCGCGATGGCCGCCACGGTTTTCCACGGACGACCTCCCAACGCGAGCACGCCAACGGGGATCAACACGGACGCCACTTGTCCCGCAGTCAGGAACAACGACTTCAGGAGATTGTCCTTGCTCCCCGCAGCGAAGCGGGATTCACGGAATAATAAAACGAGGAACTGCGACGTTCCATGCAGCGAATACACGAAACACTCCCAACTGACGAAGACCACCGCTGCTGCGAGCGCGACAAAGACGGCCAGCCGCAGCCGGCGGAACAACAGTCCGTACCCGAGGATGGCGACGAGAATCGTCGCTGCGTTGTACTTCGTCTGCATGGCCGCCCCCGCGACCAAACCCGTCAGCAGGGACAGTGGAACGGAGGAGATATCGGACGCGCGCAGGAAAAGCACCAGAACCAGCAACATCAACGCGAGCACCGGCACATCGAGCATGAAATTGAAACTGGGCAGGAGCCATGGCGATACAATCGTCACCCACAGAAGCGGCGTTTCCATCCCGGGCGAAAACCGCCGCAACAGTTCGCGCAGGGACCAGACGAGAATCACGGTGAACGGAAACAACCACAGCTTGAGCAGAAACAGGTTCTCACCCAGAAGTTGCATGCCCAGCATCAACCAGTAAGGGACAACCGGCGGCACTGCATTCTCGATGGCCGGTCGAAACCGCTTCTCATGCCAGGCCTCGCCCGAATAAGGACGCAACGGCGCTTGGCAGAGGCGTTGTGCGTGCCAGTAGTAAGAGGGATCATCCGTCGTCATCGGCTTGACGCTGTTAAGCAGCGTCAACACCAGCGCCGGCAGGAGGATGCGAATAATAACATTCATCTCGTTGATTCAACCAAAGGCACGCAGGGCACCGACCAGAATGCCATGACTTCCGTCGAGTCGTGCCAGTAAACCGCGCGCAACCACTGCGCGGCCACGGGCCGGTTGCCGCTGAAGCGCACACCGTAATGGCGATTGTGCGGCGCGATCTCGTCCATGAACACCCGCCTCAACCGGCGCGCCGGGATTTCAATTCCATGATCGCGCGGCTTCGTGCCGTCGAGCAAGGTCATGGTCATCAGCGCCGGTTCGTCGGACGGGTTCAGCACGAGCGCCCATTCGGATTCGCGAATCCACAACTGGCCGGGCATGTTGATGACGATTCCGTCGGCCACATACCAATGCTTGGCCAGTGTCGTGAGCGACATGTAGGATTTCGCGGCCTCGCGGATGCCACGAGGCGAACGGGTCGGGGCGTCGGGTTTGTAGTTGTTGCCGGTATTCGTCCAGCCGACGGTGGCCTGGCAGACAACCGGCTCGCTGCTCTCGACGCGGAGCGCGAAACGGGCGCCGGGTTGAACGGGCCAGTTCTCGAAATTCGACTCGGTGCTCGCACCCGGTGCTGCCTTCAGATTGAATCTCGCGGGCTCGCGGTCCTCGAAGAATGCCGTGACGTTCAGGTTGGCGACGCGAGGTCCCGGATTCAGCACCACCAGATGCCCCATCGTGCCGACGAGGGCCTCGCGGTCCAAAATGTATTCGTAGTCAATCAGGTAGTGCGTCGCTTGTTGCAGCGGATCCTTCGGTTTGCATCCGATGACAACGAAACAGAGAATCAGGAGGATGTGGGTTTTCATTCGGCACTCTCAAAGTCCGGTTTGATCAACTGCAGCCCGTCCGCGTTCGCCAGTTGCCGCGCGTATGACTGCAACGTGACGACCGTGAACGATTCCCGAAGCGCGTCGAGCACGAGCGTTGTGAACTCGATCTTGGCCGGCAACGGCAGGTTCATGCCGGGAATATACGGCAATCCAAAGCCATCCTCGACACCCAAAAAATCCGTCGGGTGCAACAACAGCGACGGCGACACGCCGCACCGCCGGCACAACCACAGCGCACTGCGAAAATAAGCCAGCGCCGCCGCCGTTGATTGGGTCGCGAGCGCGAACAGATAACTCAGATGAATCGGCGTCCGCAACAACGGCAGCGTCGTGACCGGAATCTCCAGAAGCCGTCCCGCCGGGGTGTCCCACCAGTAGGGGCGCAACGGGCGGAAACCGTCGCGCGCCCGCACGCCAAGATGCCGGCGTTGCCGGCGTTGTTCCGCGCTGAACCTCTGGGATCGGAAATAGACGAAGCGCGCGACGGGCATGTAGAACGTCGGCCACGTCGAGGCGTCGTATTCGTAGCCGCGCCGGACGAGAAGTTCGAGCGTCCCGTTG
>Ga0194112_10001155_pt1 | contig 38831 bp, 29 predicted proteins | sample TA2MahC400mmetaG_FD_146191 | JGI IMG/M metagenome (GOLD analysis project Ga0194112, IMG submission 146191) | Freshwater microbial communities from Lake Tanganyika, Tanzania - TA2015016 Mahale Deep Cast 400m | ecosystem: Environmental > Aquatic > Freshwater > Lake | place: Tanzania: Lake... | reverse complement strand
GGCGCCGCGTATGATTACACCCCATATCAAAGAGTTGACAACGCCGGTTTCCGTGAACGAGTCAAGAAGCTTGTCGCGGCAAGAAAAAAATACCTGACAAATAGCGCTCAGATGGGGCGTCTGACAAACTCAACACCGACCACAGCGTATTCATACTACAGCAAATCAGGGGACAATCTTGTCATCGGTGTTCTAAACTTCACCGGGGGATCAGTTTCCACCTCTGTCGATTTCTCCGCCCTGCCGCTCGCTCCTCAGACTTCCTACAGCTTCTTGGATGTACTCTCAGAGACGCAGAACACAATCTCCCAAGCGCAATTGAATCAGGTGAGCTTTACCGTTCCAGGGTGGGGAGCTGTCGTCTATCACATCGACGCGAGAACAGGGGTGCCAACGAGTGTCGCCGCATCGAGTCTCACAGCCATTCCATACAAGTTTGAGTTGGATCAGAACTATCCCAATCCCTTCAACCCGAGCACAACGGTCCGCTTCTCAGTTGAAAAAACCGGACGGGCAGTCGTGCAAGTATTTGATATACTGGGGCGAGAGTTGCGGACGTTGTATGACAGTGAAGTCCAGGCGGGTGTAAGACACCAAGTTGTGTTCGATGCGGCCGGTTTGGGCTCAGGCATGTACTTTCTGCGACTCGAATCTGGAGGCAAGGCCGCCGTACAAAAGGCACTGTTGCTAAAATAGTCTGCCGCCGCAAATCACTCAAGAGTTGTGTTGAGGGCCCTTGAAACGCAAAACATCGGCGCATATCAGGTAACCACGCCGTTCCCTCAATTGATAAGAATTATTGTGGTCGCTCAATGGTTTTGCTCACAGATTTGGTTTTGGCCAACCGCCACAAGAAAATTGATTTGCTGAAAGTGGTGGTTGGCTCATCATTCAAGAGTTCGCAAAACCACTGCGTTGCGCTGCCAAACGGTGCCTGCTCTCGGTCTACGTTCCACCGGCAACATGTTCACTCTTTCCACAACAAAACACTGGTGCCATGAAGCTCTTTCGGAAGCATCATGCAAACGCTCCTGTAGTTGTACCGTCGGCGTCGGACCGACCAGGAAGTCGCCGGGCGTTTCTTCAGAAATTCGGAGTAGGAAGCGTGCTCGCAGCAATCGCGGGCTTAGGATATCAATCGATTCGTTCGCTGGTGCCGAACGTCCTGTATGAGCCGCCTCAGGTTTTCAAACTCGGCCTCCCCCAGCAACTCGCCGAAGGTGTGACGTTTCTGGAGGATAAACGCCTGTATGTCTTCAGGGAAGGCGAATCGTACTACGCGATCTCCGGCGCCTGCACCCACCTGGGCTGCACGGTGAAATACACCAAGCTTAACCAGGTCAAACAGGTTGAGATCGACGGTGAGAGGAAGACTGTCACCGGTGAATTCAACTGTCCATGCCACGGATCCAAGTTCTATGGAGATGGCACCAACTTCGCCGGGCCAGCTCCGCGTCCGCTGCGTTGGTTCAGGCTCCACATCGCGCCTGATGACGGACAGCTTGTAGTCAACATGGGCCAAGAAGTTGAGCAAAACTTCCGTCTCACGGTGTGATCCGGCGTTCTCGGGGAAATCGCAATGCAAATCGTGCAATCAACAAAGAAGCTCTATCGTCGCCTCACCTGGTCATGGATTCCAAGAAGTGACAAGGAGGCAGGAGATGCGATCGTCAAGAATATCTTGCTCCACTGGTTCCCCCACAAGGTTTCTAAAGGGAGCATCTCGTGGTGGTACTCCCTCTGGCTCGGAACCATGTCGTTCGTACTCTTTGTGATCCTGACGGTGACCGGGATCGTTCTGATGTTTCTGTATGTGCCGTCAGTCGAGAGAGCCTACGCCTCGGTCAAAGACATCGAATACGTTGTTTCGTTCGGATGGTTTCTTCGAGCGATGCATAGAATGTCCGCTCACCTGATGGTGGCCACGGTATTCCTGCACATGGTTCGAGTGTTTGTTACGGGGGCATACAAGAATGGCAGGTCCGTCGGAACGAACCGTCCGCTGAATTGGATCATCGGCCTCGCTCTTCTCATCTGCACGCTCCTGCTTTCCTTCACGGGTTACCTGCTCCCATGGGATCAACTGGCGTATTGGGCGATAACCGTCGGTACGAACATTGCAAGTGCAGCGCCGATTGTTGGGGAAAAGATCCGGTATTTCCTCCTGGGTGGAAACACGATTGACCAGGGAACCCTGATACGCTTCTACGTTCTGCACGTCTTCTTCCTTCCCGTGATCCTCGTGTCTTTGTTCGCGTGGCACATGTGGAGGATTCGCAAGGATGGGGGTCTTGCTGTGGTTGACCGTGAGGCGCTCAGCCAAAAACCGGAACAGGTTGCCCCTGTCAAATCCAAAACCTATTCCCTCCTCGGTATCACGAACGGAACGACCGTTCATGTTCAGACAAGGATGGTGAATGAAGAAGAGAATTCACTCCCATCGGTCCCGAATCTCTCAAGGCGGATATGGCTTGTCACGCTTGTTACGATGCTCTTGGTGATGGTCTCGTCGATCATCGTACCGACGCCACTGGAGGCTCCTGCCAACCCGTCGGTGACGCCGAATCCTGCCAAGGCCCCATGGTACTTTTTGTGGCTGCAGGAGATCGTCACAGACACGACGATTAAGCTGGGTTCCTTCACGCTCAATGGGGCGCTTGTAGGAGGCATCTTGCTGCCGGGGATACTCTTGGTTCTTGCGATCTGGTGGCCGTATCGCGATCGCTCGAGCATCAACGCCACAGGTGTGTGGTTCGCCCCAGAGCGAAAGCGGCAGAATCTCATTTTCCTTGCTCTCTGTTTGTTTGTCATATTGCTGACGATCGTCGGAACGTTCCTTCGGGGACCGTATTGGGATTTCTACTGGCCGTGGGAAGCGTGGCCAACGACCCCGATTCGCTTTTGACTTTAGAGCTATGAATCACAAGAAATCAAAAGAGAGATTGGTTGGTACGAAGTACGACTCGCTCATTCTCAGCGTCGCGAGCATCCTTCTTCTCGTGACCACCGGCTTCTTGTTCTACATCTATCTGATGCCTGAGTGGGAAGCATATCAGTCTGAATTCAGAGAGGTGATTGCAGAGAAGTTCGGTGAAGAACGTGTTGCTCCTATACCCAGAGGACTGCAGCAGATATTTGTCGGTGACCTTGGGATCACGGATCGGTGCGTAACATGCCACCAGGGCATTGAGTGGAAAGGGATGGAGAGCGCCGTGAATCCACACAAGGCTCATCCAAGGGAGATTCTGGAGAAGCATCCGATTCAGAAATACGGCTGCACGCCGTGTCACGGAGGCCAGGGTTACGCGACCCAAACCCATGCTGCCCACGGATTTGTCGAGCATTGGGAGCAGCCGCTTCTGGGAAGAGAGCTCGGTGATTTCTATGTTGTGAGCGACAGGAAAGCGCTGATGCAGATCAACTGCAATTCCTGCCATCGGTACGAAAGGGAGACCAAGGGTGCATCCTACATCAATCGTGCGAAACACCTGGTGACTGAAAAGGGCTGTCGTGCCTGTCACGTCATCAATGGACGAGGTGGCACTGTCGGACCGGACCTGACCTACGAAGGTGACAAGGCCCCCGAGCAATTCAGCTATGAACGTGTCAAGGGACTGGCCACTGAGTTTAGCTGGCAAGTGGCTCACCTGAAGAATCCGAAGGAGATCGTTCCGGAATCCGTGATGCCGAATTTCAACTTCTCAAGCTCCGATGCACAAGCCCTGGCGATGTTGGTGATGAGCTGGAAGAAAGCCGCACCGCCTGTTGAGTACGTGCCCGGCCACAATTTCAAGGATGTACCATCGAAAGAAGAAATCGAGAAAGAGGAGCGGATGTTGAAGGGTCCGGGCTCCTTCTTCGTGAAGAAGAACTGCTTCGTGTGTCACTCTGTTTCAACTCTCGGCATCGATGCTGCAGCGCAGATCGGACCTGATCTCGCTCTCGCCGTTGAGGATGTGCAATCGCGCTTTGGCCGGACACTCGATGACTTCCTTGCACGCCCGACCGGTACAATGGATGTCGTTCTCTCCACGATGATCATCCTGACTCCTGAAGAGCGAGCGGAGGCAGTAGAGAAAATCCGCTATGCGTACGAGCTAAAGAAGCAAGAACGGAAAGAGAGCGAAAAGAGATAGGTAGAGGTATCTAACAAACCTCATCTCCTCTGCGGCCTCGCGGAGAAGAAATCATCACTTCACTATGGAGGAACATCGATGACCAACAAACTTGCTGTCCCCGCGGTCTTTGCAGTCATTCTCGCCCTGGCAGGCTGCGGCGGCGAACGCGGACGAGTAGGGGTGCGCTCGGATGTCCAGGAAGCTGCCCAAAAGGTCTATGTCGCTCCGGGTGACCTCGACGAGTTCTATGTCTTCAAATCGGGTGGCCACTCCGGGCAGGTGTACATCTATGGTATCCCGTCGATGCGACATATCGCCACGATTCCCGTCTTCACACCGTATCCTGCAACCGGGTACGGATTCGACAAGGAGAGCAAGGAGATGCTTGGGGGATTCGTTTGGGGCGATGCTCACCACCCATCCCTTAGTGAGACGGACGGCGATTACGATGGCCGGTGGCTCTTCATTTCCGACAATGCCAACAATCGTATGGCGCGCATCGACTTGAGGGATTTCAAAACTAAGGAGATCCTCGGTCCCATCCCTAATGTCTCAGGCAACCACTGTTCGTCGTTTGTCACAGAGAATACCGAGTATGTCCTCGCCGGCTCACGATTCTCGATTCCCTTGCCCCGCGGCACATACGAGAAGATCGAGGATTATGCGACGAAATACAAAGGTGTCGTTGCGGGTATCGCGGTTGACGCAAAGAGCGGGAAGATGTCCCTCGGATGGGAGGTACTGATGCCTCCGTTCAACTACGACCTGGGAGACGCGGGAAAGGGTCCAAGCAAGGAATGGGGATTCTGGACGTGCTATAACTCGGAACGAGCGATTGGGAGACTGGAGGAGACAGCGTCTCAGAAGGATAGGGACTACGTGGCGGCCGTAAACTGGCGTGCGGCTGAGAAAGCTCTGAAGGACGGGAAGTTCAAGATGATCGGCGGTGCCAAGGTCATTGATCCCAGAGACGTTTCCGGCGTCGTATATCTCATCCCGGCTGCGAAATCGCCCCACGGCGTGGATGTGAGTCCGGACGGGAAACACATTATCGCGAGCGGTAAGCTTCAAGGGATTACATCGGTTTTCAACTTCGAGAAGATGTTGATGGCGATCGAAAAGAAGGATTTCACCGGCAACGAAGACGGGATTCCCGTCCTGAACTATGACGCCGTCAAAGACGCGGAGGTGGGTGTCGGCCTGGGACCGCTTCACACACAGTTCGACGACCAAGGGCATGCCTACACTTCCCTCTTCGTCGAGAGCGCCGTGGCGAAGTGGAAGCTTGGAACGTGGGAGGTTCTGGACAAGATTCCAGTCTCGTACAATATCGGTCACCTCGCGGCGGCGGAAGGAGACACGAAACATCCCGCGGGCAGGTACCTCATCGCGCTCAACAAGCTCTCACACGGCCGGCATCTGAGCGTCGGACCTTCTCAGCCGGAATCCTCCCAGCTCATTGATATCAGTGGCGAGAAGATGTCACTGCTTCTCGATGCATTCACCGAACCGGAGCCTCACTATGCCCAGATTATCAAGGCAGACAAGCTGAAACCGATCGAAGTGTATCCGAAGGAGGAGAACAAGAATCCGAAGGCGATCTGGGATATCAAGGATGCAAGAATAGTACGCAACGGGAGGAACGTCGAAGTCTATATGATCGCCGTTCGGTCAAGCTTCGAGCCGTGGAAGATCGAGGTGAACAAAGGGGATAGAGTGACCATCTATTTGACGAACATCGAGCAGACGACCGACGAATTGCACGGATTCGGATTGAATGAGTACAACCTGAACATCGTGGCTGATCCCGGCGAGACAAAGACAATAGAGTTTGTGGCAGACAAGCAAGGCGTTTTCCCCTTCTACTGCACGAACTTTTGCTCCGCCCTGCATCAGGAAATGCAGGGCTATCTTCTTGTGAGGCCATAGAGCGGCTCCTGGTGTTCCTGCCTGCCTCTCCTCGCGGCGGGGGCAGGATGCGGCAGAATGATACGGTTTGAAGTGTGGGGCGAGGTGAAAGGATCGAGTGTAATGCGACGGCTTCTGGAAAAGGCGTCATCTTTCTTCGAGAACCCACTTGACGTGCGGGGACGCATATTCGTGCTTGCGGCCGGGCTCCTGCTCGTGCCGACATTCTTCTTCCCGCTGTGGAACATGACGCTCTATTCCAATCAATTCCCGGAGGGTCTGGCGCTCCACATCTATTCCCACAAACTTGAAGGGGGGAAGACCCAGTATCGGGACGACCTGAAGGAGATCAACGCACTCAATCACTACATCGGTATGCGTCCGCTGGTAGAGGAGGACTTCACGGAATTCAAATGGATACCGTTCGTCATCGGCGGATCGATTCTTCTTGCATTTCGCGTCGTCGTACTCGGCAAAATGTCAAAGCTTGTTGATCTCTTCGTCTTGTTCACCTATTTCTGCCTCTTTTCGCTCTGGAGCTTCTACCACAAGCTTTACGCGTACGGACACGATCTTGCTCCGACTGCTGCAGTCAAGGTACCGCCGTTCACGCCTCCGCTATTTGGGCATGGGACCATGGCGAACTTTGAAGTGTACAGCTACCCCGGTGTCGGTTCCTACGTTATGGCGGTTGTGCCGTTGCTGTTTCTCATCGCAATGTGGGTCTCCAGAGGATCGGTGCTGAGGCAGAAGACTCTCTGAGGGCGTAGTGTAAATGACGAGATTGAATCCCATCATTCCAACAGAGCACGGCGCCTGGGCAGTGATCTTTGTTCCGCTGGTGATAGGAGCAAGCGTAACCGAATCGTTCTCGCCGAGGGTGATTCTCCTCGCCGGGTCGATGTTGGGCTTTTTCTTGAGTCACGTGCCGTTGCAGACCCTGCTGCGAAGACGGCTGGAAGGATTGCGGGATGCTGTCGTCGTGCGGGCATCGATGCTCTGGGCCGGCATCTATCTCGGGGTGGGGACGATCTTCCTCGTTCCGTTGTTGCTAAGCGGCTATTGGATGATTGTCCCGCTCGGAGCGGTCGGTGTTGCCGCGTTTCTGCTTACTGTTTCCCTGCGAAGCAGGATCCCCGGGAAGTTCCTCGTCGATCAAATTGCTGTTCTTGGGCTAACAGTGAGTGCTCCCGCAGCCTACGTCGTCACTTCAGGATCGTTCGATCGAACCGCGGTGACGCTATGGATTCTGAACGCGCTTTTCTTCGGTGGCACTGTGGTGTACGTACATCTGAAGATCCGTGCGTCGGCGGCAAGAAACCCCAGGCTCGCCTGGAGCGACAAGGCCCGGCTGGGAACGTTGAATGTGCTCTATCACGTTCTCGCGCTTTCGCTTGTGATTTTTCTCGTCGCCGTACATTACACCCCGCGGCTCGCCATTGTCGCATTCGTGCCGATGACAATCCACTCGATCTACGGGACGGTCAGGTTGTCCGATAAGGTGCGGTACAAGCGCCTCGGAATCATTCTGGTCGGTCAAAGTATCCTTTTTGCCGTTGTGCTCACCCACGCCGGATTTTAGCGGAAGAATTGTATGAACCGACTTTGGTCTGTGGCAGGCCTCGCTGTTGCCGCTTCCCTTCTGTTGGGACAATCGGCTGCCCAGAATTCAAGTCTGCAGAGGCGAATTGACGCTGCAAAGTCCGGAGATACAATCATTGTAGACCAAGGTGTGCACGAGGGGAACCTCTTGCTCCAGAAACGGCTGGCTCTCGTGGGAAAAGGAAAGCCGGTAATCCGCGGAGATGGGTCTGGAAGCTGCATCACGATTCTCGCAGATTCCTGTCTCGTAAGGGGCTTTCTGATCGAGCGGAGCGGAGGGGAGCTCATGAGGGAGGATGCTGGCATACTCCTGAAATTGGGCCGGAACATCATTGAGGACAACGAGATTCGGAATGTCCTCTTTGGGATCTACCTCTTTGGCGTGGACTCGAACAGGATTATGAACAATTTGATCGTCGGACGGCGTGAGCTGGAGGTTGGGCAGCGGGGGAGTGGGATTCACATCTGGAATTCCCACGGCAACTTCTTCAGCGGGAACACGATCACCGACGTCCGGGACGGATTCTACATCCAGTACGCGCATCACACATTCATCGAGAAGAGCAAGGTGTTCAGGGTCCGCTACGGACTGCATTATATGTATGCGGACTCCAACGTCTTTCTCGGCAACAGGTTTTACGACAACGTCGCCGGCGCGGCGGTGATGTATTCGAAGGGGATTCTCATGCGGCACAACGTGTTCGCCCACAACCGCGGATTTGCATCGTACGGCATCCTCTTTCAGGACTGTCACGGTATACGAGCCGACTCAAACGTAGTTGTTGACAACGTCGTAGGGATATTCTTTGAAGGGTCCACAGGTAACAGTTTCCGCCACAACATCATCGCACAGAACGATGTGGCCCTTCAAGTGTTTCAGAATTCGGTCAGAAATACGTTCTCGGGAAACAACTTCATCGATAACCTGAGCCCTTTGACAATTGTCGGGAAGAGAACCGAGTCACACTGGAGCGAGAATGGGCGCGGCAACTACTGGAGTTCGTACGATGGTTATGATATCGACGCTGACGGGATCGGTGATGTCCCGATGAAGATTCAGAACGTCTTCTCATATCTTGAGGGAAGGTACCCCAATCTGCGTCTCTATTTGTATAGTCCGGCCTCGCAGGCTCTTGCCGTTGCTGCAAAAGCCTTCCCAATCATTCCCATCAACGAGGAGGTGGATGAGAAACCACTCGTTCGGCCCGTGGATCTGTATGTCCTTGGAGCGAATGAGTACGGGAAGACCTCGGAGGAAGTGGGTGGGTCCACGGGCACGAGCAAAGGCGTGTGGTTTGTCGTTCCTCTCGCTGTAGCTGCCTCTCTGGGGATTTTCTATCTACGAAACTCAAAGCGGGGTGCGCGGTGATCGCAGTTGACCATCTGACAAAGCGATTTGGGCGCTTTACCGCCGTGGACGACGTGTCATTTCATGTTCGAATGGGCGAAGTGTTTGCCTTCCTTGGGCCGAACGGGAGTGGCAAGACCACGACGTTAAAGTCCATGGTCGGATTGTGTATTCCGACTTCGGGTCGCGTCATCATAAACGGTCAGGATGTTCAGAAGTGCCCCAAGGAAGCGAGGGGATTCGTGAGCTATCTGCCGCAGCGGGTCGTTTTTCCTGAGAACCTCACGGCGCGAGAAGTCATGCGGTTTTACGGCCGTATCCGAAAGCTAACGTCCGAGCACGCAGATGAGATTCTCGCCAGGGCACACTTCGACGGATTCGCCGACAGAACCGTGAGTGAGTTCTCGGGCGGTATGATTCAGCGACTCGGGCTTGCGGTACTGTCTTTGCCGGATGCACCGATTCTTCTGCTTGATGAACCGACCGCGAACCTGGACCCTCAGGGTGTCAAACGGTTCCGCGAGTTTGTCATCGCGCAAAAGCAAGAGGGAAAAACCATCGTGTTTTCCACCCATTTGTTGGACGAAGCTAGGCAACTTGCCGACCGTGTGGGTATCTTCGTCGGCGGACGGCTCGTTGCGCTGGAGTCTATACAAGACCTTCGTTCGACATTAGTAGTCGAGGGTACAATCGAGGATCTGTATCTGCACTACGTGGAGGAATATGAGCGTGAAAAAGAATAACAGGTTGATACGCGCACTGATTGGTGCCTGGATGGTGTCTCTTTCTGTTTCGTGTGGACCGTCGCAGGTAAAACCGGTCGATATCTACCCCGAGGACAATTGCTCCAATTGCCGCATGGCTGTGTCCGACAAGGCCTTTTCCTCAGAGATCATCACAGAAGAAGGGGAGGTCTTCAAGTTCGATGACCTCAGTTGCCTCGCCGCATACCGCAAGAGCAATCCAAGCTTGAAGATCGGAACGATCTTTGTGACGGATTACGAAACGATGGAATGGCTGCCGTATGCGAAAAGCATCGTCGTGAGAACCGGCCTGGCCACGCCGATGGGATCGGGAAACGTTGCCGTCGCGGATTCTCAGCGGGCGAGCTCGTTAGTGGAACGATTTCCTCCGACCGAGAACGCGACTCGCGCGGAAGACGAGTGTTGTCCGGAGCACGACAAGTAGAATTCGATTTCAGGGTCCGGAAATTCGAGGCCCGTTAGAGAAGAGTGAATCCAGAATGGCCGTTGTACGATGGACATGCGTAGCGTTCTTCATATCGCGAGGCAGGAGCTCACAGTCAATATCCGCAACAAGTGGACGATTATCTTTGCGATCATCTTCGGCCTCCTTGTTGTAAGTATCGCGTACGTTGGGATGATGGTAGAAGGATTCTCCGGAATGCAGAGCTTCACGCGTACGTCTGCAAGCATCCTGAACCTTGTGTTGTACATCGTGCCGCTCGTCGCTCTGACGATGGGGACATTAAGCTTCACAGGTGATAGGGGAGCAGCCGAGCTGCTGTATTCCCAACCGGTGTCGCGCACTGAGGTCCTGCTCGGAAAACTCATCGGGGTCTTTTTGTCCCTCGCGATCTCGACTCTCCTTGGTTTTGTCCTTTCCGGAGGCATCATCTTTCTTCAGACAGGCTCTCAAGGTATCGTCTCCTACGGCCTTTTTGTGGCGCTTACCCTTGGTCTCTCCTTGACCTTCCTGAGTCTCGCGGCACTCGTCTCGGTTGCCAGTGGAAGGAAGTCAAAAGCCTTTGGGCTCTCGCTCTTTGTGTGGTTCTTCTTCGTGCTTTTCTATGATTTGCTCACTCTGGGGGGTACGCTTCTCTTCAGAGGTCGGCCAGCAAACACATTTCTCTTTGTCTCGCTGTTTGGAAATCCAGTCGATATGGTCCGCGTGGCCTCGCTCATCATTCTTGACGATGTCACGATTTTCGGGGCGTCAGGGGCAGCGTTGCTGAGGTTTCTCGGCGGCTCGACGCTCGGTGTGGTCCTTCTCGTTGGTGGCCTTACGGCATGGATTATCCTCCCCCTCCGTATATCACGTAGAGTTCTGGAGAGGCAGGATATCTGATCGCAACGTATCGCGGGGATCATCCGCTGATAGACAAGGGCATCGGACGAGTAGGCCCATCGGCTTTTTGGCCCCGACGGTCAGGAATTTGGCGGTCCGGTTTCTCCCCCGGCCAGTCGGCCCCTTCCCTCGAAATTCTTGTCCAAAACCCCGAAACTCAATAGATTTGGCCGATTTCTTGACTGGTCGTAAACTGTAATCGCAAAAATTCTTGACTCCTATCAAAAATCTCTTTCCTTTGTCTTTAGCCTATCTGGCTCGGTGTTCCCACTGATCCACCAGATTTCTCATCACGTGGGTGTTAAGGAGGTTTTAGATCATGGTGCTGAGAACCGTTACGGGAAAGATACCCTGGAACCTGGCCGCGATCCTGTTCTTGCTGACCGTGGCAATTACAGTGACCGGGTACCTCTATTTCGACGATCAAGTACGACAGATGAAGCTTGAGAAGAAGACAGAGCTCATGGCGATCGCGGAGCTCAAGACCCGACAGATCACGCAATGGCTCGGCGAGCGTCTGGCTGATGCGAGAGTGATTCATGAGAACCCCTTCACGAGCCGAATGAAGCTTCACCTGATGCAGGTCGGCGAACCCACTTCAACAAGCGCCTTGCTCGACTGGATGGAATTGCTTCGTCGCAACTATGGATTTTCAACTGTCTATCTCTTGGACAGAGAGGGAAACGTCCGGATCTCGGTTCCGGAGGGCAAAGTGGAGCTCGACGCAACCACGCGTCGACTGGTCGGGGAGGCACTCAGCAGCGACAGGGTGGTGATGTCCGATCTGCACCGGGCACAGACCGAAGACGGGGCCCATATAGATATCATCACGCCGCTGCGGGACCTGGAGCAGAAACCGATGCGGCACTTCGGCGCGGTCCTTTTCCGGGTGAGGGTGGGGGAGTCCCTTTATCCGATGCTCCAGATGTGGCCGGCGCCCAGCAGAACGTCCGAAAGCTTGCTGATTCGGCGTGAAGGTGATGAGGTTGTCTATTTGAACGAGCTGCGGCACAGGAAAAACACCGCGCTCAGATTGCGATTGCCGGTGAGCGCTGAACGGCTGCCTGCCGCTGCTGGTGCGCGCGGGGTTCAGGGAGTCTTTGAAGGCACCGACTATCGCGGTATCGCTGTTCTTGCTGCTATTCAACCCGTCAGAAATAGCACCTGGATTCTTGTCGCGAAGGTGGACCAGGATGAAATCTACATGCCCATTCGGGAACGAGCGGTCCTGGCATTTTTCGTCGTTGGGCTCACGACCCTCCTTGCTGGTAGTTCGATCGTCGTGCTGTGGCGTCACAAACAGTCACAGTTCTACAAACGCCAGTATGAAGCAGAGCTTGGGCGCAAGGCATTGGCTGAGCATCGTGACAGCCTGACGAAGTATGCAAATGATATCATTTTGTTGATTACACCCGAGGGAAACATCCTTGATGCAAACGACCAGGCACTCAGGATCTACGGATATTCACTTGAAGAGATCCTTCGATTGAATATTCGAGACATCCGCGCCCCGGAGGCACTTGACCAGCTTGATACACAGATTGCAGAGATTGCCGAGGGAGGGGGGTCGGTTTTCGAGACGGTCCATCAGCGGAAGGATGGCAGGCGGATACACGTTGAAACAAGCGCCCGTGTGATCGAGACGAGCGGCAAGAAGTATTTCCAGGCAATTATCCGTGATATCACCGAGCGGAAACGTGCCGAGAAGGCGCTCTTCCAGTCGAAGCAAATGCTCGAGTTCGTCCTTGATCATATCCCCCAGCGGATTTTCTGGAAGGATAGAGATTTCCGCTACCTCGGCTGTAACAAGCCGTTTGCTCTCGACGCCGGCTTGACTGATCCTTGCCAAATCCTTGGAAAACATGATTTCGAGCTGTCTTGGAGAGGAACGGCAGAACTGTACAGGGGTGATGATCGTCTTGTCATGGAAACGGACACGCCCAAGCTCGGATTTGAGGAACCGCAGAGCAGGCCAAATGGGGAAACGCTCTGGTTGCGCACGAGCAAGGTTCCGCTGCACGACGAGGACGGCAACGTCATCGGTGTCCTGGGGACTTATGAGGATATCACCGAGCGAAAGCGGATGGAGGAACGGTTGGCAAAACTCAATGAATACTTTCTCGAATTCGGTCCGGATCCGCTTGTCAATATCAACCGTCTCGTTGCACACTGTGGAGAGTTGATGGGGGCGACGTGCGCGATGTACAATCGGCTGGAGGGGGGCATGCTGCTCTCGGTGGGGCGGTGGAGGGTACCAGCCGACTCCGATGAGCGCACTGCCGCGCAAGGTCGTATCTGTGCTGACCTTATTGAAAAGGCGGAAAGTGGGACGTTGGTTATCCGCAACCTGGGCGACACGGACTATTCGAAGACTGATCCGAATGTGAAGAAGTACGGCCTGAAAACGTACATTGGACACGGGGTGAAATTTGGTGAGGAGACGATCGGCTCCCTCTGTGTTCTTTATGACAGGGATCGTCGCGCCGACCCAGGTGATGAGAAACTCATGGGGATTCTCGCTTCGGCGATCGGCATTGAAGAATCTCGTCGTAAAGATCGAGAGACATTGCGGGAGACAAATGAGACGCTGAATGCCATCATCTCATCATCGCCGTTGTCGATCTATGACCTTGATGAGCACGGCAATGTACGGAAAGTCTGGAATCCCGCGGCAGAAAGGATGTTCGGATGGAAAGCAGCGGAGGTGCTGGGGCGGCCGCTGCCGTTCATCTCACCCGGGAATCACTCGGAGTTTTGGCAGATCTTCGGTCAACTCATCCATGGCGAACAGCTCAACGGGATTGACATTCGACGAACAAGGAAAGACGGCAGCTCGATCGATATGCGGCTATTCGCGGCACCGATACGCGATCCACGTGGTGAAGTCTGCGGCGCCATGGCGCTTGTGGGGGATGTTACGGAGCAAAAGAGAGCCGAGGCGGCCTTGAAAGAGAGCGAAGAACGGTATAAGCGGCTTGTTGAATCTTCACCCGACGCGGTCACTGTTCATTCGGAGGGGAAACTGGTGTTCGTCAACCGGGCATGTGCTGAGATGATCGGCGCAAAGTATGCCGAAGAACTGATCGGCAAACCGTTTCTGGATCTCGTCCACCAAGAGTATCAAGATGCAGTGAGGGCACGCGCCCAGCAGACACCCGGAGAGGAGAGGGGAGCCTCTCGTGCCGAGGAGAAGTTTGTTCGATTCGACGGGTCGATCATCGATGTCGAGACCGTGTCTGTGCCGATTACCTACCGGGGGAAGCCGGCCATGCAGGTGATCGCGCGCGACATCAGTGCGCGAAGACAGGCCGAGAGAGAGATTGCCGAGTGGAAACGGCGGTATGAACTTGTTGCGGTGGCATCCGGACAAGTGGTCTACGACTACGATGTGCAGAGCGGCGGAATTGTGTGGAGTGGGAGTGTTGAACAGGTGTTGGGATACGGACCGGCTGAAATGCAGGGCGGTATCGCTCAGTGGGAAGAGCTTATCCATCCGGAAGATCGCGCCGAGGCCCTACGGCTGCTTGAGGTGGCGGAGCATAGCCTCACCCCCTATGACGTTGAATACCGGTATCGGCATCGGGACGGTCACTATGTTCAGATGCATGACCGCGGCATTTTCATCCCCGATGAGAACGGTAAGGCCGTACGGATGATTGGCATCATGCAAGATGTCACCGAGCGGAAACGGGCCGAGGAACAACTGCGCCAGTCGGAACAGAAATACCGCACGATCATTGAAGAATCGAAAGACGCGATATTCAGCAGTACCGTCGAAGGGCGGTTGCTGGATATCAATCCTGCCGGTGTTGAGATGTTTGGGTTCTCGTCGAAAGAGGAGTTGTTGAAGGTCGATATCGCGCATGATCTGTACTTCAACCCGAACGATCGCGACAAGAGTCAGCGTCTGGTCTCGAAAGATGGATTCCTCAAAGACTACGAGGTCGAGCTGAAAACCAGGGATGGTCAGAAATTGATTTGCCTTGAGTCATCGACAGCCATTCGGGATGAGAAGGGCGAGGTTCTCGGCTATCGGGGGATTCTGCGCAACATCACGCATAGGAAACAGACGGAGGAGGCCTTAAGGAAGTCCGAAGCCCAATTCCGTCAGGTGTGGGAGAGTGCCGTAGACGGTATGAGGATTCTTGATCAAGACGGAACAATCGTCATGGTCAACGATGCATACTGCCGCCTGGTGGGCATGTCACGTGACGAATTGATGGAAAAGCCGTTTACGGTTGCGTATCAAGCATCCCCTAAGGAAAATGAGGAAGATCTCGAAAAGTTCAGGCGGCGCGTTGCCGAGCGGGCAATCACGCCACGGATGGATGTTGAGATCCCTCTCCACAGCGGCGAGCCCAAACCGGTCGAACTTTCCAACTCGATTCTTGAGGTTCCGGGCCAGGCACCCCAAGTTCTCAGTATCTTTCGCGATATCACGGAGCGCAAGAAGGCCGAAGAAGAATTGAAGCTCTCTGAACTCCGCTTCCGCCGGGTATGGGAGAACACGATGGACGGTATGCGCATCATTGATGAATCGGGAACGATCGTGGCGGTGAATGAGGCATTTTGCCGGCTAACGGGTAAGCCGCGTGATGAATTGATCGGGAAGCCGTTCCACATAATTTACAAAATGGAATCGACCGACGAGATCGAAAGGGGTACTCAGATCTTGAAGCAGCGGTTTGCCGCTCGGACGGTTCCTGCTCATCTCGAAGCCGATACGGTCTTCTGGGATGGACGGAAGGTGTGGCTGGAGTTGTCGAACACGTTCCTCGAAATTGAGCGTGGTCGTCCGGCTGTACTGACCATCTTCCGCGACATCACGGAACGGAAGAAGCTTAGCCAGCAGCTCGTTCAGGTACAGAAAATGGAAAGCATAGGGACTCTTGCCGCTGGCATCGCGCACGACTTCAATAACATCCTCGCCATCATCCTTGGATACGCCTCGATGTTGGAACACTCAGTAGGTGATTCAAAGAGGATTGCGTCCGGGGTCGAGGCGATCGTAAAATCGGTCGAACGAGGCGCGGGCCTTGTCCGCCAGATCCTTACGTTCGCCCGTAAAACAGAATTCAACCTTGAGTCCTTGAACGTCAATTCCGTCATCGGCGAGTTGGCACGGATGCTGGGGGAAACCTTCCCTAAGACCATACGGCTCTCGCTCCAGCTTGAAAAAGACATACCGATCATCTCGATGGATCATACGCAGCTTCATCAGGCTCTTCTGAATCTCTGTTTGAATGCACGAGATGCCATGAGCGACCACGGATCTCTCACGATTGCCACGAGGCTCGTTCAAGGAGAGGAAATTTCCGCTCGTTTCCCAGTTGCGGAGGGAAGGCAATACGTCATGATCGCCGTGAGCGACACCGGAAAGGGTATGGACGAAACGACCAAAGCAAGGATATTCGATCCCTTCTTCACCACAAAGGAAAAAGGAAAGGGGACGGGACTCGGCCTCGCGGTTGTCTTCGGAGTTGTCCAAGCTCATCAAGGGCTTATCGACGTCGAGAGCGAAAAAGGTTGGGGTGCAACCTTCAGGATCTATCTCCCGGTCCCACCGGAAGCGGAGGTTCAAGGGGATTCCCAGCAGGGAAGAAGCCAGGACGTTCGCGGCGGTAGTGAGACAATCCTTGTCGTCGAGGATGAAGACGTGCTACGTAACCTGGTTGTTGACATCTTGCGCGAGAAGGGGTATACTGTAATCCCGGCGGCCGACGGACAGGACGGTGTTGACCTCTACCGCAGGCACAGAAAGGAAATCGACATAGTAGTCTGTGACATGGGCCTGCCCAAGTTCAATGGCTGGGAGCTGTTCAAAAGGATCAAAGCGGTGGAACCCGGTGTCTCACTGATCATGGCGAGCGGATATCTGGAATGCCAGGTCAAAACGAAGATTCTGGATTCCGGCGTGCGCGGATTCATTCAAAAACCCTGCAGGCCGGAAGAAATGCTCAAGATGGTACGTGACACACTCGATTCCCGGCCGAGGTAGATGAGCATGCTCTGCTGGATGAGAATGGGGCCATCACGCTTTCTTTGCAGGGATCTGCCAGTGATTCACGGACTGTGGCCGTTTAGGTCAAACTCACAGATGTGCAACTCAGTAGGAGGGGCAGGTGAAGGGGGAAGGTAGACGACAGTTTGTCATCCACGTCGCGTTCAGCATCATTGCACTGCTGGCTCCACCGGGACGCTGGCAAGTCCCTGTGACTCTTCTCATTGGGATTCTCTGCGGTCTCGGAATTCTGGTACTGCGTGTGGCCAACGCGACGTCCTATCTCTCGGACAGGCCTGAGGCCTGCATGAACTGCCACGTGATGGCACCGCAATATGCCACCTGGCAGCGCGGAAGCCACGGTCGGGCCACTGTCTGTAACGATTGCCACGTGCCGCACGACAATGTGATAAGCAAGCTCGCCTTCAAAACAAAGGATGGACTCCGCCACTCATTCGTGTTCACGTTTCGGCTCGAGCCGCAGGTCATTCGTGTCAAAGAAGCAGGTATCGCCGTGATCCAGGAGAATTGCAAACGTTGTCACAGTCCCCTTGTCGATCGCGTTGCTCTCTACAATGTAGGTGGGGAAAGCGCGCAGCATGGTGAGGGAAAGCTCTGTTGGGAATGTCATCGCGAGACACCGCACGGTTCTGTGAGCAGTCTGGCGTCGGTCCCCTATGCCCGCGTCCCTCGGCTTTCTCCGGTGGTACCGGCGTGGATCGAACGAATTCTGTCAAAACCTTCACAACATCAGGATGGACCATGAAGAGCGTCGTGAGCCTCATTGAGGGAAAGCCTTGGTTGGCATGGGTCCTCTTCTTTTCCACCGTTGCGCTTGTTTTCCTGATCGGCCTTTTCGGTGCATCAATCATGGAGCGACGTCAGGAAGCTAGGCTGGCCTTCCAGCTCGTGAAGCCAATCGGAGAGTGGGAGCCTCGCAACGAGGTTTGGGGAGAGAACTTCCCGCGAGAATTCGAAACCTATCGAAGCACCTTGGATACAAGCTTCAGGAGCAAGTATGCCGGTTCGTCGTGGCGAGACTACCTCCAGGAAGATCCCTATCTTGTGGTACTGTGGGCCGGCTACGCCTTCTCTCGTGACTACGCGCAAGCACGGGGTCACTACCATGCGGTGGAAGACATCCGCAAGACGCTTCGCACAGGAGTTCCTCAGCCCGCGACATGCTGGACGTGCAAGAGCACCGATGTGCCGCGTGTCATGAGCACGATGGGGCCTGCAGATTTCTACAGGTCGAGCTGGGATAGCCTGGGCCCGGAGATCGTGAACAACATCGGCTGCCAGGATTGCCACGATCCCTTCAGCATGAACTTACGCATTACCCGCCCCGCCTTGGCTGAGGCATTTCAGAGGCAGGGAAGAGACATCAAGCAGGCAAGCCACCAGGAGATGAGGTCCCTTGTGTGTGCACAATGTCACGTAGAGTACTATTTCAAAGGGAAGTTGGATACCTATCTCACTTTCCCTTGGGACAATGGGTTCACCGCCGATAGTATGGAAGCGTACTACGATGAGATAGAGCATGTTGACTGGGTTCACGCCTTGAGCAGAACACCTATGCTCAAGGCGCAACATCCGGACTATGAGCTATACAAAACAGGAATTCATGCCGACCGCGGCGTCGCGTGCGCGGATTGCCATATGCCGTACAGGAGCGAAGGGGGAGTGAAATTCACGAACCACAAGATTCAGAGCCCTCTGAACGACGTGGCTAGTGCCTGTCAAGTATGTCATCGTGAAAGTGAAACTGTGTTGATCAAGAATGTAACCGACCGCCAGGACAAGATACTCGAGTTGCGCATGCAGGCTGAGCGAGCGTTGGTCCATGCCCACATCGAAGCGAGGGCTGCGTGGGAGAAGGGCGCAACGGAGCAGGAGATGAAGCTGGTGCTTCAGCGTATTCGTCACGCGCAGTGGCGTTGGGACTGGGTTGCCGCCTCGAACGGCTTGGGATTTCACTCGCCTGTGGAGGCTGCTCGAATCCTGGGATCGGCAATCCAGAAGGCCGAGGAAGCACGGATCATGCTCGTACGAATCCTTGCCAAGCAGGGCTTCCTCGAAACAATTCGTTTGCCTGACCTGTCATCGAAGGCGAAGGCACAGGCGTTCATAGGGCTGAAAATGGCCGAAATCGAAGCAAAGAAGGAAGACTTTGTGAGAACTGTTTTGCCACGTTGGGACAGAGCCGCCGAGGCTCGTCAGGGTAGGCCTTTGACGTATTGAATGCACCGACAGTGATGCTGCCTAAGTGATTGAGTGTGATGCAGTTCGAGGCCTTCTCCCGTTTTCTGCCCTCGCGCGGAACATTGTGAAGGCCTCGGCTGTTACAATTCATGAGCCCGCCTGTTATCCTACCTAGGGCGGGTCTCATAACAACCTCCCTGACCCCGACGCTTACGGTGCGCGTCGGGGTTTTTTTCTACCGGGCGTGTTTGCGGGATTCGAGTGCAGGCATTACGCCGTTTGTTTTGCCGCTATCAAATGACCAATTGTTCTGCGGCAAAACAAATGGAGCGACCACAATAGTACTCTCATCAAATGAGGGAGCGTCGTAATGCCTGCTCTTATGTGCCGTTTTGCCCACCGTGTCTTCGTTGGCTATCGCCTCTCTACCGATGTAAGTGTGACGACTTGGCCATCCGAACTGACCTTCCGGATTCTCGGTAACCATTCCTGTCGGTTGTGGCTGGCTGTATGAAGGTATTCAAGCACATAGACGGTATCACCCGAGACTGCAACCGCTGTAGGGGACCAGGGGCTTTGAGTTCGAAGAATGGTCTTCGCTTCCTTTTGTGGCGTGATCTTTACTACTGATCCGCAGCCCGTGACCGCGGCATACACATTCCCTTGTTTGTCGACATCGATGCCGCGCAGGTATGGGCCTTGTTCGGACTCAACACCTGGCACAGAGTCACAACGGGGAGTAGTAGGGTGCAGGAAGAGCGTGGCAAGCTCCCCCTCAGGTGTAATCCTTCTGATTGCTTTGTCTTCAGAATAATATATCGAGCCATCGGCTGAAACAACAATGCCGTTCAGCCAGCGGAGAGGACCACTCTCCGTGTGTTCAGGTAGATTCTTTACGACCGTATTGTGGCCTGAAGTATCAAGGCGGTTGATCTGCAGTTGTCCGGTGGATCCGATTGCTGGATAGTAGAAGTCCCCATTGCTTCCAATGGTGATAGGAAAATCACTCGAGACGAAAATCCTAGGCTCACCGGAATCGCGAATGATCGTTCCATTCCCAAGGGCGAAACGCGACGATGAAGTGTTTGCACGTTTATTGTAGACATCAAATGCCATCCAATGATAGGCTGGGGCTGTGAGTTTTGTGAGCGTGCCACTTCGCTCAAGTTTCCATATGCCAGCGCCTGTATCAACGAAGTAGATGGTGCCTTGCCGATCTACGAATATGCCAGAGCCTGGATGTGCGAACATCTCATTCCCGGTAAACAAGAACAGGACTCCGAGTAGTGTCATCGTGATTCGTTTCATATGTAATCCTCATTGGCAAAATGGCACATAACGTATCTAATCACGCAGAACGGTTCACTGATCGGAGGAGATCCCGCACCTCTCCGGACCGAAGATCGCGGAATTCTCCCGGCCGGATCCCCTGAATCGTCAGAGGCCCAAAAGCGATTCTCACGAGGCGCAGAGTCGGATGCCCGATGGAGGCCGTCATCTTTCGAACCTGCCTGTTGCGCCCCTCCATCAGGGTTATCTCGAGCCACGCCGTCGGCACGCTCTTCCTGAATCGAATCGGCACTGGTCGATCCCAGAGTGCGGGTTCCTCTCGGCACAGCATCACTGCGGCGGGTTTTGTTTTTCTTCGTTCGATTGTTACCCCCCTGCGGAGTTTCTCTAACGCTTCGCCTGAGGGCATACGTTCGACCAGCGCGAGATACGTGCGAGGATGCTCGAAGCGCGGGTCGAGTAATCGATGCTTCATCTCGTTGTCGTTTGTCAGCAACAGGAGCCCCTCAGTGTCCGCATCAAGCCTTCCAACCGGGTAAACATCTTTGGGAAAAGGACCGAAGTCGGCGAGGGTTTGCCTTCCCCACGGATCCGTGAACTGGGAGAGGACGCCGTATGGCTTGTTGAACAAGATGTAGCGTGGGCGTGGAGGTTTCATCGTCGGTTGGGGGGCCCTCCGGGGTGAAAAAAAATCCCCCGACTGTTACGGGGGATCTCATCAGATCGTTTCAAGTCCGCAACTATGTGGCGTCAGCCACTTCTTCATCGTGCTCCTTCAACTCGTCTCCTCCCTTATCCTTGGAAGAATCAACGAACGTGAGCTCCTCAGTCTTCTTGTTGAATTTCACTCTGATCTTGCTCCCTGTCGCGAACCTGCACTTGAGGATCTCTTCGGCGAGGGGATCCTCGACATATTTCTGGAGGGCGCGCCGAAGCGGACGTGCTCCAAATGCGGGGTCGAAGCCCTTGTCGGCCAGGAACTCCTTGGCTGCCTTTGTCAACTCTACCGTGATGCCCATGCCCTCCATCCGCTTGACAAGCTCCTGTGAGGCGATATCAATGATGAGAAGGATATGCTCCCGTTCGAGATTATGAAACACGAGGGTATCGTCGACGCGGTTGAGGAATTCCGGGTTGAAGACGCGTTTGAGGGCATCTTCGATATGGCCCTTCATCGCAGTGTATTTGTCCTCGTGCGTTTGCGTTCCAAACCCGAATCCGCCCGTGACCTTGATGTCGCGCGAGCCGATGTTGGAGGTCATAATCAGGATCGTGTTCTTGAAATCCACGCGGCGGCCTAGGCTGTCCGTCAGGATTCCGTCGTCAAGCACCTGAAGAAGGATGTTGAAGACATCCGGATGGGCTTTCTCAATCTCGTCCAGGAGAACCACAGAATACGGTTTACGGCGCACCTTCTCCGTCAGCTGTCCGCCTTCCTCGTAGCCGACATATCCCGGTGGGGCGCCAACAAGGCGAGAAACGGAGAATTTCTCCATGTACTCGCTCATGTCGATTCGGATGAGGGCCTCTTCCGAGTCGAAAAGATAACGGGCAAGGGCCTTCGCCATTTCGGTCTTGCCGACCCCCGTGGGACCGAGGAAGATGAACGAACCGATGGGTCGTTTGGGATCCTTCAGCCCCGCGCGAGTTCGCCGGATGGCGCGGGTAAGCTTCATAATCGCTTCATCTTGGCCGACGATGACGGCCTTCAGCGCCTCCCCCATGTTGAGCAGTTTTTCCGACTCGCTTTGCGCAACCCTGTTCACCGGGATGCCGGTCATCATCGATACGACCTCAGCGCAATTCTCGTCGTTCACTTCAAAGACGAGTTCCTGTGCTTTCAGCTCCCATTCCCGCTTGGCAATTTCCAGATCACTGAGTAATTTCTTTTCGAGATCGCGAAGCCGTGCCGCCTCTTCGAAGTTCTGGTTCTTTACCACCTGGTTCTTCGCTTGTTTGATCTTCTCGATCTCTTCTTCGAGCTGCAGGATCTCCTTCGGCACAACGATGTTCGCTAGGTGAACCCGCGAACCGGCCTCGTCCATCACGTCGATTGCCTTGTCCGGTAAGTAGCGGTCGGTTATGTAACGGTCGCTCAGTCGGACAGCGGAGTCGATAGCCTTCTCGGTGTATCGAACGCCGTGATGTTCCTCGTACTTGTGTTTGATATTCTCAAGGATCTTGATGGTTTCCTCAACGCTTGTGGGGTCGACCATGATCTTCTGAAAGCGCCGGTCGAGTGCACCGTCTTTCTCGATGTACTGCCGGTACTCATCGAGGGTCGTGGCACCAATGCACTGGAGCTCGCCGCGAGCGAGCGCCGGCTTGAACATGTTCGACGCATCGAGCGACCCGCTTGCGCCGCCGGCTCCTACGATGGTATGTAACTCATCGATGAAGAGAATTACATCTTTGGCCTTCTCGAGCTCGTTCATGACGGCCTTCATGCGCTCCTCAAACTGGCCTCGATATTTGGTGCCGGCCACCAGGGCCGCGAGATCGAGGGTTACGACCCGCTTGTCGTGGAGGACACGGGAGACTTTCTTCAGCACAATGCGAAGGGCGAGCCCCTCGGCTATTGCCGACTTCCCAACCCCCGGCTCACCGATCAGGACGGGGTTGTTCTTCTTCCGGCGGCTGAGGACCTGGGCCACCCGTTCGATTTCCTTCTCTCTTCCGACGATGGGATCGAGTTTGTCTTCAGCCGCGAGTTTTGTCAGATCACGGCCGAAATTGTCGAGAACGGGGGTTTTGGATTTGTCCTGTTTCTTCTCCGCGACATGTGGTGTTGGAGGAGTGGAGGGTTTGCCTGAGATAATGTTATCCAGCTCGTTTCGGACGACGTCGTAGTGGACGTTGAACTGATGCAGAATCTGCGCGGCGATATTATCGTCGTCACGGAGAAGGGAGAGCAGGAGATGCTCTGTCCCGATAACATCTGATTTGTAAAGCTTTGCCTCAAGGTACGTGATTTTCAGTACCTTCTCGGCCTGTTTGGTGAGCGGAATATTACCAATGGTCAGAGTCCCACCCGAGGTGCGAACGGTGTCCTCGATGGCCTTCTTGAGCTTGTACAGGTCGACGCCGAGATTCCGAAGTATTTTGACCGCAATCCCTTCACCCTCCCGGATTATCCCCAGAAGTAGGTGTTCGGTGCCGATGTAGTCGTGTCCAAGGCGCAACGCTTCCTCGCGGCTCAGCCGTATGACGTCTTGCACCCTGTTTGAGAAATTACCTTCCATTGGGATTCTTCATTAGTCTGTCGAGAGCAATTCGGCTTTCCGCTACGTCTAATAACGTAGGGGACCCCTAATGAGTTTCCGAAGCAAATATAACCAAATTTGGAAGTGCAGTCAAGGCGACGAATTTGGGGGTTTGGTTTTCATGTTTCTTTAAATCCTAGCGACAACCTTTTGAGGTCTCGGAGGATTTTTTTGACTTTCTAGGCAAAAAGGGTTAAATTTTTTATCGCGTCAAGACACATTCTGCGGAGGTAGAAGTCGCTTGGCTCTCGAGAAACCAACGGGTCACGACAGGAAACATCAGGAGCGTTTGCTCCAGTCCGGAGAGGTTCCCCGGCACATCGCCATTATAATGGACGGCAACGGGCGATGGGCACAGCGAAGGGGTCTTCCAAGAATCGCAGGACACCACGAGGGTGTTAACTCGGTGCGCGACATCGTCGAGGCATGCGGTCAATTGGGGGTGAAATATCTGACGCTATATGCGTTCTCGACGGAGAACTGGAAGCGTCCTCAGGAGGAGGTCTCTTTGCTCATGCGTCTCCTCCTCAAGGCGCTTCGGGACGAAAAGGATCGCCTGCATCAAAATGAAGTTCGGTTGAAGGCAATCGGAGATATTGCTGCGCTGCCACAGGATGTACAGGACGAGTTGCTGGATGGCATGGAAAAGATGAAGAAGAACGCCGGTCTTACCCTGGTCCTCGCGCTCAGCTACAGCGGACGTTGGGACATCACAAACGCCATCAAGGGGATATGGGATGATATGCGGTCGGGGGCGATCAAAAGGGATGAAATCACGCAGGAGCTCGTCTCCAGTTACCTCGCGACGAGCGAAATTCCGGATCCGGACCTGTTGATTCGCACGAGTGGAGAGTTGCGCATCAGCAACTTCTTGATTTGGCAGATTGCCTACAGTGAACTGTACATATCCCAAAGCTATTGGCCGGCGTTTCGCCGCAAGGACTTGTATGCCGCGATTGCGGACTTTCAGCGCCGCGAGAGAAGGTTTGGGATGGTGAGTGAACAACTTCCACAGAACGAACCGGGACGCCTGGTCCCGCTGCGTGGGATGGAAAGGTTTCTGAAAAGTGCGTCGAAACTCTGAATTTGTTCTTCTCTTGCTCGGTTGTCTTCTCGCGTTCTCGGCGCTGCATAGTCAGCAGCGCTCCGAGGTATACAAGATACTCGGTATCTCTGTCGATGGGCAGCACTCCTCTGACCCAGCCGCTATCATCGCCAATACGGGACTGAAGATCGGAGACGAGATCTCAGTTCCGGGCGACCAGACCCAGGCCGCGATCGAACGGCTCTACGGCCTTCGACTGTTTGAGGATATCCAGATCCTCATTGAGAATCGTACGCCGGAAGGCGTGTATCTGCTGATTCGGGTGCGAGAGAACCCGCGTCTCGAGAACATTGAGTTGAAGGGGAACGATGAGCTCAGCGATGACGAGGTCTTGAAGAGGATCAATCTGGTCAAGGGCCAAATTGTGACGAGCCAGGATCTCTCGTTGATTGTCCGCTTGTTGAAGTTGAAATACGATGAGGACGGCTATCTGAATGCCGCTGTCAGGCCGAAACTAATTCCCACGGGCGATACGACTGGCAATAGGGTTGTTCTGCAGGTCGATGTCGATGAGGGTCCCAAGGTGAAGGTTGACAAGATTCGGTTCTTTGGGAACAAGCATTTCGACGACGGCGACTTGAAGAGTGAAATGAAAGAAACATCAGAGCGGGCATGGTGGAAATTCTGGGCAAGCAACAAATTCGATAAGAAGAAGTACGGCGAGGATAAGAAGCTCATCCTGAATTACTATCGCAAGAACGGTTTCCGCGATGCAGAGATCCTTGCGGATTCTCTTCAGTACGACCAATCCAAGAAGTATCTCACCATCGTTATGTATGTCTTCGAAGGCCCGCAATACCGGATTCGAAACATCACCTGGGAGGGAAACACTGTCTATCCGTCTGAGATCCTCACGGCCCGGCTAGGGTTTCAAACGGGGGACATCTATGACATGGAGAAATTCGAGAAGAATTTCTACCGGAGCGAAGATGAAAACGATGTCTACTCGCTCTACATGGATAACGGATACCTGATGTTTCAGGCAGAACCGGAAGAGGCCCGTGTTCCCGGGGACAGTATCGACATCACGATTCACGTTCGTGAGCGAAACCAGTTTCGTATCGGTCAGGTCCTCGTCACGGGCAACACCAAGACCTATGAAAAGGTCATACGCCGGGAGCTCTTCACGCGCCCGGGGGACTACTTCAGCCGGCAAGCGATCATTCGGAGTGCTCGGCAGCTCGCGCAGCTGAACTATTTCAACCCGGAGAAGATCAAGCCGGACACAAGGAATGTGGACCCAGACAAGGGCACGGTTGACCTTGAGTACTCCGTGGAAGAGAAGTCGAGCGATACTTTCAACATGTCGGTCGGCTACAGTGGAGTATTTGGGTTCAACGGCGCGTTCGGGCTTGCATTCAACAACTTCTCGCTGACCGAACCTTTCCGCGGCGGAGCCGGCCAAGTCCTTACGTTTGACTGGCAGTTTGGAGAGGGGAACAGGTTCCGGACTTTCAGCATCGGGTTCCAGGAGCCTTGGATGTTTGACACCCCCACGTTGTTCGGGGTCAGCCTTTTTGACACCCGCCAGATCTTCTTCTACGACCTGCGACTGACGGGCGGTTCGATTCGTGTCGGGCGTCGGTTCAAATGGCCCGATTATTTCTTCCGGGGCGACTGGACGCTGCGTTTTCAGCGAAACGACGTCAAGGTCGGTGGGGACTATTTCCCGGAGGGCGTTACCACCCAAGTTGGCCTGTCACAGGTCATCTCGCGCAATAGCACTGACAGTCCCATATTTCCGACGCGAGGATCAAGTTTCTCACTATTGACCGAGATTTCCGGTGGCCCATTTCTTCCCGGGAATTCCCGCTATCACAAGCATGTCTTCAACGCGGAATGGTATGTTCCGATTGCCGGAAGCGGTCGGATTGCCTTTACAGCCCAAAGCACCTTCGGCATGATCTTCGGCTTCGAGAAGGATGCTCTCATTCCTCCACAGGATCTCTTCTATATGGGTGGAACGGGTCTCGGTCAATTTGCTACGACGCCATTGCGCGGGTACGAGGATCGCAGCGTTGGTCCGCGAACAGCACGCGGTACGGTTCTTCCCGGCAAATCGTTGATCAAGCACACTGCGGAACTACGCTTTGCATTGTCGATCAATCCAATCCCGATCTACACGCTGGCGTTTGCGGAAGCGGGTAATGTTTGGCTTGACAACACGGTGCAGGATCCGCTCGACTTGAAGCGATCTGCCGGTGTCGGTGTCCGCCTCTTGATCAATCCGATCGGGTTGGTTGGATTCGACTACGCGTTCGGTTTCGACCCGACAACGCCCGGGGCACCGCGCCCTGGCTGGCGATTCCACTTCCAGTTTGGCAGAACGTTCTGACGACACGATTGTATTGACACACCGTAACCATCACACTTGCTTGAGGAAACCGTGAAGATATCTCATCTCATCATCGGCCTAGTTGTGGCGCTCGTTTTCGGCTCTCTCGTTTCCGTGGCTCAAACGACCAAAGCAGCGTTTGTCGATTCGGAAAAGATATTGGCAGAGTTACCGGAGGCCCAGGCAGCGTCAAAGGAGCTCGAAGCTCTCATGACAGCCTGGCAGGACTCACTGGACAAGATGAGTGCTGATCTCCAAAAGCAGCTCGAAGACTATCAGAGGCAGGAATCGGTTATGGCTCCTGCGCGCAAAGAGGCGGAGCAAAGGCGACTTGCGGAACTGGATCAGAAACGTCGGGAATATGCAGCCCGGAAGCTCGATGCGAGAACAGGTGAGGCTGCCACAGAGCGCGAGAAGCGACTCGCCCCGATTCGTGAACGAGTCTTGAGAACCATCGAGGCGGTCGCGAAGGAAGATGGATTTACATTCGTCTTCGACCGCGCAAACGTCCTCTACGCTGATGTCAGAGTTGATCTCACCTATAAGGTCATCGATCGCCTGAAGAGGGGCACGACAACGCGAGGGAAATGAGCGGGCCGTCGCTTTTCACCTCGGCGGGCAGCAGTTTGTCCAAACGAACAGATAGGGGAATCAGAGAGGGGAAGCCACTATGATGAACAGAGTCGTGGTGTTTGGCGGTGTGATCTGGCTGGGCTTTGCCGCGGCAGCCTTTGGCCAGGTGAAGATCGGGTTCGTGAGCACTGAAGCCATCATGAAACAACTGCCGGATGCCCAGGACGCGCAGAAACAGCTGGATGCTCTCGTCGTGCAGTGGCAGGGTGAGCTGAACACCATGCAGCAGGAATGGCAGAAGAAATTGGGTGAGTACGACAAGCGGAAGCTCATCATGACCGAGCAACGCCGTGCCGAAGCTGAGCGGGAGCTGCGCGATCTCGATCAAAGGATGCTCGAATTTCGCAGCAGGAAATTCGGTCAGAATGGCGAGCTGTTCACAAAGCAGAACGAGTTGATGAAGCCTGTCCAGGATCGAGTGTTCAAAGTGATCCAGGATGTTGCGGTCGAGGATGGCTATGATTACGTCTTCGACAAGAGCGGTGAGATCCTGCTCATGTATGCGAACGCGAAGTACGACCTGACCCCCCGAGTCCTTGCCAAGCTCAACGTTGTGCCCTCGGGGGGCAAATAACGTCTGGATCCTGCATGAACGTCCGAGAGATCGCATCGCTGGTTGGTGGAGAGGTCGTCGGTGATCAAGGCGCGGAAATCGTCCGGGTGGCGAAGATTGAGGAGGCGGGCATCGGCGACCTGACGTTCTTGTCCAATCCGAAGTACGAGAGGTTTCTCGCTACCACACGGGCCTCAGCAGTTCTGGTTTCCGCGAAACTTGACCTCGAGCATCATCGGGCGAAGTCGACGCTGACGTTCATCAGGGTCCCCGATCCGTACGTTGCATTTCTTCAAGTCCTTAAGCGGTTGACGCCCACCATCGATCCTTTCCCAACTGGCGTTCACCCTTCGGCCGTCGTTGATGAGAGGGCGCGCATCGGCCGGAACGTTGCTCTCGGGGCAAACGTGGTGATCGGCAAACAGGCTGTCGTTGGCGACAATGCGAGGCTCTCGCACGGTTGTGTCATTGGAGATGGGGCCGTTATCGGTGAAGACTGCTTCTTCTATCCAAACGTGACGCTCTATCATCAGTGCAGGGTTGGAAATCGCGTGATCATCCACGCCGGAGCAGTCATCGGCAGCGATGGGTTTGGATTCGCACCCAAGCCGGACGGCTCGTACGAGAAGATTCCACAGCTCGGGATTGTGGTTATCGAGGATGATGTCGAGATTGGGGCGAATTGCACCGTCGACCGCGCGACGATGGGGCAAACCACGATCCAGCGGGGCGTCAAGCTCGACAACCTGGTGCACATCGCCCACAATGTGACGGTTGGTGAACACACGGTCATCGCGGCACAGACAGGTATCAGCGGAAGCACAAAGATCGGCAAGAATGTCGTCATCGCCGGACAGGTCGGTTTAGTCGGCCATATCGAGATCGCGGATAAGACCGTCATCCTGGCTCAGTCCGGCATCTCGAAGTCCCTCGTGGACCCGGGGAAGACCTACTTCGGCTATCCGGCAAAGGAGCATCGGAGGGCCATGCGAATCGAGGCGGTGCTGCGCTCGTTGCCGGAACTGGCGCAGGAACTCCAGGAGCTTCAGCGGAAGGTAGAGGATCTTCAGAAGACCTTTGAACAGAAAACCAGCCAACGCACAACCACTTCTGCAGGTTGACCATGCTTGTTCAGCAACATACGATCAAAAAGCCGGTGACCTTGACGGGTGTCGGATTGCACACCGGCGTACAGACGAGGATAACATTCAGACCGGCGCCCGAACATTTCGGTATCCGGTTTCGTCGCGTCGATCTCGGCGGTACGCCAGAGATCCCCGCCGATGTTGACCATGTGATCGACGTTGCCCGTGGAACGACGATCGGGATTGGAGATGTCCGCGTGCACACCGTGGAGCACGTTCTGGCTGCTATCGTCGGTCTTCAGGTCGACAATATCGTTATCGAACTCGACAACATTGAGCCACCGATCGTCGATGGCAGCGTCAAACCGTTTGTGGAGATGTTGCTCGAGGCCGGCGTTCAGGAGCAGGAGGCACCGAAAGACTATCTGATCATCGACCAGACGATCCGGTACCAGAATGAAGAAAAAGGCGTGGACATCGTAGCGTTGCCGACGGATGATTTTCGCGTGACGGTGCTGGTTGATTACAACAACCCGGCACTCGGTAGCCAGCACACCGGATTGTTTAATCTCGAAAGAGAATTCATCACTGAATTCGCACCCGCACGGACGTTTTGTTTTCTCCACGAGGTGGAAGTTCTTCACGACCAGGGATTGATCAAGGGAGGCAATCTCGACAACGCTATCGTCATTGTCGATCGGGAGCTGAGTGATGAGGATTTAAGAAATCTTGCCCGCAAACTCGAGATCGACCACTCCCTTATCCTGGGCAAGTCCGGAATTCTGAACGACAAGAAACTTCACTTCAAGAACGAGCCAGCCCGGCACAAACTTGTCGATCTGATTGGAGACCTTGCACTCATCGGCGTGCCGTTGAAGGCGCAGATCCTGGCGGCGAGGCCGGGGCACGCGAGCAACATCGAGTTCGCGAGAAAAGTGCGCAAGCTGTATCAGCAGAAGAAGCTGGTGAGGAAATACATGCACGTCAAGAAGGAAGGCGTCATCTTCGACGTGAATGCTATCCAGCGGATCCTGCCGCATCGCTACCCGTTCCTTCTTGTCGACAAGATCATTGATTTCAAGTTGGATGAGCGGGTTGTCGGTGTGAAGAATGTGACGCTGGACGAACCGTTTTTCCAAGGGCATTTCCCCGGCCAGCCGGTGATGCCCGGCGTGCTCATCATTGAAGCTCTGGCGCAAGCCGGCGGTGTGCTGATGTTGAATGGTCTCGAGAACCCCGGCAAGAAACTCGTCTACTTCATGTCGATCAACAATGTGAAATTCCGGAGGCCTGTCGTGCCCGGCGATCAACTGATCCTCGATGTGGAAATGGTCAGTCGCCGGTCCAAGTTCATCCAGATAAGCGGAAAGGCCTACGTGGACGGCAATCTCGCGGCGGAGGGGGAGTTCTCGGCAGCGATCGTTGACCGTGAGGATAGCCAGGCGAGGGCCGAAAGCCATTCGGAAACCTATCAAGTGTCATCCATCAATCAGAACTCTTCCTCATCCTAATGCCAGTCCGTCTCGATCCCCACGCCGTTGTCAGTCCGAAAGCCATTCTTGGAGAAAATGTTCACATAGGTCCCTTCACGGTTGTTGAGGATGACGCAGCGATAGGAGATGGGACGTGGGTAGGGGCTCATGCCGTCATCCACAGCGGAGCCCGTGTTGGTCGTGAGTGCAGGATTCACTCCTTTGCCGCGGTGGGCGGTCCTCCGCAGGATCTGAAATACAAGGGAGAACCCACCATCCTGGAGCTCGGCGACAGGGCTGTCGTGCGAGAGTTTGTTACGCTGAACCGGGGAACAGTCAGCAGCGGAAAGACTACGATTGGCAGCAACTCTCTGTTCATGGCGTATGCGCATGTGGCTCACGACTGCGTCGTCGGAGACAACGTGATTCTTGCGAACTGTGTTGCCTTGGGAGGGCATGTCACGCTTGGAGATTGGGTCATCATCGGCGGACTGACGCCCATCCATCAGTTCTGCATGGTTGGCGACCACGCCATGATCGGTGGAGGATTCCGCGTTGTGAAGGATGTGCCCCCATACGTCCTGGCGGCGAACGAGCCGCTGATCTGCGAAGGGCTGAACATTATCGGCCTTCGGCGGCGAGGATTCGCTCCGCACACCATCGAGCTTCTGGACAGAGCATTCCGCTTGCTGTATCGTTCCAATCTCAATGTCTCCCAAGCCGTTGCACGTATCAGACAGGAAATCGAACCGATCCCTGAGGTGCAAAACCTTTTGGACTTCATCGCGAAGAGCAAACGGGGGATCGTCTCGGGCTATGCCCATTGAATAATGGTTTGGCGATTTGAACATACCGGATGCCGCGACGGGGCATTCAATATGGAGTACGATGAGAGTCGCGCCCGCGCGCTCTGCGCGGCGGACGGGCCCTGTACCCTTCGCGTCTACGGCTGGAAACCACCGGCCATTTCCTTGGGGTGGCATCAATCGTTGGACGAGATCGACGTTCAGAAATGTGCTGAGGCCGGGATCGATGTTGTCCGGCGGCCGACAGGTGGTCGGGCAATTCTCCATTCTGAGGAGCTGACGTACAGCGTCATCATGATCGCCGAGCGGGCGAGTGTCCTGGACGCCTACCAAAGAATCAGCAAGGCCCTTGTGCATGGTCTGCGCACCATCGGCATCGATGCTCGCCTCGAAAAATCGCAGCATCATTTTCCATCACTCTACAGGCTCTCCTCCTCCGCAGCTTGCTTCTCCAGCGCGGCACGCTATGAAATCCACGTCAACGGCAGGAAGCTTGTGGGGAGTGCGCAGCGGCGGTTCGCACATACCTCAGGATCAGGGGAGGAGGTAGTGCTCCAACACGGGTCGATCCTTCTCGGTCCTGATCATCTGCGGATCGTTGATTTCTTCAGGATGGTTGATGAGGGAGGCCGACGAGCCCTTCGCCGGGAGCTCGAGGAGAAAACGATCGACATCTTTACAATATTGGAGAGAAGGGTCGCATTTGACGATGTAGCCCAAGCGGTCCGGCGCGGCTTCGAGGATTCTTGGGGAATCAGGTTCGAGGATGCGGAGATGCGCCCGCGGGATTCCCGAATCGACACTCAGCCCTCGCGATACACGTCTGCGGCGGTGGAGTCATGAAGGATACTCCTATCATATCGGGTCCGAAGCGGGTCACGACGCGGGTGATCGCTTCAATGAAGCAAGAAGGAACAAGCATCGCGTGCCTCACAGCTTACGATTTCGTCACAGCGCGGATCCTTGACGAAGTCGGCGTCGATATTATTCTGGTCGGCGATTCGCTCGGGATGGTTTTCCAAGGGCATGAGACGACCATTCCTGTAACCCTGGAAGAGATGATCTATCATGCGAAGGCTGTTGTGCGCGGAGTCGATCGGGCTATGGTCATCGTGGATATGCCCTTCATGAGTTACCAGCCGAGTGCGGAGGAAGGGTTTCGAAACGCCGGGAGGGTCATGAAGGAGACAGGTGCGGGGGGCGTGAAGTTCGAAGGGGGTGAGCGCGTGGCTGACCTGATCCAGAGGACGTCTCAAGCGGGCATACCCGTGATGGCGCATTTGGGGCTGACGCCGCAATCTATCCACCAGTTTGGCGGCTATCAGCCCCGAGGGGTCAGTCCCTCCGAGGCCAAAGGGATTCTCAAAGAGGCGAAAATCCTTGAGCAGGCTGGAGCGTTCGCTCTCGTTCTGGAGAAGATCCCTGCTCGGCTCGCGGGGCAGGTGACACGATCGCTCGACGTCCCCACGATTGGAATAGGCGCCGGAGCACACTGCGACGGTCAGGTACTTGTTGTTTCAGATATGCTCGGTCTCTACGAAGATTTCAGACCCCGATTTGTTCGTCAATATGCAACCCTTGCGACGACGATCCGGGAGTCCGTTCGGAACTATGTCCGCGATGTGAAACAACACGCCTTCCCGTCGAAAGATGAGAGCTACTAGTCGGTTTTCTTCTCTGTTCACCACGCACTCCGGCGCGAGCGGAGGTGGGGCGAGACGGACATGGGGCATTTGGCGCATGACATTGTGCCGAACATGAATTCTGGATACCTTTGCTTATGGTGAAAGTGGCAGCCAACAAGAAGAGACTCCGGATCCTTGTTTCGAACGATGACGGTATCGACGCCCCGGGCCTCTATGCCCTCGTGCAAGAGCTAAGGAGAATTGGCTCTGTCTTCGCGGTGGCGCCCGACAAGCAGCAGAGCGCAATCGGCCATGCGATCACCATGAACTATCCGCTCCGGGCCAAGGAGTTCAAGAAGGACGGGGTCTTCTTCGGCTACGCTGTTGAAGGAACACCTGCGGACAGTGTCAAGCTCGCTGTGAAGGCGCTCTTGAAGGAAAAGCCGGACCTGCTCGTTTCCGGTGTGAACCACGGAGCTAACACGGCGATCAGTATCATCTACTCAGGAACCGTCTCTGCAGCGACCGAAGGTACCATCCTGGGAATTCCTTCGATCGCTGTCTCGCTAACGACCTACGGGCCGGCAGATTTCCGCTACGCTGCAAGGTTTGCCCGCAAACTTGCGCTGATTGTGGCTCGCAAGGGATTGCCGGAAGGAACACTGCTCAACGTCAACGTTCCGGCCATACCCGAGGATGAGATTCGGGGCGTTGTCGTGACCCGGCAGGGACGGGCAATATGGAATGATGTGTTTGAGCTTCGTCGCGACCCCGCGAACAAGGAATACTACTGGTTGACGGGCGCACTGGAGGACAGCGATACCGGCTTGCATTTTGACCAGGCTGCAGTTCGGAATCAGTATGTCTCGGTCACCCCAATTCATTACGATCTCACCGATTATCCCATGCTCGAAACGATGAAGCGCTGGGGTATCCACAAACTCAAATAGTAACGAACAGGGGGAAATGAACAATGAGAATTGGCATTTTGACTGGCGGTGGTGATGTGCCGGGGCTGAATCCCTGCATCAAGGCGATTGTGTACCGGGCAATCGACAATGGAGCAGAAGTCATTGGAATCCGGAGAGGTTGGGGCGGTCTTTTCAATTATGATCCCAATCGAACGGACAACGAAGGGAAGAACTACATCGTTCTTAACAAGCTGAATACGCGGACGATCGATCGTTCGGGGGGAACGGTCCTCCATACCTCGCGAACGAATCCGGGAAAAGTGAAACCAAGTGATGTCCCAGCGTTCTTGAAAACCCCTGAGCATGACAAGGCGGACAAAGAAAAGGGACTCGACTTCACGCCCCATATCCTCAAAGTCATTGAGCACCTCAAGATCGACGTGCTCATTACGATCGGTGGTGACGACACGCAGAGCTATGGAGTCCGAATGCACAAGGAGGGACTCCCGGTAATCGCTATCCCGAAGACCATGGACAACGATGTGTTCGGCACCGACTACTGCATCGGCTTTTCGACGGCGGTTACGCGAAGCGTTGACTTCATCACGTCGCTTCGGACGGTGGCGGGCTCGCACGAGCGTGTGGCTGTTGTGGAGCTCTTCGGCCGTAACTCCGGTGAGACATCGCTGATTTCGGCATATCTTGCCGGTGTCGATCGCGCGCTCATTTCTGAAGTACCCTTCGATGTGGAGAAACTCGCGAGATATGTCGCACAGGACAAGGCAAACAATCCAAGCAGTTACGCAATAGTCACGATCTCAGAAGGCGCCCATCTCATCGGCGGGCAGGTTGTCGAATACGGTGAAGCCGACGCGTACGGTCACCGGAAGCTTGGTGGAATCGGCGCTGTCACAGAGCAAGCATTGAAGAAGATTCTCGGTGTGCATATCGTGTATCAGCAGGTCGCTTATCTGATGCGCAGTGGTGAACCGGATGCCCTTGACCGGATGGTAGCGATCAGCTATGCGAGCCTTGCGACGGACCTGGCAATGAAGAGAGACACCGGGATAATGGTGGCGCTCCGCGAAGGCAAGTACACCACCGTGCCGATCGAGACTCTGACTCAAGGTGTGAAACGAGTCGATGTACCTGAACTGTACGACGTGGAAAACTACCGCCCGAAGGTTGCCCACCTGTTGGGCAAACCAATGTTCCTTTATTGAGCACACACGCTCCATTGATGTAGCCAATTTGACAATCCCGCTGCTGGGCGGGATTTTTTTTCGTGTTCACGAATGGTTTCGCGGTACGTGACAGAGACAAGAAACTGCGGAGGATCCCAATCCAACGAAGCTGGGTGGGAGACCTCTGACAGGTGGCGCATGGAGGCTTGTGCGCGAAAAGAAACGTGTCGGAGCCGACAAGCTCGCGGCCTTTTCTGTGTCGCTTCTTCCGTGACTCGACGTGAAGCGAGGCGGGATCTTAGCGTCGTTTTCTTTTGTGCGGGGCTTGATAGACGGGAAGGACGCCGTACTGGCTGGCGGCCCAGAGGGTGAGGAGCGCCGTGATTCCTGCGATTGTCCGCTTTTCGTCCTGCGCCGGAACAACCAGGCCGTACGTATCGGCTACGAAGTGTAGCTGGTTGAGGATACGCTTCGCTTGACTCCGCTCAATCCACCCGTGCCACAGATCGACCTGGTCGACAATCATTGTCTGGTGGCGGCGCATGAACTCTCCGAGTGAAATGACCTTTGCGCTGAGCGGTGTGCGTGGTTTGCACATGTTCAGAAGGTCGGCGAGGTATTGATCCCACAATCTCGAGAATTCGCGGTTCGACCGCTTTCGCAGGAAGTGTGCGCGGGCGAGCGAGAACTTCGCTTTGGTTCGCACGCGGAAGCGGGGAACCACCGGGTGGAAATCGAAGATCGTTTGCACCGCCGTTCTATCCTGTTCGTCACGCTCGTGATATGCCCACTGCTCACGCAAATCACGCCATGACAAGATGGTCAAAACTGCTTTGTCCCTGCTGTCCAGAATGATGAATTTCCCCTGCTCTTGTTTGACGGTGGTTACCCAGTGCGTCCATTCATGCACGCACAGCAATGCGGGGATTCCGCGACGCAGATAACTTGTCAGTTCGCGGCGCGCGGTCTGGGCATCGTATCGGCGGGTCATCAGAAGATCACAGTCAAACTGGCGCGCCGCCTTCGCCAGTTGAAGTTCATCGGTGCCTGACCACCATCGCGTGCCGGCGAAGTCGGAGATGTGGTCCTCGTCAGCGGATATCCCGAGAGTGACAAGAGCGTGCTTCAGGGCAAACGGACCGCACTGCCAGAGATTCGGTTGAGGATAGAAAGCCATAGTATTCGATGACTCCTTACTGAGGAACCAGCAGATTCTACCCAAACTTTGCAGGAATTTCAACACCCTTTTTCCTGTTGCCGCTGTCGAGATCATTGGCAATTCTAAGAGTGCCTATAGGTCGAAAGAAGCTCTCGGTTGCAGTCATTTTGAACGACGTGGGAGCCGCACGAATACGAGAAGTTACGGTCTGTGGATCGGTCCACACTCGATCTCAAGCCGGAATACGATATCCGCGTCACGACGGTGACGGAGGACTACGAAGCAATTGCCAAGGCTCCGCGCTCCGAGGGTTTTCGCGTCATAGTCGTCAATAGCCAGGATCAGCTTCTATCCCTACTGCAGGTCTCGCGGAGAGACCCCCAAGATGTGGTCTTCCTTCGCGGGGAACATTTACGGGATGACTCGAGCCACGAACACTGCGCGTGTCCGCTCTCGGCAACGCCAAACCGCAAGTGCTCCCGATCCTTGAGCATGATTTCCCCGAGCTGCACGCGGAATGCCCTCGAATTATCGGCTGCAAGCCAGGTAGGATCCGGCTCAAAGAGAAACGGGTTTACGTGCTTGAGGTGAATCCAAATCCGGATATGACGGAGGGGGTGGCAGTGATGGAGAGCGCAGGGAAGGCCGGACTAACGTTTTCTCAGACGCTCAGAAGGATCGCGGGATTTGCGCTTGGTCGCAGAAAGACGCCGGAACCGGCGGCAGCCCGACATCCGCGAAGAGCCCCCGAGAGGTTCTTCCATAGATTCAGCGCGAACGCGTCTCAATCCGTGTCCGGGTTCGATTCTATCCCGGATAAAGGACGAGGTCCCATTTGTCTCCGAGTTGATGTTTCTGTATATTCAACACTGAAAGAATCTTGTACGTGAGATTCCGATGCCCCCTCCGTTGCGGGCATCAGGTGTGCTCTGATCGCAGAGGAAGTTTTCTCTCATGTCCACGCCCCTTATGCGACAATACCAGCAGGTGAAGGCGAAGCATCCTGACACGATCCTTCTCTTTCGCATGGGGGATTTCTATGAGACGTTCGAAGAGGATGCCAAGATTGCCGCGAGCGTGCTGGGCATAACGCTCACCAAGCGAGGAAACGGAGCAGCCGGAGAAGTCCCGCTCGCGGGTTTTCCGTATCACGCTCTCGACGCGTACTTGCCGAAACTGCTCAGGGCAGGGCACCGGGTAGCCATCTGCGAGCAATTGGAAGATCCAAAGCTCGCGAAGGGCATCGTGAAGAGAGATGTCATCGAAGTCGTGACGCCAGGTGTCGCGTTTTCTGAGAAGGTCCTGGAGCAAAAGCAGAACAACTACCTCGCCGCCCTCGCCCTCCAGTCTCCGCTGGCAACCGGCGAGCAGTCGATCGGCTTTGCGTTCATCGATGTGTCGACGGCAGAATTCGGCGTAGCCGAGTTCCCGCTGAAAAATCTCCAGGAACAGATCAGCATACTTCAGCCGGCCGAGCTTCTCGTGCAAAAACGGGACGTAGAGACCGTCCAGAGTCTACTGAAGGAAAAGTTCCGCGGGCTCTATACGAAAGTGGAAGACTGGGTATTCAATGTCGACTACGCGTATGAGCTGCTCGTTAACCACTTCAAGACGCAGACTTTGAAGGGCTTTGGTGTCGAGGAACTCCGGATCGGAATCGTGGCTTCGGGCGCGGTCATGAACTACTTGCAGGAAACCCAGAAAGCCAACCTGCCGCATATCAAGAAGATCGCCCCCTTCGATACGAGTGACTACATGGTTCTCGACGCTTCAACGAAGCGGAACCTCGAGATTACCTCCTCAATGACGGGGCAGTCTGACGGCACATTGTTCTCGGTCATCGATCGCACGCAGACACCGATGGGTGGCAGGTTGCTCAAGGCGTGGGTCAACCGGCCCCTCAAGAAGCTGGCGCCGATTCAAGAGCGACTGGCTGCCGTCAGGGAGCTGTTTGGCAATGACGGCTTGCGGGGAACGATTCGCGAAGAGCTGGGCAGGGTCGGCGACCTTGAGCGCCTCGTCGCAAAGGTTGCGACAGGTCGGGCCAATCCGCGCGAATTGAGGCAGCTCGAGCGGTACCTCTCTCTTATTCCCGCGATCACGTTGCACCTCAGCGGGGTCGCCTCGCCGACATTGAAGGAGC
>Ga0194112_10001153_pt1 | contig 38838 bp, 26 predicted proteins | sample TA2MahC400mmetaG_FD_146191 | JGI IMG/M metagenome (GOLD analysis project Ga0194112, IMG submission 146191) | Freshwater microbial communities from Lake Tanganyika, Tanzania - TA2015016 Mahale Deep Cast 400m | ecosystem: Environmental > Aquatic > Freshwater > Lake | place: Tanzania: Lake... | reverse complement strand
TCGAGCGTCTGTGGGACCGAGAACTCCGGCGACTCGAGGTTGGCGCGCAGCCAGAACGGGCGCGCGCCCGGGCCCAGCGGCTCGGCGAAGCCGGACGCCGTGACGCGCCCGCGGCCGAGCGACGCCCGCGCGTCCCTGAGGACGACGGCGTCGCCCTCGAAGGCGACGTCCGCGCTCACGTTCTTCACCGGCTGCGCGAGCGACGCGGAGCGGAAGGACCCGTTTCGGAGCGACATCGTCCCCGCGAGGGAGGGCGCGCCCACGGGGCCGGTCACGGCGACGTCCGCAGCGAGCGTCCCGCGCGCGTCGAGGATGCCCTCGGGCAGGCTCGCAAGTCCCCGGAGTTCGAACGACGACGCCCGCACGCGCAGGTCGAGGGAGCGGTCCTCGCGCTCCTCCGGCGCGCTGGGCGCGGGGTCGCGCGGCGGAAGCGGCACCGTCCCCGCGGCCTCGATGACGCCTCCGGGCGCCGTGAGCGCGACGCGGTCGAGGACGACAGCCTCGGGCCCGAAGCTCCCTCCACCCTCAAGCCGCGTGAAGCCGGCGCCGTAGATCACGGGCGCCGACACGGTCCACGCGAACTCGCCTTCCGGAGCGTCGAAGGTGCCGCGGACCGAGGCACGCCCGTCCAGGAGCCCTCCGAAGGCGCGGCCGGTCTCGGGAGCGAAGGCTGACACCAGGTTCCCAAGGTCCAGGCGTTCGAGCGCGAGGTCCAGGGCGAGCGCCCCGCCTCGCCCGACGCCGCCGGACAGCCACGCCGTCCCGCTGGACGCCTCGCCGAGCGTGCGGCGCCTCGTCGCGAGGAGCCCCGTGCCGGGCAGCTCGACGTCGCCCCCGATGACCTCGACGTCGAAGGGCGCCACGAGCGAGAACGCCACCCGGTCGAACGACACGTCGAGGCTCTCGAAGCGCCCCCGCCCGTGGAGCGTCGCCAGCGAGTCGACCGTGCCCCCGAGCAGGATCGAGCCGTCGAGCATGAGCCGCTTCTCGCCGCCGACGCCGGGAAGGAGCTCGGGCCCGCCCACGAGCGTGAAGCGCGACCACGTGATCGTGCCGCCGAACTCGCGCTCCCGGTCGAGGACCAGCACCGTGGACGAGTCCGGCCGCACGGGAACGGCCCCGTACGCCAGCATCGCCCCGCCGCCGCGGCTCGCCGCCTCGACCTCGAAGTGAACGTCCTCGCTGTCGCTCTCCGCGACCACCGACACGGCGTCGAACGCGAAGCCGCCGACCGAGAGCTCGCTCGCCTCGACCGCCGCGGACAGCCGCCTGGCCATCCCGCTTCCCAGCACCGTCACGGCGCCGTCAACGGTCCCGCCGATCGAGGCCGCCTCCCCTGCCCGCGTGAGCGCCGCGGCGCGGCCGAGCTCAAGACGCGAGAGACGCAGCGTGATGTCGTTCTCCCCTCCCGCGTCGAGCCGGCCGCCGACCGCGATCTCCCCGAGCGCGCCCGAGAGCACGAAGTCGGACAGCGCGACCGAGTCGCGCCCGGCGGCGAAGGATCCAGGGTGAAGGAGCGAGAGGGTCTCGGGGCCCACGGCGACGACGGCTCGCTCGACCGTCCCGAGGGCCGCGAACTCGCCGCCCGGTCCACCGCGCACGTCGGCCGACGCCGTGAGCTCGACGGACGTCCGCGGGAGACCGCGTGTGGTGTCGGAAGCGGACCACGAGAGCATGAGACCGTCCGCCGCCGCCGAGAAGGCGTACGAGCCGCGCTCGTCGATCGTCCCCGACGCGCGGACCGCGCCGCCGAAGGCCTCGACGGTCACGGTGGGCGCGGCGAGCGGGCCGGCCGCGGTGGCTGTGGCGGGCCCGACGTCAAGCGCGCCGACGGTCAGGACAGGGAACGACGCCTCCGCGGCGGCCCTCGCCGCGCCGCCCGGCGCGCCACCCGGGAGAAGGCCCGTCAGGCGCGCCGTGACCGTGCCGCTCCCGCCGACGTCCTGCGCCCCGAACGCCGCGGCGGGGACGGCGAGATCGGCGGCCTCCGCGGTCACGGTCGCCGACGCCACGCCGCGATCGGTCACGGTCGCCGCGCCGACGACCTTCACGCCCACGCCCTCGGCGACGATGTCCGCCCGCCCGTCCCGCAGCGTGCCCGAAAGCCCGAGGCGCCCCAGGTCTCTCTCCCCGACGCCGAGCGAGGCGACCTCGGCGGCGAACGACGCGCGCGTGTGCGCCGCGCTCAACGAGTCGGCGCGCCCGCGGGCGGAGAGATCGAGCCGGCCCGAGACCGGCGCGCCACCGTCGGCGGAGGCGGCGACCCGCGCGAGGTCGATCCCGCGCGCCCGCACGTCGAACTCCACGGTCGGCCGCGACCGCGTCCCGCGCGGCGGCAGCTCAACGCGGCCCGACGCGTCCACCGAGCCGTCGGCGAAGGCCGCGCGGAGGCGGTCGACCGCCAGCGCGCGCGGCGTCCCGGACAGCCGCGCGTCCAGCTCCGGCACGCCGACGGCGCCGAGGACCAGGGCGCTGCCCGCCACGGCCGCGTCGAAGGCCGGCTCGCCGGCCTTCGCCCGCACCGCGCCCGACACCGTCGCCGCGCCTCCAAGGTCCTCGCGGCCGAGCGCCACGGCGAGCGCCGTCAGGTCCACCGACGCGTCGAACGCGACGTGGAGCGAGTCGCCCGCCACGACGCCGCTGGACGCGAGGTCCACGATGTCCGAAGCGAGACGAGCGGACTCGATCTCCACCCGCCCCGTTCCGCCGCCGACGCGCGCCTCGAAGGTCCCGATCACCGGCTCCGCGAGTCCCGACGCCCCGAGGGCGACGCCGCCCGACACCGAGGCCTCGAAGCGCCGCGGCCCTCCGCGCGCGTTGATCGCGACGTCCGACGCCTCGACGCCGTATGTCCCGGCCGAGTCTCCGAGGGCGACGCGAAGCCCCGATATGTCGAGCAGCGCGTCGACCGTCCACGCCGACGGCCGCGCCGCGCGCGGCGGGTCGCCATCCGGCCCCCCGAAGCGCGACCAGCCGACCAGCCGCCCGTCCCCGCCGCGAACGAGCAGAAGCTCCGCGCCTCGGACGCGGAGCTTCGGGACCACGACTCGCTTGTGAAGAAGAGCGCCGAGCGCGTACTCGGCGTCGAGGCTGTCGATGCGCGCGATGATGAGGCCGCCCGGCTCGCGGAGCTCGGCGCCGCGGACCTCCACGCGTCTGATGAGGTTCCCGCGGAGCGAGCCGACGGTGAGCTCGAGGCCGTTGCCGCGGACCGCCGCCTCGAGCGCGGAGCCGGCGATGCGCCACCCCACCGGCGTCACCGTGAGCGCCGCGACGACGGCTCCGACGATCGCCGCAGCGACGGCCGCGGCGCGGACACCCGTCCTCACCCGCCCGACGGCCCCGCTGCCTGGGCTCGATCCCCGCTGCTCACCAGTACGGTGTGGCATCCTCCCCACTCAGACGCCCCGGCCTTCCTGAAGCAGAACTGCACGCCCGCGACGCTCCGCTCGAACGGCCCGATCGTCGCCCCGTACCCGATCGGGAGGGCCATCACGTCGCCGACCGGCTCCAGCTCGCGCTCCTCGCACGAACGCCACGAGTCCACGCTCCACCGGACCGACCCCGCCTCGCGCGCGACGACCCTGAGCCGCCGGCCGCGCGGCACCGCGGCCACCGGCGACTCCTCGGTCCACACGACCGAGCGCCTGACGATCGGCCTCTCCAGCACCGCCGGCGGCTCGACGCCTATCCCACGATACACGTCCTTGAGCCGCTCGCGGAAGAGCCAATCGAACATCCAGTCCCCGCCGGCGGGGAGCGTGAAGTCCTCGCCGAACCACCAGAACCAGTCGCTGCCCTCGGCGGCGTACAGCGCCTCGTACGCCGGCGGGTGGGTCTCCGGCGTCGCGCCCGACGCGGCGAGGCGTCGCCGCGCGTCGCCGAGGAGGTCCCACGCGCGGTTCTCCTCGGGCCCGCCGATCCAGATGTTGAGATCGTTCCCCGATGCCGATCCCATCTCGTCGATCCAGCTCGCGCAGTAGAGCGGAGCGACGCGCTCCTGCGAGGCCAGTGGATGCGGCCGGATGCCGCGCGCCTCGTTCCCATCGAGGAACTCGGAGAACGTCGCGGGCGCGAGCTCCGGGGCGTCCGAGAGGCGGCGGTAGAGCCCCCGCAGGAACTCCCGCCCGTGGTCGCGGTACGACCCCCACGCGTTCTCGCCGTCGAGGATGATGGAGAGCACGCGGTCGCCGGGGCTCTTCACCCTCCGCGCGAAGCCCTGTCTGATCCACCCCACGTAGTCGCCGGCGGCACGGTCGTAGTCGTCGTAGCGCTGCATCGTGAACCCGATATCGTTCGAAAGCTGCGTGTGGCGGAAGAAGACGCTCACCCCGGCGCCCGGAGCGCCCGCCGCGTACGGCTTGAGAAGCACCTCGGGGTCGTCGGTCCTGTACCCCCACTTCCCGGACCGCGCGAGCACGCCCTGGTCCGTCGCCATCCACGCGAACCCCGCTCCCGCGACGAGCGGCACGACGTGCTCGCCGACCGATCCCTCGGACGGCCACACGCCCCGCGGCCGCGAGCCGAACCGGTCCGCGTGGAACGCCGCCGCCCGCTCGAGCTGCGCCGCCGCGTCCTCCGGCCAGCTGAAGCGCTGCGGAAGCCGCGACCCCGCCGCGTCGACGTTCGCAAGGCTCGAGTCGGCGACGAGCGGGAGGATCGGGTGATAGAACGGCGAGACCGAGATCTCAACGCGCCCTGCGTCGGCGAGCCTGCGGTGCAGCGGGAGCACGTTCCTCATGACGCGAAGCTGCGCCTCGATCACGACCGCGATCTCGCCGTCGTCGAACCCCCTCCCCTTCGCGACGAACTCCGCGACCGACAGGTCGGTCCCGTCCTCAAGCCGCATCGCGCCGGAGCGCGCCTCGGGCGGGAAGCAGGCCAGGTTGAACCACATCCTGAGGTCGGTGATGTCGCGGTCCGTCATGCGGCCGCCCGCGCGCCGCTTCGCGAGGAGCTCGGCGTACCGCGGGTGCGGCCCGATCTCGTTCGTCCGGTCGGCGTCGAAGAACCGCGCCACGACGAACCCGCGCTCCGTCTCGGTGAGACGGCGCGTCGGCGTGAGCGACAGCTCCATGGAGAGGTCGGTCGCGCCGCGCTCGACGTAGTCCTCGAGCTGCCGCACCAGCGACGGCACGAGGTTGATGGTCGCCCGCATCCCGGGGAACTCGTCGAGGAGCATCGCCATCGGGTAGTAGTCGCGGACGGCGTGGAGACGCACCCACGGGAGAAGGTAGGCGCCCTCGGGCGGCCCGTCGAGGGTCGCGCGGTAGAACGGCTGGTGCTGATGCCAGAGGAGGGCGACGCAGAGCCGGTCCGGCACGCTCATCGCGACGCACCCGGCGCGGCGGGCGGACGGTCGTCGGCGTAGATGCGGTAGTCGATGTCGGGGAAGATGCGGTCGCGGGACTCGACCTCGGCCAGCCACCGCTCGTCCACCCTGTTCGCCTTCACGTCCTCGTACAGCCGCGTGAACCTCGAGATGTGGTCGCGCGTGCGCTTGTGCGCGTACTCGGACATCGTGCCGGTCTTCATGATGAAGGCCCAGTCGCTCGACTGCGCCAGAAGCAGCTCGCGCGCCGCCTGGTTGAGCGCGCGGCGCCGGAGCCCCTCGGCGTTCGGGTGGGCCTTCGCCATCTCGATCATCCGCCGCGAGGCGCGATGGAGATGCGGGTAGATGTAGTCGTTCGACCCGTCGAGCCACACCTCGCTGTAGCCCTTGTAGCCCCAGCTCGAGTGGAAGAGCTCGGCGCACTGGAACGGGCCCTCGCTCGACAGGAAGTCCCCGGGCGTCGCGGAGGCCAGCGGTCCGCGGATCTCGTCGATCTTGCGGAAGACGTACTCGAGCCACATCGGCCCCTCGAACCACCAGTGGCCGAAGAGCTCGGCGTCGTACGGCGCGACGACGATCGGCCTGCGTCCCAGCGCCTCATTGAGGTGCTCGACCTGCCGCTCGCGGTTGAACACGAAGTTCCCCGCGTGCTCCATCGCGCGTTCCCGCGCGCGTTCCGGCTCGTAGAGCTCCTTCTCGTCCGTCTGCCCGGTGATGCGGTGGTACTTGAGCCCCAGCATCTTCCGGAAGCCGTCCGCGCCGAGGTACGGTCTCACGTAGTCGTAGTCGAGTTCGTAGGAGTGGTCGCGGTAGAAGTCCCGGTACCAGTGGTCGCCCGGGTAGCCTTCGACCGAGCTCCAGACCTGCTTCGACGACTCGAGGTCGCGCGCGAAGATCGCCACGCCCGCCGGGGTGACGATCGGCGCGTACGTGCCGTTCCGCGGCCGCGGGACGGCGTGCAGGAGCCCGTGGCTGTCCACGAACGTGTAGCGGATGCCTGCTTCCGCGAGATAGCGGTCCACGCCCGGGAAGAAGCCGCACTCGGGCAGCCACATCCCCTCGGGATCGCGCCCGAACGTCCGGCGGTGGTGGTCCAGCGCGAGGCGGACCTGCGCCCGGACGGCCGCCGGATACTGGTCCATGAGCGGCAGGTAGCCGTGGGTCGCGCCGCAGGTCAGGACGTCGATCCTCCCCGCGTCCTGGAAGTGGCGGAGGGCCGTCACGATGTCGAGGCCGTACTCCTCGGTGAACGCGCGCTTCACGTCGGAGAAGAACCCGTGGTACATCTCCGCGAGCCCCCGGAGCCGGGGATTGTCGCGGCAGCGCGCGATCTCCTTCTCTGTGAGCTCGCACAGCTTCGTGATGTGCTCGACGTAGCGGTCCTGGAGAAGGCCGTCGCGGAGCATCGAGATGAGCGGCGCGCTCATCGAGATCGTGAGCCTGAACCGGACGCCGTCGGCGGTGAGGCGCTGGAGGACACGGATGAGGGGAACGTACGTCTCGGTGATCGCCTCGAAGAGCCAGTCCTCCTCGAGGAAGCTCCGATACTCGGGGTGCCGGACGTACGGCAGGTGCGCGTGAAGAACGAGGCTCAGGTACCCCTTTTCCACCGTGCCACCCTTGTGTTGCGGATGCTGCGGCAGACCGCGGCTGGACGGAAGGCCGGCGCCCCTAGCGCCCCCACCCCCCTGAGCCCCACCCGCCGGACCCGGAGCTCGGCCCGCGGGTGCTCTGCTTGAAGAGACCACCGAGGGCGTCGAGCGTCACCCACTCCTCGTCGATGATGTCGGACGGCCCGACCGGAGGCAGCGAGATCCTGTTCGATCGCGCGATGACGATGAAGGACCCGTCGGGCGTGATGAGCCCGAGGTCCACGCAGTAGTCGCGCTCCACGCGCATGACGTTGATGTACCAGTTCCGCGCGCCGGGCGCGACGTCGATGTCGTGGAAGCTCACGGGGTGGTCGGGGTCGGTGTCCGTGACGTCGTACACGCGCAGCACGAGCCGGCTCTTCGCGAGCGTGTCCTCGCCGAGGCGAGAGGCGAGGTCGGCGCGAAGGTCCGGAGCCAGCTCCCAGTACACGAAGAGCCAGTACGGGTCGCGGACCATGAGGCTGATCGTGTTCTCGCCGTAGCTCCTCGGGTACTCGAACCCCTCGTCCAGCTCAGGCGACTCGCCGCCGCCGAGGTAGTACTTGCTCGCCTGCATCCGCTGCTCGTCGAGCAGGCTGTACAGCGTGAACGCGCGACGCGTGCGCGGCGCGAGGCCTGAGCCGGCCCGAGGCTCCCGCTGCTCGCCCTTCGGGCCCGAGGGGACGGGCACCTGCTCCGACCCTCCCCCCGTTCGAGCGGCCGCGGCGCGCACGCGCGCCGCCGGTCCGGCGGCGCCGCGGCCCGGCCGGGCTGCGCGCCTGCGCCCCCCGCGCGGGCTCCCCTCGGGAAGCGCGGCCAGCTTCTCGACGAGCGCCGCCTTCCGGAGCCCGGAATAGCCCACGAGGCCCCTGGCCTTCGCCAGGGTCCTCAGTTCGGCAACCGTCTTCCTGCTGAGTTCGCTTCGCTTCAATGGACCGCTCTTGGATGACAGGGATCGCTATCCGCCGAGCTGCGTCGGCGCGGAACGTCACACGGCAGTATGAACCCCCGCCGGGCCGATGTCAACCCCCCACTCCCCCGCGCCCGCGGCGTCAGGGCGCCGGGTCCTCGGGATCACGGACGATCTGCGTCCCAGCGATCGGTGAGAGGCCGGCCGGGAGCTCCTGCACCCACCCGTTCGTGAGGCCGGCGTCCGCCATGGCCTCCTGCGCGTCTTCCCACTCGCCGGCGGTGATGGGCCGTTCAAGTTCCGGGACCTCGGCCGCGCGGTGGGCCGGGTAGTACTGGGACATCAGGCTCACGAAGGTCCCGCGCCCCAGCTCGCTCGCGACGAACCGCATCGCCTCCCGCGTCCCCGCCATGTCGTTCGGAAGCACGAGGTGCCGCACGATGAGCCCGCGAACGGCGATGCCGCGCTCGTCCGTCGTCAGGTCGCCGACCTGGTCCTTCATGACACGGAGCGCCGCCCGGCTGGCTTCGACGTAGTCCGCGACCCCGGAACCGCGCAGCGCCGCCTCCGGGTCGGCGTAACGCAGGTCCGCCAGATAGACGTCGACCACGCCGTCGAGAAGCGACAGGCCCTCGGCGGACTCATACGACGACGTGTTCCACACCACGGGGAGCCCGAACCCCGACGCTCCCGCGAGCCTCAGGGCCTCGAGCGTCGCGGGGATGAACTGCGTGCCGGTCACCAGGTTGACGTTGTGGCATCCGCCCCGCTCGAGCGACAGCAGCATGGATGCAAGCTCGGGCGCCGTGCGCTCGCGCCCCTCCCCGTCCTGGCTCCACCGGTGGTTCTGGCAGTAGCGGCAGGCCATCGTGCAGCCGCCGAAGAAGACGACGCCCGACCCGCCGTCCCCCGAGATGGGAGGCTCCTCGCCGTGATGCGCCATGTGCCGGTACACGACCGGGTCGTGGCCCTGCCCGCACCAGCCGCGTTCCCCGGCCAGCCGGTTCACGCCGCACGCGCGCGGACACAGCGAGCACCGGCGCGCCGCCGCGGCGGCCGCGCGGCACCGCTCGTCCAGGGCGCCGGCCGCGGCGAGCGCTACGTGCGAGGGAGTCCCCACGGCTCAGATGACCTCCAGGACCACGCACTGCAGGTAGCCGGTCTCCGGAAGGCCGAGGATCACGGGATGATCGAGGCTCTGACCGCGCACCGCGATGACCCGCGCGTGCCGGCCCGCCTCGCGCGCGGCGCCGACGAGCGAGTTCATGAACGCCTCGCTCTCGATGAGGTGCGAGCACTTGCTCGTCACGAGGTGTCCCCCCGGGCGCGTCACAGCGATCGCGAGCCGGTTCAGCGTGCGGTGGGCCTTCAGTGCCTCCCGCACGTGCTTCCGGCCCCGCGCCAGCGAAGGCGGATCGAGGATCACGAGCCCGAACCGTCTGCCCGCGCGGCCGAGTTCGGCGAGCGTCTTGAACGCGTCCGCGTCCACGAGCTCGTTGGGCGTCGCCAGCCCGTTCCGCTCCCAGTTCGATCGCGCGAGCTCCAGCGCCGGGCCGGACGAGTCGACCAGCGTGACGCTCGTCGCGCCCGCCGCGGCGGCGTACACCGACCAGGCGCCGGTGTAGCAGCAGCAGTCGAGGACGTCTCGGTCCTTCCCGAGCGCCGAGGTCTCACGACGGTTCTCGCGCTGGTCGAGGTAGAACCCCGTCTTCTGCCCCCCGAGAACGTCCACGAGGAAGACGTGCCCGTCCTGTTCGATCTCGACGGGCCCCGCGAGCTCGCCCACGGCGACGCGCTTCTCGACGTCGAGGCCTTCGTACTCCCTCATCGGGGAGTCGTTCCGAAGGACGATGGTCTTCGGCTCGAGGACGCGCTGAACGGCCGCGAGGACGAGGTCGAGCCGCCGCTCGATCCCCGCGGTGAGCGACTGAACGGCCACGCAGTCCCCGTAGCGATCGACCACGAGCCCCGGCAGAAGATCGGCCTCGCCGTAGACGACGCGGCACGCGCGCGTCCCGTCCGGCAGCGCGCGCTCGCGGTGCGCGTGCGCGTTGGCGATGCGCCTGGTGAGGAAGTCCTCGGTGATCTCGACGCTGGATCGGGAGACGAGCCTGACGGCGATGAGCGAGTGCGGGTTGATGTACCCGGTCCCCACGAGCCTGCCGAAGCCGTCAACGACGTGGACCACGTCGCCGGGCTCGACGTGGGCCTCAACGTCCCTGATCTCGTTGCTGAAGACCCACAGGTGACCCCCGCGGAGCCTCTTGTCCTCCCGTCCCTTGAGCCTGACCCGCGGCGGCCTGGGTCCCGCGCCAGGTGATTCCTGAATTGTGTTTGTCATTGGTTCGCCGTGTCTCCGGCCTTGTCGCGGAAAAGGGAACGCTTCATGCAACCTCCCGGGACAACAGGCAATGAGTATCATGCGCTCCGCCGGAAGACAACCCGGAAGGGGCGCTCCACCACGACCGGGAGGTGCCATGTCGACGACAGTTCTGACGTTGGTTGCGGTCGCGCTCGCGCTCGTGACGTCCCTGGGGGCCAAGGAGGTCTGCGCGGCCGCCAGGCCGTACGTCCAGTTGCACGCGACCGAGCAGGAGATGACGGAGCAGGGGACGCGCGCCCCGGGCGACCTCTGCGAGGCGTGCAACGGAGGGTACTACTGGACGGTCGACCAGTGGTTCACGGGCAACGAGACCTATGCGGCGCTCTGCGAGCCCTGCCGGTGCCCCTCGTGCCAGGGCGGGTGGAAGCCCCGCGCCGTCACGATGTACCTCTTCTGGGAGAACGAGAACTCGTGCGCGCTGAGCGTGAGCGCGAGGATCCTCGCCGTAGACCAGAGCCAGCCCGACTGCCCGAGGCCGTCCGAGGTCCTGTGCGCGTCCATGCCGACGACGGTCGGCCCGTTCAGTCCGGCAGGGTTGTGGGCCGTCACCGTGCCGCTTCCGGGCGACGCGCCCGTCATCACGGGGCCGTTCTTCGCCAGCCTGCAGTTCCACAGCACATGCGACGAGCTGCCCGCAGTGGTGGCGACCAGGGCGTCGTGCGGTCCGTGCGCGTCCTGGAACAACTGGGGGCAGGGATGGCAGGAGCTCTGCGGTTTCGGCCTCCCGGGCAACCTCACGCTCTACGCGACGCTTGAGTGCCAGGGACCCTCGCCCGTGACGCCGGCGACCTGGACGACGATCAAGTCCATGTACAGGTAGGCGCGCGCCAGCCGCGCGGACGACGGGAGAGCGCAAAGGCGGGTCGCTGCGGCGGCCCGTCTCTGCATTGGTTGCCCGGTCACTGGTGCAGCACGAGCGTGATGCGCCCCTCCCCGACCACGACCGCGCCCGCCCTTGCCTCGACCGAGACGCCCTCGCCCTCGACCTCCAGACTGCGAGCGGCGCTCCGGATCCCCGGCTCCAGTGCCACGGGCTCGCCGTCGACGGTCACCCGCAGGTCCTGCGGCCAGCGGACGGTGAGCTGGCGGTAGTCGAACGGACCGCCGAGCTCGGCGGCGATGGGCTCGCCGGAGAGATACACATGCGTGCCCCCGGAGAACTCGAGCTTGAGGATCCGCATGTGGACCTCGCGGTGCTCGTCGACGGACACCATGTTCTGCCGGTCGAGGCTCACGCTCACGCTCGAGAGCTGTCGCGTGGAGATGTGGAGCTTGGGCCCGGGGCCCTCGGTGATGGACTCGAAGAGCCGTTCCTCGCCGGTCTTCGCCGCGTCGATGGCGGCGGCCCTCGCTGCGACGCGCCCGTCGAGGTCCATGCGTGAGAAGACATCCGCGGCCCTGGGCAGCGGGTCCGGCATGGCGCCGCGCAGGACGTCGAACGTCCGCGCGCACCGTCCCGACACCTCCCGCCTCCACCCGGGCTGCAGCCGGTCGAGCAGCGCGCAGACGCCCGCTCCGGTCCGCGGGAAGCGGGCCGCCGAGTACCACTCGGCGTCGGCGCGGCCGCCCGGGTCGCGGCGCAGCAGTGGCGACCCCGCGCTCTGCGGCCCTGCCGCGCCGCCGGCCTGATACCGCGGCGCAAGCTCGCGGGCGCGGTCGCCGATGTAGCGGGGCAGCCCCTCCATCGTCTCCAGCCACAGCTCGCGGTCCGCGCTCCGCGGGCCCATCGTGAGGAACCTGAGCTGTCTCACGGCCACGAACTCGGCTGCCCGCACGAGGAGCGACTCCTCGGGCGCCGAGCACGCCCTCTCGAGAAGCTCGCACTCGAGGTCCACCATCGCAAGCACGCGCGGACCCATCGCGGAGTCCACGACGAGCTCGACGGGCGCGAGGAGCTGCGGACAGGCTCTGGTGAGCAGCACGCGAAACGCCTCGGTCGCTGCGACGCCCACGGGATCGGCGGCGAAGGCCGACGACTCCAGGAAGGCCGTCGGCACCCCGCCGACCTTGCAGGCGTCCCGCGCAACGCCCGAGGACGCGAGCCGGCCGTGGTAGAGCACGATCCGCCCGTTCTGGCCTCGGACGCGCCTGAACGAGACAGGGGGACGGGGGTGATGGACCAGGTAGCAGGTGCTGTCGGGAGTCCAGAGAGCGAACGGGGTCGAGGAGAGCTCCCACCCCGGCCAGAGCGCTCCCGAGAGCGCATCCAGCTCGGACACGGTGACGAGCTCCTGCAGCAGGCGGTCCGGGTGATGGACCTCCGGCCGTACGCCGGGCGCGCACGCCGCGAAGAGAATCGCGGCCGCGGGCACGGGCCACCAGAGCGACTTCCTCATGTCGGCCCCCCGCAAGGCCGGCGTCAGGACCGCCGGCGCAGCGCCATTGTACGCCCGCGGCCCGCCGCTCACAACCCGACTCGGCAAGCCGCGGCGGGGGGGCCGTCAGCCCGCCGGTTTGGCCTCGGCGGGCCCTCTGAGGCTGCCCCTTTCGGGCGCGCCTCGCGCGGCAGAGGGCCCGCCTGTGGCCTCTCGGGGGGAGTCCGAACCGTTTCCGGCGTCGGTCGCCACCGTGGCGCCGGCCATCTTCACAACGACCATCGTGAGGTCGTCCGTCTGCGGAGCACCGTCGGCGAAGCGCGTCACGCTCGAGTAGACCCGCTCCTCGATCTCCCGCGCCGGGCGCCCGCGGTGCCGCACGACCACGTCGCGGAACCGCTCGTCGCCGAACATCTCGCCCTCGGCGTTCGCCGCTTCGGTGATACCGTCTGTGAACAGGACGAGCCCGCCGCCCGGGCCGACCGTCGCACGGCCCTCCTCGTAGCGGGCGTTCGGCGTGAACCCGAGGACGAGACCACCCTTCGTGAGCTCGACCCTCGTCCCGTCGCTTCGCAGAGTGAACGGCGGGTTGTGCCCGGCGTTGACATACGACAGCTCACCGGAGTTTGCGTCCAGCACGCAGTAGAAGAACGTGATGAACACGCCATCGTCCGTGCTCGAGCAGACGATGCGGTTGACGCGCTCGATGAGCAGGCTCTCCGGCATGCCCGTCTCGGCGAGCGCGCGCACCGAGGCCTGGACGTTCGCCATGAGGATCGCCGCCGGCGTGCCCTTGCCGGACACGTCCCCGATCGTGATCGCGAGCCTCCCGTGGCCGAGATCGATGACGTCGTAGCAGTCGCCGCCGACGTGTCGTGAGGGAACCGTGAACCCGAAGATGTCCAGCCCCGGGATCTTCGGAAACGCCTTGGGCAGAAGGCCCATCTGGATCTCCCGCGCGAGGCTCATCTCCTGCTCAAGCCGCGCCCGCACGACCGCGGCTGCCTCGATCTGCCGACGCATCTGCTCGTAGGTGTAGGTCACAAGCCCCACGGCGAGCGCGAGCACGCCGTTGACCGTCACGATCATGAGCGCGAAGCGCATCTGGTAGAACACGACGAGCGGGTTGATCAGGATGGCCAGCGCGCTCCCGAAGACGCTCCCCGCGATCAGCGACACGACCGCGAGCGGGATGCGCAGCACGGCGGGGAACCCGGTGTAGCGAGGCAGGACGAACCGGACCGTCAGCATCGCCGTGAAGCCGACGACGTTCGCGAAGACGACGCTCATCGGAACGAGCGCGGGCGAGACGACGTCCCGGCCGGCGAAGAGGCGGATCGCCGTTCCGATGCCGAGCCCGGCGACGCTGTTGGCGAGCGCCCAGAGCCAGACCGTCCTCGCCTCGAGCCTGCGCGGCCCCCTCGCCTCGCCCGGCCCGCTTGTCGCATGAGGCATCGAGTTACGCTCCCGGCGGCGCCGGCGGCGCCGGGAATGCCCCCGGCAGCGCCTCGTTGGGCTCGGCCTGCTGCTCGAAGACCTTGTCGAGCCGCGTCTCCTTCCGCTGGAGGAGCGCACCCAGACCGAGGAACACGATGAGGAACGAGATGATCGTCCCCGCGTAGGGCACCGCCGTCAGCAGGTACAGGATCGCAAGACCCAGCAGCATCATGGGGACAGGCGGGCCCTGTCCGTCCCCGCGCCTCAGGACGAGCCTCCCGACGCAGACGGCCACGTAGAACTTCGCGATGTACGCCGCGATCGCGTAGGCGAGCGCGAGCACCATCGCAAGCGGTATCGTGAGAATGAGCGCGATGGCGATGATGACGATGATCGGAACGCAGATGAACGCGATGAACCCGATCGCGAGGCTCTTGAGGGGCTTGCGCCTGATGATCGTCGCGGTGCGGTCGGCGTGGTCCCTGGTGAGCGCGATCAGGATGCTGCCGGCGATCACCGCGGCGATGAACAGGAAGATGCGGAACCCGACGCCGAGCCCCTTCGGGAACTTGAACTCGTGCTTCTCCTCGGCCTCCGTCGGCTTGAACGAGACGTTCCCATGCACGAGGTCGGGCCTGAGCGTGATCGGCGCAGGGGCGTGGTACAGGAGGTTCCCCATGATCTCGGCCTTCTCACCGAAGTCGATGCCTCCGTCGCTCGCGATGATGGCGTCGCCGAGGACCCTCCCGTTGATCACGGCCTTGCCCGTGTAGATGACGAGGTCGCCGGCGACGGTCCCGTTCATCGTGGCGACGCCGCACGCGGCCCTCAGGTTCCCCTCCACGACGGCGCCCGGGCCGATGTCCACGGTCCCGGCCAGAGCCAGCATGTCGCTCCCGACGGTGCCGCTCAGCGCTACGCTCTGGCAGAACGCACGAAGGTCATCGCCGACCCGCCCCGTGACGGAGACGTCCTGCGCGAAGACGTTCAGGTCCTGAGTGACCTCGCCTCCCACGCGCGCGGTCTGCACCCACGAGATGACATCCCCCTTCACGACGCCGTCAATGTGGAGGGCGCCTCCGAACTGGTAGATGTCCCTGGCGAGCGTGTCGCCGAGCGCGACCTGCAGGCTTCCCTTCGTCGCGAACGTGCCGGCGTCCCGGCAGACGTCGGGGTCCACGTCCACGCTCACGCCGTGGACGACCGTCTGGATCTCGAACGCCGGGATGGCGAGTCCTCTTCCGATGACGACGTCCCACTCGCCGGCCATGCGTGCCGCGACCGGCGCCGCAGCGATGACGATGAGCAGCGCCGCGCACATCAGCGCAGCGCCTGCCTCCTGTGACCGTTCTCTCGCTCTCATGGCTCCCTCCACTCGGCGCAGGCCGTGCCGGCCCGGCGATCGGTGTCCCCCTTCTGCTGCAGTCATGAGACTAGCGCGTTCCGCGCCACGGGCCAATCCTCGGCCGGTGACGCGGCGTTCACGGCGGCGGAACGGCGAAGTCGAGGGGCGAAACGGAGGCCTGGCCGGGCGGGAACACGCGCGACAGGCGCCGCCGGATGCGACCGCCGCCCGCGGGGTCGTCCGCGACCCCTACCAGGGCAGAAGCGCTCTCAGCGCCTTGACGCGGGCGCGGGAGAGCACGAGCTCGCTCTGCGCGGCGTCGTCAACGACGACCTTGTACTTGCCGCCGAACCAGGGGACGATCTCGACGACGCGCTTGAGGTTGACGATGGTCGAGCGGTGCACGCGGAAGAAGACCGAAGGATCGAGCCGCTTCTCGAGCTCGCCCATCGTCGCGTTCACGAGGCACTTCGCGTCCCTCGTGTGGGCGTGCACGAGCTCGTCGTCGGCCTCGAACCAGACGATGTCGGCGAGGTCGAGGAGCACGATGCGCCGTCCCTTCTGCGCCGGAAGCCGTCCGGCGCCCCGCGACCGGACGAGCGCGGCCAGCCGCTCGATCTCGGCGCGGATCTCGGTGTCGCTCGACAGGACGCGGCGCGCCCGCTCGATCGCTTCACGCAGCCGGTCGCGGGCGATGGGCTTCTGCAGGTAGTCCAGCGAGTTGACCTCGAACGCCTTGATGGCGTACTCGTCGTACGCGGTCGCGAAGATCACGAGCGGCGGGCGATCGAGAGCCTCGAGAACCTCGAAGCCGTTCTTGCCGGGCATCTGGATGTCGAGCAGCATCACGTCCGGCGCGAGCGCGCGGGCCTTCTCGACCGCCTCGATGCCGTTCTCCGCTTCGCCCACGCACTCGACGTCGGGGATCTCGGCGAGAAGCCCCTTGATCCTCACGCGCGCGAGCTCCTCGTCGTCCACGACAAGCACGCGGAGCGCCCGATTCATCCCTCGTCCTCCCGAGAACCGGCCCTGGCCGGGAGCCGCAGCTCGACCCTGATCCCGCCGCCCCGGCCGCGGCCGAAGCTGAACCACGGGCCCTGGCCGAACCGCGTCGCCAGCCGGTCTCTGACGTTCCGGAGCCCGTAGCCGCCCGCGAGCGCGCTCTCGAGCCGTTCGTCCGGGACGCCGGGACCGTCGTCCTCCACGCCGAGCACGAGCGTCTCCCCGTCCCTCCTCGCCTCGATCCTGACTGTCCCGCCTTCGACGCGCGGTGAGATGCCGTGGCGCACCGCGTTCTCCACGACCGGCTGGAGGATGAGCGGCGGCACGTGGACGTCGCGAGCGTCGCCGGCGATGTCCTCGACGACGCGAAGCCGCCGCCCGAACCGCGCCCGCTCCACGTCAAGATAGGCATCCACGAGCTCAAGCTCCCTCGCGAGCGGCACGGTCTCGTTCTCCGAAGCGAGGAGCGTCACCCGGAAGATGCCGGCCAGCCGCTCCAGGGTGCGCTGCGCGGCGTCCGGGTCCACTGAGACGAGCGCCGAGATGGAGTTGAGCGCGTTGAACAGGAAGTGAGGGTTGATCTGAGCCTTGAGCGCCTTGAGTTCCGAACGCGCCGCGAGCTCCCGAAGCCGCTCCTCCCGCACGCGGTTCTCCGCGAGCGCCCGGTACCCGGCCTCGATCTGGTCGCGCAGGCGCTCGTAGGCATACACGATGAGCCCGACGACGACCGCGATGACGCTGCTCACGAGGACCAGAAGGAGAAGAAAGCGCGCCTCGTAGAAGACGGTGACGGGTCTCGCGATGACGACGAGGACGGTGCCGAACGCGCCGCCGGCGAGGAGCGTGACGACCGCGAGCGGGACGCGGAGCTTCCCCGGAAGCGCGGTGTACCGCGGCAGCATGAACCGCGCCGCGAATCCGGCCGCGAACCCGATGGCGTTCGCGAACAGGACGCCCATGGGCACGAACCTGGCGAGCGCCCCGGGCGTGCCGGAGAAGACGGCGACCGAGACCCCGATGAGCCCGCCGGCGATCGTGTTGGCGCCGATCCACAGCGCGAAGTCCCGCCCCGCGGAGCGTGTCTCGATCGCCGCACGCCGCGGTCGCCTGTCGCGTGGCTCGCCGTCGGGGTCGGGCATGTCGCCTCCTCAGAGACCGCCGAGCGCGGCGAGGACGCGCTCCTCGACCTCGTGCGCCCGCCGCTGCTCGCCCTCGAACCCGTTCGTGATCATCGAGAAGACGAGGTCGCCCCGCGTCGCCGTGTGGACGATCCCGGACAGCGCGGTGACGCCGTTCAGGAGCCCGGTCTTCCCGCGCACGGCGCCGCGGAGTCCCTCGTCGCTCAGCCGACGCGCGAGCGTGCCGTCGAGCCCGCCGACCGCGAGCGAGGAGACGAACTCCGCGGCGGCCCCGTAGTCGCCCAGCATCTCGCGCAGCACGAGGAGGATCGTCCGCCCGGTGAGGCGGTTGTCGCGCGAGAGGCCGGAGCCGTCCGCGACGACGAACGAGCCGCTGTCGGCGCCCGCGGCCGCGAGGTAGCCCGCCGCGAGGGACGCCCCCCCCGCCGTCGTGCCGGGCGGCCCGAGGACCCTCGCGGAGACGGCCTTGAGAAGCTGCTCGGCGACGAAGTTGTTGCTCTGCTTGTTGACGTCCCTCAGGATCACCCCGAGCGGCTTCGACCGGTGCGTCGCGAGCACGGCGGCGCCGCCCGGCGTCACGCCGCCGATCGCGCAGCCGTCCACCACGATGCCCGCCCTCGACAGGCACCGCATGAACAGCGCGCCGAAGTGGCCGGTCGGATCGTCCACGTTCCGGTTCCACGTTCCGCCGCTCGAGCCCGCGGGGACCCGTCCCGTCACCGTGACCGTGTTCCTCCCGCGGCTCGTCGAGCGGCGCACGTCGATCGTCGACGGCCTTCGCGACGACCCCGTCTCCGCGCGGTTCACGACGCGCACGAAGTCCGTGGCGGGAACGAGCGAGACCAGAGCGGGGTCGCCCACGCGCGCCCCAGGCCGCACGCGCACGGCGATCGAGCCGAAGTTCACCGCGAGCGCGCCGACGCGGGCGTGATAGGCGCGGTCGCCCTCGGAGGCCTTCCCGGAGGCCATGCTCAGCGAGTCGAAGTACGACGCGTCGAGCACGACGTCGCCCATGATGCGCTCGATGCCCAGCGCCTCGAGCTCCTCGACGAGCTTCCAGACGCTCTCCGTGGTGAGCGACGGGTCGCCGCGCCCGCGGACGTAGAGGTTTCCCGCGAGCGTCGAACCCGTCTGCTCGCCGTCCGTCGCGAGGTCGGTCTCGAACGCGTACGACGGTCCGAGCACCGAGAGCGCGAGGGCCGCTGTCACGATCTTCATGTTCGACGCGGGGATGAGCGGCGTGTCCGCGCTTCGCTCGTAGAGGACGGGACCGCCGCGGAGCGGCTCCACGAGGAGGCTCACCTGCGCCCTGGCCAGGACGGGGTCGCGGAGGATCGCATCAATGCGCGAGCGGACGGCGAGGGCGAGCGAGTCGGAGATCGCGGGCGCGGCGGTCGGCTCGTCCAGCCGAACGCCCGGCGCGATGGCCGTCGGCGGAATGCGCGCCGGGCGAAGGACCCCGATCTGCTCCTCGGTCACGGGTGCCTTCCTGGGCACGGCGGCCGTCGGCGCCGCGCACCCCGAGAGCGCCGCGGCGGCGCCGACGCCGACGGCAAGGCACATCCCGACGGCCCAACGCGCTCCGGTCGCGGAACGGCGACTCATGCGACCTCCACCCCCGGCCCGCCCGGGCGCTCGATCGCGAGCGCGACGGCGCGCCGGAACCCGTCCATGTCCACCCCGCGCCCGGGGCATTCCTTCCGCTGCACGCGAACGCCTCCCTCGACGACCCAGCCCGTGCCCTCGAGCTCGCGGTGACCCAGCACGCGTTCGGCGGCGAGCCCGAGGTCCCGCGCGAGCCACGCGCACAGGTCCACCGCGGCGAACATCTGCTCCGGAGGCGGCGGCTCCTCACCACCGTCGTGCGCGAGGCAGACGCCGATGGCCCGGTCGTTCCACGGGCCCGCGTGCCACCCGCGCGTCTCGCGCGAAAGGCAGCGGTACAGGAGCCCGTCCCGCTCGACGAAGTAGGCGTATCCGATGGTCGGGCACCCATCGGGCGAGATGTGGTTCGGACCCGTATGATACCGCGCCGTGTCCCACACGTTCCACCCCTGCATCGCGGTGCAGTGCAGGACGACGGTGTCGATGCCGCGCGGGTCGCGGAGCTCGGGCTCGCGGTTCCTCGGAAGAACGGACGAGATGTCGTGCACCCAGCGCATGGTCGCTCCACGCCCGCGGCGGGAACCGCCGCCGGTCATGCCCACGCCCGGACGATCACGGGCGCGCCGCGCTACCTCCACGCCCGGACGATCCCGGGCACGTCCGCGAGCCGGTCGGCGAGCGCGTCCGCGCCGGCAAGCTCGTCGCGCGAGCCGAACCCCCACGTGCAGCCGAGCGCGCGCGTCCCGGCCCTCCTCGCGCCCTCGACGTCGGACCTGCGGTCGCCGACCATGACCGCCGCCCGGGGCTCGACGCCTAGCGAACGCACGATCGCGCCGATCAAGCGGCCCTTGTCGCCCTGGCCGTCGCCGGCGCAGCGGCACTCCTCGAAGAACCGCCGGACGCCGAAGTGGTCCAGCACGGCGTCCATGTACGGCCTTCCCGCGTTCGTCGCCATGGCCAGGTGCAGGCCGTCGGCCCGCATCTCCTCGAGCGCGTCGTCGGCGCCCGGGAAGAGCGACCCGCGGCCCGCCTCGATGAGCTCCCGCTCCCAGCGCCAGACCAGCTCGTCGATGTCACCGTGGTACCGTGCCGGAAGCTCCGGGAACACGCGCTCGGCGAACTCCTCGCGCGTGCAGCCGACGCCCGCGAGGATCTCGCGCTCGGTCGGCGTCGGGACAGCGAGGCCGTGCCGCGCGTTCAGGTCCGCGACGGCCCGCTCGACGGCCCCGAGCGTCGTCGCGCGCGAGGAGTAGAGCGTGCCGTCGAGGTCCAGGATGACGAGCGCAAGCCCCTTCACGTCCTCCGTCCCCCCTCCATGAACGCCAGGGTCTCGTCCAGACCCGCGATGCGGCCCCTCCCCCCGAGGGCCGTGCAGTTCAGGGCGGCCGCGGCGTTCGAGAAGTCGAGCGTCCGCTCGACCGACCATCCCTCGAGGAGCCCGTGCACGAACGCGCCGTGGAACACGTCCCCCGCGCCCGTCGTGTCCACGGCGCTCACCTCGAACCCGCGAGACCGAACGACTCCCCCGTCCGCCGTCATCGCGAGCGCGCCGTCGCTCCCGAGCGTCATCGCCGCGAACCGCGGCCCGAGCTTGAGAAGCCGCCGGAGCGCCCCCTCGCGGTCCGAAGCGCCCGTGAAGAGCGCAGGGAACTCGGACGAGGCGACGAGCAGGTCCACGAGCGGAACGAGCTCGCGCGTGCCGCCCTTGACCGTTTCCGCGTCGAGCACGACCGGGATGCCGCGCTCCTTCGCGACGGCCGCGGCCCTCGCGGCCGCCGGCGCGTCGTGCCCGTCGACGAGGAGCACGCGCCCGACGGCCACCTTCTCCGGCGTGATCTCCTCGGGCCGCGTCGCGATCTCCCGCGGCCTGTGCCACAGGATGGTCCGCTCGCCGCTCCGCTCGTCCACGACGATCACGGCCAGTTGGCTCGTGACCCCGGCGACCGTCGCGACGTCGCTCGTGTCCACGCCCTCCCGCCGGATGCTCTCGAGCGAGAAGACGCCCGCCTCGTCGCCGCCGACCTTCCCGACGTACTTCGCCCGCCGGCCGAGGCGAGCGAGCGTGACCATGGCCGTCGCCGCCTGCCCGCCGGCCGCCCTCGTGAAGGAGAGCACCGGCGCCTTCGACCCGGCCTCGGGATGCCGAGCCACCACGCACAGGTGGTCCACGGCGTTGAGGCCGAAGCCCACGGCGTCGAACGCGGCCGAAGGCGGAAGAGCGACTCCGAACGCCGCCACAGGACCTCCGGGAACGCCGGGGGCCGCGGGACCGCCCGGCACAGACGGCTCACACCACGCGGTGCATCCACTTCCCGCGTCGGAACCACAGGTACGTGAGGAGCACCTCGATCCCCGTCGCGATCACCATCGCCCACCACACCCCGGTCTCGCTCGTGCGGAGGACGTGGATGGCGGCGAGGATGAGCGGGATCTGAACGCCCCACTCGACGACCGCCGCGATCACGGTCGGCGGCCAGGTGTCGCCGGAACCCCAGAACGCCGAACCGAGCACGATGTGCATCGCGATGAACACCTGGATGACCGCGAAGAACCGAAGCAGCACGATGCCGACCTCGACGACGGCCCCGTCCTTCGCGAACGCGCCGACGATGCCGCGGGCGAACGCGAACTCGACCGCGCCGAGCGCGCCGGCCAGCACGAGCACGAGGAGCGTCGCCTTCACGACAGCGTCGTACGCGCGGTCCTTCTGCTTCGCCCCGAGGTTCTGCCCGACGATCGCGCTCGACCCCAGCTCGAGACCGACGCCGAACAGGATCCCGAGGTCCATCACGCGCACGGCGATCCCGTACGCGGCGACGACGACGGTGCCGAACCCCGCGATGAGCGTCGCGACGAGCCAGTGCGACATGCTCCTCAGCAGCCCGTTGATGCCCGCCGGCGCGCCGATGCGGAGCACCTCGAGCATGACGCAGAGGCGCGGCCGGAAGTGCGTCCACCCGCGCACGGTGATGTTCGCCCGCCCGGACGAGAGGAGCCACAGCCCGGCGGCCACCGCGACGGCCGCGGAGACCACCGTCGCCAGGGCCGCGCCGCGGATGCCCATCCCGAACCCGAAGATGAAAAGCGGGTCCAGCCCGACGTTGAGCGCGGTCGAGAGCAGCATGACGTACATCGCCTTCGGCGCGTCGCCGACGCCGCGGAGCGCCGTGTAGCCGGTGTACGAGGCGAACATGAACGGCAGGCCGTACAGGTAGATGCCCGCGTACTCGAGCGCAAGACCCTGCGTCTCGGCCGAGGCGTTCATGAGCCGAAGGACCGGCGCGACGACGGCGAGTCCGACGGCGCCCATGACGACCGCCATGCCGACCTTGAGCAGGAACGTCTGCCGGATCACGTCGCGCGTGGCCTCAACGTCGCGCTCGCCGAACCGCCGCGACACGAGGGCGACCGACCCGGTGCCCACGATCTGGTTCGCCGACCCGAGCACCCAGGCGATGGCGCCGAACAGCGTGAGGGCCGCGACGTGGGCGGTGCCGAGGCGGGCGACCCAGAAGATGTCCGTGAGGCTGTAGATCGTCATCGCGCCGAAGCCGATCATCGAGGGGATGCCCATGTAGAGCACGTTCCGAAGGACGTTCCCCCTCGTGATGTCGACCCTCGGCCGCACGTCGGCCACTTCGCTCGGTATGGTGTCGAGCTCTTCCACTCGGACTCCTCTCGGGACCTATCGGAAGCGGTGGCCGGCCGGGAACGCGGGGGGCACGGCGACGGGCAGGCGCCCCTCCATCGGCGCCTCGCCGAAGAGCGCCTCGACGGCGGCGGCCTGGCTCGCCGGGGACCCGTCGTAGCAGCAGACGAGCGCGCACGACTCCGGCACGCGCGGGAGGAACGCCGGGCCGGTGAAGGCGACGACGACGGCCCTCGCGCACGCCTTCGCGAGCCGCTCGAGCACGGAGACGAGACGCTCGCTCGGGCCCGCGCGGCCGCGCCACGCGGCGACGTCGTCGAACACGGCGACGAGGATGCACTCCGCCCGGCGGGCCGCGTCTTCCATGCGGGCGACGACGTCGTCCGGGGTCGCCTCGTCCGCCACGGACACCGCGAGTCCGCCGATGCGCGCGTTGAGCTCGGAGCGCAGCCACAGGAGGTTCACGCGCGAGGCGTCCTCGGCGAGCGCGAACGCCGCCGCGCGGGGAGGTTCGTACGCCGAGGGGGCGCAGGGAACGAGCCCGTGGTCCCGAAGGAGCGTGACGCCGCGGCGCGCGATCTCGAGGGCGACGGCGTCGTGGCCCGCGCTGCCTTCCGTCCGCGGGCAGGGGGCGCCGGGGCGGAGCTCCTCGAGCAGGCTGCAGACGTCCTCCCTGAGGCCGTCCACTGGGCCCTCCGGGTCCTCGCACGCGTCGGCCCACGCCTGGAACGCGTCGATCCGCGCGAGCGAGCGCTCGATGCGCTCCACGCTCAGACGCCCCGAGAGGACCGCCGCGTGGATCGCCTCGACGGCCTCGTTCACGTCCGTGGGAACGAGCAGAACGTCGCACCCCGCCTCGAGCGCGCGCACGGCCGCCTCTCCCGCGCCGAGCGCCTTCGCGACCGCGCCCATGATGAGCGCGTCCGTCACGACGAGCCCCTCGAACCCCATCTCCCGTCGGAGCAACCCCTGGACGACGTCCCCGCACATCGTCGCGGGGAAGCCCGCGCACCCGAGCGACGGGTACGCCACGTGCGCCGTCATGACGGCGCGCGCGCCGGCCTCGATCGCGGCGCGGAAGGGCAGGAGGTCGCGCGCCACGAGGGTCTCGCGGTCGGCGGCGACGGTCGGGAGCTCGACGTGCGAGTCGAGCAGCGTGGCGCCGTGCCCGGGGAAGTGCTTGGGCGTCGCCCCGACACCCCACGTCTGGCACCCCTGGACGAACGCCGAGCACATGTCGGCCACGGGGAGCGCCTCGCCGCCGTACGACCTCGCGCCGATGATGGGGTTCTCGGGCTCCGTGAGAACGTCCGCGACCGGCGCGAAGACGAGGTTCATGCCGACGGCGCGGGCCTCGATGCCGGTCACCCAGCCCTGCGCGAACGCAAGATCCGCGACGCCTGCCGCGCCGAGCGCCATCTGGGACGGGAACACCGTGCCGCCCTCGAGCTGCTGGCCGAGTCCCCGCTCGAGGTCGGACGCGACGATGAGCGGATGCGGCGACACCTCGACGAGGTCGCCGATGAGCTCCGGCGTCGAGTCCACGTTGCCGCCGAAGACGATGAAGCCGCCGACGCCCGCGTCCTGGATCTCGGCGCGCAGCCGGTGGTACTGGGCGACGCTGTCGTCGCCCTCCCGGCACGAGATGCCGCTCAAGATCAGCCGGGCGATCGTGCGCCTCACCGTCGAGTCTCCTTCGCGCGGCCTAGAGGCCCGCGCTGATCTTCCCGAGGACGACCGGCCGCGCGGCGCCGGTCACGGCCGGCAGGTTCCCGGCGGCGCCCAGAACGGACTCGCTTGCGAGAACGGCGAACCCCACGGCCTCCTTGGCGTCGGGGTCCATGCCGAGCCGGTCGAGGCCGACGACCGGGCACGGGTCGAAGAGCGCGGCCAGCGCGCCCATGACCGCCGCGTTCCGCGCGCCGCCGCCGCTCACAACGACCTCGCTCGCCGGCCGGCCGGAAGGAAGGAACGCAAGTGCCCCCTTCACGGCGCGCGCCGTCACCGCCGCCGCCGTCGCGAGGAGGTCGTCGGTCTCGGCGTCGCCGAGCTCCCCGATGCCGCGGCCGCCGAACGCGAGCCGCGAAAGCTCCTCGGCCGCCGCGCGCCCGAAGGTCTCCCTGCCGGTGGACTTCGGCGGGGCCTCCGCGAAGTAGGGTCGCGCGAGGAACGCCTCGACGGCGCGCTCGACCGCGCTGCCTCGGAGCGCGCGCTCGCCCCCGCGGTCCATGCGCTCCAGGCCGCCGGTGGCCGCGCTCACGATCTCGTCGATCAGCGCGTTCGCCGGCCCGACGTCGAACGCGCGCACGCCCTCGAGCTCGGGCGTCACCCAGGTCACGTTCGCGATGCCACCGAGGTTGAGCATGAGCCGCGCGCCCTCGCGCGGGCGGAACAGCAGCCAGTCCACGAGCGGGATGAGCGGCGCGCCGTGTCCGCCGGCGGCGACGTCCGCCGTGCGGAAGTCCGCGACGGTCGGAAGGCCGGTCCGCTGCGCGATGACGTCGGCCTCGCCGAGCTGGAGCGTCGCCCCGCGGCGGCCGCGGCCCGGCGGCTCGTGAAACACCGTCTGCCCGTGCGAGCCGACGAGGTGCGCGTCCGTGGGCGCGAGCCCGGTCGCCTCGATGACGGCGAGCGCGGCGTCGGCGAAGGCCTCGCCGAGATCGAAGCTGAGCCGCGCGAGTTCGGGCGCGCACGCGGCGCCCGCGGCGAGGGCACGCGCTCTGAGCCGGGGCTCGTACGGCCGACAGACGAACGCATCGAGCGACGCCTCAAGCGCGGCGCCCGACCCGCGCACGCGGACGAGCGCGGCGTCGATGCCGTCGCACGATGTTCCCGACATGAGGCCGACGACGCGCCGCTCGGGGAGCGACGCGATGTCCGCGAGCGTCCGCGCCAGTCGCCCCGGAGGCCCCACCGTCGCCGTCATGCGCCCCCCTCGAGCGCCTTCGCCACCGACCCGCCGCTTCGATCGAGCAGGCGCCGCGCCTCCTCGGCGCCGGCCCCCGTCTTCTTCATGACGAGCGCCACCTTGACGGACCCGCCCGCCGACTCGATGAGCGCGGCGGCCTCGTCGTGGGCCGCGCCCGTCGTCTCGGCGAGGATGCGGCACGCGCGGTCGCGGAGCTTGTCGCACGTCGCCGTGAGGTCCACCATGAGGTTCTCGTAGGTCTTCCCGAGGAGCACCCAGGCGGACGTCGTGATGGTGTTCAGCACGAGCTTGGTCGCCGTCCCGGCCTTCATGCGCGTCGAGCCGGTGACGACCTCGGGACCGACCGCCGGTGCGATGACGACGTCCGCGCCGGCGGCGTCCTTCTCGGTCGGGCTGCAGCAGATGAAGACGGTCGCGGTCCCCGCGCGCCTGGCCTCGCCGAGGGCCGCGAGCACGTACGGCGTCACGCCGCTCGTCGCGATCCCCACGACGACGTCGGCGGGGCCGGGCGCGCGCTCGCGGAGGTCGGCCGCGCCGGCGGCCGCGTCGTCCTCCGCGCCCTCCTTCGCCCGCACGAGCGCGCCGTACCCGCCGGCGATGATGCCCTGCACCGTCTCCGGGTCCGTCCCGAACGTCGGCGGGCACTCGGCGGCGTCGAGCACGCCCAGCCGCCCGCTCGTGCCGGCGCCCACGTAGAGGAGCCGGCCGCCGCGGCGAAAGGCCGCCGCCACGAGCTCGACCGCCGCGACGAGGGCGTCCTCCTCCGCCGCGACGGCCGCGGGCACCGTGGCGTCCTCCGCGTTGATGAGGCGCACGATGCTCCGCGCGTCCATGCGGTCGAGGCCGCGGGAGCGCGGGTTGCGCTGTTCGGTGAGAAGCGAGCCCATCCGCGACATGTCGCGGCGGGGGCGCTCGAAGCGGCTAGATGGAGCCGGCAAGGAGGTCCTCCCGTGGCTCGACGGGCCGGTCGCGGCCCTGGGACCCGCCCGCATCGTCCGGCGGCCCCGCGGCCGCGCCGTCCGCGCGCGCCCCGCGCAGTCGGCGGAACAGGAGCGTCCAGAACGCGAAGCGATAGGTCCCGAACGCGCCCGCCGCCGTGATCCCCACCGCGACCGCGACGGCGACCCCGAGCACGAGCGCGACCGTGACGTGCGCGCTCCCCAGGATGACGAGCGGGATGGCCAGCACGAGAACCGCCACGAAGAGACCGAGCCCCCAGACGATCGTCGTCAGCGTCGCGACCAGCCACGCGACGAGAGCTGTCCAGAAGTGCTGTCTGGTCACGCGCCACCCGACGCCCAGCGCGGCGAGGATGGGCGCGCGCTCGACCACGAGCGCTCGTTCGGCGAACGTGACGGTGAAGGTGAGCGCGAACACGAACGCGAGGTAGGGCAGGACGAGGACCGCCCCGATGACGACGGCGATCACGACGCCCGGGACACCGCCGGCGAGCGGCAGCGCGACCGGCACGACGCAGACGAGCGTGCCCACGAGGAACGCGGCCACGCCGAGGGCGAGGAGCGCGAGCATGCCGAGGAAGGAGCGGACGCCGGAAGCCCCGGCGCCCTCAAGCGTCGGTCGCTCCCCGGCGTCCGCGGCCGACGATGCCGCCACGAGCCCGGCGCGGGCTATGAGGTTCGCGACCAGAAGGGCGATCCAGACGAACACGAGGACGGCGACCAGCGCGGACAGCGCGCCGAAGTTCGGCAGGATGTCCGTCCGAAGCGACGGGCGACCCTGCTCGACCCAGCTCAGGACGTTCTGGCCGCTCACGGACGCGAAGAACCCGAGGACCCACAGGGCCTTGTGCTTCCACGCGAAGCCGACGGAGCGGGAAACGATGTCCCAGTGGTCGATCCTCAGAGGGCCGTTCACGGTGCCGTCCTTGAGCGGGCGTGAGAGTCCTCTGGAGTATAGGGACGGCTCGTGAGGGGTGTCAACGGAAAGGGCCTGGGCACGGGGGCGCGAGGGGGCGCCACGACCCGCAACGCGCCGCGGGGCCCCGGCTCCTGTCCGGGGCCCCGTGTCGTCGCGTCACAGTGACCGTGCGTGCTACTCGAACAGCGCCTTGATCCCTCCCCACGTCGTGGGCTCGACCGGCGACGCCCCGTTCGGCTGCCCGGGCGACGGCATGAGCCCGGTCGCCGGCGGGTTGAGCGGATTGAGACCGTCGAAGACGCGCCACTCCGCTCCGCCGTCGGGGAGCCGCCCGTACGCGCGGTCATCCAGCGTCTGGCTCGTCGTGTAGGTGACCTGGTCCACGACCGTCACGAGGTCGGCCGCGACGAGCTTCACCGTGTCGCCGCCGTTGTTCAGGGACAGGCCGTACTTCGGGAACCCGTTTGCGTCTTCCCAGTCGTAGGACTCGTTGCCGTACACGACAACGTGCGCTCCCGGCTGGAGCACCCCGTCGAACCCGAAACGCCACTCCCCCGTTGCGTCCGTGAGCCGCCACCCGGTCAGGTCCACGGCCGCCGGCCCCGTGTTGTAGATCTCCACCCACTCGTCGTCGAGCGAATCGTACGTGTCGTCGCCGTCCGTCGGCGACCAGTCGCGCGCCGGGTCGGCCAACACCTCGTTGAGCACGATCGCCCCCTCGGCCGCCGCCGGCCCGAGGACCACGAGTCCCGCGAGGAACACCGCCACCACCGTCAACACCGCCCTCATCCTCACGCCTCCGTCCAGGGGATGCCGCGCACCAGATGACAACGCAGTTCACAGGGGAGAACGAAGGGGGCCAGGGAACGGAACGGCACAAGCACAGACCGTTCCAACCCTGGCCCCCTCGAACCGACCGCCGGGTGGTCCCGGCCGCGTCAGCGCGACGCTACTTCAGGAGCACCATCTTCCTGCTCACGTTCTCTTCGCCCGCCGTGAGCTTGTAGAAGTACACGCCGCTCGCCACGCGGTCGCCGGTCGCGGCCATGCCGTTCCACTCGAGCTGGTGCTCGCCGGCCAGCATTCGCCCGTCCACGAGCGTCGTCACCTTGCGGCCCGCGGCGTCGTAGATCTCAAGCCTGACCTCGTTCGCCTCCGGCAGGATGAACCGGATGGTCGTCGTCGGGTTGAACGGGTTGGGCGTGTTCTGGAGAAGCCCGAACCGCCCGCTCAGGCTCCCGTCAGGCACGCCGACCGGGTTCACCGCGATGTCCGAGTTCCCGCGCGGCTCGAGCTTGTAGTTGCCGAAGGCGAACTTCACGATGCCGAGCACGCAGACGTCGTCGTTCAGAACCGGCACATAGTCGTAGTCCGCGTAGTCGTCCACGCGGCAGGTGTCCGCCGCCGTCCCGTTCGAGATCATCCACTCGCCGTAGCCGATGTCCGGATCCAGGACCGTCGCGCCCTTGACGTGCACGAGGACGCCCTCGTACTTCTCGCCCGTCGTGACGGTCTGGAGCTCGTTCGACTGGATGTCCACCGGGGCGGGCTGCGCGACCCCGCTCGCCGTCACCACCGCCGCCTCCGGGAAGTGGAGCGCGATCTCGGTCTCCCGGAAGTTCTCCTGCACCTTCCCGCACACGACGACCCGGTCGCCGCGCTGGAAGCTGAGCGAGCCGGTGCGGTCGTACACCAGGATGCCGTTGAACGCGCCGGACCCGTCCTGAATGAAGAAGATGTAGTTGCTGAAGACGCCCGGCGGTGCGGTCACGACGCCCTCGACGTTGATGGGAAGCCCGTCCATGGGCGAGACGTCGCCGCCGCCGGCCACGTACTGCACGTTGTAGATCGTCGAGAGGCCGACGTAGAAGCTGTAGCTGCCGACGGTGGGCTTCCGAGCCGTCATCTGGCCGTCGGTGGCGGTGACGTAGTAGTAGATCCTCGTTCCGTTCGAGAACGGGCCGATGGAGGCCTGGTACATCGCCCTCGCGGGCGTCATGGAGACGCTCGAGTACGGGCCGGCCTCGCTGGTCGCGTAGTAGAGCGTCGCCGCCGTGATGCCCACGTCGTCGTTGCAGTCGGCCGAGACGGTCACAGCCGAGGACGAGGTCGGCGGGACCGGCGAGTAACGGACGGTCCCGATGCTCGGCGGGCCGATGACGTCGCCGCTCTTGCGCGGGTTCGTCTTGTACTCGCTGTAGTTGTAGAAGACGATGCCGCGAAGCTCCGTGATGATGTCGCCGAGCGCCGGCACGTACTCGTAGTAGCCAGCGTCGTCCACCATCGCTTCAATGTTCGACGAATCGCGCAACTTCCACTGGCCGTACGCGTCCGGGAGCGCCGTCACGGTCGCGTTCTGCATCCGGATGAGCTGCCCCTCGTACTTCTCCGCCGAGATGACGTTGGTAGGTGCGACCGCCGCCGTCGTGACGGTCGTGTAGCCGTAGTTCGCGTTGCCGGTCGAGTGCACGACGAGCGCCTCCGAGAAGTGCAGCGAGACCTCCGTCTCGTCGAAGTACTCCAGGACGTTGCCGCAGACGGTCACGTCGTCACCTTCGTTGATGGCGCCCGTGTAGGACGGCGCGTAGATCTTGATGCCCTTGAACGCGCCGGTCCCCTCGTGGATGAAGAAGTAGCTCGAGCTGAACGTGCCCTTGGCCCCGGTCACGATGCCGCGGACGTTGACCGGACGACCCACGAGCTGCGACTGGTTGCCTCCGTCGGGCACGAACTGCACCGTGTAGATCGAGGTGTACCCGATCGAGTAGCGGTACGGCCCTGCCGCGCCCTCCGCCGGGAAGTTCATCGCGGCGCCGTAGTTGTCGACGGCCCGGACGTAGTACTCGACCATCGTGCCGTTCGGGAACGGCGGGACCTGACCCGTGTAGAGGGAGTCGCCGGGCGCCGCCGTCGCGGGCACGCGCGCCCACGAGCCGCCCTCGCCGCGGTAGTACACACTCACCGAGTCGATCGTGCCGTCGTCGGTGATGATCGCGCTCACCGCCGTCGAGAGAGTCTGGCTGGGCGGGATCGGCGAGTACCTCACGCTCCTGATCCACGGCGGCGTGTTGGTGACGTTCTGCTCGCCGGGGGTCGGGGCCTGCATCGCGAAGTCCACGTTGCTGTTGTCCGTGTCCGCCCCGGCGGGGCTGCGGCCGAGCGCGTAGCCGAGGTACGGGATGATCGGGAACGCGTTGTTGTTGGACCCGTCGTCGCCGGGGCAGGGATCCGAAGCGCACAGCGTCGCGTCCTTGTACTCGACCAGATCAACGAGGGTCGTGAGCGTGGCCGAGGTGTAGAGGTACACGACGTCCGCCTTGCTCGTCGCCCCGCAGATCCTGCCGTAGCCCCTGCCGCCGACGAGCTGGATCTCGTCGCTGTAGGAGTCGAAGTCCAGCTGGACCATGTTGGGGACGTTCGGGTTGTCGAACTCGGCGAAGTTCGTCTGGTTGTCGTACATCTCGAAGTCGGGGTAGAAGCCGTAGACCTCGTAGAAGCCGTCGTCGCCGTCGCCGCCGTCCTTGGCGACGATGATGTACCCGCCGGCCGGGATCCACGTGCCGCTCGGGAACTGCCAGCGGTCCTCGCCGCCGCAGACGCCGCCACCGCCGGCGGTGGAGCCGTACTCGGTGCCGGTGAGGACCCATCCGGAGATGTTGATGGCGGACGCGGTCGGGTTGTAGAGCTCGATGTACTCAGCCCCGTCGTAGGTGCCCGGGGGGTTCGCCATGATCTCGTTGATCACGACGTTGTTGCCGCCCGGGGCGGCCGCCGCCGTCGCTGCGGCGAGAGCGAACACAGCTGCGGCGAGTGCGAATGCCCTCATCATCGCCTGACCTCCTTCGGTCGCTTGGACACCCAGATCGCGCTGCTTCAACCGGTCATCAAGGGTCGGTGACACCGCCCGACGAACGGACAAGCACGACCGCCGCCCTCTGGCCGATCGAACCGCAGGACCGAGCGGCTGCCGACACTGCCCCAAAGCAGTATATCACATTCCTTGTCGTGTGTCCAGCGTGGAGCCACGGGGGGCACGGACGTGCCTCGCGGGCCGTCTGTCGCCGGCCCGCCGGCCTAGTCGTATGCTCCGGCCTCTTCCGCGGCCGGCGGGACGAGCGGCTCCATGCCCTCCATGGCCCGCGCGAGCGCCGGGTCCATCTGCGCGTCATCGTCGCGCAGCCAGCGGCCGTCCATGGGGTTCCCGATGGGCGAGTGGCGCCGGATGTAGTGGACGACGGCCTCCATGTCGGTGGTCGAGGTCGTGATCTTCTGTTCCTGGGGCACTTTCGGCAGCATGTAGAGCCCCGCGTTGCCGGCGACGAGGAAGTCCGTGGTCACGATCCTGTAGGTGCGCTCCGGGCTCCACGGCTCTCCGCCGATCTCGAGCGTCGTGACGCGGTCGTAATCGGGCCGCGTCTTGCTGTACACGACCCTGCCCCCGGCGATGTAGAGCCCGTGGTGGTCGGCGCTCACGCGGTACTCGAGGATCTCCTTGAGCAGCCGTCCGTCGACCTCGAGGATCGTGAGCCGGTTGCCGAAGGGGAGCACGCGGAACACCTGCCTCGCCGTGACCGGGCCGGCGGGGATCTCGTCTCGGATGCCGCCCAGGTTCGAGAACGCGAAGTCCGCGGCGGCCTCCTCGAGCATGGCGTTGCAGACGACGTTCCCCATCCGCGTCTCGCCCTCGCCGCCCCTCGTGAGGTCGATCTCGGCCCAGCCGATGATCTCGTCCATGCCCTGTTCGGCCTCGGCGACCATCGCGCCGATCATCTCCGAGGTCGCGCCGTCGGGCCACCACTCGTCCTCGAAGAGCGTGATGAGCGCCCCGCGGTAGTCGGCCAGCTCGTACCCCACGAGGGTCTTCGTCCCCCGGTCCACGAGAAGGTCCACGTGACCGAGCCCCGACCCGCGCCCGTACGTCTGGAAGGCCAGCGTGTGGGTGGACGGTTCCTCCCACGGCTTGTCGAAGCCCTTGTGGATGTGGCCGCCGAAGATCACGTCGATGCCGGGCACCTTGTGCGCGATCTCCATCACGCTCGGGCCCCACTTGCTCTGCTCGAGCGGCTCGCGCGCCCCCGAGGCGGCCTCTTCCTCGCTCCGGATCATCTCCGCGTACGCGGCCACCGGATCGTAAGGAAGGCCGACGTGTCCCGTGACGAAGACGAGGTCAGCCCCGCGCTCCCTCACCTCGCGGACGTACCTCTCGATCGTCGGGATCTCGGGGAGGAAATCCACGCCCGCGACGTGGTCGGGGAAGGCCATCTTCGGCGTGTCGGTCGTCGTGACGCCGATGATGGCGACCTTCACCCCGTCGTACTCCCTCAGGATGTACGGCACGATGCCCTCGATGGGCTCGCCCGTGCCTTCCTGGACGAGGTTCGCGGACAGCACCGGCATCTGAGCCGTCCGCACGAGGTGCCACAGGTTCTCCGCGCCCTCGTCGAAGTCGTGGTTCCCGATGGTCCAGGCGTCGAGGCCGATGTGGTTGAAGTACTCGACCACCGCCTCGCCCTTCCGGTAGTTCCCCACCGGCGTGCCCTGGAAGATATCGCCCTGGTCGAGCAGGAGGACGTGCCCGCCCTCCTCGGCCGCCCGGCTCCGCAGCCGCTCGATGTACGTCATCGCCGACGCGCCCCCCCCCAGAGGGGGCGGGAACTCGCGGTTCATGAACGTCGCGCCCGACGGGTCGATTCCACCGTGGATGTCGTTCGTGAAGACGACCGACAGGCGCATGACGCCGTCATCGGGCCCGCCCGCGCAGGCCGTCGCGGCCGCCAGCGAGAGGACGGCGAGAAGCCCCAGCGCGACCACCGACTTCCGTTCCATGTCGCTCCCCCGCTCCTAGAACCTGTGGACGATCGTGGCCATCGCGAGCGTCGTCGTCTCGCGCAGGCGGCCCAGGTCCGCGTCGTACTCCCGCACGCCCATCTGGCCGGCCAGGTCGAGCCTGACGCCGAGGACGTCCACGCCGACGCCGCCCGAGAACGCGGCCCGCGTGATCCTGTTGTCGAAGTAGGCGGGCTGATACGAGAAGCCGAACCTCGCGTGCGACCTGTTGTAGAACTGGTGCTCCACCCCCACCCGGTACTCGACCGTGTCCTCCATCTCCACGTCGTCCGTCATGCTGTCCTCGAACTGCGACCAGCGCACGTACTCGACGTCGAACGACACCGTGGTCATGATCTCGTTGCGGGGGTGGTACTCGACGCCGAAGGCGATGGCGTCCGGGTGGCGGTGCTTGAACGTCCCGGCCACGGGCTCCTCCGCCCCGTGCGGCAGGAGGCTGTAGTCGCCGCGGAGGTTGAACCCTGACCGGTACACGAGCGCCAGGTCCACGCGGTGCAGCGTCTCGACGAGCACGCCCAGCGAGACCTGCGTCCCGCTCACGTCGTCGAAGCTCGCCGTGGAGACGACGTGCTCGCTCGAGTACGGGTAGACGTCGCGCGCGGACGCGTCGTACGTTCCGCGGAGGAAGTCAACGCCCAGACCGACGTACACCTCCGGGCGCACCTCCTCGGCGAGCGTGATCGAGAGCGCGTTGACACCCCCGTCCCCGTCCAGGTACGAGTCGTAGTCGATCGCGTCGGAGTCGTTCCGGTACTGGACGTGGTAGCCGTAGCTCATGTCCAGCCTCGGCCGGAACCCGACAGCGACCGCGGGCGCCCAGTCGGTGCAGCCGCCCGGCCTGACGGCCACGGTGCCCACGTACCGGTCGTAGATCTTCGAGTTCCACGCGTAGGTGTTGTACGCGATGATCCCGTCGAAGCTGTCGTACAGCGGCGCCTGCCGCGCTTCCTCGGCGACGACCCCGAGCAGGGACAGCGTCGCCTCCACGCCCTTCGTCTTCGCCGCGAGCGCCGGGTTGAGGTTCGCGCCACGCGCGCCGTCCGCCGACGCGAGCCCGGCCCCACCCATTGCGAGCGCCCTCGCGTCGTACTGGGGCATGGCGTCGCCGTACTGCCAGCCCGCGAACGTGTAGGCCGACGCGTCGCCCGCGCAGAGCGCGACCGCCGCGAGCGCTGCCGCCGTCATCGTGAGTCTCATGTCCGTCCTCCCTGTCTGCCCGTCCCCGACCGCGCCCCGCGGGGCGTCCGCCCGCCGCGGGGACGGCGTGCTACCAGGAGTAGTCCAACTGCACCTTGAAGGCCGACATGTCGTTCCTGACGTACCACCCGTCCGGCTCGGGATTGCCCGGCGGGTTCGCGTTGTACTCCCGCGCGTCCACGTAGCTCAACGGATACGCGTGGTCGTTCGTCCACCGGACCTTGAGGGCGAGGCGGTCAGACAGGCGGTCGGAGATCGAGATCCAGTAGCGAAGCGCCCGCCCGTCCATGACGGAGAACTCGCCGTCCTCGAAGGTCCACAGGAACCCGTCGTAGTACGTGGCCGACAGCGTCATCTTCAGCCAGTCGCTGAAGTTGTGCGTGACGGCCGCCCCGACGGCGTACGAGGGCACCGCCGCCGAGCCGTACTCCGGGTGCCCCCCGGTCGGGTCCGGGTCGCCGGACAGGCGCGGCCGCGGCGGCCACGCGATCCACGAGCGCGACACGAGGAACTCGACCTCGTCGTACTTCGAGAGCCGGTACTCGAGGTTGAAGCGGCTCTCGACCTGGTCGTAGCTCACGGGGGACAGCCAGTTCGTGCCGAGCCGACCCTGCCACTTCTGCCGCAGCGTCATGATGATGTTGTAGATGGGCTGGAAGCGCGTCTTGAGCACCAGCCGTGAGTAGTCCGCGCCGTCGCTCTTCCGCTCCCACACGTCGTACTCGAACGAGGGCGTCATGCGGTCCGAGTAGCGGTAGCGCGACTCGATGTACAGCCCGCGCTCCGGCTGAGGCGTGAACGAGTTGTCGTACAAGAGGCCGTAGATGGGGTCGGTGAGGTAGTACTGGTCCTCGAGGATGGTGCCCTTGTAGCGGCCGTACTCCCCGAACGCGCGGTTGTAGGGGTTGTCGAAGGCGACGTCGTAGTCGCGGTAGAGCGCGAGCAGCGTGAGGTTGCTGTACGACGCGTACGCGTTGACCACGAAGGCGCGCGGGTCGTCGGCGAAGCTCGCGAGGTCGCCGTCGCTGTCGAGCCCCGCGTACTCGCCGGCGAGCGCCACGTTGTCGTGCACCCATTGGAAGTCCGCGCCGTACACGCGGCGGAACTTCCCGGGGCTCGTGTAGCTGCTCCAGTACTCGCTGTCCGCGGTCGTGAGCTTGTCCTCGTCCGGGTCCTTGACCATCCACGACACGTCGCTGGTGCCGTTCGGATCGAACGCGGACTTGAAGTAGCGGTTGTACCGGCTCTCGTATCCGGACACGCCGATCCAGGTCCCCGGGCCGAGCACGTACTTGAGGTTGCCGCCCAGGGTCTGCTCGTGAAGGACGTCCCGCATCGGACGGAGCCCGCCGGCCTCGAGGTCGTCGTTGCTCACCCGCGGCGACATCACGATGTGCTGGTTGGCGGTGCCGTCGGGGTTCAGGACAGCGTCCTTCCAGTCGTCGGAGTAGAACAGCACGCCCTTCCACTTCCCCATCGTGGCCTCGGCCGCGACGCCGTGGAGCGCGAACTCCTGCGTGGGCGAGAGGTCGCCGATGACGCCCAGGTAGCGCTTGTTCCACCCGTAGCCCGTGTTCCTCGGCTGGCGGTAGTCGGTGTTCTGCATGACGAGGCCCTGGCCGAACGCGACGGCGTAGTGACCCACGATGACGTTGTCGAGGCGCACGGGGCCGAGGTCGCGGTCCTTCACGGTCACGTGGTACTTGACCGCGTCCAGTTCGTCGCCGCTGCCGAGCCCCTGGTACACGAGGACGCCCGCGCGGATGTCCCTGCCCCAGCGCCCGCGGACCTTGTGCTGCCTCACCGGGGCCGCGTCGTCGAGCCCCAGGCGCTTCCACCACGAGTCGTAGGCGCCGTCGGCCGGGTTGCGGTCCTCGCCGAGGCACTCCTGGATGTCGAAGAAGTGCGGGGAGCTCGACACGCGAAACTGGTAGCTCCCGCGGAAGCCCAGGTCATCGGCCGGGTCCGCGTAGCGCACGAAGTTCCGCGCGTTGTAGTAGCCCCAGTACGTGAGCCCCGGCACGTTGCGGAGCTGCGACTGCTGTTCGATGCGATTCCGGCGCGTGTGACGGTAGATGGCCGCGGCGTCGGTCGGCGGGATCGCCTGGAGGTTGGCGATCTGCTCGAACGTCGCGGCGTTCACGTTGACCGGGTCCTTCGCGAGATCGACCCAGTAGTCGGTGATGGCCTCGTTGGCCCCCTCCTCCGCCTCCCACTGCCGGATCCGGAAGTAGATCTCGTTGACCCTCCGGAGCTCCTCGTCGTCCACGACCACCGGGACGATCTTCACGAGCGGCCGGAGCGCGGCGAGGTCCTCCGTCGTCACGCCGGGCACCTTGAGGAGGTCGTAGACGCTCCCGAAGTACGCGTGGTACTCCTTGCGCTCCCAGATGGCGCGCGCGACCTCCTCCGAGACCGGGAGCTTCCGGATCTCCTCGAGGGTCGCACGGTTGAGGTCCAGCTGTGCCGCCGGGACGTCCGCCCCGCTCGCCGCGGCGGCGACCAGCCAGACTCCAACGAGCGCAGCGAACCCCAGCATCGTTCGTCGTCTCATCGTGCCTCCCAAGAGCGCCTCAGAACTTCACGCCGAGGCCGAAGGTGTGCGACCCCGGCAGCACCGGGTGCGAAGTGTAGCTGTAGTCGAGGCGGAGCATCTCCCAGCGCGCCCCGAACCCCGCCGACATCCTGTTGGGCTGGTTCTGGAGCCCGCCGCGCATCGTGACGTAGTCGTTGATCTGGAACTCGAACCCGCCGCACGCGCGCAGCTCCTCGTCGTCCTGCTTCTGGACCTCGATGGACGTCTGCACGCCGCTGTAGGGGCTGTAGCACACGCCGCCCGAAAACCACTGCGGCAGGTCCTTGGCGTTCGGGTCGCCCATCTTCGGGTTGTTGATGTTCTTCACGAAGACGCCGAAGCGGGTGCGGCCCCTGAGCGTTCCGAGGACGCCGACGTCGAGACCGACCGCGTTGGCCGACCCGAGGTCCTCGCCGCCCACGCTCTCGGTCGGGAACGAGAGCCCGAAGAGCGAAAGGCCGTAGCCGAACGAGAGCGACGAGTGCGGGTCCTGCATGACCGTGAACCCGTGCGCCGCCGTCACGGCGTACTCCCGCTCGAGGTCACTTCCGCCGTACTCGACGGACAGGTAGCGCACCCCCACCCCCACCGTCCCGAAGCCCGTCGGCACCGCCGCGGCCGCCGACCCCAGCTTCAGGAAGTCGTACCCGTACAGGTCCACGTACGACGAGTACGCTCCGCGCCGGCTCTGCAGCGCGAGCGCGGCCGGGTTCGTGAACACGGCCGTCTCGTCGTCCGACAGCGCGACGAACGCGCCGCCCATGCCCTGCGCTCTCGGCGACAGAACGAGGTTGTCGAAGAACCCCGAGCCGCACGCCGCGCCGGGCAGAAGGGCCGCCACGAGGGCGCCGGCCGCGATCCATCCAAGACGTCTCACCGCTGCCTCCTTGGGGTCGCTCTCGACCCCCCGGCTCCACGCGAGCCTCCCGATCAGTTCAGCTTCATGCCCACGACGATGGGGACCGCGGCCTCGGACCCGTCCCCTCCGTTCCGCTCGCTCGCCTTGATGTGGCAGATGTACGCGCCGGGCGGGACGAGCTTGCCGTCATCGCCCCTGCCGTCCCACGCCAGGCGCGACGCGCTCAGGGACAGCCCGCTCGCCAGCGTGCGGACCGACCGCCCCTTGAGGTCGAACACCCTCACCTCGATCGTCGTCGCGCGCGGGGCGTTCCACGCGATCTCGACCATCTCCCCCGCGTCCGCGTCGAGCACGCGCGCCGTCGCGGCGATCGTCGCCTTCTCCGCGTAGTTCGTCGCGCAGGTCACCATGTCGCTCTCGTAGCGCGGCGCGAGCTCGTACCCGTCGAGGTACGGCACGGTGCGGTCGTACTGGAGCACCGCGCCGGTCACCCTCACGCTGTCGCCGACGGCGAACCGCGAGAAGTCGAGCGCGGTGAAGTTCTGGTAGACCTGCACAACGCCGGTCCCGTCCGAGATGTAGTACGAGAATCCGTCCACGCGACCGACCACGCCTGAGGTCTGGATCAGGCGCCCCTCGTTGCGCTCGTGGTTCACCTCCCCGCACCACATCACGGTCGGCTGCACGATGTCGAAGCCGCGGGCGACGACCACGATGGACGCGTTCAGGATCTCCGTCGTCGAGCCGGGCGGCGTCGTCATCGGGTTGTCGTAGTTGATGCTCCGGTATTCCATGACCATGCCGC
>Ga0194112_10001150_pt1 | contig 38868 bp, 27 predicted proteins | sample TA2MahC400mmetaG_FD_146191 | JGI IMG/M metagenome (GOLD analysis project Ga0194112, IMG submission 146191) | Freshwater microbial communities from Lake Tanganyika, Tanzania - TA2015016 Mahale Deep Cast 400m | ecosystem: Environmental > Aquatic > Freshwater > Lake | place: Tanzania: Lake... | reverse complement strand
CTCTACATAGGCCGCCCGGGTCAAGCTGACATTGTCCCGCAGGATTCGGAGCTTCAGGCCGTTGCTGACGAAGCCCCAGAGGTCCTCCTCGCTTCGGTTGAGGTAGTCCTGGACCATCCCGTGGGGGCTGGCTCTTGCGGCCCCTGCGACCCCCGGGGTTCGCTTGTCCATGTCGACCCTGGCGCCGACGAGGTGGATTGGGGAATGGTCCCAATGGTGGCTTATCGGGTAGTCCTTGCCTTGGACTTGCAGGGCGGATTTATGAGGTGGCAGGCGACCGTAGCCCAATTCATCGAAAAGGATCAAGAGCCATCTCTCACGGGTGACGGTGGTGCCGAGGTCGGTTTCGGGGAGCTTTTCAAGGCTTTCTTGGAAGTTGGACCAGGCCTTGACAAGGCGGTTCCAGGAGTTTGTGGTGGCGTCCTGAAGCCTCAAGCCTTCGTCGAGATGGTAATCCTTGAAGGTGAGACCTCCGAGGTCTCTGTCCTGCTCGAGGATGCGTTGGAGCAGGCCCGATGGTAAAAGCCCGCCTTCGGTATGGATTGTGGTGAAGATGTCCCGGCTTTTGCCTTTCATTGTCCTGCCTCCTGGACTGGGAGGAAGACATAGACACCGAGAATGTCGGGTGGGGTGTGCGGTTCGACCGTCTGGACGGTTCTCTTGATCTTGGTTGCCTTCCGGACCCGGTTATGCGATCTCAGGATATGGGCGGCCCGTTTGGCGGCTTCATCATTCAGATGGGCTGAAAGTTGATCAAATTTATCCAAGATCGTCTGAATCTGCACTCGTGATATGTCCGGAGTGATATTTTGGTCCGGATTAATGGTCAATAGCCGGAGGGCCTCCTCTTCTGGAAGCCATTCGGCGTTTTCCGGACTTCCCCGGAAGGCCAGGACCCGGCTTTCCTCGACCAGCATCTTCGCCTCGGAAGATGCGTCCTTGGAAACGAGGTTGAACCTGTACCTGAGAACGAGGAGGGTTGTCCTCGTTGGGACGGCCTTGGTTCGTATGACACCGGCGCGGCGGGCTTTGGATTTATCGCCTTGCGGGTCCAAGGCCGAGTCCATGACGAAGGTGGAGATGGATTCTGAAATCGGATGGGCTCGCGTGAGCCAGAGCTCGTCTTCCTCCGGAGGATATTCAAACCTGGCTTTGAAGGTGTCTTTTCCTCCAAGGAACTCACGCAGGGAATCCTTCAATGCCTGCGGGGTTCCCCGGATGTCGATTTCGAAGGATTCGCCCTTTTCCTTGATCGTGCCGCCGTACAGCTTCAATGCGAGGGTGGCGAAGCTTTTCAGCTCCTCCGAGCTGCCGGCGCCCTCGACGGCTTCCTCCAATTCGGATTGGACTTCTTCGGGTCGTATGGATTCCTGGGCGAACATCGTCCGGGAGCGTTTCTCGCGTTCTTTGGCGTTTTCCCATTGGAGGTTCAGATCGTTTCGAAGCGCTCTGTCGCTCTCGGAAAGGCCGAACTGCTCCAGTGTGGCCTGATCGGGGAGCCTTCCTTTCCTCATGAGAATGCTTTCCATGATGGCCTTCAGGACCACGTTGGAGTTCATAGGCACCGGAACGCTGATTCCAAGGCTCTTGCGGATGGCCTGGTGTTTCCGCAACAGGACATCGAGAACGATTCCGTCGATTCCGTTATCCTTGCCATAATAGGTTATGCTTCGTGTCAATTTTTTCTTCTGGCCGAACCTGTCTATTCTGCCGTCCCGTTGTTCATGACGGGTCGGGTTCCAGGAAAGGTCGTAGTGGATTACGGCATCGAACACGTCTTGGAGATTGATGCCCTCACTGAGACAATCCGTGGCGACAAGGACGTGTTTTGGAGCCTTGGCCAGGTCATCGATTCTGGCTTCCCTTTCTGCTGGTGGAAGGACGCCGGTGACGCTCATGACATTCACGTCCTTCGGCAAACGAGAGCTAAGCTCCCCGGCGACATAATCAGCGGTCGGGATGAACCGGCAGAAGATTATCGGTTGATGACCATCCTTTATGAGGTCCTTGACGACCGGGACTATCTTTAGTAATTTGTTGTCTCCCTCCCCTTCGAGGGATTCGGCTTCCCGGGCCATTTCCAGAAGTTGGCGGCGCTCATCCTTATTGATGTCCGGGTCTCCGCCGGGCGCGACATCGATTCCTTCGGCCTCCTCGACGATCTCCTGGTCCAAAACGGTGCTTTCGCCGATATGATCTGCGTCCTCGGGGGTTTCGGCATCGGCGACCCCGGCCCGGCTTCTCAGGGTGGATGCAAGTGCGGCCGGGCTCGAGGCGAAGCATCTTAACAACGCGAGAAGGCTCCACCATCGGATTCGCTGTTCTTTCTTGCCCTTCTCGTTCTGGATGGTTTCCAAGGCATAGGTCAATATCTTGTCTCGCAGGGTCCTGTAGGGTTTTGATAATTCATAGGAGAAGTCGGATTCTTGACGGTCCGGAAAAGGGGTCTCGGTCTTAAGGTAGGACCGGATATCGGCTCTTCTCCGTTGGATGAAATGACGGGCGAGACTCCGGCGATTGGTGATATTCTCGTCTCCCGAAAGGTTCGAAGGGAGATCCTTCAGGGCAGGGTTCAGGAAAACAAGCAAAGAACGGAATGTGTCCTCGTGACCGCTATGCGGGGTTGCCGTGACCAGGACTATATGCCGGTCTTCTTTTTCCGAGATGGCCTTGACTAGTTCATGCCGCTGATGCCGGCCGCGGCCTTCGCCCTCGACCCAGGCGCAAGTGTGGGCCTCGTCGACTATGACAAACTCGGGACAATTCCTGATGAACTCGTGCCGGTTCTTGTCGGTTTTTATATAATCCATGCTTATGACGACGAAGGGGAATCGTGTGAAAATGGATTCGCCCGGGGCACAATTTCGTTCCAGCCGTTTTATGGTGCTTGGGAGGACCAGCTCGGCGTCCATATGGAATTTAGTGATAAGTTCATCTTGCCATTGTTCCGCCAGATGCGGCGGGCAAAGAACCGCCATTCCCTGGATTTCGTTCCGGTCCATCAATTCCCTTGCTATAAGGCTGGCTTCGATGGTCTTGCCAATTCCGACATCGTCCGCAATCAGTAGCCTCACCGGGTTCTGATGCAATGCTATCAGCAGGGGAACTAGTTGGTAAGGCCGTGGCGTAATGCTGATTCGACTGAATGAGCGGAATGGCCCGGAAGTATTCCGGGATGCGAATCTGACGGCATCCCGCAATAACCTGCTTGAAAGATAATCGCCGAGTTCGTCGGCTGTGGGAGGATCGAATTTGGCCGGCTCGACCTTCTCAATTTCCAGGCAGATACCGGTTGATTCGTCCGGATGGCCGCCGATGGGCTGGACGAGGATGACCATATCGTCGGAGCCGGGGAGGACGACCCATTCCCGGTCGCGTGCTTTCACCAGGCTCCCAATTGAATATTTCATTTCGCTACCCCAAAGATATTGGGATATTTCTTGATAATGGTCATCCAGTCCTGTTGATGGTGGAAACGGATCACGGTGTAGCCAAGATCGTGGAGGCATTCCTCGTTCGTCTTGTCCCGGTCCTGGCGGTCCTTGAAATCGTGGGGCGGGCCGTCGATATATATTGCGATGCAGTGTTCCTTATATAAAAAGTCGGGACGTGTCCCGCAGTCCCGTATCAAGGTCTGGGCCATGTCCGGGAGGTTATGAGCCCCCTTTTCCAGAAAATCAAGCCATTCCCTTTCCAATGAAGACTGGGACAGACGCATCAGTTCGGCCAGTTGCTCCGCCCGGGTCTTTCCGCCTGGTGAAATCACTACCTTCGCGGTCAACAATTGTTGGAGGAGGGGTATTGCCAATTGTCGGTCCAGAAGATGATGATCCCTCTGGTTGGAATAGCTCAGAAGGCAGTCATAACACGCCGCCTCGCAGTCCTCGGTCATATTGATGTTCCGCTTTCGGTCATGACCAAGCTGATCGTAATGGCAAAGAAAGATAGCTCCGGAGACAACCCTTGATAGGGCATGGGCGTCCTTGACCAGGTTTCGAAGAACGCCGGCACCCCCTTCCGCCGCTTCATAGAAGAGGATGCTCTTTCTGTCATCGGATCTTGGCAGAGGCTCGGCCGCGATTTCCATTTCCTCGAGCTGGTATTCGATCTGGATGGCTGTTTTGAGGGCTGCCTGAAGGGAGGCCATCTCGCCCTTTGAAAGCGTGTTGGCCGGCTGGAGTATCAGGATATTCCTATGATCTTCGACATACGGTATTACCCGTTGCGTTCTCGCACTATAGGGGTCATCGGAATCCTCGTCATCCTGCTCGTTTCGGACCCAATAGCCCTTCTCGACATCGAGACTGAATCCGAACTGGTTCTTGTTCGCCCTTCGCGACCACCCAAGATTTATGCGCCAGATGTCGGCCGCAGGTCCGTAGTACAATTTGCCCCATTCCTTGCTGTCCACCATTATTTGGGCGGTCATTAGAGCCGTTCTTCCTTGTTTTTTGCTGAATTTGACTGCAGTCTTGATCTCGTAACCGATACGCCGCCGTTCCTCTTCGTCGGAGCTGATCTTGTCAGCCCTTTCGGTTGATACATTTTGGAGACGGAACAGATTCGTCATCATTTCTGTCAGAGGAGATTTGCATACCTCGCAGATGTCGGCTCCTGTGTCGCCTTCCATGATGTGCAGATATCCGCAAGCCTGGCAAAGCTTGATTGTATTTGTCAAGACATCGGTAGCCCCTTCTTCAGGGACCGGCATTATGACCTTCTTAATCCGGTATCTGGATCCCTCATGGTACACGATCGCCCTGGGGCCGAACTCGCTTATCGCAATGAATCGGGGCCGTGACAAGAACTCGGACCTGTCGCCCTTCTCGCGTCTGCCAGGAATATAGGCGGAAAGCGGCAATCGGGGGAAGTTGTAGCCCGGCAGGAATCCTTCGCTGGCGAAATAGCGGTAGGAATAGAAATCGGCCTCCCAAACATGCTCTTTCTTCGTTAGTATCCCGAGCTGGGCTTCAGCCTCGCCCCGAAGCCGTTTCGCCTTCTCCTTTTCTGGTTGAGGCCTCGAGGCGTCCAATGCGATTTTATTTTGCCGGGCTTGCTGACGGAATGCTCCCATGTAGAGCCCGCGCCAGCGTTCGCAGGCCTGGTCAAACCGGATGGCTGTCTGGTTAAGCGTCTCCTCCAGCCATTTTTCATCGTACCATTCGGTTTCCTCAAGTTCAGCTGTAAGGTTATTCATTATCTGCCGGGCTTTATCCAATGCCCTTTTAATGGAATAATCCGACCGTATTGAATCTTCAACCGAAGGAAGGAATTTCAGGGTGGGTTCGGAACCGCTCAAATCCAGGAGATCTATCAGGGATTCTCCGAGGTTCAATCCGGTTTCAGTGAGCCAGATTGCATTGACATGGGCTCGAATCAATTCCTCATTGGCGAGTTCGATTCGGGGTGGAACGACCGCGCCGGAGACCACCATGTACGGTCTTTTGAAGAAATACTGGTCATGCGGGCTGTATTGGGAACAGTAAGTGAAGACCAGGGCCGGTTGGCCACCTCTTCCGGCCCGGCCGGACCGTTGTGCGTAGTTGGCCGGCGTCGGAGGAACGTTGCGGAGATTAACGACATTCAATTCCGCGATATCGACGCCGAGCTCCATTGTCGGGGAACAGAAGAGAATAGGCAACCGGCCTTCCCTGAAATCCCTTTCCCTTTCTATCCTCACCTCTGCGTTGACCTGGGCGGTGTGCTCATGCGCTTCGATGCCCTTGGCATCGGAGGCCATCATGGTGTAAAACTCTATGAAAAACGGGTTCGTCCTGAAACCCGTATCGGGTTTGAATGGCACCCGGATGGGATCGTGCAACGGTTCCGTGCCGTTTCCAGCCACCCAGACCATTGCCGAGGCTGGCAATTGGTAACCGGGATCTTCCTTTGCCCGTCGAATGATTTCCACAAGCCCCGCAACCCGCAACGCTTCCAACAGATCGATGATGATTTTGGAGGTCTCCTTGAGTGGGATTTTTTCCTTTGGCTTCGAAAGCATCCTGCGCAAATAGTTGCCAAACTGGCTTCTGGGTGACAGATGGACATTTCCACCATAATCCCCATCCTGCAAAGGGCGGGGATAGAGTACGGCCGAGGTCTCCATGGTCTCGTTTTCATCGACGGCCCAGGGTGCTTTCAATCTCTGGAAGCTATTGAGTCTTATCCGTTCCTGCCTATCGTATGTGAGATATTCGATTTTTATGGCAAGCTCTCGACGCATATAGTCAAGCAGGGTGTGGGATATTTCGTATCTTGTCTCAGGTGCGGCTCTCCCCAGCGTCTCGTGTTTGTCTTTCCAGATTTCATCGTCCCTGCAGACCTCATCCAGAGACATGTACTTTATCTTCAACAACCCGCACTGCTCTAGGTTGGGTGTGGTGATCCGCCAACCGCGCTTCAGATCCCGGTAGAGCCGGTATCCCAATACTTCTTTCAATGCTCTTTTTGTTTCGTCCAGGGCCTGGTATTTTACACCAGGGTCCACGGCATAAAGATCGAGGGGCAGATCCAGGGCATCGAATGTCCTTTGAACGATTTCCTCGTGCTTGAGGCCCTCCGGACCTGAGTTCTGGACCGCTTTGAATACGCCGGATCTCAGAACGCCTATTTCGACAAAGTCGTTGAAATGTCCTGCCTGGAGGGAGGCATCCTGCCGGTTGTCGGTGAAACTTAGCAATTTTCTGGCCCGTTGGCTCAAGTTGGAATCCTTTTGCAGGTATCTTATGGCCCCAAGGGTCAGGATTGTGGTCGCTGTGCTCCTGCCTTCCGCCTCCATGGACAGAAGTTTCATGAAATCGATTTTTTGCCTGAAGTTGTAGGAAACACCGCAGTTGAGGCAGAACCGGAATGGATAGGGGATTACAACGCATTCGGTTCCAGTTTTGCCTTCTTCACCATCCGGGTTAACCCAGTAGTGTACTGGAAGGTATTCCCGCCGGTTGGATTTTATCCTCTGGCGACCGTCCTTTTCCTCAATCCAATCATCCGGGAGCCGTTTGATGATCTCATTCGGATTGTGCGGCCATGGATTCGATTTGCTCGCATACGCATAAGCTCCGACGCCCTCTTCATCTTTGAAGTGGTCTGAAAAAATACGGGGGTTGACCTTGCGGCCATTTTCCTCTTTTTTATGGTGAATCTTGATGCAGTAATATTCCTGGCCACACTCCCTACAGAAAACCAACGGGTAGAGGATTGCTTCCCTTTGGCCAGGCACAAACCGCTGGGGTTGAACGGTGATATAGCGATCTTCCTCGTATCCCATGCTGGCAAAGGGTGTTCCACCCCGACTGATGAACTGATGAAGCCTGAACGCAAATAATGGATTGTCCGGTTTGGTTTCCTTCTGACATTCGTAGCTTGCCAGGAGATGTTTTTCTATGGCATCCTGGCAGGATTCGAGCGGTTCTTCAACCAGTTTGGATAAAGTATCGGCAAGACCACCTTCTTCTTTGATGCTACTAGGAAGTGCCCTCACCAGCCGTTCCAGCTCCTTGTCATATTCTATACCCACGATTGATTCCAGCCAGCTGGATAAAGGATCTGTCACAAACCCTTCGACAGTCTTGGGGATTGCTTCATCGCCTTTTTTAACCCGCTCCTTAAGCTTCAGAATTGTCTTTTTATCCTTAATGTCAAGCTCGGGTGTGACGCGGATCAATGTCTCCATGACGACGTCATCGGTATCTACCTTACCCCCGAACAATCGGGTTGTCAATTCGGCTACCTCGGTCCGTGGGTCTTCACCGTGTCCTTTGCCGGCAAGGGTCGCCGAAGTGCCGATGCATTGGATTTTTTCAGTGGCAAGATATTCCCGGGCCCTTCGGATGAGCATTGCGACATCCGCGCCTTGGCGGCCGCGATAGGTATGCAGTTCATCGAGCACTAAAAAGCGAAGACCCTTGGCGGCCTGAATCAACGATCGTTCCCTCGTTCTTGTGAGAATCAGCTCGAGCATCACATAGTTGGTCAGGATGATATCTGGAGGGTTGGCAATGATGGCCTGACGCTCCTCGTCCTTTTCCTGGCCGGTGTATCGGGCATATGTGACCGGTCCGTGGTCAGCCGGATATCCGGTCTTGAGGAATTTGTCGAGTTCTCCTATCTGGCTGTTGGCGAGCGCATTCATAGGATAGACAATAATGGCCTGAATACCTTTTCCCGGCCCGTTCTTCAGAATGTGGTTTACGATGGGGACGATATATGCAAGGCTTTTTCCTGAACCGGTCCCGGAAGTCAGGACGTAATTGTGTCCATTGAGCGATTTTCGAATGGCCTCCTCCTGGTGTTTGTATAATCTCAGCGGTTCCCCATCCCTGCAATCGCCTTTTTCTGTCTTGTTTCTTCGAAAGATCTTGCTACATTCCGGATGGAGAATGCCCTCATTTACTAGTGCATCAATGGTTGCACCGGGACTATATGCGGGATTCAGTTGAATCAGGGGTTCTGGCCAGATGAGACCGTCGTCCAGTTCTCGTTCGATAAGTGAACGAATCCTGTCGTCCTTGATATGGATGAAGCTTCGGACATATTTGGAATAGTCATCGATGATCCGATTTCTTAGCTCAAAGACATTCAAGCTAGAACCCTCCTTGAATTCAGCAGGGCATATATCTCATCTAGCGGCATATCGCTCATGTTAAATAATGTTATTCTGTGTATCATAGTAGAAGAAAATATTCCTTCAATTTTTTCGCCATCAGCTTGCGTCGTTCCTCGAGAAAGTGGTTGTATTCCATGGCCCCTTCGAGCATTTGGATGGGGATGCAATGAGCTCTCAGGTTTGATTTCAACTCCTCAATATCTGTGATTCCTCCGTACTTTTTCGGTCCTCCCTGACATTGCTGGACGAGCTCCTTGAAATAGACTGCCGGGTCTTTCTCTCCGATGGCGATGTTTATCTCGCTTTGGGCAATCACGTAATTGGCTATCTGGTTGTAATGGCCTTTTGTCAGCCCGGCCTTCTTGAGGAGGGCTTTGGGATAGACGTGATGGAGATCGCTTTTTTGCATTATAAGGTCGTTGACGGAAATGTCCCTTGAGAGAAAACCCTTGTCGTTCATCTTGACCTGGGAGGCCTGGAATACTCTGAATGTCGGTGTCGCTATCGAGGAAGTCTCCATGTCCTGGGGAACGAGGTTTTCCCAGTAGGCGTCCGAGAACTGGCTGTCGATGATTGTCTTTGAAAAGTCCTCAAAGCCCCGTTCAGAGATTGACTGGATGTCCGAGTTGAAGGTGGATTCCGGGCTGTACGAGTACCTGCCGGTCAGCATGGAAAAAACAAACCAGCGTGGGACCGCACGGCCGATATCCGCCGGAGGCATCTTACTATCCCGAAGGGCCAGATACACTATATAAGCGAAATCCACCGCGTTCTGCGAGCCGATGAGCGAAGGGTCTACAAAGCCACCGGAGCGAATCATCATCACGAAACGCTTGAAATTAGTCTCGTTTATGAAATCCCTCACTCCTCCCTTGAGCTTGGAAAAGGATTCTTCCGCTATCCTTTCCTCGAATTGACGCGTCTCGAAATTGCGGCCGGAGAGCAAGGCGACAAGGTCCTCCAGCTTGCCTCGCTTGAATTTCGAAGTGAAGGCAACGCGCAACATGTCAGTATAGGACGGGTCGTAGAGATTGTCAGTCTCGTTTTTAAGCCACGCCATTTGCTGGAAGAACTCGTTTTTCGAAAAATCCTTATCGTTTGTGCGTATCCGATCGTAGAACTCGGGCGCAACGGACAGATGGCAGAAATAGTCAATGGCCTTTCTGAGGGTGGTTCCATCGTGCATCTCGTCGCTGGCTATCTTTGACATGGCAAAATCGGCTTGACTTAGGGTCTTGCCGGCTGAATTGACCCTGATGAAGATCTCGGTTACAGTCTCGATTGAAAGATCCGAATTGAGTTCTATTACACCAACGTGGTTGTTCGTTATTTTGGTTAGTTTTTCTATTATTTTCGAGACATTCTTGGGATCTGCCCCGGAGTTCTGGGCGCAGTATTCATTAACGAGGTCGTACAGGCTGGTATCCGGAGAAAAGACCCTGCTTATGTCCGGTATCCAAGTGATGTCCTTCTGTATTGCCGGATTGAGCACCTCGAATTTCTCTTCCATGGGATTGAATGCTATGCTAATGCGGACTTTGTCATAATCCTTGGTGAGGACTTCATTTCCCAATAACGATGCCATGAGCGCGGTCACGCGTTGCTGGCCATCGATCAGGATGCGTTTGCCAGAAGAGGATGTCCCATCTTTGAGACGGACATCAGGATTACGCCAGGCGATGAGATAACCGACCGGGTACCCATGATATAGAGAGTCCAGAAGATTGCGGACCTGAGTGGAGTTCCAGACGAAAGGTCGCTGGATTTCTGGGATGGCGACTTCGCCTGATTTGACCCATGTCAGCAGGGTATCTATCGGATGCGGGGTTACCGAATACCTTTGTATGGTCATGGAAAACCACACCGGAATTACTGGGAGTTGTATGGGCTTGAGTAAATAAAGCATTTGGGTATGTCCGGTCATGGAAATGACCACCATTCACTAAAGAAATAGGGGGGAAAAGTAATACGGGTTGTCTGGACCCTGGAATCGGAATCTATATAAAGTCCGGAGCGAGGTATGGTTTCAATAGTTGACCACATCCCGGCCTGGGATGCCGGAAGGAAACGCGTCACTCCTCCAGAGATGAAGGTCAACATCCGCGATGATGTCCATGACGCTAATGAACTGGAAGGCACTGACCAAACCCTACCCATGGTCGTTCATGGGGTTCATGGTCCTAGTCTTTCTGGTCCCGAAGTTCTACGACCTGGCCAATGTCTACTGGATCGGCAAGATAGGCTTCGAGGCACTGGCCATAACCGAGCAATACGAGTTCCTCGGCGTATCGATAGAGGTCATCAACGAGATGATTCCCTTCGGCATCCTGGCCCTGGTGGCCCGGAACTGGCGCGACCGGGACACGATTTTGAGGATTCTGAAGTCCGGCCTGGTCCTGCAGCTGGCATTCTCGATGGCGTTCATGCTGCTGGTCCTGGGTTTCCTTGCTCAATTCGTCAATACCATCGGGACCCCGCCGGAAATAGTGGAGACGACGCGTGTTTATCTGGGCCTCAAGGGACTGGCGCTGCCGTTCGAGGCGTTGTCCTATCTCCTGCTGATGGGGATCAAATCGATGAGGAAGGGAAAGGAGGCCCTCCATATCGTGATCTTTTCTGTCATCCTGAACATGATGTTGGACCTCTTCCTGATATCGGACAGGGGTTTCTCCCTCCATCTGGGAATCAGGGGTGTGGCGATCGGGTATGTCATATCGAAGGTGGCCTTGACCGCCGTCTCACTGGCATATCTGGGAAAGATCCTCGGAATCGATTGGCGGTCGTTTATTGGCAGGATTGACTTCAAGGGGATGGTAAGGCCGATATTCAGGATCGGCGGGTGGACCGGGGCCGACTCGCTTACCAGGAACCTGGGCTATATCGGGACATTGATGGTCCTGAACTTGATAGGCACGAACGAATTCGGAGGCTACGGTCTGGTCATGTGGGTCATGTGGACATTGTTGATACCGGTCCTGGCGCTGGCCGAGGGGACCAGCGTGGCCGTCGGGAACCTGTATGGCGAGAAGAAGTATGACGGGATGAAAAAGGTCATATTGACGTCGATATTGTTTTCGACGCTTATAATGGTAGGAATAGGGCTCATCGGTATTGTCGCCTGGGCACCGATATCCAGGTTCTTCAACCCCAATCCGGATCTGACGGGGTTCTCCATCGCGGCCTTTGAGTGGTTGATGATCCCATATGTCCTCTTTGCCATAGGTTCATGCATAAAGAGCCTGTTCTTCGGCACGGGGGAAACGAGGTATATACTCTACATCTCGTTGGTAGCGAATGTCGGGATAATCGTGCCGTTTGTATTGTTGGTCAGAGCAGGGTACATTGCCGCGACCTTTGAAAATGTGATGGCTCAGTTCTTCATCGTGTTCGTCGAGGACCTTGTTGTGACCGCTCTTTTTGCCAACCGGCTGTTCAAACGTATATCAAAAACATCTCTTCTTCCAGGCGTACGGAAATCAAATCCCAAGATTCCACCGTCAAAGGAATTGCAATAAAACGGGTCCAATTCGATCATTTTGGCATTCCATCCCATATGATAATCCATATGATAAAAGATATGGTATGGGATATGATAAACCATATATATCTGTCAATGAATTGTGAATGCCGGGTGTGGCAATGGCAAAGAAGGAAAAAGGCCGTCACTATCCTCCATCCTACTTGAAATACAAAGGGGAGCATCCAACAATCTCCATCGTCCTGACAACCGAGATGAGGGCCTTATTGGATAAAATGAAAGGCGCTCGCTCATATCGTGAATTCCTGTATGATTGGATCGTGACGAACATCGATGAACTGGCAACTAAAATAGCGGATAAGAAGAAGGTCGAGTTCTTTTCAGTACCATGTGCCGCATGCCACGATCCGGTGATATTATATCCCAACAAGTCACGGGAAGTGAGAGAAAGGGCCGCCAAGGCGTTCAACTACGTAATCCACGAAAAATGCGGGATTCACTATATTCATAAAACAAACATATTGACTGACGAAGAGCTGAATGATGTACTGGCCAAATATGGCATCACACCAAGAATGATCCAACGCCAGATGATTGCAGAAGCAGCAAAACGCCTTGGAAAAAAGGATTGAGGGATGTTGAACATCAAATTGGAAATCGAAAGACGGATTGAAATCCGGTATATACAAGCCCAGTTCCAGGTGTAAAAAGACCGGCAATTTCTCAGCAAGATGTATCAATCCTTAGTTATAAGTTTCGGAAACCGATTACCCTCTGAAACTCTCCGATCTGCAGACATTATTATGGGCCCCTATTTTAGTTTCTTGATGGCCGTATAGAATTCATCCGCCTTCTCATACGGTTTCCCTGTGATTCGCTCGATCACCAATGGGATGTTCGGGACGATGCCGGTCCTGCTTGTTCTCAGCAATACCTTGTACTCGAACATGGGCTTGATGTTTGCGTCGAGTGTCGGCCTGCTCCAGCCCATTGCCCTGGCGAGGTCCTTCTTCATGACGGTCCGAAGCGATTTGTTGTGAGTTTTGAGGAACGCTCTTCCTTCCCGCTCTATGTTCCGCTTGAGATCCCGGTCAGAGAAGCTCTCTTTCAGACTTCTATCGATGTTCTCCCAGAGTTTCTCGAGATTCAGGCTTCTTCCGGTGGACAGCTTGGCGCATTTCCGGAGCACGGCTGTTTCCTTCTCGGACAGCGGGTCGATGTTCGGGTGTGGCATGCCGTGGAACACCGTTCCCTTCCAGAAGTGCAGCCTCACGGACCTGATGCATACCTTGCATAACCGGATGTCCCCCTGCTCGTAGGGATGGAACAGCGCTCCGCAGTGGACGCAGTTGATCTTGCCCCTTCGGCTTGGCGGGGGAGGCATGCCTGGATGATTCCTTTACATTGATATTTAATACCTTTGCCGATTGGATATATAGGAGGATACCGATATTGAGTCCGGCGCAGGCAGGGACAACTGCGCCCCAACGCGGGGACAACCACCCCGGGATGGATGGGAGACATGAAGACCCGGAGCAAGGAAACACCAGTCCGGGGCACGGCGAGGACAATCCAGGCACGGGCGGCGGCGGTGCGGCTACCGGGGTCGATACCACGGTAGACGTGGCCGCCATCGTCGAGCGCTTCGAGCAAGCGACCAAGATGAGGCTGAAGGACCGGACACGCAGGGACTACGCCCAGAGGCTCCGGACATTTGCCGATCTCGTCGGATTGAAGAATTATACCCGGAGGCAACTGGCCGGACCCACCGGGAAGCGGCTTCTGCTGGCCTATCTGGACCGATACCCCAGACCATCCTGGCGGACCATCCTGGCGGTATTGCGGACGGTATGGCTCAACGGGTTGGGGCTTCCCTGGCCAATCGACATCAAATCGGAGCTGGGAAAGCTTCCGAAGGTGCGGGCCGGGGAAAGCCCTCCGGACGAGCCGGTGAAAGCATGGGCCGAAGCCCTCCGGCACGAGCCGGACACATACGCGAGACTCCTGTGGCTGCTGATCGCCCAGCACGGATGGCGGTCCTCCCATGTGACGCGGATAAAATGGCGGAACGTGCGGTATGACGGCAAGGGGAAGCCGATTGCCATCGTTGCCGATGGGGTTGCTGAGAACTTCAAGACCTCGGCACCGGTGGCGGCCAGGCTTGCGCCCGATGTGGCGGAGGCCCTAAGGGACTGGAAGAAAGAGAGCCCTTCGACCATTCCGGAAGCATACATACTCCCGTTCCGGTCGAAATGGGGAAAGATGGAACCGGGCCGGGAAATGCAACACACCCAGACCAATACGCTATGGGAGCAAACCCGGGCCAAATGGAGGCTTCCCAAGCTCCGGCCTAAAGACATGCGCCACTGGGTGGCGACGCAATGCCGGAAGGCCGACCTGAGCAAGCAGGCCAGTGCCCTTCTCATGGGCCATGACAGCGCCGCTGGAGGGGCCATGCGGGATTGGTACGACCGGCCACAGATGGCTGAGATATTGGATGAGCAAGCCGGGAAGCTACCCGAAGGCCCGCTGGGACGGCTCGTGACACCGGAAATAACAATAGTCGAGGCGCTTCCGGCTGAAGCGGTCGAGGTCGTCAAGGCCTACATGGACCAGAAGATAGGGACCATGGAGCTCGCTTCCAGGCTGGAGGCCATCCGGCTGAGGCGACTCCACCCCGAACAGGTCCTCACACCATAGTTTCGGTCAGGATGGCGACCACCGAAAGTTCTTTAAAGCCGCAACCGTTTTTGTCGTCCCGAGGGCGCAAGATGGCCGTGGCGAACGACGACTGGAACGGCGAGCTGACCCAGTTCCTGGACCGCCCGCCGGCGCACCCGTGCCTCGTGCCGCCCCCGCCGAGCTTCTGCAGCGTCTGCGGCTCGATAAACGGCACGGTCGCCCGGACATGCAGGTTCTTCCCCCTGCGCCACGAGCGCGAGCGCGGCCAGACGTTCATCGAGCTCGAGCCCAAAAAGCGCGCCGACACCTTCTCGATAGAGATCGAGTTCGAGGAGGAGGAGGAGGAGACCATCCCGGGCGCGCCGATGTTCGAGTTCTCCCGCCCGGCGGCCACCGCCAGGATAAAGGCCGCGCCCCGGCCGGTCGCCACCCCCAGGGCCGAAAAGCCGGTCGAGGTCGAGGTCTACGAGGCCGAGGTGGTCGAGGTCATCGAGGAGGCCCCGCCCTCCGCCCCCGTGAAGGCCCCCGAGCCCGAGAAGGTCAGGCCCAAACCCGAGAAGGCGCCGCCGGAGCCCGTGCCGGAGAAGGCGGTCCCGCCGAAGCCGAAGGCAGGGGAGCCCAAGGCCGTCGCTCCCCCTCCCAAGGCCTTCGAGGACAAGGCCCTTTCAAGGGAGGAGGAGGAGAGGCTCGAGCGCGAGATAGAGGAGGAGCTCGCCAAGGCCGGGCTGGCCGAGCCCCCGGAGCCCGCCGAGCCGAAGGCCGCGGAAACCGAGCCCGCGGCCACCCCCATCACGGACAAGGTGATTGCCCCCATCTACTCCCAGCCGCTTCTCAAGATCATACCGCCAGAGGGCGCGCCGAGGAAGGGCGCGCCCCCTCTCCCGCCGCCGCCGCCGGCGCCCGAGAAGCCGGCGCCGAGGGCGCCCGCCGAGGATGAGGGACAGGCCGCGCCCGGAGCCATCGCGGAAACCGAAAGACCGACCGAGCCTGCGCCGGAACGGCCCGCAGCCCAACCGGAGAAGCCGCAGGCACCCGCTCCAGGTGCGCTGCCCGGGGTGCCCCAGGAACCCCCGGCCCCGAAGGCACCGCCGGACGAACCCGAAAAGGCGCCGGCAGGGCCCGCCCTGGAGAAACCCGCAGAGCCGGTGGCAAAGGCCCCTTCCAAGGAAGCGCCAATCGCTCCCGGCCAGAGGAGGACCGGCGGGCTCTACGGCATTTTCCGCAAAGGCCCCAAGGAGCCGGCCAAGCCGGACGATGGAAAGAACGGCGTGGACGACGAGCTCGCCAAGCGGCTGAAGAAGGAAGCGAAGTAGAGGGAAGGGGAGCGGGGAGCGGGCAGCGGTGACGAAACGGAAATCGCCGTCCACCGCTCCCCGCTGCCCGCACCCCGCTCCCCTTCCGTCCCGATGCCTTTCACGAATTGCATGAAAAGCAATTAATACCCGAATGGCAATCGGCCGTCGGTGCCCCGGTAGTATAGTGGTCTAGTATCGAGGCCTGTCGAGCCTTGGGCTTGGGTTCAAATCCCAACCGGGGCGCACCGATACAGGGGGTTCACTTCTCGTCCTCGAGCTCCATGCCCATGAGCTGCACCGCGCTCCAGGTGCGCGCCAGGAAGAGGCGCTCCGGCTCCGTCATGAGGGCGCCGTCGAACATGCACTTGAGCCGCTCCTCGGTCGAGCTCTGGCACTTGATATCGGACCGGTCCCGGAGCGGGCACTCGAGCTGGCAGGTCAGGTCCCAGGACCAGCCGCAGGGTATCTCCCTGTCGGAGAGGATCTCCTTGGCGAAGTTCCAGATTATCCTCTCGTCTATCCGCCCGTCCACCATGTACTCCTTCTGCGTCTTCACCGTGTCCATCCCCACTCGACCCGGGTCGCGGCCGACGGCGCCCTGTCCCGGTCAGCGCTGCCTCTCCCGGTACATTCGCCCCGCGTCACTTGAATCGTCTGGGAACGATATAATCCTTTCGACCGGAAAAGGTCACCTAGCGCCGCGGTTCCGGTGACCTGTCTGGAGGGCCCGCCGTATTTTTCCGACGGGCGCCGGCCCTCTTCCCGGCGGCCTCCAGGTTGAGGTACGATATGAGCCGGTTCCTTTCCAGCAGGGAGAGGAAGTGCGCCAGCCGGCCGTAGAGGGGCTCGACCGTCTCGCCGTACTCCTCCCTAAGCAGCGCCCCCAGCTTGCGAACCGTCGTCTTGCCGTCGATGAGGAGCCAGACGAAGGAGCCGTAGGAATCAAGGTTGAGGTCGAACTCGGGACGGATGCGCGCCAGTCGGCAGAACCCCCGGCCGAGCCTCCCCGAAAAGCGCGGCACCGATATGGAGACCGTCCCGGCGGCGCCCGGCTGGTGGTGCTTCGCCTGCCGGGACGGAAGCTTCCTTATATTGAACCTGTAATCCGGCGACCGGACGGGGACGAGGTCCAGGAGGTTGGGGCCTCCCTTCCTAACCTTTCCCGAGGCGGAGCTTCTTGAGGGCATAGTCCCCGAAATCCCCCAAAACCAGCCTCCACTGGGCGACGAAGGCGTGGCGGTCCATCGAGCGTATGTGGTCCCGGAGCAGGAGATAGGCCAGGAACATCCCGACGTAGACGAAGACCAGGAGGCCCGGCCACTCGGCCGGCACGCCGGTGAGGTTGAGGTGCAGGCTCGCCAGCACTATGCCGGCGATGATGACCCCCATGATGGCCTCGCCCGCTATCAACCCGGAGGCGAATAGCACGCCCTTGTTCTCGTTCTCGTCCATCGTGGTCTTCAGTTTGGTCTTTCGTTCCTCCTCGGCGAGCGGGGCCAGGTCCTTCTCCACCTTGGTGCGCACGAACTTGTCCGTGAAGAGCTTGATGAGCCCGCCCAGCATGATGGGCAGCGTCAGGGTGAAGGGGAGGTAGATGCCGATGGCCACGGCCATGGGCGACAGCCCCACCTGGCGCAGGACGAACGCCAGCGCCGCCCCCAGCGCGATCATCGGCAGGTTGATGTCGAGCTCGAAGACGCTCTTCGAGATGGTTGCCATCACCACCGCCTGGGGCGCCGGCAGGGGCGTGAGGTGGTTGGCGTCGGGCAGCGCAATCCCGTAGGCCTGCGCCAGCGCCGCCACGATGGGTGGAATGAGTATGGCGGCGACGAGCACTCCGATGAAGCGCGATATCTGGATGTTGTAAGGGGTCGCGCCCAGGAGCTGGCCGGTCTTGAGCTCCTGCATGCTGTCGCCGGCTATCGCAGCCGAGCAGCATACCACGGCACCAACGATTATTGTAGCCGTCATGCCCACGTAGATGTTGAGCAGCCCTGCGTACGACAGGCCCAGTAGCAGCGCCGCCGTGAACAGGAGCGTGGCGACCGTCACCCCCGATATCGGGTTGTTGGAGCTGCCTATCACGCCGGCGAGGTAGCCGGCGACTGCCGTGAAGAGGAACGTGAAGCCCAGAAGCACTATCGCCGCCACCACCGCCACCACCGCGTTGTTCGTGACGAAGTAGTACACCGCGATCATGACGCCGACGATGGCGACGAAGTAGAGGAGGCTCACCGGGAAGTCGCGCTCGGTCCTAAGCGGCGCCGGCCCGTCGGCCTTCTTCCCGAAGCCGCCCAGCCCCTTGAGGGACTTGCCGATGGCGCTGCGCAGCTTCCAGAGGGTCAGCATCCCGCCCGTCACGATGGCGCCGACGCCCACGTACATCGTCTGGGTGAACCAGAGCTCGTAGACGCCGCCCAGCATCGGCCCGAGCATCGGGCCCGCCGGGTCGTTGATGTAGAAGCCCGAGGTGGGCCAGCCGTTGATGGCGCCGATGAGCGGGATGAGGATTATCCAGCCGATGATGCCCCCGAGCACCACCCATGACGCTATCTGGGCGCCCAGGATGTAGCCCACGCCCAGCAGGGCCGGGGACAAATTGAGCCCCCCGTAGAGGCGGGCCCCGGCGCCGCCGATGACGACCTCGAGCTTCTCCTTCCAGAGCCTCAGGCCGTAGCTCGAGGCCGCCAGCTTGAAGAGCGTGCCGATGCCCAGCCCTATGAATATGAAGCTCATCCCCTTGCCGCCCTTGTCGGTGGCCTTGAGCACCTCGGCGCTGGCGACCCCTTCGGGGTAGGGCAGGTCAAGGTCGATGATCATGACGCGGCGCAGCGGGATGGTGAGCAGGATGCCCAGGAGGCCGCCGATGAGCGAGCACACCATCATCACGGCGAGGTTCTGGGGGTCCATGAGGTTGGACCAGCCGGCGGCGCCCTTCGTGAAGTTGTTGTGGTAGAGCACGAGCAGGGCGGGGAAGGTGAATATCACTCCGGCGGCGAGCGCCTCGCCCGTGACGGCCATGGCCTTGGCGAGGTTTATCTCGAGCACGGTGCCCTTGAGCGGGCGCAGGAACACCAGCGCCATGACCACCGCAGGTATCGTCGCCGATACGGTCATGCCGGCGTACAGGCCGAGGTAGGCGTTGGCCGCGGCCATCACGATGGTCAGTATTATGCCCGTGACGACCATCTTGAGCGTGAGCTCTGGGAGAACCTTCTCGGGGGGGATGTACGGGACGAACTCCCCGGGCACCGCTAGGCCCCCTTGGCCTTCGCGAAATGGGTGTAGGTGATCTCAAGGGTGTAGGCGTTGCCGTTGTCGGCGACGGTGCGGAGCCCCAGGGGGTCCGGCACTGCCGGCGTCTGGTCCCCGCACGGGCCCACCTCGGCGGTCACGACCCACCGGCCCATGCCGGCCTTCGAGGGCTTGGACGCGGCCGTCTTTTCCGTCACGGGGAAGGTGAACTCGACCTTGACCGAGCCCTCCGAGGCGCTCTTCATCTCGTTTCGGCTCTCCCCGGCCGGGCTCGCCACGGTGACGCCCAGCGTGTCGGGCTGGTTGGTCAGCCCGGGCCGGTTCTCTGGCTCGTCCTGCCAGCTCAGCGTCACCGTGAAGGTCGCCAGGTTGGTGACGTTGGCCTCGACCCCGTGCTCTGTTTCGGAGTTCTCCTGGCCGGAGCCGGTGATGGTCTGTTGCATCGTCACGAGCTCGAAGCCGCCGACCCCGTCGGGCTGCGGGGGTCTGGGGCCCTCGGGCTGTCCTCCCAGGGCCGAGCCGACAAGGGATATCATCAGTATGACCGTTCCGAGCAAGACCATCAGGTTGTCGGTCCTCTCCACAATCCACCCGGCCCGCTGTATGGTATTGGGGTAGAAAAATGTTTTGCGGCGGGGCCTCCGGACCGCCCGGCGCCGCCTATCCCGGCGGCGGCCTCCTCGTTATCCCGCTCATACTGGAGTGTACCCCGCCGAGTGGACATGTACCGCGCAGGAAAATACCGGAGGAAATGCCACTGATGGATTCCATAAAGCCCCGGCCGCGCAGGATTGATTATCCCCCGGCCGCATTCCCCGGCCGGTGACGCCGTGAAGAGGGAGCTCGGACCGAGAAACTGCCTGTACCCGATGCCCACCGCGCTCGTGGGCGCGCTCGTGGGCGGGAAGCCCAACTGCATCGCCACAGCGCCCCGGGCATGATGGACCCCGGGTCTGTGTCTTTGGGCATGAACAGGGCCCATTACACCAACGCCGGGATAAGGGAGAACGGCACCTTCAGCGTCAACCTGCCCGACGAACCGCTGGTCATGAAGACCGACCACCGCGGCCTCGTTTCCGGGAGGAAGGTGGACAAGGGCGCCCCCTTCAAGACCTTCTCCGGGAAGCTCAAGACCGCCCCCATGATCGAGGAGTGCCCGGTGAACATGGAGTGCCGGCCGGAGCGCACGGTGGACTTCCCGAGCCACGACATCTGCGGGCGACCGGGGCCACTGGTCAATGGGCAGGCGCCCGGCCGACGCCTGGTCGGCCGGGAAGAAGTTGAAATAACCAGATGTCGATAAGGGTCGCGGTCACTGCCGGGACCGACCATGGAGACGCCCGAGCCGCCCAGAGCGCCCCGCCGATGCCAAAGATGCGCTTCCGACGAGCACGACCCCGTCGTCTCCAACTGCCGCAACTGCGGGGAGCTGCTTTCGGCGGCGCTGGCCGCCTCGCACTGTCCCAGGTGCGGCCCGCGCCGGGGCGAGCGGGAGGTGTGCGGGGCCCGCGGGACGCGCCCCGTCGTGGGGCCGCCGCTCGACGAGTGCTACCCCGAGAAGCCCTTCCCGGAGGGGCTCCGGCCGGTCATCCTTCTCAGGGGGGCGCGCGCCCCGCCGGAGCTATCGCTCGCGGCGGGGGCGCCAGCCGGAGGCGAGGAGTGCGAGCCCTCCGGGCCGGCGATCAAGGCGCTCAACCTCACAACCGACGGGACCCAGATGCAGGGCGTCCCCAGGGACCACGCCCGCCTGGCCCTGGGAGAGACGGTGACGGTCTTTGCCCGCGGCCTGGACGAGAACGGCCGGTGGTGCCCGCTGCCCGAGGGCCTCGTGCTGAAATGGCGCCACGACCGGGACCTGCGCCTGGTCGAGGGGCCGGGCCAGACCGCCGCGATAACGCTCGTGAACGCGCCCCGGGTCTCCGCCGTCGCCACGGCCCGGGCGACCATCGGAAAACGGAAACTTCAGAGGACCTTTACGGTCGAGGAAACGGCCTCCCCGCAATGAATTGCGGGGCATCCACGCTTTGCTTTTGTGACGAACCCCGGACTCAAGTCCGGGGTATCTAGCTTCCAACCGCCCCCGCACCCCGCACCCTGCACCCCGCGCCCGGTCCCACGTCCCTTGCGCCTCGCGCCTTCCCTTGCGCCTTGCGCCTTACTCCTTCCCCTGCGCCCTGCGCCCTGCGCCCTGCGCCTTCCCATCATTCTTTCGTTTTGAAAAACAGCCAGTTTTCCGATTTTTCCCCGGGGCGCTGCCGCAGCCGTATCAGGCAGTACTTGCCCGAGAGCCGTTTGCCCTCCAGCCTGAACACCCACTTGCCCTCCCTGATGTCCAGGGGCTCGTACTTGCCGCGGTCCCAGATTCTCACCGTGCCGGCGCCGTAGTTGCCCTCCGGTATGTCGCCCTCGAAGGTGCCGTAGCCGAGGGGGTGGTCCTCGACGGAAACGGCCAGGCGCTTCACGTTCTCCAAGGCGGGGGGCTCCTTGGGGACGGCCCAGCTCTTCAGGACGCCGTCCTTTTCGAGCCGCAGATCCCAGTGCAGCCGCCGCGAGAGGTGCTCGTGGATCACGTAGAAATTGCGGAAGGCCTCCCGGTCGACCTCCATCTCCCTGAACCGACGGGCAAACTCGGAGCCGAGCTCGGATTCGCGCTCCGCCTTCGCCTCCTCCTTCTCCGGACCCTCCCCGGGCGCGTCCAGGGTCGCCTGGCGGCCCTTTCCGGTCGTTGGCTTCCTTCTGGATGGCATCCTCCGGCCTCCTAGACACACGACGACGGGCACTCCCTTTTAAGCAGGCAGCGCCCGCACTCCGGCTTCTTCGCCTTGCACAGGTACCGTCCGTGGAACACTAGCAGGCTGGTCGCCCGGGCCCAGCTCTCCTTCGGGAAGAACCGTAAAAGGTCCTGCTCGATCTTCGCCGGGTCCTCGCACTTGGAGAGCCCGAGGCGCCGGCTCACCCGCCCGACGTGGGTGTCCACGGCCATGCCCTCGACGATTCCGAACGCGCCCGTTAGCACGATGTTGGCGGTCTTGCGCGCCACGCCCGGCAGCCTCGTCAGCTCCTCCATGGTCCGCGGCACCTCGCCGCCGAAATCGTCCTGGAGCATGCGGGCCGCACCTTGGATGAGCCGGGATTTGGCGCGGAAGAACCCGGTGGAATGGATGTCGCGCTCCAATTCCTCCGTCTTGGCGGCTGCGTAGTCGGCGGCCGTGCGGTACTTCTTGAAGAGCTCCTTCGTCACGAGGTTGACCTGGCGGTCGGTGGACTGGGCCGAAAGAATAGTGGCGACCAAAAGCTCCAGCGGCCCGGAGAAATCGATTTCTGTCCGGGCGCCGGGGTGCATCCTCTCGAGCTTCGCAAGGAGGGAGGGGGGCGAAGGGGCGGTCTTCCGGGCCGATCTGCCGGGCATGGCGGGCACCGGGCGCGCATTGCCGGACGCCGTGATAATCCTTGCTGCCGGAAGGTTGATAGGCTGTTCGCCAACATTATCACAAACAATATATACGCCGGCCCCCAATTTGAACGGGAGGAACATGGGGCGGGCGTTTCTGGCCGGCGCGCTCGTTGCGGCGCTCCTGCTGCTTTCCGGCCTCGCGCCGGTCGGCGGGTCCACCCAGCCCGGCGGAAAGTCGATCTTCGAGGTGAGGGCCTTCGACGGCAACCTCACCGGGAGCACCGTCCGGCTCGAGCCGGGCACCACCGACGACTCCGTCTCCATCACGCTGCCCTCGAACGCCCAGGTGATCAACGCCTCGCTGGAGCTTTCGGCCCTGCCCTACACCCCCGGCGGGACCGATTACCCCCTGGACCCCACGCTGGACATCGGCGCCGACGGGACCGTGGACTGGGCGTTCAGCGGCTTCGCCCACGGCCCGATGGGGCACCAGACCTCCTTCCACGACGGCCGGGAGACCGCCGCCGGGTACAACCTGACGATGGGCAGCGGGGAGCGGGTGCTCCTCCCCACGCGCCTGCCGGCCAACGCCACCATAGGCGCCGCCTCCGTCACTCTCGGGGGCTGGCCGACGCCTTTCTGGCGCGACCCGGTCAAGGTGACCCGAAACGGCCAGTCGCCGGGCGAGAACAGCCCCTCCTTCCTGGCCGATGGCGACCGTCTCTGGGTGGCCTGGGCCTCCAAGGACCCGGCGCTGGTCGGCGGGAGCGACTGGGACATCGTGGTGAGCTGGAGCGACGACGGGACCGCCTGGTCGGCCCCGGTGGACATCTCGCCCCCGGGCGACCTCTACGAGGACGACTCGCCCGACATCATCGCCTACGGCGGGAAGGTATACGTCGCCTGGTCGGGCGCGCAGAACGAGAGCCAGTTCTCGAACTCTAACATCTTCATCCGCTCCTGGGACGGCTCGCGCTGGGAGGACCTCGTCAGGCTCACGCCGAACGACCTCACGCGGATGAACGACTGGCCCCAGATGGATGTGTTCCAGGGGCGTCTCTTCGTCTTCTGGCGGACCACGGACGAGCGGCTGGCGCAGATAATCCCCTACACCGGCGACATGGACATGGTGTACCGCACCTTCGACGGCGACTCCTGGTCCAGCACCAATGAGCTCACCCCCGACTGGGACTCCCAGATCGACTGGAGCCTCAACCTCGTCCAGTTCGACGGCAAGCTCTTCGCCTTCTGGGACATGGACACCGACCTCACCGACGGTTTCACGGTGGACATCTTCTACCGCTACCTCGACGGCTCCGGCTGGAGCGCCCCCTACAACATAATCCCCCAGCCCGACGCCGAGCTCGACGAGATCCCCAAGACCGCCGTGTACCGAAACCCTGTGACAGGCAAAGACGAGCTCTGGGCCTGCTGGATACGCGGGAGCCCGGGCCTCCACGACCTGGACATCATGGTCCGCCGATACGACGGCATCTCCTGGGGGGCGGTGACCGAGCTCACCACCCCCGGCGAGCAGAAGGACAACATGGGCGCCGAGCTCCTCGAGTACGACGGCCGGCTCTACGCCGTCTGGGTGACCGGCACCAACACCACCGAGGAGAAGAACTCCACCATCGTCATCTACAACACATTCGGCGACGTGGTCATCCGCGCCTATGACGGCTACGGCTGGAGCGACCTCATGGAGCTCACCCCGGGCGAGGAGAACGACAACGCCAACTCCCCGGCGATGGCGGTCTTCAAGGGCAAGCTCTACTGCGGCTGGGCCTACCCCTACGAACCGGCCTCGCCGGGCGGCATCGAGACCTGGGACATCGTGGTGCGCAACATCGATTTCCGGCCGGTGGAGCTCGAGCTCGACGCCGGCGACCGGCCCCCGGCGGACTGGGGGCCCTCCGAGCTCGGCTCGACCAACGTCGTCGTGCCGCTCTACGCCGACGCGCTGGAGGGGGCGCTGGCGGCATTGCCCCGCACCCGCGACCGCTTTGGCAACGAGATGTGCGACCTGCCCGTGGCCATCCGGTCCATCTACCCGTCGGAGGTGCAGGTGCGCAACCTCACGGTCTCCTACACGCTGACCGTGCGCCTCGACAACATCAGCGGCACCCTCAACGAGCTGATGGCGCAGGCGGACTCCAGCGGCCGCGCCCCACCCGACGTCACGATACCGCTGCGCCTCTGGGCCAACTCCACCGGGGCGATGAGGCTCGACCGCCTCAACCTGACCTACATCATCAACCTTCCCCCGGTGCTCATCGAGGCCATCCCGGACGCCCGCTTCGCCGAGGACACCTCGGCCCCGCGGCTCATAGACCTCGAGCGGTACTTCTGGGACGACTGGGACGACGGCCACCTGCGGTTCGAGCTGGTCTTCGAGAGCAACCCCTCACGGATCAGGGCCCTGCCCGAGGGCCGCCACCTGGGCTTCGAGGCGGTCGCCCGGTACTGGCACGGCAACGGGACCTTCCGCGTCCGGGCCTACGACGGCGGCGGGCTCTGGGCCGCAAGCAACACCTTCCGGATAACGGTCGACCACGTCAACCACCCGCCGGTGCTCGAGCCCGTCCCCGACCAGATGGTCCACGTCGGCGAGCGGCTCTATTTCACCGTGAGGGCGTCGGACCCGGACAACGACACGCTGTACTTCCTCTCGGGGGACCCCCGCTTCCCGGTGGTCCCCCTCGACGCCCGCGGGAACACGGCCTACGTGGAGTACCAGGCCGGGCGGCCGGAGAGGCTGCTGCTCAACATAACCGTCGAGGACGGCTTCGGCGGGAGCGACTCCCGGCAGGTGAACATAAGGATCAAGGACAAGACCTCCACCTCCTCCGTGGAGCCCTGCGCCACCTGGGTGGTCATCGTGGTGCTGGCGGCCGCCGGCGCCCTGGCGGTCGAGTGGTTCCGGCGCAAGTACCTGCGCGAGACCGGCCCCGTGATGGGCCCCGGGGGCGAGTTCACCGAGGAGGAGGTCTTCGAGGGGGTGGTGATGGCCCGGCTGGGCGGCGCCCGGCTGCGGGGCGGCTCCGAGGGCGGGCGCCCCGACCGTTTCTCTCCCCCGGAATCCCGGCCGCTCACTCGCGCCGAGCGCGCCGCGCTGGAGCGCCGGCGGGCCGAGGAGAGAATAGCCCTGCCCGGCGAGGCCGTGGAGGCGGACCGCGCCGAGAAGGCCGCCGGGGAGGAGCTCCGGCGCAGGGCGTCACGGCCGGGGCAGGCGCTACTGGTCGAAGTCGAGGCCGGGAAGGCCGCCACCGGGGCGGGGACGACCGGGGAACGGGCAGGAACGGGGCAGACCGGGGAGGCAAAGGACCCCCTGGAAGAATTGCTGAGGGGCTCGTGAGGGCGGCGCGACGGGCGGGCGGTCAGGCGGGGGCCGGCGCCCGGGCGAGGCGGACCTCGGAGGACAGCCGGTGCAGCCGCCTGATTCTGGATGCGAGGTCCCGGCGGACGATGCCGAGGATGTCCCCCAGAGGGGCGATGTAGTACTCGTAGGCCAGCCGGCGGGTCCGGGTCACAGAGACGCTGCGGAGAAGTATCCCCCGGGTCACGAGCACCCGCAGGTGGGTGCGCAGGCTGCGCTCGGACATGCGCAGGAGCCTGGAGAGCTCGTTGAAGCTCAGGCGCCGGCGGTGCCTGGCCAGCACCTCGATGACCGGGGCGCACGAGCGGGGCATGCCCAGCCCGCGCGTGACCTCCCGGGCGAAGCGGCGGATGTGCTGGCCCACGGAGCCTCTCATGGCGGGTAGCCCAACGCGGAACGGATATTTATTTGTTTTCGGTTGCCTAGGTTGGCACAACCAATAAATACGGATATCCTGTTATCAACCCGGATGGCCGCCCAGGCCCCCGCCGCAACCAAGGGAGTGCCCATCGTGCTTTCCGCCTCGCGGGCGGAGATGAGCCACTTCGGGTACAACCCCTTCATCGCCTTCACCTGCACCTTCCCCCAGGCCTTCACGAAGCTCGTGCTCCAGAAGTACTTCGCGCCCGACGACCTGCCAGACGGGCGGGCCCGCTTCGCGCCCTACGGGCTGCGCAAGGTGGAGGCGCTCCTCGCCGCCGAGTTCGGCGCCGAAAACGTCGTGGTGTCGCACTACTCGGACCTCGACCGTTTCGTGGGCCCCGCCACGAGGGTCTTCGCCGCCACGAGCATGGACCCGATGGGACTGGCCTACGTGTCCACGACCTACAACTCCCTTATCGGAGTGGGCGGGGAGTCCCTCAACGCGGTGGAGTTCCGCCGGCTGATGAACCACCCGGCGCTCCGGAGGCACCGCCCGCGCATGCTGGTCGGTGGCTCGGGCGTGTGGCAGATACGCGACACGAACTCCCAGTCCCAGTTCGGGATAGACCTCCTGTTCCAGGGGGAGTCCGAGCGCGACCTCGTGGGGCTGGTCAGGAAGCTTCTGGCCGGCGAGAAGCTGCCACCCTACTTCGTCGCCGGGAAGCCCAAGTGGGAGGACGTCCCGCAGATAACCGGGGCGGCGACCTACGGCACGGTCGAGATAATGCGCGGCTGCGGACGGGGCTGCGCCTTCTGCACCCCGACGATGCGCAAGCGGCGCTCGGTCCCGGTGGAGCAGGTGATGAGGGAGGTCGGGACGACCGTAAAATGCGGCTCCAGGGCGGTGTTCACCACCTCCGAGGACATATTCCTCTACGAGTGCGGCCCGCGGTTCGTGCCCAACCGCGAGAAGATAGTTGAGCTCTACACGGCCATCTCCCGGCAGCCCGGGCTGGACTACATACTGCTGTCGCATGCCTCGCTCGCGCCGGTGGTGTACGACCCGAAGATACCTGCGGAGCTTGCGCCCCTGCTCCTGGCAAAGACCCCCTGGAACCGCTCCCAGGGCTACAGGCAGGACTTCATAACGGTCGAGGTGGGCATAGAGACCGGCTCGGTGCGGCTCATGCAGAAGTACATGCGGGGCAAGGCGCTGCCCTTCAGCGTGGACAACTGGCCCGAGCTCGTGGTGCAGGGCGTGGGGGTAATGAACGACAGCGACTGGTGGCCGCTCTGCACCATCATGACGGGGATGCCCGACGAGACCGAAGCCGACGTCATCGCCACGCTGGAGCTCGTCGACGACCTGCGGGCGAGCGGCGCCAGGATGTTCTACACCCCGGTGATATTCATCCCCCTCGAGGAGGCCATCCTGTCGAAGGCCAGGCGCTCCGACCTCAAGAACTTCACGGGCCTCCAGTGGGAGTTCATAATGAAGTGCTGGAGGAACAACATGGACTTCTGGATGCCCCAGATCCGGGGCGCCGTGGGCGTGGCGGCGTCGCTCTACTTCTTCTCCTACCTCTTCTGGAAGCACGGCGGCAAGATCGGCGTCCCGATGAAGTACCTCATGGGCTTCCCCTACCACTACACGAACAAGAAGGTGGGCAAGGAGTGCGACCGGGACTACTGCCTGCCCTCCCGGGAGCGCCACCGGACGCTGCTCAAGCCGGACCTGCTCTCGCCGCCGGCCGAACCCGATCAATAGCCTGATCAACAAGGGGCAGGAAGGCAGAAAGGGAAGGCAGGAAGGCAGGAAGGGGACGGCGTCGTCCCTTCCTGCCTTCCCTTTCTGCCTTCCTGCCTTCCCGCCCATCACTTCGTCGAGTTCGTCTTCGCGCCCTCGTGGCCGTAGTACTTGTAAGTGACGGTCGCCGAGAAGTTGTTGCCGGCGTCGACGTATATGAGGAAGCCGAAGGGGCCCACGGGCTTGCCGCCGGCCTTCACGCAGGTGGCCTTGAGCACCCAGCCCTGGGTGTTGTCCTCGAGCTTCTTGTCGGTCACGTTGGTCTTTATCGTCAGCTGGGCGCTGCCGCTCGTCCCCTCGGAGGTCTGGCTGACGTTCTGGCCGTCGGGAGAGAGGAGCTCGAACTTCATCGTGTCCGGGTCCGAGCCGGCGTAGTCGTCGGTCCAGGAGCAGGCCACGGACACCTCGTAGATGTTCGACACGGAGGTGTCGTTCCCGTCTCCGAAGGAGAGGGGCACCTCGTAGGTCTGGCCGGTCTTGACCTGGGGGGCGTCCGCTTTCGGGATGGTCCCGTCCATCGGCATAAGCTTCGCCGCCGCCGGCGGCGCCTGGCCCCCGCCGAGGAATCCACCGCCGCCGCCGGCCATCATCGCCGCGGCGACTATCATCACGACGATGACTATGACCGTGCCGAGGAGCATCACCTTGTTGGCCATGAACCTTCGCAGGAAGCCCGGCGGGGCCTCGGGTGCCTGGTAGTCCTGCTCCGGGTATTCCGGCGCCGGGTACTCGGAGTAGGTCTGTTCCGGGGCCGCCGGTCCGTCCGCCGCCTCCGCCGCTTCCGGCATATTTCCGCCTCTATACGGTATCAGCGGGCTGGCTGGATTTAAGGATTGTGGTTGACTGCCCCGACCCATCTACCGGGCGACCCGACCTTACATGCAAAGCCGGGACCGGCCTTGGGACAATAACCCATGGGTCTTCGGTTAAGCACTATATACCTCCCGTAGTCGACGACGATTCACATGTGGGTCCAAGGCATTACCCTCGTAAATCCATGCCAGTTTGACGAAATCCCCCTCGATTTTTTGTTCGTAACCGAGCTGCCTCATCATGGCGTCCAGCAACCGGTTCCCGTTCTCCATGAAGACCGTGGACCAGAGAAGGGGCGGATACCTCGGTGCCAGCTCGCGCGGCACCGAGCGTAGCATCAGGTTGTGGAGCCGCCGGCTGACGATGAGCGTCAGGATTGCAGTCCAGACAAGTCCCAGGACGATGGTGGGTTTCTTGGTCTTCACCATATCCAATGCATACCGGCTCTTGAGTTCCTTGAAAACGAGTTCGATCTCCCAGCGTACCCGATAGAGCGCGGCGATGTCTTCCGCGCTTAGGACATCCGGCGGGATGTTCGTGAGGTAGACGTGGTAGTCTCCTTCGTCATCATCGTATATTGCCACGAGGCGGAGCGCCATCGTGTCGTTGGAGCGCCTGCCCGCATAGGGCCGTCTCGAGAAGGTGAGCTCCGTCTCGGCGTCCAGCACCTTCCGTTCGAGCCTCGGCTTCACATCCTTCCATTGCTTGCCGGACAGGTCCACTGCCTGGCCCCTGTGCACCGTCAATGACCGCAGCAGTGTCGGGTCGCTGTTGCCCTTGAGCCGGCTGATAAAGAAGCCGCCATTCTCCTTGATCCGGGCGAAGAGCTGGAACTTGTAGTAGCCGAGGTCGAACAACAGTAGCCTGTCCCTGACCCAGCGGCCAATGCGGATCGTCTTGATGTCCGCCGTCCGCTCGGCGTGGATGGCCACCGTCGCCGGCCCGTTCGCCACGACGCTGACGAGCAGTGCGACCTTGATGCCGGCAGCTATAACGCGGGAGCGTGTCGCCGGCCATCTCTTGGCCAAGGCCTCATGTAGCCGGATAATCGTGTTGTCCTGTATGAGGATGTCCTGGAACCGCTGGAGCTTCTCCTTGAGCGGGCAGGCGGTCCCGCCCGCCGTCCGTTGAAGGCCGAAGAGGACGCAGGACTTCAGGAACGCTACCATCGCCGGTGTGAAGCGCTCGTGCCAGCTGCTCTGGACGAGCCTTTTGTGGAACTCTTCGTTGTAGGTGCGCCTGAGGCCCGCCAGCGTCCGTTGAAGAAATGTGCCGAAGCCAAGGACGATCGACCAGAAAAACGAAACCGGCTCCAGAACCCGTCGGCGCTTGATGAAGCCAGTCTCACGGGCGATGCGCTCGATTTCTCCTGGTGGAAAAAGATTATTGAGCTCGAGCGGAATGTTATCGGGGTTCATGTATTTCGGACTTGGAGCGGGACGTGGTTTGCTAGGGGATTCGTAGGGGGCCCATTGTTTTTCGGTCATGGGTCCACCCTCACAGCGCGGACGCGTTTCCCCATCCAATGGCGCGGCACCAGGACGCGGGCGGTCGTTCCGGAGGGCATGGCGACCTTCTCAACCATCTCGTAGCCCTCCATGCGCAGGTTCACGGGTTTTGCCTTTCGGGACACTCTCGGCATAGTGCACTATTAGTGCACTGCATAGATATAAGCATGTCGATAGGGATATTAGCATGTCGATAGGCATGACTATGAAGGTGAACGCGGCCAAGGAGATCGAAAGAGAGGCAGCTACTATCGGTGGGGACCTATGATCTCAGGCCTTAACCGAAGAACCATGAACAGCCGTGGACGGCGACAATGACCCGCTCCAGTTTGACCTTGCCGCCTCCCCGGGAAACATGACGATCGATTCTACATCAGGTAAAATCCTTTGGACGCCCGATGCACCGGGTGTCTACCCCGTGAATGTCTCAGTAAGCGATGGGAATGCTACCAGCAACCAGATATTCGAAATTTTTGTCCCAGGAGCCAACCGGCCGCCAAGAATCACGAATACCACCCTCCCTGATGCGACAGTCGGTGTTCCATATTCCTTCAAAGTACCAGCAATCGACGATGACGGGGACGCGCTGACATTTATCCTTGTGAATAAGACTGGAAACATGGCATTAGATTCATCGACCGGAGTTCTGAACTGGACACCTGAAAAAAGCGGGACATGTTCGGTTTCCGTGAAGATATCCGACAGCGAGACCAGTATCATTTACGATTTCTTGATAACCGTCAGGATGGCGTCCCACAACCAGCTTCCGATGTTCACAAGCAAGGCAGTCACCGCCTCCGTTTTGGGCTTGCCTTATTCATATTATGCGAAAGCGAGCGACCAGGATGATGATGTATTGTCGTATACATTGATTACGAGCCCATCAGGGATGGCCATCGATTCATTGACCGGGAAGATATTTTGGACACCTACTACCCTTGGGAATTTTACAGTGAAGATTAAAGCCTCCGACGGCCGCGGCGGCGAGGCCTTCCAAGAGTTCACCATAACCGTTCTGAACCGAACCCGCCCAACTATCGAATTTATCACACCAACTGAAGGCCAGAAGGTCAAAACCAAGATTACCGTGTCCGGCATTGCAACCAAAGGCACCGTCGATATCGTTAAAATCCAGCTCCGGGTCGATTCCGGCGAATGGATCGACATGACGGGCAATTCGACCTGGACATATTCACTCGACACCACCAAGCTCCAGAACGGGAAGCACACCCTCCAAGCCCGGGCGTTCGACGGGATGGACTATTCCGACATTGCGAACAGGACAATGATTGTCGATAATCCGAAACCGGCTGGAAAAGGCTTCATTCCGGCGTTCGAAAGTGGACTGGCGCTTGTCGGAATATTCATGGCCTTAATGACCATTCTGCGCAGGCGACGAAGTCCGTTCATATGACGGAGTGGAACAATTGACTCCTCTCTTGAAGCGCCGGCTTGCCGTTCTATGCCTCGTCCTGCTTGCATTGCCTTTGGCATCCGGCATCGGGGCTGGACACATCGGCACTCTGGTTGTTTCATCTGTCAGGCCGGTTTATTTCCCAAACGACACCATAACGCTCAACGCCCAAGTCTCCAAACTGTCGGCGGATTCATATTATCTCGCCTGGAACAAAACTATGCCCGGCGGCCAGTACGAGTACTCCGGCCGGGTCGCGACCGACGACGAATATCTTTACCTCATCGGCACTGCGCAAGCCGGCCCTTCGGACACGGACGTCCTTCTCATCAAGACCGACCTTGACGGCACCGAGGTCTGGAACCGGACCTGGGGCATATCCGACGAGGACTTTCCCGGCGACCTGGTCGTCATCAACGACATAATATACCTCGTCGGCACGACCAGGACCGGGAACCCCTACGCACTCTTCCTGCTTGCGTTCAATTCCTCCGGCGGCGAGCTCTGGAACCGGACATTCACCGGAGGAAGCCTGGATTGGGGAACGGGAATCGCAGCCTTCGGCGACTCGCTATATTTGTCCGGCTGGACCGAGGGCTACGGCGCCGGCGGCGTGGACGCGGGACTCCTTAAGTTCAACCTCACGCAGCTGAAATTCGAATGGCACCGGACCTGGGGGAGCGTGGACGACGATTTCAGCGAAAGGATAACATCGCTGAACGGCTCGTTGTATCTGAGCGTCTACAATGCCACATCCTCGGGATATTCCGGCATCATCAGGTACGACGCCGATGGCAACATCACCTGGAACCGGACCTGGGGCCCAGGCTGGAACGCCTTCTCCGTCTCCTCGGGCAACGGCACGATAGCAGCCGCGGGCATCAGGAACGACGGCACGAACAAAACCTCCTATGTCCGGGCCTACAACGAAAGCGGCGGATTCCTGTTCGAAAAGAGGTTTGGAGGGCCTCCCTCCACCGATTCCTTCCCGCCCGTGCGGGTCCGGGACAACAAAGTGTTCTGCGCCGGGACGTTCAATTCATCGGATGTGGCGATTATCGGGTATGATCTGGAAAGCGGCAACGAGGTCCTGAACACAACCTGGGGAAGCGCCGACCCCGATATCGCCTGCGGGATTGCCGTGCTGGACGATTCCGATGTTTACTGCTCCGGGCGGTCGAAGAATCCCGCCACCGGCGTCTGGGATATATTCCTCCTGAAATACACCAAAAGGGTGTCCAGCGCCGGGATCCCGGCCATGATATCCATCAAGGGCCCTGACGGCCGCCATTATTACAACTGGACCGGCGCCACGGATTCCTCCGGGAACCTGACAGCCAGCCTCTCCCTGCCGCTGGACGCCCCGGAAGGGCGTTACGAGGCCGAGCTCGGCGCCGACGTCTGCGGGACGAGGCTTTCGAACACCACCTCGTTTTCGGTCGTCTGGCCCTGGAAGCCGGTCCTGAAGGTCCTTTCCTCCTACCTTTCGGAATACGTCCTCCCGGGCGACGCGATCCCGCTGCGGGCGTACACAGGCTACGAATACGCGCCGGCCAATGCGAGCCGCATCGCCCCGATGCAGGACCTTGCGGTCGACATCATCGCCCCCAACGGCACAACCCTCGGGACCTTCCATAACCTCACGGACGCCTCCGGCTGGACGGACCTCGGTTTCACGGTACCAGCGAACAGTTCGGCCGGGACCCATGTCGCCCGCATCCGGGGATTTGAAGGGCAGGTCGTGGAGCTCCCGTTCACGGTCGTTCTCCCGGCCAAGCCGGCGCCCCAGACCTCCGAGAGCCAGCCATTCGTCCCGGTCACCCCCATCGTCGGCTCGGCCGCCATCGGCCTGATAACCGTCGGAATCGCAATCAGCGCCACGGAAACCGGCAAATTCGGCCTTTTCGCCCCTTTTGCGCCCCTTTACACCCGCATCAAGCGCGACAAGGCCCTGAGCCACCGCGTCCGCCACCAGATAATCGGCTATCTGACCGACAACCCCGGCCAGCACTACAACGCCCTCAAAAAGGCCCTGAAGCTCTCCAACAGCGTCATGGTCTACCATTTGCTCGTTCTGGAGCGCGAGGGCTTCATCAAGTCCATGCGGGATGGGACGATGAAGCGGTTCTACCTGGTCTCGGTCAAGACCCCGGAGGTCAGGAAAAGGACGCCGGAAGAGATAGACGCCGAGATCCTGGCCGTGGTCGAGCAGAGGCCCGGCATGACCCACAAGGACCTCATGGAGCACCTCGTGGTCAGCAACGAGGTCGTGAAATACCACACCCGAAAGCTAGTGCGTGCCAGAAAGATGCTCAGCTCGAAGGAAGCAAAGACACGGAAGTATTATCCATTGACCAAATGACCTAATGGCGGCGATAGGCTGATAACCCCTCGGGCCAGTAAAGGTGTTGGACCTAACTTTCAAACTTGACCCTGAATCACTGTCATAATCCGCGTAGTAAATTCCGAAAAGAAATAGGCCCTTCAGGCCTTGGGGAGATAACGCCCCAAATCCAGCATGTTGAACGTCTTCGCCTGGACAATGCTCATCTGTTCCAGGGCGAATCTCAACTTCTCGGTCTTCTTATCCTGCACAAGGATCACCCGCAAACGTTCCAGTTCATCCCAGAGTTCCCTGGGACTTGCTCCCAGCTTCTTCAACCGTCTTGCCATATACCTGAGAAAAATCATGCCGATAACGCAAAGGAACATGTGGACCTTGATTCTTTCCTCGCTGTTGCTGTGATGATATATGGGCGCGATGGATAGCAGTATCTTTTGGTGGAGCCACTTGAAATCGTCTTCAATTACATATTTCCCATGATATGTCTTCACGATCCGCTTCATGGACCAGTCCGAAAGGTCCGTGAAGATTATCGATTTCCCAAACGCCCTCTTCATGGTCTTTTCTTTTTTCTGGTTGATCTCCCATGTGAGCCGACGAGCATCCTGGTCAACCTCGAACTGTACGACAGAGCGATATTGCTTCTTCACAAGGTCGTGTATGGCCCCTGTTAATCCCTTCAGGGTCATGCGGCGTCCCTTGCCTTCCTTGCGACCGTAGGAAATTTCCAGTTCCTTCATTCCCTCATTGATCTTTCTTCTGTTCACCGCCCATGTCCGCTCTTGTCTCTTTTTTGTTCCCTTGTTGAATGTTACGATGACCGTCATGGGCCGGCCCTCCACTTCGCGCGTTGTCCGGTATCCCTTGATTATGTGGTCCTTCTCATTTCTGTATAGAAACGAGAACTCCTTGCGCGGGATTTCCAGAAGGTCCGGGAACTGGTTTTTCTTCAGACCGCCTATGACATGCATCCTGTCAAGGATGCTTTCCAAATTCTCGGGAGAATTATTTCCGCGGTCCATCACCAATACCATGTCCTTTATCGGGAGACGCATGTCGGTGAGCCTTTTTGTCAACCGGTCGATTATCCTGCTGAACAGCGTCACGTCGCTCTCGTTGCCTGGGGCTACTTCATGCAAAACAGGTATGCCATTTTCATCCGTTGCAAGACCCATCCCGACAATGTTCTTGTCGTATCTCATATCCTTTGCTTTTCCCGGTTGAACGAGGCCATCTGTATCCCACTGGTCCATGCAAGTTGAGAAGTTCGTTGGGTCCCAGAATATCGTCGTGGGCTTGACGCCGAGTTCAATGAGCCTTCTTGCCATGTCCTCAGATATTTTGTCAATAACATCGTCGGTGAGCCTGTTCATGTGATTGAGGAAATTCTGGCAGGACAATTCTTGACGAGGCGTCCACATGAGATTGAGGAAAGTCTTTTGGAACCATTCTCCGGTTGCGCTCTTGCTGAGGGGTCCGTGGGCTCTCCCTGCAATGATCATGAACATGAACTGGGCGGTCGAAAAATCATTTGCTATTGGTGTATCGGTGGATTTCGAGACAATCTCGAAGAATTTGAGTTCCGCCGCCATGGCCAAGAGCGCTGCGGGCTTGCCGAAATCGAATGTCCCGAATGTCAAGTTGTCAAGGTCCGGCGTTGCGTTCTTGGCCCGGGCGTAGATTTCCTGGGCAGTGCCGAGAGGATATGAGAACACCACCTTCGGTTTCCCGCCTACTCGCTTTGTCCTTCGGGCGTAATACCAGCTGCTGACCTTGATGATGTGGAGAGGCAGGTGTTCTACGACGGGCAAGGTCGTCAACCTCGTTTTGTCCACGACGGTATATTGACTACTGTGTAAATAATAGTATCGTTTTGCTTATTGGTAATCCAATTAATTCCTTCTATTTACTACACGGCTCACCGATAGTAAAATTGCCTATTTTCGAGGCGTTTTTGAAAGTTAGGTCAGATGGACCATCATGGGTAGGCGGGTTCAGATCCCCGATCGCCGGAGAACAGCAGAAGCGGTACCAGGCCGAGGCGTTCGTGGCGGTTTCAGAGTTCCTCGCGCCCCCGGACGACCTTCGGTCGTCCTTGCCTAGGCGAGCCCCAGACGCCCTCCGGGCGGCTTCCTGATTCTATGGGATGCGATTTCCACAACCTATTTATCTGCCTAGAATGTTCGACTGCTCATGATGCCTGGTCCCGAGCGGTATTCTTCCCAGCAGGGGTATTCCCCGAATCAGGCGATGAATTACGGCGCCCCGCCGCAGCAGGCCGGGTATTACCAGCCCCCTTACCCGCCGCCGCAGTACTACACTCCGATGCCCTACGCCTACCAGCAGCCGGTGCCGCAGTACATGCCGTACATGCCGTACCCGGTCATCGCTCCGCCCCGGCCGAGAGGGCCGCCCGCGCGGCCGCTCTTCTACATCGGGGCCGCCGGGATGTTCGTGCTCGCCGCAGCGGGCATCCTCGGGGGGCTGGTCTTTTTCATCGCGCCGTTCGGTTACGGCTACGGGAGGGGCTATCCCTTCGAGATAGTAATCACCGGAGTGATGGTGCTGATCTCCTCGGTCATGGCGGCCGTGGGCTATCTCGGGCTGTACCGGAACTACGGCTCGGGCATGGGGGCCGCGAGCGGGATCTACCTGCTCATCGCCGCTTCGCTGTTCCTGGTGCTGACGGCGGGTTCGATAGAGTACCATTCCTTCGGTGGCTACTGGGATGAAACGGGCTACGGATACTACACCCCTAATATATTCATGTACTGGACCGGCTACATCATTTTCGGGGTGGCCCCCATCCTGACGGGGACCTCCCACCTGGTGTCCCGGCACCACATGACCATCCCCGGTCTCGGCGTGGCCACCGGGGTGCTCTTGATAATCGGGGGGGCCTTCCTCATCACGCTGTTCCTCTCGTTCGTCGGGTTCTTCATACTGACCGCCGGGGCCATCTGCGGGGGCATCAACTTCGCCAAAGCGCCAATATACCAGATGAACATGTCCCCGCAGGGTTGACTTGGGCAGGGAGCGGTCGAAAGGGTTGCGACCCGGGTCGGGTGGCGTTGGCGCGACCGCTAGGCCCAGGGACCTGGTGTACGACGCGCTCGAGTTCCGGGGACCGGAGCGGGCGCCGAGAGATCTCTGGCTACTGCCCTGGGCAGAGGTCAACCACCCCGGCTGGGTCCGAAGGATTCAGGCCGATTTCCCGGCCGACATCCTCAATGCGAAGGGGCTCCTGAAAGCGTCGCCCAGGACCAAGGGGGCGCAGTACGAGGCGGGGACCTACACCGACGAGTGGGGCTGCAGGTTCACCAACCTTGAGCGCGGCTTCATCGGCCAGGTGAAGGAGCCGCTCGTCGTGGGAGAGGACTGGGAGGACCTCGACAAGGTGCGTCTCCCAAAGGAGCACCTGGACATCGACAGAGCAAGGGTCGCCGGACTGGTAAAGGGGACCGACCTCTTCGTCTTGGCGACGGAGTACATCCCGCGGCCCTTCGAGAGGCTGCAGTTCCTGAGAGGGTCGGAGAGGCTCCTGCTGGACATCGCGATGCGGCCCCCGGGCCTTTTCGAGGCCATCCGGAGGGTGCACGAATTCGATCTGCGTGTCTTCGAATCCTGGGCAGAGACGGACGTGGACGGCCTCATGATGATGGACGACTGGGGCTCGCAGAGCGGGCTGCTCGTCAGCCCGAGTGCGTGGTCGGAGCTCTTCGAGCCGCTCTATCGCGATCACGTGGCGGTCGCAAGGAAGCACGGGAAGAAGCTCTTCATGCACTCCGACGGGAACGTGCTCCGGATACTGCCCCGGCTCGTCGGGATGGGAATCGACGCGCTGAACCTGCAACTCTTCTGCATGGACTTCTCGCAACTGGCGGCGTTTAAGGGGAAGGTCACGTTCTGGGGGGAGATCGACCGCCAGCAGATTCTCCCGAACGGGACGCTGGAGGAGGTTGACGCGGCGGTGGCCAGGGTGCGCGAGCACTTCTGGGAGAACGGAGGATGCATCGCCCAGTGCGAGTTCGGGCCCGGCGCCCGCCCGGAGAACGTCTACCGCGTGTTCGAGGCGTGGGACCGTCCCTTGCCCCGTGCCCCCTGACCCTTTCCCCTTGCCCTTAGCCCCTTGACCCTTGCGCCTCTTCCCGTCTCCCTTCCCGCCTTTCTCCCTTCCCGCCTTGCTGCCCTCCCTTGCTGCCTTGCTGCCTTCCCTTGCTGCCTTGCTGCCTTGCTCCCTTGCTGCCCTCTCACCGCGTCCTGTGCCCGCACACGGGGCAGGCGCTCCAGTCTGACGAAAGCTCCTCGCCGCAGCCGGGGCAGGAGAGCTTGCCCAGGGCGGCGGGGCCGACCGAAGCCGCAGCGGCGGCCTTGAGCGCCCTCTCCGCATCACGGGCGTATTTCTCGGCCTCGACGTAGTCGCCGGCCTTGAAGAAGTCGCGCCCGAGGTCCAGGTCGTCCGACGGCCCGGACACCTCCGCCCCGGCCTCCAGGGCGTCGGCCATCGCGTCCTGCGCGGCGTTGAGCGCCC
>Ga0194112_10001149_pt1 | contig 38881 bp, 25 predicted proteins | sample TA2MahC400mmetaG_FD_146191 | JGI IMG/M metagenome (GOLD analysis project Ga0194112, IMG submission 146191) | Freshwater microbial communities from Lake Tanganyika, Tanzania - TA2015016 Mahale Deep Cast 400m | ecosystem: Environmental > Aquatic > Freshwater > Lake | place: Tanzania: Lake... | reverse complement strand
TCATCCGCCGACCTCCTCTCGCGCAACCCCAAGCGGCCCGCCCACTTGGAGCGCTGCAGGAGTTATCGGCAAAGGCCCCTTCTTCCTTCAGGCTTTCAGGGACACGAGGGAAGTTTTCACGCGTCTGGATTTCGCCACCGCTCCCGCAGCCGCCGATCACCGCCACCGGTAGCGCCGGATCGTTGAAGTCCTCGCGCCAGCCCTCGATCATGAGCTTCATCAGCACCCGGTAGCGCTTGGGCCGGCAATCGAACCTGTTGTTGTATCCCTGGTGAAAAAGAACGCCCTTGATGTTCAGCCCCTTGAACACACCGAACATGCCATTGTAGCAGGAGGCGGCATCGCTTGGGCTCTTCCCGGGTACGCTCCAGGAACTCAGGCTCTCGCGGACGAGCTTCGGCTTCGGCGGCAGATTGTCCTCGGCGACGCCCTGCTGGCGCGCCCTGGCGACCTGTTTCTCCCATTGCACAGCCAGATTGTTGACCGCCGCGTCCCAGTCGAACTCCTTCCGGCGCTGCTCGACCGATTCGGCGTAGCGCGCGGCCAGCGGGTGGTCCGCAAACTTGTGGCGCGGCACCAGGCTTTCGATGGACGCGCCGCCGCGGGCGTTGTCGATGACCCCGATAGGGATTCCCAAAGCCCGCTGCACGCGGGAGGCGAAGGCGTAGCCGATGGCGGACATCTCGCCTGCGGCCTGTGGGTCGCACACCGTCCATCCAGCGACCTTCTCGGACGACGGGAGATCGGTTTGAAGCTCATACGACTCGTTTGGCCCAATCCTGAAATGGCGCAACAGCGGCAGATTCGCCTGGGCCATTTCCAGATCGGCGTCATTCACCTTGCTAAGCCCGAGGGCCATGTTGCTCTGGCCGTTCATCACCCAGATATCGCCGATGACGATATTGTCCATCGTGATCGTTTTGTCGCCCGAGGTAACGGTCAGCTTCTGGCCGGTGGCGTCGGCTGGCCGGGCGGGGAATGTCACCTTCCAACAGCCCGCCTCGCCCGCAGCGGTCGCCTCGGCCTTCGCCTCGCCAAACTGGACGGATACCTTCTGTCCGGGCTCAGCCCAACCCCAGATCGTGATGGGCTTGTCCCGCTGAAGGACCATGTTACTCGAGAAGATGCGGTGCGTCTTGAGCGGAGCGGCGACGGCGTCAGCCGTGGCCAACGCAATCACAACCCCCGCGATACATTGCAGCCTGCCGACGTGTCGCCCCATGCCGCTGCTCCAAAATCGAACCCCTTCGGAATGTTGTCTGTTCATAATGTTGATTCCTTTGGCTGCTTTGTCGCCGGTTTTCATTTTCTGGCTGTCCTGGAAACCAATCGTGGCTCCGTCATGCCCAATCAAGGGTGACCGTGGTGAGCACACGCAAGTGCCATGGTCGTCGTTGGGAATAGTGTGCAAAATACTGTCATGGCTTCCCATCTATTTCCCCCGGCAGCAATTTCTTCAACAGCCCGCCATCCAACGCCGCCGCGGGCGCGAAGTCAGGGGAATCGACATACCTCAACAAGCTGTGCATCAGTTGACGCGCCTCGGGATGGTCCTGAAGGGCCGGCAGGTCGCTCGCGCAGACCAGCAGTTTGCCCTGACCCACACGGGTTTCGAAGAGCAGGCCGAGTTTGTGATTGCGGGCAAAGTTATCAATGACATGGATGATCGGGCGGTAGTCTGCAGGCGTCTCGTCCAGGATGACGGGCCGGGCGTTCTTCACGATGCGCCACCACTGCCAATTGCTGTGAAACTCGGTCGGGAACTCCGCCAGCGCGGGGTGGGCCGGATCGCAGAGGAAGCCCTGCGTGCCCGGCGGCGGCTCGAGTTTGCGATCCATGGCGCCTTTAGCGAACATCGGCCAGCACCAGAAGTCGGTCTGGAAGGCGCCCTTCACGCAGTGCTTGAGTTCTTCGTGTCGGGGGAACAGCAGGACCTTGCCGCCGTCGCTGAGATGCTTCTGCGCCGCCGCGTCCAGACGATCTGTGGCGAGGACGTTGTTTGGCGTGCTCGTGTCCACTTTCGGCGGATAGACCCAGAGGTCGTAGCCGTTGCGATACGGCGTTCCGTCGATCGCCACCGTGAGCAGCAACTTCCTGGGCGCCTGGACCCGGCCAAGCGGCGCGCGAATCGGGCCGACCGGAAAGACCTCGCCCTGCCTGATCGTCAGCGGTCTCAGAGCGCCGGACGCGACCGCCGAACCTGCGCTGTCGCCGAGGCTCCATGTCACGCGGGCATTGGGGATGTCTGCCGCGCCGTAATGCGCGATCTTGACTTCGCAGGCGAAGGTTTCGTCGGTGGTCCAGGTGTATTTCTCCATCAGCACCAGGGGTACGGTCTCGCAGCAGAATTGCCGCCACGCGTCGGGCTCGATCAGGCCCTTCGACTCCATGAACACGTTGAGCATGCCGACCAGCGCCGTCCCCTGACCAGGAAAGTCCTGCAGGTCGAGCAGTTGAAAACCGGAGAATCCGGGCGTGCGCAGGGCGGCCTCCACGTCCTCACGATGACAAATGACCGACAGGGCGCCGGACGCTCGCATGAAGTCGTGCGCCAAGTCCAGCATGTTGGCGTCCTCCAGCCGCTGGCGGAATACCTCCAGGTTCCGGGCCTTGAGCACGCCGGTGTACTTAGGGATTTCCCGGAAGTCTGGCGACACCTCGAACTCGCCGATTTCGTGACTGATAACGGGCGCCGGCGCATCCTTGATCGACTTGCTGTAGTCAACCATGGTTGAGGGCGGGCGGTGGTCGATGTGGCCGCCAGCGGGAAAATCGCCTGGGAAGAACGCGCCGCGGACAGGAAGATCTTTGCCCGTCTTGCAGGTCACCCAGAAGTCGTCCCCCTCGGCAAAACTCGGCGCCCAGTGCATATTGTTAGCCCCCTGGGCGTAGAGGTGGCGGGGATCAACCTCCTTGAAATAGGCGACCATCTGATACATGGCCGGTGTGCGCCCCAGTTCGTTTCCCAACGTGAACATGGCAAACGAAGGGTGATTGCCGTAGGCCTTGAAAATCAGTATTGCCTCGCGGAGCAGATACTTCGCCAGCGGCGTGTGGGAGGAGGTGCTCTCGACTTCGAGGTAGTCCACGTTGTAACGCGCCCCTGGCTCGCGGGCATCCAGCGACCCGAAACGACTGCTCTTGTTCGGGAGTTCGGGCGCCAGATACAGCCCCACTTCGTCCGCCGCCTCCAGCGCCGCTTCGGGCGGAAACCACGAATGAAATCGGTAGTGGTTGAGGCCGTAAGATTTTGCGATCTTCATCAGCCGAATCCACTCGCCCTTGTCCATGGGCGGAAAGCCAGTGGCGGGGAACAGACAACAGTCCAGTTTTCCGCGCAGGAAAACGGTCCGCCCGTTGATCGTCAGCCTCTTTCCGTCGCGGGCGAACTTCCGCATGCCGAAGTTCACAACCCGTTCGTCGCCAAAACTCTTCACTGCTGAGTTCGCCTTCAGCAAGACCGCCAGGCGGACCAACGCCGGGTTGAACTCGTCCCACAGCGGAACATCCTGGCCCAGTTTGTAGGTGAAAGTGATCTCGTTCCTTTCTTGGGGGGCACGGACCTCCGCTGATTGGGCTGGGAACGCGACGGAGGACGGCACGTTCCAACTCTTGCCCGAGATCTCGATTCGTCCCGATGCCGCCTGGCCGGTGATGTTGCCCACCACCACCCGGATTGTCGCTTGCTTCCTGTCAACGTCCGGATAGACTTGCACCTCGTCGAGCCAGACCGGATCCGTGGCACGCAGTTCCATGCGGCCGATGATGCCGTTCCAGTTGGTCTGCGTCCGCTCGTCCACCGCGTGGGAGGGCCCGACCGGCGGCAGTTTGGCGTTGTCCACCAGCACGGTGATGGTGTGCCGGCCGGGTGTCATGGCGCGGGTCAGGTCGAAAACCTGCGGGGCGCTGAGGGTGTCTTCGGCTCCGCAATCCTTGTCGTCAACCCACACGCGGGTGTTCTTGGTCCGCTCCAGCAGCAGGGTGATCCGCTTGCCCCTCCAGCCATCACGGATGACCACGTCGCGCTGATACCAGGCGGGGCCTTTCCAGTACCAGACGCGGGAGAGGCGGTCGACCGCCTTCTCGTCCTTGAAGACGCCCTTGTGGTTCGCGTCGGTCGTGCCGGGCAGCGTAACTGAGTCGTCAAGTTTTGCCGCGAACCACTTTTCTTCGACGCCGGTATTTTGGGGGTCGAGCCGGAACCGCCAGGTTCCGGCCAGAGAGACCGAATTCTCCTGATGGCCGACGGTCTCGCCGAGAACACTCGCCGCGCCCGCCAGCGCGACGAACACCAGCCAGTGCCAAACGTTCCGGCCAGGCGGAAGTCGCCGGTCCAGAGACCTCATCATCTTCGGCACCTCTATTTCGCAGGGAACTCCCCTGCCTTCGGCTCTCGCAGTCTGCCGGCTTCCGCCAAGACCTTGACACTGGCTTCCTCGAATCGGCCCTGCTTGTTCGGGCCAACGTTGAGCAGGAAATTCGAGTTCCGCTTGTTCACCGCGGCAAGGAGATCCATGACCTGCCTGGCCGTCTTGGGGCGGGCTCCCTCTTGCCAGAACCACTTCTGTTCCAGGCACCAGCAGGTCTCGCCTGGGGCGGTGTTGTTCTCCGGGAACTGCCGCATCTCCTTCACGGCGATGTCCACGTAGGGCGTGCCTTTCTTGCCCCAGTCCCACCAATTCGAACTGGCGAGCAGGTCCACGCGCAATCCCCTGATGAAAGCCAGCGATTCCTCCGCGGGCATGATCTTCGGATCGAGCGCATCATTCCAGAGGTAGAAGACATCCGGGTACTTCTCGATCAGTTCGGCAATCTGCTTCTTCTGGAAAGCGATCTGCTCTTCCAGGGAATGCGTCGCCGGATCGCATTCAGGCGGCAGGACCTTGAACTCACTCTTGAATCCCGGATGACGCCAGCAGTAGTAGAGTCCCACCTTCAGGCCCCGGCTCTTGAACGACTTGATGAACTGCGCCACGAGGTCCTGCTTGTACGGACAGTCAGGATTCATGACGTCGTAGGTGGTGTATTGGCTGTCCCACAGGCAAAAGCCCGACACGTGTTTGGCCGTCAGCACGGCGTACTTCATCCCGGCGGACACGGCCGCGTCGGCCCAGGCGTCGGTGTCAACCTTGCCGCCCGGATTGAAATCCGCAGGACTGTGATAGCCCGCGACCCACTGAACGCCCTTGAAGGTTTCCAGATTGAAATGGATGAACAGGCCGAACTTCAGTTTCAGGAAGTCCTGCTGCAGTTCTCTCACCGACTTGCTCTCGGCCGCTGGCGCCCGCGGCGGCGACCCTGTCTTGGCATCCTCTGCCACCAATGTGTTTGCCAGTCCGATTGCCACCCCTGCCAGCATCAAACCGATACTCAAGAATGTCTTTGCGATCATGGTCGTGTTTCAGCGCATGGAGACGTCTATGGCTTATTCTCCAGCAAGTCGACCATGGCCTTGCCCATGGCTTCCCCGACGTCCATATAGACTTCGGCCTTGCCGCCGTAGTGACCGTTTCCGCTGCCGCCTTGCGCCATGGGGTTGGAATAGACCGTGGCCACGTTGCCTTTGAACTCCGGGTACTTCCCGCTCTTGCCGTCCACCACGAGCTGGGCCTCGAGCACCATTCCACCATTGCCCCCGCTACCCTTGGTGGCTTCGCCCAGGGTTGCAAGGACAAACTTCGCGTCCGGAGCATTGAAATCCTTGCGCAACTGCTTGATGAAACGGACGAGATTCTGCTCGTAGCGAGCCGCATGCACGGCGTTGCCGCAGTCCTTCTCACCTTGCCAGAAGAAGAAGCCCGTGACCTCGTAGCCTTGCGCCCCGGGGTAGTATTTGTCGAGTTCCGCAAGCACCTTTTTCGCGTAGGAAGTATCGTCGTCGTATTGCTTGCCAGCATACCAATCAATGGGCTTACCATTCTTGTCGAGCCAGGGCGGTGGCTCCGTCGCGGTGCCTTTGCTCTGGTCCATGACCCAGGAATCCGGCCGATCTTTGTAGCCCGCAAACACCTTGGTGACCTTCTGGCCGTTCCGCTCGGTCACTTCCGCCTGGTAGCGCTCGCTGCCGGGCGGCAGCAGGTCCCATCCCAGGCTCCGGTTGCCGATGCAGCTCTTGAGGATCAGCACCGGCGCATCAATGGCATCCCCCACGACATGCGCGATACCAAACTCCGGGCCGATGGTCCTACAGGTCTTGACGGTCATCCATTCGTTGTTGAACTGCTGCATTCCACCGCCGCCTCGGCCCTGCATGACGCGCACATAGCGGACGTCCTTGCGCTCCGACCAGTTGCCCCCCTCATCCACAAGGTAGGGGTATTTCTTCTTCGCCTTGACCGCATTTTCCAGCGACCCCTCAGCGTTCTTGCCCTCGGCAATCCTGCCCATGCCAACCATGTTGGACTGGCCCATCAGGATGAACACCTTGACCGGTTTCCCGGAGTCGGGCGCCTTGTTGTTCGGCCCCGGCAATTGCTGCTTCGGATCGATGCTGATCTTCTCTGCCGCCGATACGGTTGTGAGCCCGATTGCCAGCGCGGCCAGCAGCGCCGGCGGCAGTGCGGCGCGAACGATACTCGTTGGTTTCATCGGCATTCTCCTTGAATGAATCACTTGTCTTTGGCCCCCTTGGGCGAGTCTTCCTTCGCTGCTTGTCGAGTGGCAATGGGGACATAACCCGCCGCCAGTCCCGGCGGCGGAGTGACGATAAGGGCGGGGTCAACATCCGCCAGTCTGCCGACCGTGGGCGGCGCCAGGTAATCGCGGTCCTTCCTCCAATTCCGGTGGAGTTTTTCCACGCGCGCCTGCATGGCCTCGCGCTCCTCGTTCGTCAGGTCGGCGTTGAGCAAGGCGGGCTGGTCGGCGAAGCGATACCAGTAGTAGGTCACCACGCTGCCGTCACCCAGGTGCGACTGAAAAGGTCCGGCCGCGGGGCCGGGCTTCTTCCAGCAACTCGCCGCATCATCAGGAGTGACATAGGGTTCGGGGCGATTCTCGCGGGGTCGGTCAAAACGAACCTGCACGAGACCCGTTTCCTTCGGGACGTCTTCGGCCCGCACCGGAACCCACCGCGCCTTCTTCTTGGCGCCGTCATTCACCAGGCGGAAGTACTCGGGGAGAGTGGCCAGCGGGCCGTTCCTGGAATCGGTCTTCTCAACCACCTGGTGATTCCAACGGTAGCCGAAGGTGTTCAAGTCCAATGCCCTGGGGGTCGCAAGAGAATCCCAAGCCACAGGCGCCTTCTTCTCCTTGGGGGCTCCGTCGGTGTAGATTTCCCAGGTTGCTTCGCCGCGCCCGCTGAAGTCGTGCACAACGGCCCCTTCGGGATTGATGGCGCCGCTGGCCTGGGCGCCCCCTTCAAACCAGGTCTTCACGGCATTCCACAGCGCTTTCCTGCTATAGGAGGTGATGCGATGCACCAGCACCGAGTCGCCGTTCGGCCCGCGGGGGAACGATGTGGGGGCGATTCGGGCATAGGTCTCACCCTTGGCGTCCATCGCCTGAACGCTGGGGACATGCTGGGTCTCCATCTGCAAGGCCCGGTTGGGATCGGAGGGACGGCTGTCCAGAAGCATCCCGCTCAGGCGCGGCTCAACCACGGCGGCGCGAGACCAGAAGAAGGGGGTGAAAAAAGCCACCGGGCCTTTGAAGTTCCCCGTATTCAGAAACAACGTCCAACTGTTGTCGCCTGTGGGAACGTCCTTTCCGGCGGTGGTGGGTTTGGCCTTGGTAAGGGGTAGCGGCAGGTAGCCGTATCCGAACAGTTCGCCGCAGGCGCCCTGCTTCAGGTTCAAGCCGTCGGGGGGCCAGAGCAACCACGGACTGAGTTGTGCCACACCGTAGAGGCCTTTCGGTTCCTTCCAGTTCCTTCCCTTGCCGGCCCCAGGCCCGTTGGCCCATTCGACGAAGTTCGGAGCCACCCCGCCCATGATGAACTTCGGCGTTTCGGTGGCGAACCGAGTGTCGCGCCACCAGCCCAGCCCGCCCTCTATACCGGAATACAGGTTGGCGGGAGCGCGGCCCTCATACTGAGCGAACATCCAGGTGCCGAAAAGCCCCGTTTGAAAACGGTCCCCCGGATAGTCCTTCAACAAGGGCCAGGCGGCCACATACATTGAGAACCCGGCATCATACGCAGCCGGGACTTTCCCGTTGGGCACGACCAGGTAACCGGCCATCTCGCCTCGTTGAATCCGGTCGCCTTCTCGCGCCGGCAAGACGCCCGCCGCCAACAGCAGAAGCATGCCGGCCCACCTGATCCCCTGCCCCATGGTTCATCTCCGAGCGATGCCCACCAATCATAACCGGCCGGCCTGGAACATGAAAGGGCGCGGTACCACGAGAGAACTAAGGGTTTACCGCTCGATGAACCTGAAACCAACGGTTGTCGCGACAACCGGAAGGGCGGTTTCGGCGGATTCCTGCGGTTCGGGCGGCATTCGCCGGACGACGACAAGTCCTCGCCACAGACGTAATTGCAAACACGGCAAGGACTTGCGGCTATCCGCAGAAAGAATTTTCAAGACCGGCCCGATAGACCGCTCCGGCACCTCTCCGCCCCGGCTTCATCTTCCGCGCCAGCCAAAAAAAAGTCCACCCTTTTCACATTCATCTTCATCCCACGCAGGCCAAGCAAGACACAGGAACGCTGGCGGCGGCCGGCCGGCAAGGGTATCATAACAGACGCGCGGCCAGGGGGTCCGTGCTGCCGCGCGAGGCGAAGCCGACCATGCCCACGGCGATGGCGATAGCGGCCCATCCGGACGACATCGAGTTCATGATGGCCGGCACGCTTCTTGCGCTGGGCGAGGCCGGGTGGCGGCTGCACTGCCTGAACGTGGCGACGGGGTCGTGCGGCTCGCGCAGCACGGGGCGCGACGAGACCGTGGCCGTCCGCACGCGCGAGGCGCAGGCCGCCGCCGCGATGCTCGGGTCCATCCTTCATCCCCCGCTGGTTGATGACATCGAGATTTATTACGAGCCGCGGCTCCTTGCGCGCGTGGCGGCCGTCGTGCGTCAGGCTGCGCCGCAGGCGCTGCTCGTGCCCTCGCCTTGCGATTACATGGAGGACCACGTGAACGCCTCGCGGCTGGCGGTTACCGCCGCGTTCACGCGCGGGATGCCCAACCTCGCCACGGACCCGCCCGCCGCGCCGGTCGATTCGCCGGTGGCGGTGTACCACGCCCTGCCCTACGGGCTTCAGGACGTGTTGCGGCGGCCGGTGCGGCCGGACTTCTGCGTCGATATTTCGCGCGTCTTCGACCGCAAGCGTCGTGCCCTGGCCTGCCACGAGAGCCAGAAACGCTGGCTCGACGAAAGCCAGGGCATCGGCAGTTACCTGAAGGCGATGGAAGATATGTCGGCCGCCGTGGGCCGGATGTCCGGCCGGTTCGCCCTGGCCGAAGGCTGGCAGCGGCACTCGCACCTGGGCTTCGGGCCGCCGGACTTCGACCCGCTGGGCGAGGCCCTCGGCCCGGACGCCTGCGCGGAACTTACGGAAGGAGGCAGCCGATGACCCGTCCCCTGAGCAAGTTGGCCCCCGGATGGTGGGACTACACGACCCTCGACCCGGACATCCTGAAAGACGCCGCACGCCTGACGCCGAAGGCCCTGGCGGGCCTGTCGCGTCCGGGGTTCCGCGTCGTCATGTACGACGCCGTCGAGGAGTTCTACCTGGCCGAGGCGCTTGAGTACATCGAGGCGTGGAAGCAATCGTCGCCCGGCCGGCCGGCGGGCATCTGCGGACCCATCGGGCCGACCGAGCAACTGCCGCTGGCGGCCCGCATCGTCAACGCGATGGACCTGGACCTGCGGGCCCGCGACGCGCACTTCTGGGGCATGGACGAGTGGGTGGAGAACGGCCGGCCCGTGCCGCCGGAGCACCCGCTGTCGTTCGCCCGGACGGACCGCCAGTTGTGCTTCGACCGCATACGGCCGGCGCTGCGGATGCCGCCGGAGAACCTGCACTTCCCCGCGGGCGACCTGGCGGCATACTCGCGCACATATGATGATATCCGCTGCGTAATCATGCAGGGCGGCCAGGGCGACATCAAGCACTGGGCGTTCAACGACCCCCTGCCCCGCCGCGGCAAGTACAGGGACGCCCCGCCCCCGCCCCGGGAGTACCTGAAACTGGGGACCCGCGTCGTGGACCTCCACCCCGTAACGGTGATGCAGAACGCCCGCACGAGCGGCGGGGGCGACGTCTCGCTCGTGCCAACCCAGGCCGCAACCGTCGGGCCGGTCGAAACGTGGAAGGCCGACAAGGTCTCAATCTGGCAGGCGGGCAGGCACGACAACCCGTTCGGCATGCGCCTGACGACGCTCATGATCTCCAGGAGAATCGCCGACAGCGCCGTGCCGATGTCGCTGCTGGCGCTGCACCCGAACGTGCAGTTCAACTTCTACCGGCCGGGGCTGGGCGAGTGCAAGGTGGAGATGCACTAGGCTACGCCAGCCGCGGCAGGAGGCGGTCGATCTCGCGCTGGATCGCCTCGAAGCGCACGGGCTTGTCGAGCATCACGTCGGCCTTCAGCCACCGCCGCTCTTCCTCGCCGGCGGCGTCGAACGCCATGCCCGTCTCGTACGTGACGGCCGTAACCAGGATGACCGGGATGGCCGGGTCGGCCTTCTTGATGTGATGGCACAGCATGAACCCGTCGTCGCGGTGCTCAAGCATCAGGTCCACGATGGCCAGGTCCGGCCGCGCGCGGCCGAAGGCCGCCAGCGCCGCCTGGTATCCGTCGGCGGGCGCCACATCGAAGCCCTGCGCCTGGAGCCTCTCCGTGAGTTCCTGGAGGAACTCCGGGTCGTCGTCCACGACGAGAATGCGCTTGGGCACGTTCAACCTCCGGGCGCGTCGCTCCCGGCGCTGCCTCGCGGCGGCCCGGACGGCAGGCGGCACGGCCCGCCCTGGCCGGGACGGCGGGGCGCCATGCTTTCGCGCCGTTGCGAAAGCATGATCCTGGTGCCCCTGAAACGCACGCCTTCGCCCGCCGCGGCGGGGCACCGGGCCCCGAGGTAAACCGTGAACCGCAAGCGTGTGCCCCTGCCGGGCGCGGAATCAATCGCGAAGGCGTCGGCAGCGCGGCGGATGCTCGGCAGGCCCATCCCGGCGCCGAAGCCCAGCGCCCGCGCCTCGGGCGGCGCGGTGGAGTAGCCTTCCTGCATCGCCAGGGGGACGTCGGCGATGCCCGGACCGGCGTCGGCGACTTCCACGTCGATGCGGCCGGGGGCCAGGCGCGCCTCCATCCGCCCGCCGCGCGCGTGGACGACGACGTTCATCTCGGCCTCGCAGGCGGCGATGACGGCGCGGCGGACGGAGTCGGGCGCCGCCCCGGCGGCCTCCAGGCGCTCCTTGAGGCGGCGCGACGCCGCACCCGCGCGGATGTAGTCTCCTCCCGCGATGATGTATGTGAAAGCGTTCATGCTCCGGCGGGCCTTGCGTCGTTCCAGCAGCGGTGCACGCGGCCGCACGTCTCGAAAAGGTCCACGGGCGAGACCATCAGGAACATGCCGCGTGACCGCGCGGCCGCAATAATCTCCGGCGCGGGGTTCTGGCCGCCCACCAGGCAGATGGCGGGCACGTCCATCAGTTCCGCCACGCACACCAACAGGGCGCTGGAGAGGTTGGTCACCAGCAGCGTGGTGTGCGAGGCGTGCGTCAGGAGGTCGCTGATGCGGTCGCCGGCGTACACGCGGTCGACCGCGCGGCAGTTAGGACGCCCCCCGGCCGCGACGTGGGCGCCGATTTCCCTGGCGAGGTCCGTCAGATTCATCATACCCGCCCCTGACCGGCCGCAACTCCCCGTGAAGCGGCGTTGATGCCACCGACACGCGCCGCCGGACATGGCCTCATCATTGCCGGTGCGCCCCCGGCAGGCCCGCCGGCAACCGCGAGGCGTGGCGGAGAGGGGGAGATTCGAACTCCCGGTGGACCGTAGCCCACACCGGTTTTCGAAACCGGCCCATTCAACCGCTCTGGCACCTCTCCGCGCCCGGCAGGATTTTTATCGTCCGGGCGGCCCCGTGTCTATAGCATTTGTGCCGAAGCGCGGGCAGGGCACAGTCGCGCTCCCCCCGTCCGCAGGGGCGCTTATGCGAACGTTCGTGAAGCCGCGCGCCGTCTTCAGCAAGTGCCTGGGCTTTGCCGCCTGCCGCTACGACGGCGCCATTGTCGCCGACGAGTTTGCCTCGCGGCTGCGTGCGCACGTTGCGGCGGCGCCCGTGTGCCCGGAGATGGAGATCGGGTTGGGCTGCCCGCGGGACCCCATCCGGGTGGTGCGGCGGGGCGGCCGCGTTCGCCTGGTGCAGCCGGCCACCGGCCGCGACGTGTCCGGCGAAATGGTTGCGTTCGCATCGCGGTTCCTCGCGTCGCTGGGCGAAGTGGACGGATTCCTTCTGAAGGCCCGCTCGCCGTCGTGCGGCATCACGGACGTGAAGGTGTACGGCGGCCCTGGCGCCGAGGCCCCGCTGGGCGCGGGCAGCGGCTTCTTCGGCGGCGCGGTCCTTCGGCGGTTCACCGACCTGCCGGTGGAGGACGAGGGGCGCTTGAACAACATTGCCCTTCGCGAGCACTTTCTTACGCGGCTGTTTGCGATGGCCTCGCTCCGCGGGGTCGGCCGCCGCGGCGGCATGCGCGACCTGGCGGCCTTCCATGCCGCCAACGAGTGGCTGCTGGCGGCCTACAGCCGTTCGCGGATGCGCGAACTGGGGCGCCTGGCGGCGTGCGCGGGCCGACGACCGTCGGCTAATCTGTCGGCCGCGTATCGCCGGGGCTTCGCCCGCGCCCTGGCCCGGCCGCCGCGAACGACGAGCATCATCAACGTGCTTATGCATGCGCTTAGATACGTCTCCGCCGGCCTCAAGGCGGGCGAGAAGGCCTTCTTCCTGGACCTGCTGGAGAAGTACCGCGCGGGCAAGGCCCCCCTGAGCGCGGCCCTGACGCTCGTGCGGTCGTGGGGCGTGCGGTTCGAGGTCGCCTGCCTCATGCAGCAGACGTTCCTGGAACCGTACCCGGAGGCGCTGGCAGAAACGTTTGCATTTCGCGCCCCGGCGCGCTAGATTCCACCCGCTCAGCCGAAGCAAGCCCACAACGGAAAGGACTCATCATGTGCGCGACGAAAGGGTATGCGGCCGTGTCGCTGGTGTGGCCGATGGTGCTCGTGCTGGGGGTGTCGGCGGCGTGCGTGCAGCCGGCGTCGGCAGCGTGGGCCCCGGCGGCGGGGCCCCTCCTGACGCGATGGGCCAAGGACGTGTCGCCCGACAAGGTGCACCCGGAGTACCCGCGGCCGCAGATGGTCCGGCCGCGGTGGCTCAACCTGAACGGCCTGTGGGACTACGCGGTCCTGCCCGTGGACGCCCCGCAGCCGGAGAAGTTCGACGGGCAGATCCTTGTGCCCTTCCCCATCGAGGCGGCCCTGTCGGGCGTGATGAGGCAGGTGAGCGAGAAGGAGCGGCTGTGGTACCGCCGCACGTTCATCGTGCCGCCGGACTTTGCGGGCGGCAGGCTGCTCCTGCACTTCGGCGCGGTTGACTGGGAGGCCGCCGTGTTCGTCAACGGCAGGAAGGCGGGCGAGCACCGCGGCGGATACGACTCGTTTACGTGCGACATAACCGATGCGCTCAGACCTGGCGGCCGACAGGAACTTGTTGTCGCGGTGTGGGACCCTTCCGACTCGGGCCCGCAGCCGCGCGGCAAACAGGTGCACAAGCCCGGCGGAATCTGGTACACGCCCACCACCGGCATCTGGCAGACCGTGTGGCTGGAGCCGGTGCCCGAGCAGTGGATCGGCGGCATCAGGATCGTGCCCGACGTTGACAACAGCGCCGTGCGCATCACCGTGGACGTGCAACCGCAGGCGCAAGGCAAATCGGCAGCGGTCAAGGCGGTGGTCAAGGACGGCGGCCGGCCCGTCGCCGAGGCGACGGGGCCGGCCGATGCGCCGCTGGAGGTTCGGATACCCCAGCCAAAACTCTGGTCGCCCGACTCGCCCTTCCTTTACGACCTGGAAGTGCGCCTGGGCCAGACCGACGCCGTGCAGAGTTACTTCGGCATGCGCAAGGTGGAAATCGGAAAAGACCCGCAGGGCGTTACGCGCATCCTGCTTAACGGCAAGTTCGTCATGCAGGCGGGATTCCTGGACCAGGGCTTCTGGCCCGACGGCCTCTACACCGCGCCCACCGACCAGGCCCTGCGCTATGATATTGAGATGACCCTCAAGTTCGGAATGAACATGGCCCGCAAGCACGTCAAGATTGAGCCCGAGCGCTGGTACTACTGGGCCGACCGCCTGGGCCTGCTCGTGTGGCAGGACATGCCGAGCGGCTCAAACGGCATGGAGCGGCGGCGCGGCCCCGACGGCAAGCCCCTGCCGCCCACCCCGAAGGATGACGCGGCGGCGGTTGAGGCCCGCAGGCAGTTTGAGAAGGAACTCGTGCGCATGGTTGAGGGCCTGCGCAACCATCCTTCAATCATCATGTGGGTGGTCTTCAACGAGGGGTGGGGGCAGTTTGACACCGAGCGCCTTACCGCACTGGTGAAGAACATGGACCCGTCGCGACTCGTCAATAACGCTTCCGGCTGGACCGACACGAGCGTGGGCGACGTGCACGACATCCACAGTTACCCCAACCCCAAGTGCCCGCCGACGGAAGAAAAGCGTGCGGCCGTGCTGGGCGAGTTCGGCGGCCTGGGACTGGCCGTACAGGGCCACTTGTGGAAGAAGGAATCGTGGGGCTACAAGGGCATGGCCGACGCCGAGCACCTGACGCGCACCTACGAAAAACTTCTGCGAACGGTGTACGACCTGAAGGACTCCGCCGGCCTGTGCGCCGCCGTGTACACGCAGACGACCGACGTTGAAGTAGAGTGCAACGGACTGATGACCTACGACCGGGTGGTCAAGGGCGACGTTGAGCGCCTTGCGGCCGTCAACCGCGGCGATTTCTCCAAGGTACCGCCCGCCCCCGTCGTGCGGAGCGTGGTTCCTACGGCAGAGGAGTCGCCGCAGGAATGGCGCTATGTAACGGAGAAGCCCGCCGGCGACTGGACCAAGCCCGCCTTTGACGACTCGGCATGGAAGAAAGGCCGCAGCGGTTTCGGCACCAAGGGCACGCCCGGCGCCGTGGTCCGCACCGAGTGGCGGACGACCGACATCTGGCTGCGGCGCGAGTTCCAGGTGCCCGCCGGCGACTTCTCGGCGCTCCAGTTGCGCGTGCACCATGATGAGGATACCGAGGTTTACATCAACGGCGTCCTGGCATGCCAACTGAAGGGCTTCGCGACCGACTACGACGAACAGCCGCTCGCGCCCGAAGCCAGGGCGGCTTTCAGGCCCGGCAAGAACGTCCTGGCCGTCCACTGCCGCCAGACCGGGGGCGGTCAATACATTGACGTCGGCATCGTTGAAGTCGTCCCGGCGAAGGCGAAGTGACGGCCCCTGGCCGAGCGGCGGATACGTCGCTCACGGCCGGGTGCCATGCTTTCGCGCCGTTGCGAAAGCGTGCCTGCGGCAAGCGCCTGGTGCCATGCTTTCGCGCCGTTGCGAAAGCATGCCTGCGGCAAGCGCACCGCCGGCCGCTCGCCCTGGCCGGGCCAGGGAAGGATGCCTACCATGATGAACGCCGCCAGACTGCTGGCCGTCGGCCTGGTTGTTGCCTCGGCCGGGGCCGCCTGCGCCGCCGAGCCCGCCCTGAAGCGCCTCTCGGCCGTGCCCTTTACGGACGTGCGGTTCGCCGACGCCTTCTGGACGCCGCGCCTCGAGACGAACCGCACCGCCTCCATCCCGCACAACTTCAAGATGTGCGAGGACACGGGCCGCCTGACGAACTTCGACAAGGCCGCCGGAAGGATGGAAGGCAAGTTCGAGGGCATCTTCTTCAATGATTCCGACGTGTACAAAGTCGTTGAGGGCGCCGCATATGCGCTTGCAGCCCACCCCGACGCCGAGCAGGAAAAGTATCTTGACGCCGTCATCGCACGCATTGCCGCCGCCCAGCAACCGGACGGATATCTTTATACGTTCTATACGGTCAACAAGACGCTTGATAAGCGTTTCACCGACTGCCGCAGCAAGCACGAGATGTACTGCGCCGGGCACCTCATCGAGGCTGCCGTGGCCCACTACCGCGCAACCGGCAGGCGCACGCTCCTGGACGTGGCCGTCCGCCTGGCGGACCACATCGACTCCATCTTCGGCCCCGACAAGCGCCACGACATAGAAGGCCACCCCGAGCCGGAACTGGCCCTCGTGAAACTGGCCGAGGCCGCCGGCGAGCGGCGGTACCTGGACCTGGCGGCCTTCTTCATCGGCGAGCACGGGCACAACGCCTGCGGCCGCACGCTCTACGGAGATTACGCCCAGGACCACAAGCCCCTGGTTGAGCAGACCGAGCCGGCCGGCCACGCCGTCCGCGCCATGTATTTCTACTCGGGCGCCGCCGACGTGGCCGCACGCACCGGCAACGCCGCCTACCTCACGGCCCTCCGTACGATCTGGGAGAACCTGGCCACCAAGAAGATGCACCTGACGGGCGGCGTGGGGGCGCGCCACTCAGGCGAGGCCTTCGGCGACGCCTACGAACTGCCGAACCTGTCGGCCTACTGCGAGACGTGCGCGGGCATCGGCCTGGCGCTCTTCAGCCACCGGATGAACCTCCTGACGGCCGACGCGCGGTACGCCGACGTGGTGGAGCGCGTGGCCTACAACGGGTTTCTTTCGGGCGTCTCGCTCGACGGGCGCAGGTTCTTCTACGTGAACCCCCTGGCGAGCCGCGGCAACCATCACCGCCAGGCGTGGTTCGGCTGCGCGTGCTGCCCGCCGAACGTGGTGCGGTTCATGGCCTCGCTGCCCGGCCTCGCGTACGCCCACGACGACGAGTCTGTTTATGTGAACCTCTACGCAGGAGGGAAGGCCCGCGTCGCGCACAAGGCCGGCCCCGTCGCGCTGGCGCAGGAGACCCGCTACCCGTGGGACGGCAAGGTGGCGATAACGGTGGAAGGCGCTCCGGCCGGGGCGCTGACGCTGGCGCTGCGCGTGCCCGCGTGGGCCCGCTCGGAGCCGTCGGCCGACGACCTCTACCGCTACGATCCTCCGCCGCAAGAATCCCTGGTTGTAAAACTCAACGGCGATTCGGTTCGCACGCTGGACGTCCGCAAGGGCTACCTGTTTCTTTCGCGCAGATGGCGCAAGGGCGACCGCGTGGACCTTGACCTGCCGATGCCCGTCCGCCGCGTGTACGCCCATCCGAAGGTCCAGGCCGACGCCGGCCGCGTGGCCGTCCAGCGCGGGCCCGTCGTGTACTGCGCCGAGGCCGCCGACAACGGCAAGGACCTCCGGTTCGCCTTCATGCCGCCCGACGCTGCCCTGGCGGCCGAGCACCGCGCCGACCTCCTGGGCGGCCTGACGGTCATCCGGGCGAAGGCCAAGGTGCGCCAGCCGGATGGGACCGAACCGAAAACCGCCAACCTCGTGCTCATCCCCTACTACGCCTGGGACCACCGCGAGGCGGGCGAGATGATGGTCTGGCTGCCCGAGAAGGCCGACCTGGCCGCGCCAACTCTCAAGCCCACCATCGCCGCCGCCAGCCGCGCAAGCGCCTCGCACTGCTGGCACGCCGACACCGTCCAGGCCCTGAACGACCAAATCGAGCCGGCGAACTCCGGCGACCACGAGGTTCCGCGCCTCACCTGGTGGGACCGCAGGGGCAAGACGGAGTGGGTGCAGTATGATTTCGCCCGGCCCGCGAAGGTCTCCGCCACGGAGGTGTACTGGTTCGACGACACGGGCCGCGGCGGCTGCCGCGCGCCGCGGGCGTGGCGCATTCTGGCCCGCGTCGGCGGCGAGTGGAAGCCCGTCGAGGGCGCGTCCGAGTGCGGCGCGGCCAGGGACAAGTACAACCGCGTCACGTTCACGCCCGTAGAGGCCGACGGCCTGCGCCTGGAAGTGGACCTCCAGGCGGGCTTTTCGGGCGGCATCCTGGAATGGAAAGTCGGAGGCGAATCCAAGCCGTGAGCCGCGGTGTGGAGCGCGAAGCGCCGGGCGGTGCGCCCGCGGCCCTGCCGCCGGCTCGCGGCATGACGGCGGCGGCGGTCGCGCTCGTCCTCGTCGGCGGAGCGGCCGCGTACTCGAACACGTTCGACGTCCCGTTCATCTTCGACGACCGCAACTCCATCGTCGAGAACCCGACCATCCGGCGTCTGTGGCCGCCCGGCCCGGTCCTCTCGCCGCCGCCCGAGGCCGTAACGGTCATCGGCCGCCCAGCCGTCAACCTGTCGCTGGCCCTCAACTACGCCTTCTGCGGCCTCGACGTGCGGGCCTATCACGCGGTGAACCTGGCGGTACACCTGGCCGCCGCGCTGGCGCTGTTCGGCGTGGTAAGGCGGACGCTGGCGCTGCCCGCGATGGCCGCACGCTTCGGTCCGGCCGCGACGGGCCTGGCCGCGGCCGTGGCGCTTATCTGGACGCTGCACCCGATTCAAACCGAGTCGGTCACATACGTGGTTCAGCGTGCCGAGGCGCTCGGCGGCCTGTTCTACCTGGTAACGCTTTACAGCGCCGTCCGGGGTGCGACATCTGCGCGGCCCGCCCCCTGGTATGCCGCTGCGGCCTCCGCCTGCGCGCTCGGCATGGCAAGCAAAGAGATCGTGGCGTCAGCGCCGTTGATCGTGCTGCTCTACGACCGCGCGTTTCTGGCGGGGTCGTTGCGGGAGGCACTGCGGCGGCGGTGGCCGCTCTACGCGGCGCTGGCGGCCACGTGGGGCATCCTGGCGGCCCTGCTCCTTGCGTCCGGGCAGCGGGGCGGAACGGCGGGGTTCGGACTTAACATGAGCCCCTGGGAGTACCTGGCGGCCCAACCCGCGTTCATCGTTCACTACCTGCGCCTGTGCTTCTGGCCCGACCCGCTTGTGCTGGATTACGGCTGGACCGCCGGCGCGAGGCCGGGCGATGCGCCGGCGTACGGGGCAGCGGCGCTCCTGCTGGCCGCAACCGGCGTGGCCCTGCGGCGATGGCCGGGGCTGGGGCTGCTTGGCGCCTGGTTCCTGGCCATCCTTGCGCCGAGTTCCAGCATCGTGCCGCTCGTGGGCCAGGTGGCCGCTGAGCACCGGATGTATTTGCCGCTGGCGGCCGTGGTCGCGCTGGCGGTGGTCGGGGGATACGCGCTGGGGGCGCGGTTCCTCGCGCGGCCGGTGGCAGGGGGCGCGCGGCGGAGACTCATCGGGCGGGTCCTGGCCGGCGCGGCCGTCTTCGCCCTTGCGGCCGCGCTTGGCGCCGCCACCTTCCGCCGCAACCAGGACTACCGCACTGCCGTCACAATCTGGGAAGACACGGTCCGCAAGCGGCCGGAGAACCCGCGGGCGCAGTCGAACCTGGGCGCCGTCATGGTGCGGGAAGGCCGGGATTCCGAGGCCCTGGAGAAGTTCAACGAGGCCCTCCGGCTGGCCCCCGACTACGCCGATGCCTGGTACAACCGCGGCCTGGCCCGCGCACAGCGGGGCGACCTGGAAGGGGCGGTCGGCGACTTCTCGCAGGCGATCGCCCTGCGGCCCGCGTTCGCCGCGGCATACAGCGGCCGCGCCGGCGCCTGGCAGCGCCTGGGGCGGCTCGACCTCGCCCTGGAGGGCTACACGCGGGCGCTGGATCTGGCGCCGCACGACGCCGCCGCCTGGAGCAATCGCGGCGAGGTGTATCGCCGCCTCCGCCGCCACGACCTGGCGGCCAGCGATGCCGCCCGGGCGACGCTCCTGGGGCCGGACCTCGCCGAGGCCTGGTTCAACCGCGGCCTCGTCCGGCAGGAGGAGGGCGCCCTGGACGACGCCGCGGGCGATTACACGCGGGCGCTGGAACTGGCGCCCGATTACGCCGACGCATACACCAACCGCGCCGCGGTGCGGCTGCTGGCCCGGCGGCCCGACCTCGCCTTGGCGGACTACTCGAAGGCCATCGACCTGCGCCCGGCCGACCCCGCCGCCTGGAGCAACCGCGGCAACACGTATCGCCTTATGTCTAATTTTTCCGAGGCCATCCGCGACTGCACGCACGCCCTGCAACTCGCGCCCGACTACGCCCCGGCCCTGCTCAACCGGGCGATCGCCTATTACGAGTCCGGCGCGTACGACAAGGCCCGCTCCGACGTTGAAGCCTGCCGCCGCCTGGGCCGCCAGGTGGACGAGAACTTCCTGAAGGCCCTGCGCGAGGCCCCCGGCGCCGCGCCGTAGCGGGGCGTCAGCATTCCTTGCGGTCCTCGCCTTCTTTGCGGCTCAGTCCGCTTCCTCCCGGCCGCGCTTGCTCCGAAAGAACTCCGTCAGGACGGCCCCGCATTCCTCGGCCAGCACGCCCGCCGTGGCGGCGACGCGGTGGTTGAGCCGCGGCTCGTCCAGGAAGCGGAAGACGGAGCGCACAGCCCCCGCCTTCGGGTCGCACGCGCCGTAAACGAGGCGGTCGATCCGCGCCAGGACCATCGCCCCCGCGCACATTGCGCACGGCTCGAGTGTAACGTAGAGGGTGCACCCGCCGAGGCGCCACGAGCCCAGCGCCTCGGCCGCCTGCGTGATGGCGATCATCTCGGCGTGGGCCGTGGGGTCCCGGAGGGTCTCGCGCTGGTTGTGCGCCCGGCCGACCAGGCGGCCCTCATGCACGATGACGCAACCGACGGGCACCTCGTCCTTCGCGAGGGCATCGCGGGCCAGGCGCAGGGCCTCGTGCATCCAGCGATCATCTTCCGCGGCTGTCAAGACCATGCCGACCTTTCAGCGCCCTTTCAGCGCGCGGGCGCAGTATCAGAGGCGCGACCGTAAGGGAGCGGTGCCGTGGTGGCCGCCGAAGGCTCCGCTCCCTTACGGTCGCGGCCCAGGTACGTCGCGGCTCAGAAGGCGTTCCACGAGGGGCTTGAGGCCCGGGACGCTGCCCTTCCCGCAGATGAGGGTGCCGGCGGGACCTTGCACGATGACGCAGTCGCTGATGCCCGACACAAGCACGGGCGCGCCCGACGTCGAGATAATGAGGTTGCCGCGGGCCTCGTCCAGAATCACCCGGCCGCGGACGCGATTGCCGCCGGCGTCGGCCGCAAAAAGGTCAGCGGCGGTCAGCCAGTTGCCCACGTCGTTCCATGCAAAAGCCGCCGGCACGGCCCACACGTCCTCGGTCTTCTCCATAATGCTGTAGTCCACGGAGATCGACTCGATGCGCTCGAACGCCTCGCGTGCCCGCGCGGCAAACGCATCGGTGTCCACCGCCTGGCCCAGGGCGGCGATGGGGCCGTAAACCTGCGGCAGGTGGCGCGAGGCGGCCGCCAGCAGCGCCTCGGTGCGCCAGATGAAGATGCCGCTGTTCCACAGGAAGCGACCGGAGGCCACGTACTCCTCGGCCCGGGCGCGGTCGGGCTTCTCAACGAACTGCTCGACCCGCACCGGCTCGTCCCCGCCGGGCGGGCCGGACAGCCGCAGGTAGCCGAACTCCGTCGAGGGACAGGACGGCGGGATGCCGATGGTTCCCAGCCCGCCCCGCCCGGCGCGGGCCGCCGCACGCGCCAGCGTGCGCCGGAACGCTTCCAGGTCGCCGATGACATGGTCAGACGGCATGACGATCATGATGCTTCCCGGCCGGCGGCGGTTGACAATGACGGCGGCCAGGATGATGGCGGCGGCCGTGTTCCGCCGCATCGGCTCAAGGATGACGTTGGCCTGCGGCACGTGCGGCGTCTGGTCGCGCACCAGGCTGGCGAACCGCGCGTGGGTCATGACGAGAATGCGGTCCCACGGCACCAGGCCGCGAGCCCGCTCGGCGGCCTGGACGTAGAGCGGCTTGGCCGCAAGCCCGTGCAGAAACTGCTTGGGCACGTCCGGCGTGCAGAGGGGCCAGAACCGCGTGCCCGCGCCGCCCGCCATCAGCACGGCGACGGCGTCGCGGAACGGATCCTGCGCCGTCGCGGCCCGTGCGCCCTGGCCAGAGTTCTCGCCCATGAACTCGTTTCCCCGCCTTGCGCCTGTTGCGGAGCGGCGCCGCGCCGCCTTGAAGCGTCGCCGCGCCGCCTTGAAGCGTCGCCGCGCCGCCTTGAAGCGGCGCCCGCCGCCTTGAAGCGTCGCCGCACCGCCGCCGTCGGGACCCGTACTGGTAATCTCGGCTTACCGAATCCGCGAGGTTCGGCAAATCTCTCAGACACAAAGCCGGTGAGCAGGCGGCAGCGCCTTGAATACGCTCATCCGGTTGGATACCTTCACATATCGGCGATGTGCCGGCAACCTTATTACGGCGGCCACGGGCCGCGTACGCGGCTTGCCAGGGCGACGCCGGGGCAAGCCCGGACTGACACGGGACAGAGATGGGCCTTGAACCTACAGCGGCAGCGTCCGGTCCGCCCCGGCGGGGCCTGGCGCTGGGGCTGTTTGCGGCCGGGGTCGCGGCGGCGGCGGCAGCGATGGAGATCCTCATCGGGGCGCCGGGCGTTCCGTACAACGTCCGCGAACTTTTCCCCGAGGGCCGCCTCGACGTATCGGCCGCCGCCTTTTCGCTGGTCCTTCTCTTCACGGGGTTCGCGCCGGCGTGGGCGGCTGACAGGATTCTGCGGAGCCCGCGGTATTCGTTGGGCGCCGCGTTGTGGGCGGCGTGCGCAGCCCTGGCCGCGTGGTTCATGCTTCGTCTTTCCGTCACGACTGAGAGCCTCGGCGACATCCTCGGCTCACAAACGCTGGGCTGGGGGTGGGACTGGGAGTTCATCTGCCGCTTCCTTGCGCTGTACGGCGGGCCGATGCTTCTGCTGATGGCCAGCAGCGCGGCGGTAGGGGCGTGGCGGAAGTCCGGCATGTTCCGGGGCGTGCAGGCGGGCCTGGGGCTGCTGCTCTTCAACCTCCCCTGCCTGCTGCTGGTGCACTTCGTAGTCATAGACTGGGCGAACACCGACAACCTGACCGAGTTGATTCGGGCGGAGCCGTATCCGGGCGGCGTCTTTCTGATGCTGCTGGTCTTGCTGATAGGGCTGAACGCCGCGGCGTTAGCCCACGCCTGGCGGCAACCGACGGCGGGCCGGGTCGCGGCGGCGATGGCCGCCACGGGCATCCTGGTGGTCCCCGGCTGGCTGCTTCTTGAACTGGGACTCGTGCCGGAACTCACCAAGTACGGCATCACGTTCCCGGCGGCGCGGTTTCTGCTGGGGCCCGACCGGCAGACGGTCCTCTCGCAGTGGGACCTGTTTCTTCGGTGGGGCATCGTGCAAACGGCCGCCGTGGCGACCCTCGCCTGGGGCGAGTTGATCGCCCTGCTCCTGGTTCCGTCATACGCGGCGGCGCCGGCGGCGCACACCTCGGGCGCGGCGGCTCAGGAGAGCCGCCGCGCGGCGGGTCTCCCGACCCGCCGCGGGCCTGCCGAACCGCCGGCCGGCCTCGCGGGCGAGCGGGCGTCCGGCCTTGCGGCCCCTGGCCGCGCGTACGGCATCCTGCTGATCGCGTACCTGGCGTTCGTGGTTTACGGGAGCCTTGTGCCGCTGCACTTCCAGAGCAGGCCGTTCGGCGAGGCCGTCTCGCAGTTCCTGCGGACGCCGTACCTGTCTATTTTCGTCGGCGGCCGCGCCGACCTGGTGGCGAACCTGCTGCTTTTCATTCCGCTGACGTTCTTTGCGATGGGCGTCCTTACGCGGGAGAACTCGCGGCGGCGCCGCTGGGCGATCGCCCTGTGCACCGCGCCGGCGGCGGCCGCGCTCAGCGTGGGCATCGAGTTCACGCAACTCTACTTCCCGGCGCGGACGGTTTCGCTCAACGACATGCTGGCCGAATCGGCCGGCGGCGTCATAGGAATCGTCATCTGGTTCCTGGCGGGCGCGCGGGTCACATGCTGGGCCCGCGGCCTGTGGCAGGAACACGTGCAGGAGGAGCGGGCCGCCAAGATTCTCAGCGGGTACGCCGTGGCGCTGGCCCTGTACCAGTTGCTGCCGTTCGACCTGACGATCCGGCCCAGCGAAGTCTATCATAAGTTCAGCGACGGCCACGTGAACCTCATTCCGCTGGCCGATGCGGCGCGACTGGATCTCTACGGCGTGCTGTCGGATGCCGCCCTGATGGCGCCGATAGGATACCTCATCGTTCTCCTGGCGCGGGGAAGGCGGCATCCGCTGCGGTTGGCGGCGGGCTGGGGGCTGCTTTTCGCCGCCGCCATCGAACTGCTGCAACTCTTCGTGGTGTCGCGCTACCCCAGCGCCACGGACGTGGTGCTGGGCGCAGCCGGCGCAGGCGCGGGGGGATGGCTGGCGATGCATTTCGGCCCGGCGGCGCGGCCGGGCGTCTGTGAGACGCCGTTCTGGGCGCGGCACGGCGGATGGATCAAGGCCGGCCTCCTGCTGGCCTGGACGGCGGGGATCGTGTGGACGAAGTGGTGGCCGCTGGAGTTCGCGTGGCCGCCGGACGGCTTGTGGCAGGGCGTCATCCGGTCGGTCCGCGTGCCCCTGACGGGCCTCTACTACCAGTCGGAACTGAGCGCGGCCGGACAGGTGGCCCGCGAGTTCACCGCCTTCGCCGTGATGGGATTGCTGGCGCGAAGCCTGGCGGGGCCCCGCGAGGAGTCGGCCCGCGCATCGGCAGCCGTTGCCGCCATAGCGGTTGCGGCGGCGGCCGTTGCGCTTGAGGCGGGACAACTGTTTCTGCCCGCGGGGGGGGCCGACATGACGTCGGTCATCCTTCCCGTGGCGGGCGGCATAGCCGGGGTGCTGCTCTACGGGCCGTTCGTGGACACGTTCGTGCGGGGTTCGCCGATGCGGGAAGAGAACACGTCGCCCTGGTCGGCCACGTGACGGCCGACTGCCGAACTACGATTCCCGATTCCCGTAACTGAAGGTCTCCGTCGGCGGGACTTCCAGTATGCCGCACCCCTTCACGCATGAGAAACGGAACTCCGCAAGAAGCCGCGCCAGTTTATCGGCCGTCCCGCGAAGGCCAACGCGATGGCGCCAGCGGGACAGACGCCCCACCGGAAGGACGGGCTGGTCGGGGTCAAGTTCCCAGGGATGCAGGTAGAGCATCCCCGGCTCGCCAGGGCGACGCCGTGGCAAGCCCGGCCACCCGCCGCGAGCGGAAGCGCGCAGGGCCGCCGCCACGAAGCGGACCGGCAGCAGGCGAAGGTACCCTCCGCCGCCCACGGGCCAGTTGGCCCCCGCCAGGCGAACGGTGAGGGGCGGAATCTCCAGGATGCTTCCTCCCCCCGGGCCGACGGCACGGTGGGGGCACACCGGCGCATCCGGAACGCCATAGCGGTCGTGGCGGATGGGAAAGACGGAGGAGTCGTACGCGAACCCCGCCTCGGCCAGCATGTCCAGCGCCCAGGCCGTCTTGTGGGTGATTGAGAACGTCGGCGCGCGGTAACCCATCACAGGTTGCCCGGCGATGTCCTCCAGGAGGGCGCGGCTGTCCAGCAGGTCGCGGCGGAAATCCGCCGGCGTCAGGCTGCCGAGCATCCGGTGCCCCCAGCCGTGCGAGGCGATCTCGTGCCCTGCCCCGGCGATGCGGCGGACGACGTCCCGTTCGTGCCGCGCGACCCAGCCGAGCACGAAGAACGTGGCGGTCGCCGCGCGGCATGCCAGCATCTCAAGAATGCGGTCAACGGCGGTCGGGAGTCGCTTCGGAGTGGAGTCCCACCGGTCGCGCGGAATGACGTGGGCGGCAGCCTCGACCTGGAAGTACTCCTCCACGTCGAAACTGAGCATGTGCGTCCTGTCCGCGGAGGGCAAAGGCGTGCCGGCGGCAGCAGGATTCTCCGGGTTCACGACTTGGGCTGTTCCATCTTTGCGAGGGCCTCGCGGGCGGAACGCACGGCCTCGGTTACGCCTACGGCCACCGTCTTGTCGCCGGCCTTCTGCTTCTCACCCAGGCTGACGGCCGCGGCAAGGTGCCAGCGGGCCAGTTCCTTGCGTCCGATGGCGGCCTCGACGGCGCCCAGGTGGTAGTGCACTTCGGGCGAGTCGGGCAGCCCCTTGACGGCCCGCCACAGTTCGGCCGAGGCTTCATCGTGGCGGCCCCGCAGGTGGGCGATCCAGCCCAGGGTGTCGCGGAAGGCCGCCGTCTGAGGGGATGCCTTCACCGCGGCCTCGGCCCATTTCTGGGCATCGGCCAGCATGGCCGCATCCTGCGCGTGCAACTGGGTCGTGAGGTAAGCCGCGTTGTTCGCCGCGGCCGGGTTCTGCGTGGCCTCCCAGACCTGGCGGTAAAGCGGAAGGGCCTCTGCCAGGCGTCCGGCCTTCTCAAGTGCCAGCCCCTGGTTCATGAGCGATTCATGGCGGTGTCCAGAGTCGGCCTGGGCCACGGCGGCCCAGATTTCCGCCGCCTTGTCATATTGCTTATCGTTGAAGGCCAGGGCCGCCTGGATTGTCCGGGCCAGGGGGCAATCGCCCGGCTGGAGCGTCCCCAGGACTTCCTGCGACATCGCGGCATCAGGCCTGGTCTGCATGACGAGGGCCGCGGCCCACTGGCATGTGGGACGGGCCTTCAGCGCCTGCATGGCCCACTTCTGGGCCAGGAGCGGGATGCCCTGGTCGGCGGCAAGGGCGGCGCGAAGCAGCCTGGCCGCCTCCTGGGGGGCCTTCGGGTCGCGGCCGGCCGCCGCCACCAGTTCGGCGGCGACGCCGCGGCTGACGCCGGTGATGGCGGGGACCTTCGCCAGTTCAGCCTCGGCCTCGGCCTTCGACCCGGACGCCAGGGCCGCCAGCACCTTGTAAGCCGCCGGCAGCGGCGGGGCCGGGGTCGTCTGCCCGGCACTCTGCTGAATCTGCGCAAGGCGGTCCTTCCAGGGGGCCGTCGCGCCGCCCGTGTGGGAGGCCACGGCCAGGCCGAGCAGCGCCTCATAGATTCCCGCCTCGCCCACCGGCGGCAACTGGGCCTTGGCGACTTCGGGCCTGTCCTCGGCCAGGAGCAGTGCGGCCAGTTGCCGCCACCTGGGCCTCTGCGTGTCCTCGGCCATCTGGAGCACGAGGTCGGCCGCGCCCGCGAGGTTGTTCGCCGTGAGGAGCGCCTGGGAGGCCAGGAAAGGCGCCTCGTCTGCCAGGGGCTCCCCGGCGGGCTGCTGGGCGATGAAGTCCTGGTACCGCTTTACGGCGTCGGCCGGCCGCTTGGCCAACAGGAGGATGCTCATCTCCTGCACGAGGACGGAGGGGCGGCCTGGCTTGGCCCGGTCGATGCTGCCCAGGACTTGAAGTTTGGCCTCGTCGGTGTCCTCCAGGTCGGCCAGCGCCTGGCGTGCCGAGACGTATTGCGATGCGTATTCAGGGATTTTCTCCAGGATTTCCCGCGCCCGGTCCTTCATGCCGAGGCAGGCGAACGCATGGCCCAGGGCGCGCTGGAGCCGCGGGTCGCCCGCGTAGCCCAGTTTCGCCAGTTGCTCGAAGCAGGCGGCGGCGTCGGCCTGAACGCCCCATCGCGTGAACATGTCGCCCTGCTCAAAGAGGGCGATGGCCCGCCCCGTCTGCCCCATCGTTTCCAGGCGCTTCAGGGCTTCGACGGCAAGAAGGGGCTTGCCGTCGGCGTCAAGCGTCCTGGCGAGCAGAAGATGGATGCGGAAGTTCCCCGGTTGCCTCTCGATGGCCTTGCGGTAGCACTCGGCGGCGTCCTGCAACTTGCCGGCATCCGAAAGGACGGCGGCCCGCATCAAGTAGGACCGCACGTGGTAAGGCAGGAGTTCCTGCAACCTGTCGCACGCCGCCAGCGCCTCGTCGATCTGGCGAATCTGGACGTGAAGCGCGGCGATCTGTTCCCACATGCGGCCGCTCTGGCTCTCAGCGGCGATCTTCTGGAGGTCCGCCAGGACGGCCGCGGCCTCCTTGCCCCGGTCGGACGCGGCCAGCAGTTGCGCCTTGCCCAGGAGCGCCTGGCGCTGCCAGGGACGGCTGGCGGCCAACAGGTCCAGTTCGGCCAGCGCGCGGTCCACGCGCCCGCCGCGAGCCAGCGCCTGCGCCCGGAACAGCCGCGCAAGGTTCTGACTCTGCTCCGGGGCGCCCTTGCGGCCGGCGAGACGGCCGTAGGCATCGGCGGCGGCATCGACGCGGCCCAGCCGGTCGAAGAGCCAGCCCATCGCCATGTCAACCATGTCCTGCCGCGCGCCGGGCACGGCCGCCAGCGCGGTCTGGACCTGCTCCGGCTTCGACCGCCGGGCCAGGACGACCGCCAGCCGCAGGTACGCGGTCAACTGGTCCGGCGACGCCTTCACGAGCGCAGCCCACTGCTCGATGCACTTGTCGTCCTGGCCGAGCACGAGGTATGCCTGGCCAAGCAGGACGCGGGCGTCGGCGTCGTTCGGCTTCTTCTTGAGTATGGCCTCGCAGATTTCGACGCAGCGCCCAGGCAGGCCGTTGGAGAGGTAAATCTGCGCCAGGTAGAGGCCGGCCGGCGCCTCGGGCCCGGCCTGCCGAAGCATTTCCTCGATGTTAATCTCGCCGCGGATGAGCCGCACCTGGCTGATCAGCCGCGGGGCCAGCGTGTTGCTCGGGTCCCGGCCCAGGATGGCCTGACACTGGCTGAGGCATTCGTCCAGCAGGCCGGCGTCAAAGAGCGCCCGGGCCAGGACTTCCTGATAGGTCATATTGTGCTCGTCCAAGTCCGCGGCGGTGCGGTATTCCTCGATGGCCTGGAACGCGCGGTCGGTTGAGGCGTAGAGGCGGGCGAGTTCGAAGTGGAGGCGGGCGTCCTTAGGGTCCCGGGCAAGTTCATCGCCCAGCAACTTCTCGGCTTCGGACACCCGGTCCGTCAGCACCAGGGCGCGGGCAACCGCGAGTCGTTCCACAAGGTTCGCCGGCTTGCAGTCGGCCGCGCGGCGGGCCGCGTCCGCGGCCTTGTCTCTGATGCCCAGAAGGCTGTACCCATCATAGACGGCCAGCAGCATGTCGGCCCGCGAAGGATGGTCTTTCAAGGCTTTCTCGATGGCCTGCTGGGCCAGTCCGGTCTGGCCGGTCCCCTCGGCGGCGCGCACGTAAAGGCCGAGGGCCACAGGGTCCTCGGGGTGCGCATCGTAGTAGGCCTTGGCGTCCGGGAAGGCCTCGGGCGCGAATCCGCCAGCCAGGAGCGATTCCGCCAGGTATCGGCGGGCGCCCGCGTGCGCGGGGTCGAGTTTCGTCACCGTTCGCATCGCCTCGCGGGCCAGTTCCTTCTTGCCCGTGGCCAGTGCCGCGATTGCATAGGCGTAGTGGGCCGCGGCCAGACCGGGGGATTCGGTTTTCAGCGCCAGCATCGCCCGCTCGGCGTCGGCCCATTTGTTCAGGGCCATCAGGACGCGGGCGTTGATGAACCTGGCCCGGCCCTGCTGGTCCTGGGCCGGCTTGGCCTCAATCACCTCTTCGCAGAGCGCCTGGGCGCGGGCGAAGTCGGAAAGGCGCAGGGCCGTTTCGGCCCGCGCCAGTTTCGCCTCGATGTCTTTCGGATGCCTGCCGAGGATGGCGTCGAGTTCGCGGGCGGCCCCCTGGAGCCTCTGGGCGTCTTCGGCGGTGGTTCGTGTGTCGTCGGCGGCATGTGCATCGTGCATGATGAGCAACACGGCGGCCACAACGGGAGGGTCGGCCTGGGACATGATCGCCTGGCGGACGGCGGCCAGCATCTGGCGGTCGTTGCGGCTGATGCACTGCTCCACGAGCGCGCGGGCGGCCGCGCCGCGTTTCGGGTCGCGTTTCACGACGTCCAGCAGGACGTCCACGGCGGCGCCGACGGATGCGTTGGACTGCGCCAGGGCATCCTGGGCGGCCTGGCGCTTCGCGTCCCGCGTCTTCAGGTCGCGGGCAACCTCGGCAACATCGGCCTCCTTGTCCAACCTGTTGCTCAAGGCGCGCTGGGCTGAGCCGATCAGGATCAGGTTGAGGCCGGCGGCCTGCCGCAGGTCCAAGACGTCCGTCTCGTCCCTGGCCTGGACGCCGGCGAGGAAATCGTTGGCCTGCCGCAGGCCGCTGATCGCCTGCGTCAGGCTCGCAACGCTGACCGGAGACTCCGCCGACGCCAGCGACTGCCGCGCGGGCATGGCGTGCGTCTCGGCCACGGCCAACTCGACGGTCACGCCGGTGGGGCCGTGCTTTGCCGCCTCCCCTAGCGAGGCGCGGGCCTCGTCGTACCGTCCCAGGTGAAGACACGCCTGGGCCCGCTGGTAGTGGCCCATCCAGTTCGCCGGCTCCTTCGCGATAACCGCGTCGGCCAGTTCCATTGCGCGATCGTACTGCTGGCCGCGCATGGCCAGTTCCGACCGCGCGAGCAGTTTGGCAGTGGTGCCCTGGTGCAGGTACCAGGCGATAGCCAGGGCGAGCCCGCCCAGGACGCCCAGGATGATCAGGATCAGAAGGACGCGTCGCATATGACCTCCTCCTCCGGATTCACGGCAGTGCGCGGTCCAGGTATGGAAGCGCGATGCCAAGCATCATCATGGTTCGGCGGTTGGCGGCCTCGGCGTTGTCGTCGGCCGACGTGGAGACGCGGATGAGCGCGCCGCTGGCGCTGCGCCCCAGCAGGCCGTTGGCGAAAATGGCGAACTGCTGCCGCCAGAAACTGGGCGTGTACTCATCTCCGCACTTATAGACATACAGGAAATGCTGACGGCTGGTCCCCGTCTGGACGACCAGGGCGCGGCAGCGCACTTCGCCGCGTCCCTCGACGTTGGGGAGGACGACGTCGCGCTTCTCAACGATGTCCTGGCCTCCGCCTTCGAGGCAGAGGTCGGGCGGATGGGTGCCCTTGCGGTTGTCGCGGCTGAAGATCACGCAGAAGTCCACCGGCTGCAAGCCGGGGCTGAAATAGCGGCGGTAGAGATAGTCGCGCGTCTCGAGGATATCCAGCGTGCGGTCGTCCATGACGAGGTCGTAACTCTCCCAGCGGCGCCCGTCCATCTCCAGCGCCGTGGGCATGGCCGCGCGGGCCAGCGCCTGGTTCCACACGGAAGGAACAGAGCGGTTCAGCGCCAAGGTGACGCCGCCGACGACAAGCAGAAGAGCAACGGCCGCCGCACCAGCGCGCCCGCCCACGGCGTGGGCCATGCGCGGCCACTGGTCGTCGTCCCCCGGCCCGCGAAGGACATCGTGGAACAGCGGTTCGACCGTGGCCGGTTTCCCAACGGCCTTCCGCGCCCACAGCACGAGGCGCTCGATGCCGAACATCATGGCGAAGGCGACGGGGTAGATGAGAATGCCGGAGGTGTCGTGGTACCAGCCTGCTGCCGTCGGGACGTCCCAGACGTCCGCCACGACGATGAGGCCGACGATTCGCAGCGAGTTGCTGGCCACCGCCACGGGCACCGACATGGCGAACAGCGCCAGCCGCCACCATCCCCTCAGTTTACAGACATACGCATATATGGCCCCGAAGCCCAGCAGGCTGATCAGCGTCCGGAGGCCGTTGCACACGTTCGCAATGACGAACGTCTTGTCGCCCTCCAGCAGCACCTGGTTGCCCGACCGCTCGACGATGACGCCCAGCGCGCCGGCCAGCGACACGCCCCAGTCCGCCGCCAGAAGTTTCAGGCGGAAGTTGAGTTGCGCAATCGAGACCTCCGGCAGCGGCACCATGAACGCCAGCAGCGCAAGCGGAAACCACAGGCGGCGAAGGGCCGGCGTGCCCCAGACGATCAGAATCAGCCCGGCCAGCACGCCGATCAGGCTGAAACCGCTCACGAAGTTCACCCGCGCGAAGCACGCCGCAAGGTGCACCGCCAGGCTTGCGGCCAGCACCAGCAGGCCCAGGAGCCGCTGCGGCCGGACGGACAAGCGCGTGTGGCGGATGAGCAGGATGGCGATGATGAGGCTGACCGGCGGCACAACAGGGCCGTGCGTGTAGTAACTTTCGCCGCCCACGATGCGGTCATAAAGGCCCAGGTGCGCATGGTGCCAGGCGGGGAACCACCGCCGCCACATCTCGGCGAAGGTCTGGGCGTAGGTTGCCGCCAGCCCCGCCAGGAGCAGCAGCCAACCCGCCGCCGTCAACCACCTCTGACGCCCAGCCGGATGTGCAGTTGCCATAGCATGTCCTGAACGGCGGCAGCCGACCCCGGGAAGCGGGCTTCCGGCCCTCCCCCGGTTGCGGGCGCCTTTCCCTGACGGGGTGCGGCTTTCGTGCCCGGACGTCTCATGAGTAGCGGTAAAGGTAATTTGGAATGTAGTACTTCTGGTGCGTCAGGACCAAGCCGACCGGCTTGACGTTCGCGGCGTGAAGGAGGCGTATGGCCCTGTCCACCGATTCCCGATGTGTCTTGTTCATGCGGACGACGAGGATGGCTTCATGCGTGGCCCGGCCCACCATGCCGGCATCAGACGCGATGCTGACCGGCGGGGTATCGAAGAGCACGTAATCGTAGCGCCTGCGCAACTCGTTGACGATTTCCTCGAGTTCCGGGCGGCCGAGGATTTCACCCACCTCGTCTTTAGCCGCCTGCCCGGCCGGAACCACGAACAGGTTGCGGTAGGGGGTGGCCTGGGCGACGTCGTCCAGCCGGGCCGTGCCGCGAAGAAGGTCGGCCATGCCCGGCGTATTCTTGACCTTCATCAGGGCGGCGACGGTGCGTTTTCTGAGGTCGCAGTCCACGACGACCGTGCGGCGTTCCTGGCGCTCGGCCAGGACAAGGGCCAGGTTCAGGCACGTGACGGTCTTGCCTTCGCGCACCTCGGCCGAGGTCACGACCAGGCAGAATCGCTCGTCGGGATACTGTGCAAGCAGGTTCGTGCGGAGCCCGCGGTATTCCTCGGTGACCCTGCCGCCGCGGTCATGATGGGCAACCAGGGCCGGCGAGTAGCCGTTCAGAATGACCTGCCCGAGGGCCGTCCGCCCGCCGGCCTGGGCGGCGGCGGGGGGCCGACCCTGCCCCGAATCGGCGGCCGGGGCCTCATCCCCGGGCGGCTGCTGCGGCGCGGCCCCCGCGACCTGCTCGGCCTGGTGCTTCTTCATGGCGTCCCAGACGTTTGCCACACGCTGCTCCTAATCGCTCGCCAGGGCCGTCGGCTGCGGCGCCGGTTCCGGCGTTCGAAGGCCCCAGCAGGTCATGTCGCGCAACACCTCTGAAATGATCGGCCTGTCGACGGGCGATGCGCCCTTGGCGTACCCGACCAGCAGGGCGTTGTCGCAGAGGATGTTGATGAGGCGCGGAATGCCGTCGGTGGCCGCGTGAATATCTTCCATGGCCGCCATGGTGAACTCGGCCGCGCACCCCTCATCGGCCGCAACCCGCAGGCGGTGCGCTATGTAGGCGGGCGTGTCTGCGGCGGAGAGGTGCCCCAGGTGATAACTGAGGACGATGCGCTGCCTCAGGGCCTCCCACTTGGGCTCCAGGAGCCTCTTGCGGAGTTCAGGCTGCCCGATGAGGATGATCTGGATGAGGCGCTGGCCGCTCTGTTCCCAGTTCCACAGGAGGCGAAGTTCCTCCAGGCTGGTGGGCGTGAGGTCCTGGGCCTCGTCGATGATCAGGGCTGCCAGGCGGCCGCGCGCGTGCAGGCGCGCCAGGTGCTGCTCCAGGTCTTCCAGAAGACTGATCTTGTCGGCCGAGGCGCGCACGCTCATCCCGATTCGCCTGGCAAGGCTGACGATGAGTTGCTTGCCGGACTGCGGGGGATTATTCATCATCGCGGTCTGGCAGCCGGGACCCAGTCGTGCGCCGAGCATGTTCCCGACGAACGTCTTGCCCGCCCCGACCTCGCCCGTCACGAGCACCATGCCCTTGCGCTGCTGGACGGTATACATCATGTTGGCCAGCGCCTCTGTGTGGACGGCGCTTTCGTAGAAGAACCGCTCGTCGCACGTGATGGCGAACGGGAACTCCCGCAGTTTGTAGAATTTCAGATACATTGGCCGGCATCACCCCCGCAGTTTGTTCTTGAGGCCGTCCACCACCTCGGCGGCCTGGTTGCAGACGAAGGTCACCGGGGCGGCCCTCCATTCGTCGTACTCGCTGCGCGACTGGAGCCACAGGACGATGTTCAGGGCCGCCGCCCCGACAAGGAGCACGGCGACAACGAACCCGACCGGCCCCAGGACCCAGCGAAGCACTTTCTTCCGCGTGCGCTCGCGAGGCGTCACGATCTCACCCACGACGCCGTACACGGGCATATTGAAGTGCCGTACGGCCTCCTCGGTCGTTGCGATGGAGCGGTCCATCATGTCGGCCAAGAACACAAGGCCTCCGCCAAAACCGAGCGCCCCGACAAGCGCGAAGGCCAGCACGTACAGCAGTTTCGGAGAAGACGGCTGGAACTGTTCCTGGGCCAGTTCGACCTGGTTCAGGTGGGTGCGGCGTTTGGCGGCCTCGGCCGCGAGGGCCATCTGCACCTCCGTCAGGCGTTTCTGCCAGCGGTCCACTTCCGCCTGCTGGTCCTCGACCTCCTTGAGGATCTGGACGTATTCCTGCCTGACAGGGCCGAACCCCATCATCATTTCCTGGAGTTTGGCGAGGCGGTTCTGAAGGCGTTCCATTTCATTGGTTGTGCTCTCGATTTCCGCCTGGATGCCGGCCATGTCCATGCGCAGCAGCGCGTCGCGCAGTTGCAGGTCTCTCTGCCGCTGCTCCTCGCGCAACTGCCTTTCCCGCAGGCCCTCCTCATCAACGACCACGGGCGTCCTTGTAACATAGACCTCCTGGTTGACGAACCGCGGGGTTTGCTGAAAGCGGGTCTCCAGTTCGGCGACCTTCTTCTTCAGCGCGACGACCGTGGGATGTTTGTCGGTCATGTACGACAGCACCTGCGCATCGGACAGCGCCCGCTTGGCCTGCCTGAGTTCTTCCTCCACGCGAGAAAACTCGGGGTTCGGCACCTTGATGATCTGGTCGGGCGTCAGGCCCGCGGTCAGGTCGGCAGGCGGCGACACCTTGGCACTCAGGCTGCTCTTCTCCTGGGGCGCTGCCGCCGGGGCGCCTTCCTTCTTGGGCGGAGCCGCACCGCCTTCCGTCGTGGGCGGGGCTGCCGCGCCTTCAGTCACAGAAGGAGTCACACCGACTTCGGTCGCCGGTGGGGCCGCCGCAGGAGCGGCCAGCGGGGCAGCCGCAACAGCAGCCGGCGCGCCCGCCGCAGAAGCGGCAGGCGGGGCAGCCGTACCGCCTTCCGTCTTGGGCGGCGCTGCGGCGCTGTCCGCAGGCTTCTCGCCACCCGTCACCGCCTGAAGACGTTCGAGCCTCTGCTTTGCAACGGTCTGCTGGCGGCGGACCGTGTCGATGTCGCTGCTGACGCGCTGAATCTGGTCGTAAAGCGCACCGGGGTTGTCCGGCAGCATGCCGGCGTTCTTCACCTCGAAGTCGGTCTTTCTCTGGACGATTTCCGTATGACGGGTCGTGGCGTCCGTGACCTTCGACTGGAGGAAGTCGCGGCTGGCCGTCAGGTTCGTGATGATTTGCTCGCTGATGCGGTTGATGTAGTTGGTGACGAGGGTGTTGGGCATCTCCTGGGCCAGGCGCGGGTCGGGGTGCGTGAACGTCACCGAAACGAGGTCCACCTGGTCGGAACGCACCTCGAAGTTGACCTTGAGCGCCGCCTGCAAAGCGGTGACGAGTTCCTGTTTGGCCCTCACCCCGTCGGCCGCGAGTCTGCCGTCCGGGCCTCGCGGCAAGGGGGCGTCCAGGCCCATCTCCCTGAACAGCCCGCGCTTCTCCAGGTCGCCAACGGCCCGCTCGACGGCGTTCAAACCCGCCAGTTCGTGCTGGAGGGTCAGTTTGAGCGAGTCAAACGACTCGCTCTTGCCGCGAGTGATGTCCTCGGAGGCAGGGTCGGCGCGGCGCTCAAACTTCGCCATGCCCGTGTACTTCAGGGGCCACCAGCAGGCACCCACCAGGGTGCCGAAGGCAAAGACGGCGATGCCGACGATGAACAGATACCGGCGGCGGAACACGATCCGCAGGAAATCCCGAAGCGTTTTCTGGGTCTTCTCAGGCACGGTTCGTCTCGCAGTGGTTAGGGCACCCCTGCCGCCCCGTAGGTGACCGCCCGCGCGGCGTAGGCTGGCGTGGTAACCGTCTCAGCCGCCGGACGAATAGGCATAAGGATCTGCTGGATCGCCAACCCGATCGCCGCGAGCGGGTTCGGCGGCACGTAAACAACGTCGTTCGGTCGCAAGAGGACGTTCTGAGACAGGTCCCCCTTTTCCACCATTTTCATCATGTTGACTTGCATGATGGCTTGCTTGGCCTCGGCCTTCCACACCTCCTGACCGCCGCCTTCCTCGGGCGGCTTTCCCGGCTCCGCGGCCGGTTCCTTCTTCTTATCTCGCTTCTTAGAAGGCAAGTACCCGCCCTGCTGCGGCGGCTTGCCGCGGACCACGCTGATCTTCTCCGGCCAGGACAGCGTGGTCGGCTGGACCTGGGCCAGCACGTCGAGCAGCGTGTCGCACCCCGTCCACGGGATCGGTCCCGGGCGGCCCACCTGGCCGAACACGTATATCTTCTGCGAGTTGTAGCCCACGACGCGGACGGTCGCATCGACCTGCTCGTAGTACTCGCGGGCGGCCTTCTTCAGGACGTCCTCGATCTCTTTCGGCGTGAGATCGGCCACGTAGACTTCGCCGATGAGGGGAAGGTTGATCTTGCCGTCAGGGCGGACACGCTCCGTGACGTTGTTGATGTCCGGCACGTGCAGAGACGAGATCGTGAGGATGTCGGGCGGCAGGACGCGGTACTCGGTCGCCGACACGGGAGACCGCGGCTGCTGAAGGAACGCCCTCAGGCGTTCCGCACTGCTGCCGCAGCCCAGCAGCAAGGCACAACCCACCTGAACCGCCACCACAGCGGCCAGTCTGCCTGGTTTTATCATTATCGGCATCCCCCGGACCGTAACGCGCGGCTGGGTCTTGCCGCGCCGGCGGTCCTTTGCCCGCCGCGGCGGTCGGCAGTCATCGCGGTTCCACGGATTCCTGCCCTACGGTTGCACGGCAACGCGCCAGAACCCCGGTCCGGCCCTGACGGTCGCGGACGCACGCCCGGCCATGCCTGCCATCGCCGAGTATTATACGGCAGATTCGGGCAAATGCAAACATGCCGCCCCCTGCCGATGATGCACAAAGGCAACCTCGGCACTGTTATTATCGGCATCATAGCCGCCACAAGTTTCCAAAAACGGCCGCACCTGCCGAAAACCGTCAACGCCGGGCATGCCGGCGTCGCTCCTCATCAGTGCCGCGACCGTAAGGGAGCGGTGCCGTTGCCGTGCCGCGACCGTAAGGGAGCGGTGCACTTGCCGTGCCGCGACCGTAAAGGAGCGGTGCAGTCAGGTGCCGGTTCCCGCCGGTGGGCGCTTCAGGCCGGATGGCGGCAGCGATAACGGACGACGGAAAGGCTCGACGGAAAGCCCCACGGCATGGGGACATCGCCCGTGGCGTCTTCCAAGAAGCACAGCGAGCGGCCTGGCTACGCGCCGGCCGCCCGCCGAGGCGATTCTCTTGCAGCCGCCCGGGAACTCATCGGCCGCGCCGACGCAGCACAAGCGCTGTGACCGCTCCCGCTGCAAGCAAGAGCACGGTCGCCGGCTCAGGCGCGGGCACGAGAACCGGAATGCGGTCGCCGCTGCGACCGCTGTCCTGCACGGTGGCCCCGGCTGTGCTGTACACCGTCGCATCCGTCTCCACGTAGAACCATGAAGACGTCTGACCCTTCTCCAGCAGCCGCTCAACTATCTGGTAGTTCCCGTTCACGCCCTCAAAAGCAAACGCCAGTTGCGGCGCAGTGCCGTCGGTCCTGGCCAGCCAGAGGATGTCGCCTGCATCGTAGGCGAGGTCGCCGCCGTAATCCAGTATGCCCGAATCTATTACGCTGAACTCCGAGCCGTGCCCCACAACGTTCCCGCGGCGGACCTTGGCGTCGTTCCCGTTCACGACCTGGTAGGCGAACAAGAGATGCCCGTCGGCGTGCTGCCACACCTGCGAGTTTATGGTTACAAACATCGTCCCCATGCCGGGAGTGCCCGCGAGCGACGCCAGCAGGCTCCAATCGGCCGGCATTGCGGCGTCCGTGAAGACGTTGAAACCGGCGCCCATAAGATTCAGGCTGGGGTCGGGATGGCACCGCCAGTCGCTCGTGGCTATGGGCGCAGCCGGCGAAACAAGAGGCGTATTCGCCAGGGCTGCCGCGGGCGCCAGCCCTGCGCCGATAACAAACGCGCACGCCAAGACCGCCGCGGCGCGCAGCAACATGTGGGCTTGCTTCACGGTCGTCCGTCCTTATCCGCCCTCCGCCCGACTTATCACAGCGACTACGGCCGCCCCGCAGCGGCCCCCCACGCAACAAACAAAAAGGGGGAAACCGGCTTCGTCAGCCGATCTCCCCCGGCGTGAAGACCGAGTTGTACTGACCTACTCCCGCGCGGCCGGACTGCATGCCGCGCCAACCCTTGTGCCGATAATATACACCAGAAAATCCCCCGCGTCAAGTTGCCCGGCCGATTTTTTTTGGCAGGCCTCAGTTACTCGCGCCGAGTCGCCCTCACTAGCCCCCTGCGTAAGCAGGGGGTTCGCCGCGTCGCCGAGCGCCGGCCGCCTGCCGCCCCCCGCCTTGCGGCGGGGGCTAAGCGAGGCCGACGGAGTTTATCCGAAGCGCGGCGTCAGGCAGCCGGCCCGCTCCCCGTCAGGGCCGCAGGCCCGATTGAACTGTAGCCAGGGGCGCAAGCCCGTGGGAAAACGTCGGCGCCGCCTTGTGTTCTTTTGAGCCCCGTCAGGGGCGATTGAACCGTGGACCAGTCGCCCCTACGGGGCTGGGCCGGGGGAATAAAGGACCTGGCGCCCCCTTCGTCTCCACGGGCTGGCGCCCGTGGCTGCATTCAGTCCGCCCCTGCCGGGGCGGTGCTTGCGCCCGTGGCTAGTACCCGTCGTCTTTTGATGTTGTTAGTTTGTGTGAATAGCCGATTCTCACACGGGGGTCAGGATACCGGGGAGGATCGGCATGAACAAGCGATATGTGGTTCGGTTGACAATCGAAGAGCGGCA
>Ga0194112_10001139_pt1 | contig 39054 bp, 34 predicted proteins | sample TA2MahC400mmetaG_FD_146191 | JGI IMG/M metagenome (GOLD analysis project Ga0194112, IMG submission 146191) | Freshwater microbial communities from Lake Tanganyika, Tanzania - TA2015016 Mahale Deep Cast 400m | ecosystem: Environmental > Aquatic > Freshwater > Lake | place: Tanzania: Lake... | reverse complement strand
TCCCCGCAACCCGCGCCGCTACGTCATGGACACCTCTTTCCTGCCCCGCGCCCGCGCTACCGGTCCCATTCGCAAATGAAGCCGGCAACCGCGGGCACGGTCCAGTGAGCATGTCCCCCTTGGCCCAGTGCGCCGTACCAGTGTCCCGCGTACGCGCGGGGCTTGAGGTCGCGTCTGCCGCCCAGGAATCCCTCCGGCTCGCGCGCCTCCCGCGCCGGGGTCCCGAAGAACATGTAGTCCGCATCCGCCGCCCGGCCGTCGGGCTGCCCGGGGGCCCAGTCCGTGAAGCTGAAGGCCTCCCCGCTCACCCATTTCCACGCGCCTTCGCTTTCCGCGTCCGACCCGCCCACCCAGAGGCTCCGACCGTCGCTTATTCTCTCGATGAAACGGTTTTCGCCGCGCGTGCCCATACACGCCAGATATCCGCCCATCTCCCGGCAGCGCGCTTCGGCCGCGGCCCATCCCTCCCCGGACGCGAACACCTTGTACCAGTGACCGTCGAAAGACACGGCGTCCGGCGGACGCCCGCCCCCCCCGGCAACCGGCGCCGTTTCCGCGGTTCCCGCGCCGGCATCGGCCGCCGCGGCCTTCATGCGCGCCGCGTATTCCGCCGCCACGAAGGCCGCCGACGTGTAAGTCGCGCTCCCGCGCGCGCGCTCCGCCTCCTGTTTCACGGCGACGGCGTCGTCGATCTTGCCGGTCCGCGTCAGATCGGCCTGCATGCCGCTCAAGACGGCAAGATACCTGTCGGTGAGATCCACGATCCGGGCGGCCGCTTCGGCCTCCGCGCCCCGGCGGGCCGCGCGGTACTTCTCCCGCGTCTCGCCCAGCGGCTGCGGCGCATTGGTTGCGGCCGCCGCCGGCTCCCGGTCCCCCGAGCGCAGGCGCGCGCGTTCCTCGCGCACCGCGAGAAGGCCCTCCAGATCGCCTTGGCGCTGGAGTTGTTCTTCAAGGTTGCGCAGCGCGCTTTCGTAGGCGGCTTCCAGTTCCTGCAGCTTGCGCTCGCCTTTCTGGCCGGCCGCGTCCAGAGCGGCCTCGTAGGCGGCCCGGGAACCGGTCAGGCGCGCCGGCTCCGCCGCGCCTGCCGGCGCGCACACCGCCAGCAAGCACACCGCCAGCCAGCCCGTTGTCTTTGCCATAGCGCTCACGCCACGCCCAATCCGGCGCCGATCATCCATTCCGAGAACTCAGAACGTCACGTAGCAGCGAGGCAGCAGGGCCCTGACCTTGGCCTTGGCTTCGGGCGAGAGGTTGTTCCGCTCCAGGCGCAGCCAGCTCAGCCGCGTCAAACCGCCGATCTCGTCCGGAAGCGTCGTCAGCGCGTTGCCTTCCAGGTCCAGCCTTTCCAGGGAGCGCAGCTCGCCGATCCACGGCGGCAGATTCTCCAGCCCGTTGGCGGACAGGCTCAGGTCGGTCAGGGCGCGCAGCCGCCCAAGCCCCTCCGGAAGCTGTTTGAGCGTGTTGCCCTGCAGGTAGAGCCGTTGCAGGGCCGCAAGATCGCCGATGCGCTCGGGCAGGCGCGCCAGCCGGTTGTTGTTGAGACGCAGCCATCTGAGCTTCGACAGCGAGCCGATTTCCTCGGGCAGCTCCGTGAGAACATTGCCGTCAAGGTTGAGATAAGCCAGTTCGCTCAGGCCGCCGATCTCCGGCGGCAGGGCGCTCAATCCGTTGTAGTTGAGGTAGAGCGCGGTCAGGCCGGTCAAGCGTCCGATCCCGGCCGGAAGCGCCGCCAGCCCGGTTTCGCCCAGATCCAGCCATTTCAGCGACGTCAGTCCGGCAACGGAGGCCGGCAATTCGCCGATCGGATTGCGGCGCAGGCTCAGCCGGGCCAAGTTCGGAAAACGGTCCAGTTCCGGCGGCGGCGCGCTGAGCCCGGCCCCGTCCAGGGCGAGAAAGAGGACCTTCTCCGGTTCCTGCAAAGCCTCGTCGACGCTCGTGTATTTGTGGAGGCGTTCCGGCGCGCGCCAGGGGTGGCAGCCGGCCGCCGCCAGTCCGACGGCCGCCAGGCACGCTGCAAGCAGGCGCTTCATGTGCATCCCGGACAACCCTCCCTTCCCTGCGCGCCGAACCGTAGCATGGCCGTTGCCCCATTGCAACGTGTCTTGAACCGGAAAAAAGAACCATTAATCGCTTGCCGCGATCCGACGCGTCTTCCTACCATACGCGCCATGAAAAGAACCTCCGTCTTCCTTCCCGTCGTCGGCGCCGTCATCCTCGCTGGCGTACAGCCCGTCCGCGCGGTCCCGGTCGGCTCCAGCAACGATTCCCGCGACTACATGATCGCCGCCCGCCAGTTGGGGAACTGGAGTTGCGGCACGCTTGTGTACGCGGAACAGCGCAGCGTCACCGCCTTCGGCAGCGGATCGACGCCCATGAATACATCCGCCGGGCTGGCGTTCCTCGGCTACGATGTGGCCCGCTGGATCACGTTCTACGGCCTGGCCGGCGGAAGCGAATACCGGTTCGGGCGCGAGCGGCCCCCGATAACCGGCATCTACGGCGCCGGATTGCATTTCAACCTGTTCGATCACGATCTGATGGACCCGACCCTGTTCGAAGACCGCGTGCGCCTGAACGCCGACTGCCACGCCACCTACACCGTGGGTGAATTGCGCGGCCGCCGCGGCGTCGAGCTGCTGGACATCAACGCCGCGGTCACCGGGAGCATCGTGAACGATCTGGAGGGGCACAAGTTCTTTGTCCCGCGCAGCATTGCCCTTTTCGCGGGACCGGTTTACGCCTCAGTCCAGAATCCGGACAGAACGGTTCGCACCGTCACGCCCTTCGCGTCATGGCCGGCCTGGAGATGTACTGGAGCCCCAAGATGGCGTGGCATATCGGCGCCCAGAGCTTCAACGGCCGCGTTCAGCCCCGCAGCGGGCTCAATATCCGGTTCTGAGCCCGAGAACAGGGGCGCGGGCGTTTCGCGGCCGGTTGCCGTTTCGCGGCCGGTTGACTGACGCCGGATCCGGATCATTTGCCGGGAGCGGCCGCCGGTATCGCCGGTGACCCGCGGGGGCTGCGCGTACCGGGGCGGGAAGTCATGCTGGAACGTCTCTTCAACCTCAGGGCGAACAACACTTCGGCCCGCACGGAGGCGCTGGCCGGACTGACCACGTTCCTGACCATGGCCTACATCATCTTCGTACAGCCGGCCGTGCTGTCGGGATCGATGTTCGGCATCTCGACGGGGATGGATGCCGGCGCCGTCATGACCGCCACGTGCCTGTCCGCGGCCGCCGCCTCCGCGATCATGGGCCTCTACGGACGCTACCCCATTGCCCTCGCGCCGGGCATGGGGGAAAACTTCTTCTTCGTTTTCAGCGTGATCCCGGCCGCGGCGGCCGCCGGCTTTGCCGAGCCCTGGCGCGTGGCGCTTGGCGTAGTCTTCATTTCCGGCGTTCTTTTCTACGCGGTATATCTGCTCGGCATCCGTGAGCGGATCTTCGATGCGATCAGCCCCGGCATGAAGAACGGAATGGCGGCGGGCATAGGCCTGTTCATCGCGTTCATCGGCCTGCAGAATGCCGGCCTCGTCGTCGCGGATCCCGGCACCGCCGTAAAGCTCAACCCGGCCATGGCCCCGCCGGACCTGCTGGTCTTCGCCACGGGACTGGTCGTGGCGGCCGCGCTCCAGGCCCGCCGGGTTCGCGGCGCGATTCTGATCGGCATCGCGGCGGCCTCGGCCCTGGCCGTGTGCCTGCGCCTGGCGCTTCCCTGCCTGCCGCCCCGATTCGCGGCCGATTCCATGCTGGCCGCCCGCTTCACGCTCGCCGCGCGCATCGTTTCCCCGCCGCCGTCGCTCGCGCCGACCCTGCTGAAGATGGACCTGGTGAACGCCGTGGCCGGACGCATGTGGCCGTTTATCATCCTCTTCCTTTTCATGGACACCTTCGACACGATCGGCACGCTCATCGGCGTGGGCGAGCAGGCCGGTTTCATCAGGGACAACCGGCTGCCCCGCGCCCGCCAGGCCATGCTTGCGGACCAGGCCGGGACGCTCATCGGCGCCTGCCTCGGCGCGGGCACGACCACAAGCTACATCGAAAGCGCGGCCGGCGTCGCGGCCGGCGGACGCACGGGCCTCACGAGCCTCGTGACCGCCGCGTGCTTCCTTGCGGCGCTGCTCTTCAGCCCGGTCATCGCGATGATCAGCAGCTACCCGCCGATCACCGCGTCGGCCCTGGTGGTCATCGGCGCCCTGATGATGCGCAACGCAAGCAAGGTCGACTGGTCGGACCACAGCGAAGCCATTCCCGCCTTCCTGGTCGTCGTGGGCATCCCTTTCACTTATTCCATCGCCGACGGTCTTGCGCTCGGCTTTCTCGCCTACCCCGCCGTCAAGCTGCTCAGCGGCAGGGGCCGGCAGATCGGCTGGCTGATGTATGTGCTGGGCGCCGTTCTCGCGCTGTATTTCATTTTCGTGCGCCCGAAGATCGCATGACGCCTCATGTCCAGACAGCCGGCCATGCGCCGCGCCGCGCGGCGGGAATCATCCTGCCGGCCTGCGCGGCTCTGGCTTTCGCCGCCCCGGGGCGGGCCCAGGCAGACACCCTCGTGCAGCGCCTGATCGCGCGCTACGCGTCCCTGGAATCGGTCGCCTGCTCGGTGCGCAAGACCACCAGCGCGGGCGACGCGACCGTGCGCCTGCTCAGCCGCGTGGCCTACCGCCGGCCCAACCTGCTCAACGTGGCGATCGTCGCGCCGACCGAACGCCGCATTGTCTGCGACGGCGAACGCCTCTACTACCACGAAAAGGGCGGCCTGCGCGGTTTCTCGCGGCCGGTGGCGGAGTTGAGCCCGGAATGGGCCGCCGCGCTGCGCAACATACCCGCCACGCCCATGGAGAACCTGATCCGGCTGCAGGACTGCCCGGAAAGGGCGCTGCCGCCGACCGCGGAGTTTCCGTTGCGGCGGGCCTACGCGGCGTCCAACGTGCACGTGGTCGTCTCCTGCGACACCAATGAGCGCCCGGCGCGCCTGGAGTTTTTCAAGACCGCCGAGCTGCGGGAGAGCACCGGCCGGTACGACTACGGCGACTTCGTGCGGGCGGGCGGCTGCTGGCTCGCGCGCGAGCACAAGGCCGTCGTTTTCATGCCCGACGGATCGGAGATTCGCGAGACGCGCCGCGTCGACAACCTGAAGGTCAACGCCCCCGTGGACGAAACGCTTTTCGATTCCGGCCGCTTCTTCCACGGTGTCGTCTTCACCAACGACTTCGCCATGACCTACACGGACGCCCCTCCGGCCCGGCCGGACGCGGACTGATCCCCCGGCGAAAAGATCCCGGCCGGGGTTCCGGCGCCGGTGCATGCCCCTTCCGAATCTCCCGCAAATCCCCCGCCACCCCGCTGCGCTCGCAAACAGCCGCTTGACCGCCGGCGGCGTCTGCTGGTATCGTCGCCGCATCATGCCGCTGTTTCGCATGAGACGCCTGACATGAACAGATCCGGCGACATCCTCAATTACCTCTCAAAGCAGCAGGGCCCGGCCGAAATCATCATTGCGCCCAATGCGCCGCCGGTCACGCGCGTGCTGGCCGGCGTGGAACTGGCCCTGAACGTCGTGCTCGATTCCGCCGACGCAATGGACACTCTCATGGCCCTGCGCGCAAGATCCGCGCAGCCCGAGACCGCGGCCCTGCCGCAGGCGGGGTCGTTCTCTTTCGGCGTGCCCGACGTCGGCCGCTTCCGTGTGGCCTATGTCACCCAGCGCGGCTCCAAGGCCGTGCGCATCGTCCGGGTTCCTTTCACGGTGCCCGATATCGATTCCATATCGAGAGACCCCCGCCTGTTGCGCCGCCTCAGCGATGCCATGCTTTCGCGCCGCCGCGGCGTGGTCGCCATCTGCGGCACGAGCGCCATCGCCAACAGCAAGCTCGCCTACGCCCTCCTGCGCTGCGTGAACGATAAGCTGCGCGCGGTGATCTGCGTGCTGGAGCGGTCGCTGACGTACCTCATGGCGCACGGCAATTCGATCGTGGTGCAAACCGAGCTCGGCATCGAGGTGCCGGCGCTCGACGACGGCGTGCGGAACGCGTTTCTCCTTGAGCCCGATGTGATTTTCGTGGGCGACCTGTGGCCGGCCGACGAAGTGCCAAGCCTGGCGCGGGCCATCGAGGGAGGCACGCTCACGGTCCTCAGCAGCGTGGCCCTGAGCGGCGAGGAGCTCCTGCGCCGCTTTGCCGGCGAAACGGGAAAGGAATCCGCGCGCGATCCCAACGCCCTGCGCCTCATCGCGCGGGTATTCACCGAAAACGACGGCATGTTGCGCGTGGAACTCGAAGGACACATTCCGGAGTGACGCGGCGGAAGCGCGGCCTATGGACGCAGCCACACAGTGGTTTCAGCAGCGCCTGTCGCCGCGCCTCGACGCGCTGCAGGTCCTGCTGCAGGCCATTGCCGCCCGCGAGGCGGATGCCGAACCGACCGCGCGCCGCATGGCCCGCTCGTTGCGCGACCAGGCCGTCGCCTACGGATGCGACGAAGTCGCCCGCGCGTCCGGCGCGGTCGCGGAATGCAGCGGCTCCGCCCTGAAAGTCCACGTTCAACACCTCATCCGCGTGCTGCGCGAAGAGGCGGCCCGCGCCCAGCGGGTCTCCACCGTCATTCTCGTCGTCGGCGTCGATCCGCGGATCACCGCAGTGATCCGCGGCGCCTTGAGCGCCCCCGACCGCGACGTGACCGCCGCCGATACCGCGGCGGAAGCTCAGCACGTGCTCCGCGAGCAGGACGTGGCGCTCGTGGTCCTCAATATCGTCCTCCCCGACGCCGACGGCCGCGCCCTCCTCGGCCGCATGCGCGACAGCCCGCTGACGGCCTCGATTCCCGCCCTCGTGCTTGCGCCCAAACTCAGACCGTCCATCCGCGAGGACGACCTCGCGCTTGCCGCCGACGGCATCATGGAGCAGCCGCTGGACATGGATGCCGTCCTGGCGTGGATCAAGGCGCGCCTGCGCCGCGCCCACGAAACCATCCGCGAGGCGCGCCGCGATCTGTTGACCGGGCTGCTCAACCGCGCGGCTTTCCGCGAGAGCGTCGGCGAGGCCGTCCGCGTCTGCGCGGAGTCCGGCGTGCCCCTGGCGCTCGGCCTGATATCCGTCGACTCCCACCGCGCCGTCTTCGATGCGCACGGCGAGTCCGCGGCGAACGAGGTTCTCAGGCGCGTCGCCCTGCTCCTTTCCGCGTCCCTTCGGGTCACCGATGTCCTGGGCCGCTGCGACGTCGCGAAGTTCGCGGCCATCTTCCCGTCGGAAGACCGTTTCGGCGGCGCGCGCGCCGTGGAAAAGGTCATCGAGAAGGCCGCAAGACTGCGCGTCGAGATTCCCGACGGCGCTGCCGTCGGCGTAACGCTGTCCGGAGGCATCGCCTCCGTCAGCGGACCGGCGTCGCCCGACGAGTTGATGGCCGAGGCCGAGCGCTACCTTTTCCAGTCGGTCTCCGCGGGCGGCAACCGCGTGACCGGCAGCCAGTCCAGCCCCGCCGAACGGAGCCGGCGCGTGCTGGCCGTCGTCGGCGACGCGCTCGCCGGCAGGGTGGTTGAACAGCTGCTCGAGAAGGAAGGCCTGGCCGTGGATCTGCTGACCGACGGCGTACGGGCGATTGCCGAAGCGGAGGGGCATGCCGTTTACCACCTTATCATTCTTGACGAGAAGATCGCCGGCCCGTCCGGGCTTGAGGTGCTCGAGCGGTTGCGCGGTCAGGCGCGCCTCAACCGTGTGCCGATCCTGATGCTGCTCGCCCGCAATGCCGAGGATTCCATGGTCCGGGCGCTCGAGCTCGGCGCCAACGACTATCTGGCCCGGCCCCTGGCGCCCGCGGCGCTCCTGAACCATGTGCGGCGGCTGCTCACACGGGGCGGAGAAGCCGCGGCCGAAGGCTCTGAAGCGCCCGTCATCCTCGTCGTGAGCGATTCCACCCGCGACCTCCTCATGGTGGCCACGGCGCTTCGCGAGCGCGGCGGTTTCCGGGCTTTGCTGGGCTTTGGCGGCTCCGACGGACTGCGGCGTTTCGAGGCCGAGCGCCCGGATATTCTCCTTCTGGATTTCGACATGTCCGACATGCCCGGTCCGGAGTTCATGGAGGCGCTCAGGCGTAAGACCGACTTCGCGCACACCCGCGTTGTTTTCGCGTCGGCAGCGAAAGACGAATCCGCCTGGAAGGAATACTTCGACCAGGGTGTATGCGGCGTCCTGCCCAAGCCTCTCGATCCCGTTACGCTGGCAGTCCGGATCGAGGAAATGCTGGGCATGTCCGGCGTCCCCGCGCGCGCGCTGGAGGGCACGGAGCACCTCAACGCCGAGATTCTGCGCGTGGTGCGTCTGGGCGGAACAAAAAAACCGCTTGCTCCCCCCGGCGCCACGTCATAGGATCAGGCGGGTTCTGGGTATCTTTCTCGAAAGGAGGAGGATGGCATGAAGAGAGTGGTGGCGATGTTGTGCATCGTCGGGCTGCTCGCGCTGCTCCCCGCGCAGGCATTCTGCGCGGAGGAGAAGGCGCCCGCGAAGGCGGCCGAAAAGGGCAAGGGCGGACTGCCCGCGTTCTTCATCGGTTGCTGCCTGGGCATCCGCGAAGGCACCGAATGGAACGAGGGCAAGGAACTCCACTGGCGTGAATGGGTTCACCTTCCCCTCTCGGCAGGTGCCATGATTCCCTATGTCGGCTTCATCTTCGGCGCCGCTTCGGGCGTCATGATGATCTGGAACGGCATCGAATGCGGCACGGGCACAACCGCCCATCAGTTCGCCGAGAAATACGGCACCAACTGGTACTGATCCGCTGATGGAAGGAGTGCAGCCATGAAGAAGTTCATCACCTTGTGTGTACTGATCGCCCTGTGCCTCACGCTCTTCCCGGCCGCGTCCCAGGCCAAGGTGCAGCGCAATCCGGGCGGCATCATGCCCTTCCTGGTCGGCTGCTGCTGGGGCCTGCGCGAGGGCACGGAATGGAACGAGGGCGCCCAGATGCACTGGCGCGAGTGGTGCCGCATCATCCCCGTGGTCGGCCTTGTGATCGCCGTCTGGGACGGCATCGAATGCGCCGGCGGAATCACGGCCCACCAATGGGCTGAAAAGAACGGGGCCAACTGGTATTGATCCGGAAACGGCCAACGAAGAACCAGCGAAGCCCGGGCCCATGGCCCGGGCTTCTTGGTTTGACGCTTGTATGCATTGCGGCCGCGCGCGCCGCCGACGGCCGGTCCGTTGACCTGCGCCTGGCCGCCGAACTGTGCGGCGAGGGCTCCTGGGGCGCCTGCCTTGTCGAGAGCCGGCGGGTTCTGGCCGCCGATCCCGGCAACGCGGAAGCCGCGGCCCTCGAGAACCGCGCATCGTCCGGCCTCTCGTGCGTACGCGGCGAAACCGGTCGGCCGCGCGGCGGTCGTGTGGCCCGCGACCTTGCGGATCCCTCCGCGGCTTTCCGCCGGCCTTCGGACGGCGACCAGCCTTGCCGGACCCGCTTCCTGCTCACCGCCCCGGTCCGGTGGGCCATCCTCTTGTATCGCGCCCAGATTGCCCCCGCCCTGGGACGGCGCTGCTCCCTGCTCCCCTCCTGTTCCGAGTACACCCTGCAGGCCCTTGGCAGGCACGGCCTGCTCGGCATCGCCATGTACGCGGACCGCGCCGTGCGGGAACCCAGCGTGGTGGCCGAGGCGCGGAACCCCGTCTTTGAGCGCGGTCGGCGCCGCTACGCCGATCCGGTCGAAGCGCATGACTGGTGGATGAAATGAAGGCGCCGCCGGCAAGATGCCGCCGGCCGGGCGTCGGCGCCGCGGCAAAACGCCTTCCCCGGGCCGTCGCTGCCGTCGTGTGGACCGGCGCCCTCCTCGCGCCGGCTCGCGCCGCGGAACCCGACGTGAGCCGGCGACTGGCAATCGATCTCGACGCGCGCGGCCAGCACGAGGCCGCCGCCGTGGAATACCGCCGCCTCGCGCTCTCCGCGGATGACGCCGCGGAGCAGGCCGGCTATTACTGGGCGGCCGCCTACGAGTACCGCCGCGCCGGACTGAGCGACCTCGCCGCCCGCATGCTCGACCGCGCCGAAGACCGCTCCCCCGCCCTGCGCGCGCCGGTCGCGCTGCTCAGGGCGGAAACCGCCCTGGACGACGGCCGCGCCGCGGAAGCCGAGTTTCATATCGCGACGTTGATCGAGGGCGCTGCCGCACCGGATGAAACGCTGCGCGATTTCCTCGCCCGACGCCTGGCCCGCGCCAGGCTGTTGCAGGGCGACGTGGATGGCGCCGCCGCGGCCCTCAACGATCTCACCGCCCCGTCTGACAAGGCGCGGCAATCCCTGGCGCGCTACCGCCGGGAACACGACCGTATTCCGTGGATCGGCGGCGCTCTCGGGGCCGTCCCGGGACTGGGCTACGCCTATTCCGGAGAGTTTGCCAACGCCGCCCGCTCGCTGCTGCTCAACGGGCTCTTCATCTTCGGCATGGCGCACACCGCCGAACGCGAACAGTGGGGCGCTTTCGCCATAATCTCCTTCTTCGAGCTGACATGGTACACCGGCAGCATTTACGGCGGCATGGACGCCGCCCATCGCCATAACCGGGAGCGCCTCGAAGCATGCCTGACGGACATCGACGGCGGCGCCGCCTATTCCGCGGACCTGGGGCGGCTGCCTCTCGTGTCGATCAGCTTCGGTTTCTGAACGGCCCGCGGTCCTCCGCGCACGGCCCGCAGGGCCCGCCCGGCGCGTCCCGCCGACGTATAGGTGAAAACCCTACCCTCCAAACAGGGAAACCCCGATTCCCGCCCGGCGCGCTCGCTGCTATCTTCCCCGCAGAGAGGTAGACCAGCCCGCTGCTTTCCGCCGCGGCGGTCTTCCGGGAGAGGCAGGCGTGAACGATCCTGCGCCGTGCGCGCATCGTGGACAAGAGACGTGCCCAATCGTCGGCGGTCACCGCCAATTCGCGGCGCCGGATGCGGCGACCCCGTGGCCTGACTGCAGGCTGTGCGGCCGCCGCGTACTGGTCGTCGACGACCAGGCATCGATACTGGCGCTGATATCGCGGGCGCTCGGAAACATGGGACTCAGAGTGACGACCGCGGAAGACGGATACAAGGCTCTGGATATCTTCAATCGCAGTCCGCTCGACGTTGATCTCGTCGTTCTCGACATCGGCATGCCCGGACCCAACGGCTTTGAGGTCTGCCGCAACATGCGCCAGGTGCGCCCCGACATCCCGGTCCTCTTTCTCACCGGATACGAAGGCCTTGACCTGGAAACGCAGCTCGCCGGGTTCCGTCCGGCGATGCTCGTCAGAAAACCTTGCGCGCCCGCGGTTCTCAGGCAGACGGTCGGCGGCATTCTGTGCGGCCCGCCATGTGTCGATCCGCCGGACGCGATTCATCCTGGAGTCGGTCAGCGCGGCGGAACGCCGGCATCCGCGATTTGAAAGCCCATCCCTTCGGCGATTCTTCCCGTGGCGTTCGGCGTGCTGGCGTACCTGGCAGGACTCGAACCTGCAACCTTCTGATCCGTAGTCAGAAGCTCTGTCCAATTGAGCTACAGGTACGCTCGTTTTGGCGGGGAAAACCGCGGGAATGCTAGAGCCGCCCGGCGTTCATTGCAACCTCTTTTCTGCGGGTGTTTGCCGCGGGCGAGAAGACGACAGGGCGAGAAGACGAGATAGACGGGGCAACCGGCCCATGCTAGCCTCCGGCGCATGAACATGGCGCTTATGGAGGAATCGCTGGCCGCGGTATGCGCGCGCCTGCCCGCCTGCCGACCGCACTGCGCCCTGATCGCGGGCTCGGGCTGGGCCCCGGCGCTCGACGCGCTCGCCACGCGCGCCCGGACGCGCTACGCGGACATACCGCATCTCGGCGCGCTTGCAGTCCCCGGCCATCCCGGCGAACTCCGCCTGGCGACCCACGCCGGCTGTGAGGCGCTGGTTTTTGCCGGGCGCCGCCACTGGTACGAGGGCGGCGGATGGGAGCCGGTTGCCCTGCCCGTCTACCTCGCGCTCAAGCTGGGCGCGTCGGTCCTGGTGCTGACCAACGCCGCCGGCGGCATTCGCGAGGACCTCGCCCCGGGCGACCTCATGACGATCACGGACCATATCAACGCGATGGGCGTCAATCCGCTCGTGGGCAACCGCGACCCTCTCTGGGGACCGCTTTTCGCCGATCAGACCTGCGTCTACGACGCGCCGCTGCGACTATGCCTCGACGCCGCGGCCGCGCGCTCCGGAGTGGCCCTGACCCGCGGCGTCTACGCCGCGGTCAGCGGGCCGGTCTACGAAACGCCCGCCGAAATCCGCGCCCTGCGCGCCGCCGGCGCCGACGCGGTAGGCATGTCGACCGTGCCTGAAGCGCTCCTGGGCTCCGCGGCCGGAATGCGCGTGCTCGGAATCGCCTGCGTTTCGAACCGGGCCGCCCGTTCCAACGCCCCCCGCCTGAATCACGCCGACGCGGTCGCCGTCACGACCGCCGCCGCGCCGCGCATGCGGGCCCTGCTCTGCGCCCTGCTGGAGGACATCCCGAAGTATGCCGCCCTCCCCCGCGAAAGCGCCTGATCCCGCGCGCCTCAAGGACCTGGCGCGGCAGACCGTGCGCCGCCTTCAGGAGGCGTCGTTTACGGCCTACTGGGCCGGGGGATGCGTGCGGGATCTTCTGCGCGGGCAGGACCCCAAGGACTACGACATCGCAACCAGCGCCGCTCCGGACGATGTCCTGCGCCTGTTTCCGCGCGCCGCGGAAGCCGGCAAGGCCTTTGCCGTCGTGCGTGTGCGCGTCGAGGACGCGGAATTCGAAGTCGCCACGTTCCGGCGCGATCACGCCTACCGGGACGGACGCCGCCCGCAGGGTGTCACCTTCGCCGATCCGCGGACCGACGCCCGCCGTCGCGACTTCACGATCAACGCGCTCTTCTATGACCCCGTGGCCGGGAAAGTGCACGACTTCGTGGACGGACGCCGCGATCTGGAACGCCGCGTCGTGCGCGCCGTGGGCGCGGCGGCCGACCGCTTCGCCGAGGATCACTTGCGCATGCTCCGCGCGGTGCGCTTTGCCGCGACGCTGGCATTCGACCTCGATCCCGAAACCGCCGCGGCGATCCGCGCGCAGGCCGCGGATCTGGCGCGGATCAGCGCCGAACGCGTCCGCGTGGAACTCACGCGCATGCTCATGGAGGCGGTCCGTCCGGGAGCGGCGGTCGTCATGCTGGAGGCGCTGGGCCTGCTGAACGTGATTCTCCCCGAGATCCAGGCCCTCAAGGGGCTGGCCCAGCCGCCCGAGTTCCATCCGGAAGGCGACGTCTTCGCGCACACGGTGTTGATGCTCGACCTCATGCAGGAGCGCTCGGTTCCCCTGGCCATGGCGGCCCTGCTGCACGACGTGGGCAAGCTCGCGACCGCGCGCGTGGCCGACCGCATCCGATTCGACGGCCACGCCCAGACCGGCGCCGGCCTTTCCGCCGCGATCATGCGGCGCCTGCGCTTCTCCCGGGAAGAGACCGACACGGTTACGCGCTGCGTACGCGATCACATGCGCTTCATGGACGTGCGGCGCATGCGCGCATCGACGTTGCGCCGCATGGTTTCGGCGCCCACGTTTCCGATCGAGCTGGAACTGCATCGGCTCGATTGCCTGGCCAGCCACGGGGCGCTTGACAACTACGCCTTTCTGACCGCCTTCCATGAGAAGCTGCGTTCCGAGCCGGTTCTGCCTCCGCCCTGGATTGACGGCCACGACGTGATGCGCCTGGGAGCGGCTGAAGGCCCCGAAGTGGGGCGCTGGAAGCGCGCCGCTTACGACGCGCAACTCGAAGGGCGCTTTCCGGACCGTGAGGCCGCTCTGCGGTGGCTGGCGGAAGCCGTCAAAGCGGAACCTGCGTAGGCCCGGGATTCGAGGCAAAGCATCTGCCCGCCGGCGGTCCCGTCGCTACGCGATCTTGCGGTCCGGAACCGGGATGGGCGGAGCCGGCGCTTCCAGGCCCAGAACGGACGCCTTGGTGACCCGCAGGGGGCCGTGGCGCGTCCTGCGCGGCGCGTCGAACATCACGTCGAGCATCAGGCGCTCAACCAGCGCGCGAAGCCCGCGGGCGCCCGCGCCGCGCCGGGCCGCCTGCCGGGCCAGCTCGCGCAGCGCGCCGCCGGTGAAAGTCAACTCGATGCCCTCCATGGCCAGCAGCTTCTGGTACTGCTTGACCAGGCAGTTGCGGGGCTCGGTCAGGATCGACACGAGGTCGTCCTCGGTCAGCGCCTTAAGGGCGGCCACCACCGGCAGGCGCCCCACGAACTCCGGAATCATGCCGTAGCGGATCAGATCTTCGGGCTCCACGTCGACGCTGCCCGCGCCCGCCGTCACGGCGCTTCCAAAGCCCAGCGCGCTCCGTCCGATCCGTCGCCGCACGATATCCTCCAGGCCCACGAAAGCGCCGCCGCATATGAACAGGATGTGTTCCGTGTTGATCTGGATGTATTTCTGCTGCGGGTGTTTACGGCCGCCCTGCGGCGGAATGTTGGCAACCGTCCCTTCGAGAATCTTCAACAGCGCCTGCTGGACGCCCTCGCCCGAGACGTCGCGCGTGATGGAGACGTTTTCCGTCTTGCGGCCGATCTTGTCGATCTCGTCCACGTAGACAATCCCCATCTCCGCCCGGCCGATGTCCATGTCGCAGGCCTGGAGCAGCCCCAGCAGAATGTTCTCGACGTCCTCGCCCACGTAGCCGGCCTCCGTCAGCGTCGTGGCGTCGGCGATCGTGAAAGGCACGTCCAGGAAGCGGGCCAGCGTGCGGGCCAGGAGCGTTTTTCCGCTGCCGGTGGGGCCGAGAAGCAGAATGTTGCTCTTTTCGATCTCGACGCCGGCATGCGGGTCGCCGGCCGGGAAGTGATCCGCCTGCTTCAGGCGCTTGTAGTGGTTGTGAACCGCCACGGCCAGCACCTTCTTCACATGGTCGTGGCCGATGACGTACTCGTCCAGGAAAGCCTTGATCTCGTGGGGCAGCGGGACGCGCAGCGCGCCGGCATGCTTGCGCTTGCTGGCCCCGCCGTCGTCTTCGCGCAGGAGCGAGTTGCACGTCTCCACGCACTCGTTGCAGATGTAGACGCCGGGGCCCTCGATGAGCCGCCGCACGGCGTTCGCGGGCTTGCCGCAGAATCCGCATGCGCCCTGGTCGCGTTTGGACATCCGTTCAATCCTCGCCGGTCCGCGCCCCCGCCGCCCTATGTCGTCTTTTCTTTCGATTCCCTGGCCGGCTTGCCCCCGGTCGGCTTGCGGCTTTTCACGACCTCGTCCACAAGCCCGTATGCTTTCGCTTCGTCGGCCGACATGAAAAAGTCCCGATCCGTGTCGCGCGCCACCGCCTCCAGCGTCTTCCCCGTGTGCGCGGCCAGGATCTCGTTGACGCGGTCCCGCAGGCGAAGGATCTCCTTGGCCTGGATGCTTATGTCGGCGGCCTGTCCCTGGACGCCGCCCCAGGGCTGATGGATCATGATGCGCGCGTTGGGCAGGGCATAGCGCTTGCCTGCCGCCCCCGCCGCCAGGAGCACGGCCCCCATGCTGGATGCCTGCCCCACGCAGTAGGTGGCCACGTCGCAGCGCAGATACTGCATCGTGTCGTAGATGGCCATTCCCGCCGTCACAACGCCGCCCGGGCAATTGATATAGACGCTGATGTCCTTTTCCGCGTCCTCGGCCTGGAGAAACAGCAGTTGGGCGATGATCAGATTGCTGATCTCGTCGTTGAGGACCGTGCCGATGAAGATGATCCGATCCTTGAGCAGGCGCGAGAAGATGTCATAGGCCCTCTCACCGCGGCCCGTTTGCTCGACAACCATGGGCACCAACGCCTGGTTACGCACGTTCATGTCGCCGCCCTCCCTATGGCCCTTTTACCTTGGCCTCCTGAAGCAGAAAGTCGAGCGTCTTTTCGATCCGAATCTGCCGCCGCAGCCAGTCCAGGCCTCCGTTGTCCTGCATTTCGGCCCGCACGCGCTCCGGCGTCGCGCCGCGCTGCGCGGCAACGGCGGCGACGCGTTCGTCAACCTCGCCTTCGGACGACTCGATCCTTTCTTCATCCGCGATGCGGACGAGAACATAGGACACCTTGACACGCTCCAGCGAAGACTTTTGCGCCGCCTCACGGATATCGACCAGGCGTCCGGCGATCTGCTCCCGGGTGGCCCCGCGCATGGCGATGCTTTCGATCATGTCGCGCGCCGCGCGATTGCTCTCCCTTTCCAGAAGCGACTGGGGCACGTCCAGGCTGGTCTTTTCCAGAAGGTAGCGCGTGATCTCGTCCTTCAGACGCATCTCTTCGTCTGCCTTTGCCCGGGCTTCCAACCGCCCGCGCACTTTTTCGCGCAGTTCCTCCGGCGAAGCCGCCTGCCATTGCTTCAGGAACTCGGCGTCAATCTCCGGAAGCTGCCGCGCCCGGATGCCCTTGAGGACAAACCGGCAGGCCGCCCGCCTCCCGGCCAGTCCGGCGATCCGGAAATCGGCCGGAAACGCAATCGGAACCTCTCTCGCCTCCCCGTTGCGCATCCCCGCAATCGCGTCGGCGATCCCGGGCAGCAGCTCCGGCTCCCCGAGCAGCGCCCAGACGTCCCGGCCTTCGCCGATGCCGGCGCCTTCCGGCTCGACCGTTTTCAACGGCCGCCCGTCCAGCGCGGCCTCGTAGTCCAGGCACACGAGGTCATCCCGCGCGGCCGGCCGGTCCGTCACGTCAACAAAACGCGCCGCGGCTGCGCGCAAGCGCTGCACCGCGTCGTCCACCGCCTTATCCGTAACCTCCACGGCCTCGCGCCGCAAGGGAATGCGCCGATATTTCGGCAGCCTGAAATCCGGCGCCACGTCCACGACGGCCGTGAAACTCAAACCGCGTTCACGCGAAAGATCGACATCCGTGATCTCCACCGCCGCCACGGCCCGCAAGCCTTCCTGCGCCACGGCTTCCCGGTAGAACCGCGGAATCAGGCGTTCCCTGGCGTCCGCGACGATGTCCCGCGCGAACCGCCGCTCCACGACCTCCGCCGGGGCCCTGCCCTTGCGGAAGCCGGGTATCCTCGCCGCCCGGGTGTAGGCGTCAACCACTTCGGCGTATTCCTGCCGCATGTCCTCCGCCGGCACGCGCACGCGCACCGTGCGGCGGCATGCCCCCGCCTGCGCCACTTCAACCTTCACCGTTTGATGCCCCCGCCCCGGCCGCTATTCCTTCAGCGACATCAGGAATTCCGCGTTGCTCTTGGTCTTCTTCAGCCGGTTCACGATCATCTCCATCGCTTCCACCGGCGGCACGCCGTTGAGGGCGCGACGGAGAATCCATATCTTGCTCAGCTCGTCCGGATGCAGCAGCAGCTCCTCCTTGCGCGTGCCGGACTTCTCGATGTTGATCGCCGGAAAGACGCGCTTGTCCACGAGGCTCCGGTCCAGGCAAAGCTCCATGTTGCCCGTGCCCTTGAACTCCTCGAAGATCACCTCGTCCATCCGGCTGCCCGTGTCCACCAGCGCCGTTGCCACAATGGTCAGGCTGCCGCCGAACTCGATGTTGCGGGCCGCGGCAAAGAAGCGGCGCGGCTTGTGAAGGGCGTTCGCATCGACGCCGCCGGAGAGGATCTTGCCGCTGTGCGGCTGCAGCGTGTTGTACGCCCGCGCCAGCCGCGTGATGCTGTCCAGCAGGATGACCACGTTCTTGCCGCATTCCACCATGCGCTTGGACATCTCGAGCACGAGCTCCGCAACCTGCACGTGCCGCTCCGGCGTCTCGTCGAACGTCGAGCTCAGCACGTGCGCGGAAGTGCTGCGCATCATGTCCGTGACTTCCTCGGGCCGCTCGTCAATGAGCAGGATGATCAGGTAGACATCCGGATGGTTGGCCGAGATGCTGTTGGCGATCTTCTGCAGAAGCACGGTCTTGCCCGTCCGCGGCGCGGCGACAATCACCCCGCGCTGACCCATGCCGATCGGCGTGAAGATGTCCATCACGCGCATGGCGACTTCTTCCGGCTTGGTTTCAAGGTTGATGCGCTCGTTCGGAAACAGCGGCGTCAGGTTCTCGAAAGGCACCTTGTGCCGCGACTTCTCGGGGTCGTCGCCGTTTACCTTGTCCACCCGTAGCAGGGCGAAGAAGCGCTCTTTGTCCTTCGGCTCGCGGATCTCGCCCTCGACGAAATCGCCCGTGCGAAGCGCGAACCTGCGGATCTGCGAGGGCGACACGTAGACGTCCTCCGGGCACGGCAGGTAGTTGTTCGTCGGCGAACGCAGGAACCCGAAACCGTCGGGGAGAATCTCCAGCACGCCACGGCTGAACATCGCCCCGGTCTCGCGCGCGCTGGCCTTCAGGATCTCGAAGATCAGCTCGTGCTTGCGCAGCGCGCCGAGATCCGTCAGGCCGTACTTGTCCGCGATCTCGTTCAACTCGGGAACGGATTTCTCCTGGAGATCCGACAGGTTCAGCCCGTCGCCCTTCGCCCCGCGAGGCGCGGCGTCCGGCGTCTCATCCTTCCGGCGCGCGTCTTCCTCCTCCGGGACGCCGTTGTTCTGCGCGGGCGCAGCCGCCGGAACCCCCCGCGGACCGCGGCTTCCGTCGCGGTGTCCGCCACGTCCGCCTCCCCGCGACATTCGTTCCGGCCTGTTCTGCAAGTGTGTCCTACCTGTCTCCATGTTTTCCCTCCAGAATGCGTTCAAGCACTCTCCTTGTCTGCTCCCTCAGCGTCGCGCGCGTTCCCTCGTTCACGAGAACGTAGTCCGAAAGCGTCGCCTTCATTTCGACCGGCGCCTGCGCGCGGATGCGCGCGCGGGCCTCGTCCCCGGTCATTCCTCTCGCAAGCAGGCGCTCGACCTGCACCCTCTCCGCGGCGGCCACGCACACCACCGCGTCCCACCCGCTCGACATGCCGCCCTCGAAAAGCAGGGGCACAATCACGGCGGCGGCGCCCGCCGTCGCGACGCGGGCCGTCTCCGGGGCGGCGAGCCAGGCCTCCCATGCCCGCCGGGTCGCCGGGTGCACCAGCCGGTTCAATGTGGCCAGATCACGCGGCGTCGCGAACACGCGCGCGCCAAGCGCGCTCCGGTCAATCCGGCCTTCCGGATCGAGGATGCCGCGTCCGAACGCGCGCACGACTTCCGCGAACACCGCCGTTCCCGGTTGCATCAGGTCCCGCGCCGCCACGTCCGCGTCAAACACCGCCACGCCATCCGCGGCGAGATATTCACCCGCCAGGGTCTTCCCGCAAGCGATGCCGCCAGTGACCGCGAATCTGAGCATGAGGGGCGAATGTGGACTCGCTACCAATCCAGGAGTATCGAACGGCCAAAAAAGGGATTACCCGGAATGCCTGATTCAAGACGCGCCGCAGACTGTACACTCCGCCCGCCGGCAACGTCAACCCAAAAAACACCCAAAAAACCAGGACCATGGACCGGGCCGACACCGCGGTCCGTCCCGCCGTTATGACCCGCGCAGGATTGACGCGCTGCCCGCGGACATGCCGCGCCCCCCCCCGGTCACAACAACTGCGGCGATTCCAGTTCGCGCACCATCGAGTCGAATTCCAGCTCACGCAGCAAAGGCAACAGCCGCGCCGCGTCCGCCTCCTTCACGGCCAGCGCATCCCAGCCCATATCCCACTTCAAATCCGTCCGCAAACGTACGATGGCCAGGTTCCGCTCAACCGCTTCACGGTGCGTCGCCAGCGCGTCTCTGAGCCGCGCGTTCCCCGCGCGGTCAATAGCCTTCCATATCCCCGCAAGGGATCCATGCTCGCTCAGAAGCCGCGCCGCCGTCTTCGCCCCTATCCCCGGAACACCCGGGATGTTGTCCGAGCTGTCCCCCACGAGAGCCAGCCATTCGACGATGCGCTCCGGCAAAACGCCCGTCTTGGCCCGCACCCCTTCCGCGTCGAGCCGGTCCGGCTTGCCCGCCGGCGATACGATGCTGATCTTCTCATCCACGAGCTGATAGAAGTCCTTGTCATTCGTGGCGATAAGCACCCGGTCGGCCCGCGGCGCCGCCCAGCGCGCGGCCGCGGCCAGGACGTCATCCGCCTCCTGCCCCTCCCTGCGCAGCCAGGGGACGGCCGCGCGCTCAAGGTAGTCCTCCGCGACCGTCACCTGCGCGCGAAGCCCGGCCGGCATCTCCGGGCGCTGGGCCTTGTAGGACTCCAGCAACGCCACGCGCTCCGCGGGCAAGCCGCCGTCAAACGCCACGAGCCAGTGACTGGGCCGCCACGTCCGGCGCAACTGCCCCAGCATGCGCACGAAACCGAAAACGGCGTTGGTGGGGCGCCCCGCGCGCGTGGTCAATTCCCGGATGGCATAGAACGCCCGGTACAAGAGCGCCGTGCCGTCAATCAGGAGCAAAGTCGCGACAGGCATGCGGTTATTCGCCCGTCCCGGCGGTCCCGCCCTCCGCCATGCGCACCATCTGCGCAGGGTCGGCATGGCCAAGCGGCCGGCCGGACGGGTCAACGAGACGCGCCGTGACGAAGATCATAAGGTTGCGCTTGTCGCTGCCGTCAAACCGGCTGCGGAAAAGACGCCCCAGTATGGGCAGCTCGCCCAGGAACGGAATCCTGTCGTCCGCGTCCGACCGGTTTTCCGTAATCATCCCGCCCATGACGACCGTGGCGCCGTTGTATATCGAGATGCTCGTCCGGACCTCGCGCACGTGGAAGATCGGCTGCCGCATGTTCAGCCGCTGCACGGTCCCGTCGGCCGCCTGGAACTCGGAGCCGTACTCGACAAACTCCGGCTCCGACACGACGCGCGGCGTCATGTTCAGCGTGATCATCTGCGTCTCCGGGCTGACATCGGGGACCACCTCCAGGATCACGCCGACTTCCCGCATCTCGAATCCGCTGGGCTCGACCACGCCCCCAACGATAACGTTGTTGCCGAAAGCGTCCGTGCCGGTAATGGGCGTCACGGCAAAGTCCGTCGGGTAGATGAACTCCCTGACCACGCGAATCAGGGCGTCCTGGCCGGGTTGCGTCGTAACCTTCGGCGCCGACAGCAGGTCCGCGTGCCCCTTGCGCTCCAGCGCGTGCAGCACGAAAGTCAGCTCCGGATTGGTGAGAATGCCCGCAACGCGCAACACATCATCCGCCGCGCCCCCCGCAACGTTCGCCGTGTCGCCCACGTAGCGCAGCCCCTTGCTGAAACCCGCCCCGGCGCCGGGGTCGGCCAGGGCCGATATCCTGGGACGGCTCGCAAGAGGCGTGCGGCCGGAACCCGCCTGCTGGGCCAGCTCCCAGTCATCGGTCAGGAACCACTCGAACCCCAGCGAAGCCGCATCGCCCTGCGAAACCTCCACGAACCGCGCTTCGATCTCCACCTGCGTGGGCACCACGTTGAGCATCGCCAGAATTCGCTCGAACGCCGCGAGGTGCTGCTCCGTATTCGCAACTACAAGGCGACCGATCGTTCGCACGTAGCGAATGGAAGACCCATCCGGCCATTTGACCCCCATGTCTCCAAAGACCTGCTTCCAGTCCGCGCCCTGAACTCCGCCGGCCGTCGGCGCGAGCGCCCCGAAATCGCCTCCCCCGCCACCCAGGGAGCCGAACTCCGAAGACATCTGCCGGACCTTCTCCTCGACCGAAGGCAACACGGGATAAGTGCGCGTAATAATATCGCCGTCCGGCGCGTTGATCGGAACCACCATGACGATCCGGCCCTCAACGCGATACTTCAGACCCGCCAGGTCCGTAACGATATCCAGGGTGTCCTTGAGCGAAATGTAACGGGCGTTGAAGGTGATCGGCGGTACATCGGAACCAACACCGCCCGCCGCGCCGAAGGGATCGCCGCCGAAGGGGCTCGGCGCTCCCGGGGCGGGTCCGTCCCGTCCGGCCTGGAGGTTAAGGATGATATTGACGCCCTTGTCTTCCGGATTCGCGGTGGGATCAAACTCGATGCTCAGCGCCGTGAGCTCTTCAATGACGCTGAAAATGTTCGCCTGGCGAAACTCGATTTCCGGCAGTTGAATTGTCCCCAGCTTTCCGAGAATCCGCTCCGCGTCTCCCTCCACGGTCCGTCGCAGCGGAGCCAGTCCGGCCATCGCGGCCGGTTCGGCTACCTCGACGTAGTCGCGCGGATTCCACGTCTTGCGCACCGTGGCCATCATCGTACGGCGCGTTGCGTCCAGCTCCATTGTCTCCGCGTCATACATGTCCTGAGCCGTCTTCTGAAGCATCCGCATGGCCTCGGTGTTGTTCGGGTCGATCGCCAGCACGGCCTCAAACTTCGCGTCCGCTTCGGCATACTCGCGCAAGGCGAACCGCTCGCGGCCCTCGCGCATCAGACCGGACACCTTCGCCTCTCTCTTGCGAAGCTCCTCATCCGACCAGCGCGGAATGTGCCGGGCGGGCGGCGGCGGCGGCGGCTTGTCCTTCTTCTCCCGGACGCGTTCGACCAGCGCCGGGCCCTTGGCATGCTCGAAGCTCTCGGCGAGTTGAGCGTACTTCAGCGCATCCTCATACTCACCCCGTTCTTCCTTCGCGAGCGCCCAGCGGTAGTACGCCTCGCCAATTCCCTTTTCGGCTCGCTGCAGATCCGGTTTGACCGCCGGCCTCAGAACTCTCTGAAAGTGTTTTCTGGCCTCCTGAAAATGCCGGATCGCGCGTTCATAACGTCTTTCGCGCAACGCGGATTCGCCCAGAAGCAAGCTTTCCCGCGCATGCGCATCCCAAGCCGCCCTGCGCGCCTCTTCCTCCTGCATGATAGCCTGCATTTCCGGAGACAATGGCGGCGCCACCTCTTCGACTGCTGCCGGCTCTCTGCCTGCCGCCGGTTTCTTGACCGCAGCCGGCTTTCCGACCGCAGCCGGCTTCTTGACTAGCACCGGCTCTTCCACGGCGACCGGTTTTTCGACCGCGACCGGTTCTTCGACCGCGACCGGCGCTTCGACCGCGACCGGCGCTTCGACCGCGACCGGCGCTTCGACCGCGACCGGCTCTTCGACCGCGACCGGCTCTTCCACGGCGACCGGCTCTTCCACGGCGATCGGTTCTTCCACGGCGATCGGTTCTTCAACGGCGATGGGTTCTTCAACGGCGATCGGTTCTTCAACGGCGACCGGTTCTTCGACCGCGACCGGTTCTTCGACCGCGACAGGCGCTTCGACCGCGACAGGCGCTTCGATTGCGACAGGCGCTTCGACCGCGACCGGCTCTTCCACGGCGATCGGTTCTTCAACGGCGACCGGTTCTTCGACCGCGACAGGCGCTTCGACCGCGACAGGCGCTTCAACCGGTTTCTCTGCAACCAGGCTGGAATCCGGCTGCTCGGCCGCAAGCGGTTCCTCGACCAGCAACGCTTCCGTTACTTCGTCGGCAGCGGCAGCCGCCCGCTCCGGTCGGGGCTCTTCGGCGGCGGCAGCAGGAGGGAGATCGGCTGTGGTCTTGGCCGCCAGACTTGTCTCCACGCCCAGCGCCTGATCGAGCGGCGTTTCCGACAATGCCTCCGCCACGAGCGTTTCTTCGGAGACGATCGCGACGGTTTCGTCCGGGTTCTGGGCGAGACCGAGGCCGCCGAAGACCGCGAACGTCGCCAACTGCACGGACAGTAGCCGTCCGAATGGATATCTCATCGGGCCCGTCTCCTCATTCCGGATGCCTCGCATTGATTCAGGGAGTCGAGTTCATCCAACAAGAAACAATCACTTGATGAGAGTGTGTTCCTTCCCGTCACGAAGGCTGCCTATTACTACACGGTTCTTGTCGGCGTCAATATCAATTACGCGGAATTGTATCCCCCTGAGCTCGAATTCGTCGCGAATCCTGACGGGAATCTCCCGCTTTTCCAGCAGGAAGTACAGCCGCGCGAGGTATTCGTTGTACTGGACCTCCCGCCCTTTCACCAGCACGATCATCTTGTCGCCGCGCTTCAGGGTCAGTTCGGAAACGTCATCGCGGATTGTCGTGCCGTGCCTCTCAAGCTCCTTGTGCTTCTCTTCGAACTTGTGCAACTCGAAACCTTCGACCGTCTCGCCCAGCGACCGGAAATAGGTCTCGCCTCCCACGCGCGTGTTGATCTGGAACCTGATGCTATCATCCTGCCTTTTCATCATTCCGCGAAAGCGCAGCATGAAGGGGTTGATCTCGATCGAACGCACTTTCAGCTTCACTATAAAGGAAGGGCAGCTGTTCTTGTCTTGCGGGTCCGTCCGCGCCTGAAACTCCTCGATGTTGGGAAAACCGTCATGGTCGGCGTCGCGTCCCGCGTCCCGCGGGTCATACGGATCCAGCTTGTTGGCCCGTTCCCATGCGTCGTACATGCCATCCTTGTCGCCGTCGTAGTCGTCGCGTTCCGCCTCTCCCTTCTTCTGTTTCTCTCCGCAGAACGGACACACCTCGGTCTCATATGGGATCGCCAACCGGCAGTCCGTGCACCACACCCGCGCCTCCGGAACGAGGAGCGGCTGCGCCGGCGCGGGCAACCGGTAAGGTTCGCGCAGGTTCGCCATCGCGGAATGGAAGGCCGTGCCGTCCTGCTCCGACGCCTGCTCGTGCGCGGGCCGCATGCCCGCGATCTCCTTCTCCAGCCGCTCCTTGGTGGAGCGTATCATGCCGACGCTCACCACGAGGTAGAGAAGCGATCCGATCAGCGCTGCCAGCACGGCAAAGGCCAGTATCTTGTCGTACTGCCCCCGCAGCCACGCCGCCGTTCTGCGCGCGTCAACCACGGTTGCCAACCTCCCTGAACTTGTATACGTCCAGATCGAGCCTGATCTGAATGGGCGTCTCCAGCTGCGGCCCCGAGACAAGGCGGTCGGTCTTGTACATGACTTCCTTGGCGTCGTCCCGCTGGGGGATGCGCTTGATGTCGGCCTGGTCCTTCCGGACCCACAGCGCGTTGACGACGACGAAAAGCTCGTCCGAGGCCAGGCGGTTCAGGATCTCTCGCAGCACCCGCTCCGTGGCGATAACCTCGACTGCAAAGTTGTATCGCCCGTACGTTCCGTCATCCGGAATCACTCCCGCGCCCGCCCGCGGCGCTCCGGACGGTTCGGCGGGCATCGCGGTCAACGGGCGCAGCGAAGAAGGCATCGGTCGCAGGCCGGATGGCGCGGCAGGCGACGGGCGCGAAACGGATCCGCCCTCGAACTGTTCGCGCGTCAGGCCGACCAGGCGCGCGACCTTCGCGCCAAACAGCAGGTTGCAGAGCCGCTCGACGAGAAGCAGTTGCTCGGTGAGGCGCGGCACGTCGTCCGGGGGCGGAAGTTCGCTGCCGGCCGCGAAATAGCGGTCGAAACCGAACGCGAAGTCGTCCGCCAGGTCCACCCCGTTCGATTTCGCCGCCGCCTCCATACGGGACTGGCTGCGTCCCAATTCGCCGACGAAGATCGACGGGCTTCGCTCGGAAGACGTCACCTGCCCTTCCGCCAGGGCCGTCATCATTTCGGCGAACCACTTCTGCAGCATTTCGGTGTTGCGCAGTTCCCGGGCCACGTTGGCGGGCGACGGGAACGGATCCCGCGCGTAGTAGCCGGTAAGTTCACGCTCCGCGCCCCGCAAGGACTTCTGGGTTGACGAGAAGGCGCTGATGCCGCGATGCAACAGGTAGGAAGCCGTGCCCAGCACGGCCAGGCCCAGCACGCCGAAGACGCCGAGCAATATGTTCTTCCTGAACATCCCCTACTCCCCCCCGGGCCGAATCGGCTCGCGCAAGCCTACCCACAGGACGAATTCCCGCGCGAAGGCGTCGGATCCCACCGGAGGCTCCATTTTGATCGCGGTTTCGTCCGTGTCCAGAAAGCACTTCTGCTGCCGCAGGCGGTTTCGAAAGCCCTCGACCGCCGACAGGTTCGGCTGGTTAACGAGCTTGTCGATGAACCCCGTGCCCGAGATTGCCAGGTGCGTGATGGAGCCGTCCGCGGCGGTTATCGGTTCGATGGACCGCAGCCACATGCCGTCCAGCATGCAAGCCTGAACGGCCGCGATCATCTCGTTCCACTGCGTCCGCCGCCCGATGAGGACCACGAGCCGGTCGATGCGCCCCTGCCAATCCGTTTTCTCGCGCAGGACGTCGTCCAGACGGCCCTGCACCTCGGCCAGCCTGGAAACCCGGTCGCGGATGCTGAAGGACTGCGCCTCGAGCACCCCGCGCATCTGGTACAGATAGGCCCACCAGCACAGCATGGTCAGCGCCACCCCGGCTGCCGCCAGCGCGAAATACGGCTGACGCCTGCGGAAGACCTTCTTGGCCGCCAGGTCCGGAGGCATCAGGTTCACCTCGATCGGGCAGCGCAGGGCGCGCCGCAGCGCCAGGCCGGCCACGACCCCCAGATGCTGCAGGTCGCCGCGGATCTGCTCCGTGTCCAGGGCCTGGGACACGGGAATGTTGATGAAGGGGTTGAAGTACTCCACCTCCGCGTTCAGCTTCTCGCGGAAGAAGGTGTCCGTGTGCGGGATGATCGAAGAGCCGCCGGTCAGGAGCACGAGCGCCGGCGCCGTGCCCCCCTGCTGGCTGCGGTAGAAGTTTACCGAGCGGTTCACTTCCGCGTGGAGACGCGCGATCACGTTGCGCGCGATCTTGGAAACGCGGTCCGCCACCTTGCTGTCCGGCCCGCCGTACACGCCGCCGAAAGCCACGAAAGCGTGTTCGCGCTTGAGGGCTTCGGCTTCCTCCGGGGACGTTTCGAATTCCTTGGCGATTTCCGCGGTGATGGCGTTTCCGGCCACCGGAATGCTCCGGCTGAAGACGCGGTTGCCTTCGACCAGAATCAAGTTCGACGTGCGCGCGCCGATGTCCAGCACCATCGTGCATGCGCGCAAATCCGGATAGTTGTAGCGCACCGCATTGCACAAAGCCATGGGAGCGGCGTCCACGATCTCCGGCTCCATGCCGACGGCCAGCGCGCACTGCGTGAGCCGCTGGACGCTCTCTATCTTGGCGGCGACGAGCATGACATTCGGTTCGCCGTTTTCGTTCCCCACGACGGTGTAGTCCCAAACCACCTCGTCGATCGGGAACGGCACGTTCTGCTCCGCCTCGTAGCGGACGATTTGCGCGATCTTGTCGCGGGCGACGGGGGGCAGCTTGACGAAGCGCGGGAAGACCGCCTGGCCGGTGACGCTCATCAGCAGGGGCGCGGGCCTGATGCCCCGCTCCGCCATGACGGCGCGGATTCCGGCAACCACCGCGGCGCCCCGGCTGGCGTCGTCCTCCTGCTCGACTTCCAGCCGCGCCAGGCCGTAGTTCGTCAGCTGGAGTTCGCGGGAACGCCCCAAAATGAACTCGGCCAGCACCAGTTTGCTGGCGCCGATATCCAGGGCCAATATGCGCTTTCGTCCCGGCACCTCGGCGGCGACTCCTCTGCGAAGCGGGCCAACGGGTCAGTACGGCTCGTACTCGTACTCGGCGAGATCAACAAAGGCAAACGGCGAACGCGTGCGTTCGATCAGATAGCCGTCGCGCGCGGTCGTCAGTTCGCTGTCGGTCACGGCCGGATCGTTCCACCACTTTTCGGGAAGCGTGAGCGCCGCTTCGCTGATCTGTCCGGCCACTTGCCCCTTGTAGACGATCTCCGCCGCCACGGCCACCACCTCGCCGAACCGCTCGATCGCGGCGGGTCGCAGGAAGACAGTGGCCGTGTGACCGCGTCCCCTTGCGACGTCGAGGCTGCGCACGGCGCACTTGTAGAGGCTGTATGACCGCTTGCCGCGGTCGTCCTTCAGGGCGAGCACGAAGTAGCGGATCAGAAGCTCGTCGATCCACTCGGGTTCCGTATCGTAGTTCAGCGTGATCGCGACCCAATCCTTGGGCGGCTTGGCTCCCCGTGAGACCGTCGTGCGGTATTCGGGCGTCTTGATCTTGGCGCCCTCCCCCAGGCCCGTGATGCGGCGGGCCTTCACGGCGTCTTCCGCGCGCTCAGGCCCCTCGGCCTGCGCCGCCGGCCGCTCGCCGGGGCCCGGACGCACACGGGGCTGCGCCCCCGCGGGGGAAGCGGCCAGGGCCGCGACGCCGAGGAACGCCAGTACGAATCGTCCCGAACAGGCTGCAGGTCTCATGGCGCGATGCCCTCCCCGTATATACGGAGTGGCAATATAAACCGGAGCCGGAATCTCGTCCAAGGAAAAACTACTTACGCGACCCCTCAGCTGTGCGGTGGGAACACGGCGGCAGGGCGCGGCGTCCCGCCGCGCCGCGGCGGACCGTGACGGTCCGCCCTGCCGTTGATTCCCCCGCTCACTGAGAAGTCGGGAAAATATCGCGGACGGCGAGGCCGCCGTTTCTCCCAGCCCTCATTTTATTGGGAAAGGGGAGGGTCAGCGGGGCTTTTTCACGGGTGCTTTTTGCGCGTGACACGCGCGCGCCCGGGCGCTACTCCTTATAACGTACGGGGGCGGACATGACGTCGAGCGCCACGGAACGCGCCATGAACGTCCTGCTTGTCGAGGACGACGAGCAGGACATCGCCATCACGCGCCGCCTGCTGGGCGACGGCGCCCTCTCCGCCTTCACCCTGCGCTGCGCCGGCACGCTGGCCGCGGCGCTGAGCGAACTGGACAAGGGCGACGTGGACCTTGTCATCCTGGATCTTGGCCTGCCCGACGCCGAGGGATGGCAGCCGCTGCTGACGATCAACGCCCGCGCTCCCGCCGTTCCGGTCGTGCTGCTCACCGGACTGAACGACGAGTCCCTCGGGCTGGAATCCGTGAAACGCGGCGCGCAGGACTACCTGGCGAAGGGCGCCGTGAACCGGCCGCAACTGATCCGGGCCGTCCGCTACGCCATCGAGCGCAAACGCGCGGAAGAGGCCCTCAAGCTCTACCGCAATCGCCTCGCCGAGCTGGTCAAGCGACGCACCTCGCAACTGCGGAAAACCAACGAGGATCTGCAGCGCGAAGTCGCCGAGCGCCGCCAGGCCGAGTCGCTCATGCGCGACGCGGTCGCGAGGCTTGAAGCGCACGACCACGCCAAGACACAGTTCGTGTCCAACGTGTCCCATGAGCTTCGCACCCCGCTCTCATCGATGTCCTACGCGGTGGAGAACCTGCTCAAAGGCGTGGTGGGCGAAATCCCGCCCCGCGCGCGCGCCTACCTGGAAATGATCAGCGAAGACTGCCAGCGCCTGATCGACACGGTCAGCGACATTCTCGACGTCAGCCGCATCGAGGCCAGGCGGCTCGCGCTCTGCCGGGCGGACCTGCCCGTCGCCCGTTTCCTGGAACAGACCGTGGAAGCGCTGCGCATCCAGGCCGAGAAACAGCGCCTGCGTCTGAAGATCCTTGTCAATGAACCGGCCGGCTTCGTCAACTGCGATCCGCACAAGATGGAGCGCGTGATCCTCAACGTCGTGCACAACGCCATCAAGTTCACGCCCGAGGGCGGAACCATCGAAGTGGAGCTGCGCCGCGCCGCGGATCCGCCCGAAACGTTCGTCGTGGACGTGACCGACGACGGTGTCGGCATCGGCGCCGAACACATCCCCCGCGTCACCGAAAGGTACTACCGGGTGGGCGAGCACGTAAGCGGCTCCGGGCTCGGCCTGGCGCTTTCCAAGGACATTCTGGAGATGCACGGCGGCCGCATCGCGATTGCGAGCCCGCCGCCGGGCCGCGCGCGCGGCACGCGCGTCTCGCTGTTCCTGCCGGCGGCCCCGCCCCCGCTGGTGCTGGCCGCGGACGACGATCCGTTCGTGCGCCAAGTGCTCCAGAGCCAGCTTGCGGCGCACGGGTACCGCGTGGTAGTGTGCGGCGGCGGGGAGGAGGTTCTGGACCGCCTCAAGAAGGAGCAGCCCGCCGTTCTGCTGGTCGACCTGGTGATGCCCGGCACGGACGGCGTCGAGGTCGTGGCGCGGATCAAGGCGCAACATGCGCTGCGCTACGTTCCGATCGTCGTCGTCACGGGGGCCGAGGTGGACCGCTCGCGGTCCGCGGTTCTGGAAGGTTTCGCGATTCCGGTTCTGGCCAAGCCCTGGAAAAAGGACGAGTTGCTGCGCTGCGTCGAAGAAGCCCTGATCGGCAAGCAGTACGTTCGGGCCAGCGCGCCGGTTTGAGGGGAGGCAAAGCATGGACGAGCCCGCAAAAGCGTACATCCTGGTAGTTGACGACGACAGGCACCTGCAGGTCACGTTGGGCGACTATCTGACATTCGTGGGCTTCGATGTCGACGTGGCCGGCACGGCCGAGGAGGCGCTGCGCAAGACGGCGAAGCGCGCGCCCGACCTGATCATCCTCGATATCAGCATGCCCGGCATGGGCGGAACGGGGTTCCTGCGCAAGATCCGGAAGCGCGACGGCACGTGCCGCTATCCCGTCCTTGTCCTGACCGCGCGCGCGGGCATGGAAGAGTTCTTCGGCAGCCTCAGCGTGGACGGCTTCCTGGCCAAGCCCTGCGCGGAGGCCATCCTGGAGCGCCGCGTGAGGGAAATCCTGGCAAGCAAGGCCGTCGAGGCGGAACGCGCCAAGTACCGCTCCGGCACGGCGCTCGTGGGCGAAAACGAACCGCTTGCCGCGGCGCGGCTCAAGGAGAGCCTCGAGGAAGCCGGCTACCACACCGAGTTTGCGCATTCGGGCCCCGATCTTCTCCACCGCGCATCCGCGTCGGCTCCGGACGCCATCATCATGAAGGAAGCGCTGCCGCGCATGAACGGCCACGTGCTCGTGCCGCTGCTCCGGGCCATGCCGCGCACCGCGGCGATTCCGGTGGTGGTCTATGAGGCCGCCCCTTCGCATGGCGGCGCCTCGGCCGGACGGGCCTGCGACGAAAAGGACGGCGCCACCCGGTCCCTGGCCTCCTGCGATCCCGAAGCCATCCTGCGCGCCCTGCGCGAGATCCGATCCTGACGGCGCGCCATGAAGACCGAATTCCGCCCCGGCATAGACGCGCTGCTCTCCCGCCACGGCGCCTGCCTGCGCGGCAAACGCGTCGGGCTGGTGAGCCACGCCGCCGCGGTCGACAGCGCGGGCCGCGTTTCGGCCGGTCGCCTGGCCGCGGCCCGCGGCGTCCGGCTCGCCGCCCTTTTCGGTCCCGAACACGGCTTTGACGGGCTGGCCGGCGCCGGCGTCCCGTGCCGCGGCGGGCGCCATCCCCTCTGGCGCCTTCGCGTCCACAGCCTTTACGGCCGCTCCCGCGCGCCGCGGCCGGCCGCGCTCCGCGCCATCGACACGCTGCTGGTCGACCTGCAGGACCTCGGCGTGCGCTGCTACACCTACGTCGCCACCCTGCGCCGCGTCATGGAAGCCGCCGCGGCCGCCGGCAAGCAGGTCGTAGTGCTCGACCGGCCCGTGCCTTTGCCGAATGTCGTGGACGGGCCCATGCCGCGGCCCGCGCATATGTCCTTCGTGGCCGCGGTGCCCGCGCCCCTGTGCTACGGCATGACCCCCGGCGAAACGGCCCTCTGGCTGCGCGCCACGCTCGAGCTCGATCTGGACCTGCGCGTGATCGCGATGCAGGGCTATGCGCGACAGCCCGGATGGGATGCCGGCTGGCCGCCGTGGATCCCGCCTTCGCCGGCGATCGTTTCCTGGGAGTCCGCGCGCGCTTATCCGGCGCTGGTCTTCGCCGAAGGCCTGGTGTCGCTGGACTGCGGCCGGGGGACGCCCCTGCCGTTCCGTGTGTTCGGCGCGCCGTGGATGCGGGGCACGGAAACGGCCGAAAGCCTGCGCGGCCTGCGCCTGCCGGGCGTTGCCTTCGAGCCGCACCTGTATTGCCCCGCCGGCCGGTCCGCGCCGCTGGCCGGCGTGCGCCTTTCCGTCACCGATCCGGACAGGTTCCGGCCCGTTCGCACCGCGGTGGCCATCGTCGGCGTCCTGCAGGCGCTCTACGGCAGGGATCGCGTGTGGCGCGTTCCGCCGGAACGGGCGGCTTTCTTCGACAAGCTGATGGGCACGCCTGAGGTGCGGCAGGCGTTGCTCGACGGCGAGGACGCCCGGACCATCGCCGCGCGCTGGCGTTTCGCGCAAAGCGCGTTCCGGCGTGCGCGCGGCCGCTGCATGCTGTATTGAACTGCCGCTTCGAACGTCATATCCCCGGCCGGCCTGGCCATGCTGGCCCGCGCCGCGGGGCATCTGCCCGGCCTGCCGGCCCTGAAAAACCTGCTGCGCTAACCCGGATTTCTCACGCAAACGCGCGAGAAATGCGCGCTAGAATTCCAGCGTGATGGCCTCAACCGGACAGCCGTCCGCGGCTTCCTGGCAGGACTCAACGTGCTCCTGGGGCACCTCGCTGACCTTGGCCCGCGCCACGTCGCCGTCCATTTCGAACACTTCCGGGCACGTGTCCGCGCAAAGTCCGCAGCCGGTGCAGGTGTCAACATCAACTGTCGCTTTCATGGTTCCTCCCGTGGCTCTTCAGTTCTTTCTGACAGGCGCCCTTGGCGCAACGCGGGAAGCACTCTACATGAGGGCCCTCGCCGCTGTAAAGAGCCTTGTGCGGTGTCCAGTCGGTCTTTCTTGACTGTCCGCCAAGGCGACCTGAATATCGGATGCCATGCGCGCGAAATCGTCCGCCCACGGGAAAGCCGCCGCCTTTCTGGACCGGCACGGACTGGGCCCGGACGCCGTCGATCCCGAGGCGGCGCTGAAAGCATTCCTGGCGGAAATGGACCGCGGCCTGGCCGGCGCCGACAGTTCGCTTGCCATGCTGCCCAGCTTCATCGCCGTCGATCGTCCCCTGCCGTCCGGCAAGCCGGTGATCGTTATGGACTCCGGCGGAACGAATCTGCGCGTGGCCGTGGTGACGTTCGACGCGACGGGGACGCCCGCCGTCCGCCGCCTGACGCGCAACCCCATGCCGGGCACGGCCGGCAGGCTTTCGGCCGAGGCCTTTTTCCAGGCCATGCTGGAATGCCTTCTGCCCGTCATCGGCGAATCCGACGCCATTGGCTGGTGCTTTTCGTACCCCGTGGAGATAACGCCCCGGCGCGACGGGCGGCTGCTGGCCTGGACCAAGCAGGTCCAGGCGCCCGAAGTCGTCGGCGAATGCGTCGGCTCCCGCCTGCTTGCTCTGCTCCGCGCACGGGGCCGCGATCCGCTCGTTACGGTGCTGAACGACACGGTCGCCGCCCTGCTCGCGGCCAAGGCCGCCGGCCACCTGCGGCGCTATGCCACGTACGTCGGGTTCATCCTGGGCACGGGCACGAACACGGCCTACGTGGAGCGCAACCGCCTGATCGCCAAGCGCGCCGATCTGGACCCCGAAAGCGCCCAGCCGGTCAACGTGGAATCCGGCGGCTTCACGGGGTGTCCGCGCACGGACATTGACGCGGCGTTCGACGCAACCACCGCCGATCCCGGTTTCTACCCTTTCGAAAAGATGATATCCGGCGCGTACCTGGGGCCACTGGCCCTTTGCCTGCTCAGGACGGCGGCCGGCGAGGGGCTTTTCGGCGCCGCTACGGCGGCGCGGCTGAACGCCCTGCCCACGCTTTCCACGCGCGACATGGACTTGTTCGTCGCCAATCCCTTCGCCGCCGGCCCGCTCGACCATCCGGGAATGCCGGACGCCGACCGCGAGCTCATTGTGCGCCTTGCGGCGGCGCTCCCGGCCCGTGCCGCCCTGCTCGCCGCGGTGAACATCGCCGCGGCCATGATCAAGGCCGGGGGCGGCGGACCGCTTCACCCCGTTTGCGCCAACATCGACGGGACCACCTACTACAAGACCGCGGGGCTGAAGTCGCGCGTCGAAGAGCACCTGCGCCGTCTGCTCGAGCCGCGCGGCGTGTTCTACGACCTGGTGCACATCGAAAACGCCCCCCTGATCGGCGCCGCCGTGGCCGGGTTGACGGCGGCCGGCTGAAGGCCGCGCCGAAGAACAAGCTTGTTCTCAAGGGGCGGCGCGTGTTGAATACCGTCCATGCGCAAGGTTGCCCTGATCACCGGCGTCACCGGACAGGACGGCTCGTACCTGGCGGAGATCCTGCTCGGCAAAGGCTACGACGTGCACGGCCTCGTGCGCCGCACCTCCCATTTCAACCGCGCTTTCATCGAAACCACCCGGGCCGAAGCGATCGCGGCCGGCAAGGTGTTTGACCTGCATTACGGAGATCTGGCCGACTCCAGCAGCCTGCACCGTATCGTATCCCTCACCCGCCCCACGGAGGTCTACAACCTGGCGGCGCAGAGCCACGTGGGGGTCTCGTTCGACGAGCCGGAATACGCGGCCGACATCAACGGCGCCGGCGTGCTGCGCCTGCTGGAGGCCATCCGCCGCGAAGGCGCGGAGTGCCGCTTCTACCAGGCGTCGACGTCCGAGCTCTTCGGCAAGGTGGCCGAGAGTCCCCAGAGCGAGACCACGCCCTTCCACCCGCGGTCGCCCTACGCCGTGTCCAAACTCTACGGCTACTGGATCGTCAGGAACTACCGCGAGGCCTACGGCATGCACGCCAGCAACGGCATCCTTTTCAACCACGAATCGCCGCGGCGGGGCGAGAATTTCGTCACCCGCAAGATCACCTACTCGCTGGCCATGATCAAGGCCGGCCGCCAGAAGACCCTGCGCCTCGGCAACCTGGACGCCAGGCGCGACTGGGGCTACGCGCCGGACTACGTCGAGGCCATGTGGATGATCCTGCAACAGGACCGGCCCGACGACTACGTGGTGGCCACCGGTGAGGCCCACACCGTGCGCGAGTTCGTGGAAGGTGCCGCGGCCATCGCCGGTTTCGACGTGGCCTGGGAAGGCGAAGGCGCGCGGGAGGTGGGACGCGACCGCGCAACGGGGCGCGTCATCGTGGAAGTCAACCCCCGGTACTTCCGGCCGGCCGACGTCGACGCCCTGCTCGGGAACCCGGCCAAGGCGCGGCGGGTTCTGGGATGGGCGCCGCGCGTGGCGTTCGAAGGCCTGGTGCGCATCATGATGGAAGCCGACCTGGCGCGGGTGGGAGCGAGTTGACGGCGAGAGGCGCCGCGCCATCTCACCGATACGCCGCGCGGGCCATCCGGCGGTAGTCGAAGCCGTAGTACAGGACCTCGAACGGATCCGTCACGCTTAACACGATCTTTTCCCATCCGTTCAGGCGGCGGTCGCGCACCAGGCGCTTCTTCAGCCGGTAGGCCGCCTCCCCGGCCAGCCCGCCCAGCAGCGGCGTGACAAGCATGTCGTTGATGCTGGGCTGCTGGATCGCGCCCGCGATCAGGTATTCGTAGATCACGGAATTGAGCGCCGCCCCCAGCAGGCTCTCGGCCCAGCTTCCGCCCCGATTGCGGTAGGACATATAGGAAAAGGCCCCCATCGCCGGGTGCGCGCCGTAGTTCCACGACCAGTGATCGCCGTCGAACACGGGCGGTTCGCTGAACGTTTGTTTCCACTGGTCCGCCGAATACATCATATTCACGTCCACGTCCTCGATCAGCATCACCAGCACGTCGCTCCCCACGGACGTCGGCCACAGGATGTGCTGGCTGTAGAGAAAACGGCGGCCGAAATTGTCGCAGCGGGCAAAGTGGGCCGGCTGGACGTCCGCCGCCTCAGGCGCGGCCCCGGAGAGGGACAGCGCGCCGGCAACCAACAACGCCGGCGCAAGAACGACAAGCACGCGGCTCGACATGCGCATATGCATACCCTACCGGGCGACGTGAAGACAAGCGGAGGCGCACGTCCGGCAGAAGACGCGTGGCGGAACCTGCTGCCAGGCCGCGGGGCGCGTGAGCCTTGGCGGCCCTACCACCTGCCGGCGCAAACGGCGGCTGTGGCCTCCCACGACAGGAATTCCACGTGGCCGTCCAGGAACACTCCGAATCCCTTGCCGCCGTGATGGATGCCGATGGACTCGAAGAGGCGGGGCGGAGCGACCGAGGTGTTGGTGACGCCCTCCAGCGAGCCGGCCCAGGCGTCAAAACGCTCACGCTGCTTCTGCTTGTCGTCGCTCGGGTTGGGATAATCCCTCAGGCACCGGTCTGCAATCTGAAGATTGCCGATCATCTTGGTGTGCGCCTGGTCCGCGAAGAGCAGCGTGCGGCTGGCCTCGTTGGTCCCGAAAACGCTGCCGATCTGCGAGTTCATGGCGTAGCTGCGCAGGACCGGGTTGGCCTTGCTGAAAGCCGCCCCGCCCTCCGGGGGCGCCGATCCGCTGTATTCGGGCAGCGCGAACGTCGGACAGAGATAGACCTTCATGTTCTGGGGCGTGTAAGGCCAGAGCGTGCCCCGTTGAATATTCGTCACGCACGAACCGCCCCACCACCGGCAGTAACCAGGCTTGCCGTAGTTCGCCGCGTCGCTGGGTTCGGTATGCAGGGCGTACTCCGTCCAATCTACCCATCCGACCACGCTCTGGCTCCAGTAGTAGTAGTTCTGCCCCGGCGGCTTCGTCGCGGACTCGGCGCTTCGCGCGGCCGGCAGCGCCCCGTCGCGCTCCATCGCGTAATTGAACGCCGCCACGTGGAGCTGCTTGAGGTTATTCTGGCAGCGGGCGCGACGGGCCTGCTCGCGGGTGTTGCCGAGGGACGGGAGAATGAGAGCCGCCAGGATCCCGATGATCACGATGACCACCAGCAACTCGATCAGCGTGAAGCACCGTCTGTCCGCGCGCACATCAGATCCCTTCCGCCGTCACGCCGCAACGTCTAGTAACCCTGCCCCTCGGGATACTCCGGCGGGCCGTCGTCGTCGTCGTCGTCGCCCTTCGCTATCGTCTGGTTTTGCGTGCTCGTGCCGGTCGTCGTCGTCTGGTTGACGACCGTGGAACTGGTGCCGACGGAGGTGCGGCAGCGGAAATCGCGGATGACCATATCGGTCATGCGATCGTCAAGGCTGCGTCGCCCCGCCCGGAAGGCTTCGCGCGTGCCCTCGAACGCGCTCCCGCCACGCCGCATGTTCCAGAAATCGAAAGGCACGCGCAGGCGCGCGCCGACGATATAGCGTGAATCGTTCAGTTCCGGATCGGTATAGTATTCGGCGTCGATGAAGACCGCCTTCACCGGCCTGACCTCGAGGCGTCCCCGGAATCCGTCCAGCCGGCCGCTGTACTCGGACCAGAAGTTGTAGTACCCCGCAAACAGACTGGTGTCCAGCCACTCCGGAAGCCACTCCAGGGCGGTACCCAGTTCGACGTCATACCCCTGCATGGCCTCTTCAAACAGGGTGTAGCGCGTCGTGGTGATGGTCGTCGTGCGGGTCGTGATGATCGGCTCGATCAGGTCGCCGTCGCTGTTGTGGTAGCGGCGGCCGCGCCGCCGCGTGGTGGTGGTGTCCACGCTGGTTTCTTCCCATTCGCGGATGATCTTGCGCCCCTTCTCCGGCAGGTAGTAGTTGAAGCGGAAGTCGATCCAGCGCGAGAGGGCTTCCACGCCCGCGCCAAGCTGGTTGAAGTGGTGGCCGTAACGGGTCCAGCGCGAGTCGTAGAACAGGTTCCCTCCCACAATCATGAACGGATCTTCAAACATGCGGCGATAGACGACGCCCAGGTTCGCTTCCTCCTCCGGGCCGCTCAGCAGCGATCCGCGGGGATTCAGCATCAGGAGCCGGGCGTTGTCGCCCGATACGGGCGCAAGGACGTCCAGCACCGTCTCGTTGTCCTTGGCCCCGACGTGGGTGACGACGGTGATTCCGCCCGCCGGGAGATCGGCTTGCTCGGCTCCCGCCAGAGCCCCGCACCACGCGACCGCAACCGCGCCCACAACACGCTTCCACGCCTTCATCCGGCACCTCCTTACGGTTCCTGCCTGCCGCCTCCCTGTCCCAGTCTCTTTTGAAATCATACGCCGGTCTCCACGATCCGCAAGCGGAATGTTACGGCCTCAGTGAAGCGTGAAGGCTGCGGCGGGACTGTATCCACTCTCGCCCGGACCCCGTCACAGCCGCGCGTCAGGCACGACAAACCGCCGCCGCAGGTATGCCGTCTGTCTGTCCTGCAGCCACGTTTTCCACGGCCGGATGCGGGTCATGATGGCCTGCATCTGCACGAAGCCGTTCGGCGCGGCTTGCCAGCACATCATCCACGGGGGCGCGTAGTGTGGCTCTTCGACCGGACGCCAGCCGGCGTCCTCCGCGCCGCTCACCCACCCCGCCGGCCAGCCCGGCGGGCAGGCGCGCGTGTACTCCCACCGCGCATCTGAACAGACCGGCCCCGCGTGCGTGCGCAAATAGATCAGAGAGGTGCCCTCCGGCTGCGTGGGCGATACCTCGGCCGTGAGCTCGTGCGCGCCCGGCGCGAGGGTGACCGGGAAGACGCGCAACGTCAGGGGATCGTCCACGTCAACGACCAGCCGTCCGTCCAGGTACACCTTGTGCCGGCCTATCGCATGGACTCCCAGGAGCGCGTTGGTCGGCGCTTCGTGAAACCACATCAGCAGTCGCGCCTGTTCCGCCGCCTCCGGATTGGTTTCCCGTTTCGCGCTGATCGCGCGGTAGGCATCGCTCACCGCCGCGTATCCGTTCAGCAGCTCGCGGTATCCCCAGCCACGCAATGTCAGGACCTCCCCCCACGGCGCTCCGGCGTAGCGCTGACCGAGCTCCAGGCAGTGGTCCGCCGCCGTTTCAAACTCGCCCAGCCGCTCGAGCTCGTTGCAGTAGCTGACGGCCGCCGCGGGCTCCAGCGGGTCGGGCGGCGGATACATCGCGTTGAGTTGCATGGGCGCGCCGCGGGCCGCAACCGGTCCGTCCTGATACCAGTACGCCACGCTGGACATATAGCCCCGGGCCGCGTTGCCGTGTCCGAACTCGAACTGGAAATCCATGCTCTTGCTGAAGGGCACGCGGTCGGCCGCCAGAAAGCGGTACTGCGCCGCGCGGGTCGGCGATTTGCGCAGGAGCCCGTGCAGGGGCAGATCGAACATCGCGCCGTAGTACCACGCGCCGTTGAAGAAATCCTCCAGCCCCGTGCCGTGAAACTGCGTCGCGGGCGCGCCGTCAATTGACATGGAGTCGTCGCCCTCGAAAATGTTCCAGGAGCCGTCCATGCCGATGTGAGTGAGATAGCAGCCGACAACGTGCCCGGCGCCGTCGGCGCGCAAGACCGGAAACGGGATGCCCGTCGAGACGGCGTGGTTCCAGGAGGCGTGGAAGTAGCGCGCCGCCGGTTCCGGCGCGGACGTATCGACGGTCCATCCGGTTTCGACTTCAACCGGTACGGGCGACAGGTTCTCGATCTCGGCCCGCGCCCCGCGCCGGAACGGCATGGGGAAACGCGACACGTAGACGCCGTCGACGCGCGCCAGGGG
>Ga0194112_10001134_pt1 | contig 39091 bp, 33 predicted proteins | sample TA2MahC400mmetaG_FD_146191 | JGI IMG/M metagenome (GOLD analysis project Ga0194112, IMG submission 146191) | Freshwater microbial communities from Lake Tanganyika, Tanzania - TA2015016 Mahale Deep Cast 400m | ecosystem: Environmental > Aquatic > Freshwater > Lake | place: Tanzania: Lake... | reverse complement strand
AGACATGCATGAACACGAACCCGATCAGCATGTAAGCCAGCAGGGTGTGGATCAGGGCAACAGGCTCGATCCAGCCGGGAGGCATGCCGAGAGCCACCAGTTCATTGAAGTAGTAATAGGCGAAACCGAAAATGATCTGCATGGGCAGTCCGACCAGGGTGAGCATGAGATAGGTGATCCTCTGCAGCGGGTTAAGGCGCGAGATTTCGTTTTTCTTGAATGGGTGAAGTTCGTTCCTGAAGATTCCCACCATGTAGTAACGCACCTGCATCATGATCTTTTCGAGCAGGTTTCCTTCAGTCAGGTACTGGCGGAAATCGCCTGTGGTGATGTACCAGAAGAAGGCAAGCAGGATGAAGCCCATCAGCCCCCATGCGAAGAAATTGTGGATATGGAAGGCTGTTTCGTAACCCATAAGGCTGAAAAGCCCGTGCACTTCGAGACCGGTAAAGAGCAGCGAGAAAATGATGACGGCCTGCATCCAGTGCCAGAAGCGCTGAAAACGTGCATAGAGGTATACTTTTCTCATGCTGCTCCTCCGGTGAGAGTTTTTTTGTGGGCAAGATATCTCATGACTGCATGTGCAATGACCCCGACGAGCGTGCCGATGATAACAATGAGTTCCAGTATCTCGACAAACGGGCTGGTATCGCGACCCGGCAGGTAAAATCCACCGAGATTCTTCAGCCTTCCGTCACGGGCGTGGCACTCGACGCAGCCGAGAGCATTCTCCTTGGGTGAAAGCATCCTTGCGGGTGATCTCCTTGCCCTTTTTGTCGAAGATGCCGGCTTTCGACCAGTCCCACCACATCTTTGTCGGGCGTTCTTTGGCAATGGCCAGGAATATGGCAGGTCTGGCAGGCCACCTTGTCGATATGGTCGTCGAGCTTTTTGTTCCGCTTGTGCGGCGCCAGTCCGTGACATGAACTGCATGTGGTCGGATAGTCGTCAGGCAGGGGATAGTCAAACCCGTGAACGTCACGTCACACCCATATGGACATCGAGTTTCCTGTGCGGCTTCAGCAGAGAGTTGTCAAGGTCGCCGTGCTTTACGGCATCGGCACCGCCGCCTTCGAAATGGCAGATGACGCAGTTATGCCGGTCGGGATGGCCGACATGTTGAGCAATGAAAGTGAGATCGACCTTCGGAAATGTTTTTTTCTCGAACACCGTAGTCTGATACGCGGGGTGCCCGGCTCAGGCGGGAAGCTTTTTGTAGGTTCCGGTCATGTCGTGACAGACCAGGCAGTCCACGTTCAGTTCGCTTCTGAAATCGAAGCTTTTGTCTTTCCAGTCGTAACCGATGTGGCAGGAGGTACATCTCGGCTCGTTTCCTTCGACCGAAATGCAGAAGTTGTTGACCACATGCTTTTTTCCGAGCCGCTTGCCGTCCTTCATCGGCACGTCCCAGGTCCAGTGCTTGGTGCGGTGCAGCTGTTTCGATGCCTCGGTATGACAGGTGAGGCATGCCTTTGTGACTTCTGGCCCGCTTTTGAAATCCTGCTGCAGAACCTTGAACTTCGTGTGGTCCGCGGTTGAAATCATGAGGGAATCAACCTGGGGAAGGTTTTTGCCGGAAGAGTTTGCGGGCAGGCAACTATGCCGGCAATACAGAAAGAAATCCCGGAGAGCAGCAGTTTTTTCATGGCACCAGGAGTCAGGTTACTGAGGATAATCCGGACCTGCTCCTGCAATGTACGTATAACTTTATAAAATAAAAATATTTAACGATTATTATGCTTCCGTTTCCCTGTTTTTTATTCGGGTTTCATGGCATCGATTTTAGCCAGGAGATCGCGGGTGGACTGGTAAAACAGAGGCAGAAGATCGTTGAACGAAAGCCGGACCGTGCCGTTTTCGTCGATGAGCACGTACGCCCGTTTCGACATGCCGAGGAAATCCATGGCGTCGTAGAGCCGGCTTACCTGTTTGTCGTGGTCGCTGAGCAGGGTGAAGGGCAGGTTGTTCTTTTCGCCGAACTGCCTGTGCGATTCGACGGTATCGGTGCTGACGGCAAGGATGGCAATGTCGCGTTTCGTGAACTCGGTATAGTTGTCGCGGTAGCTGCAGAGCTGCGTGGTGCAGACCGGCGTGTCGTCTCCGGGGTAGAAGACAAGCAGGACCTTCCTGCCTTTGTAGTCCGAAAGCGAGACCAGGTTGCCTTCCGAATCGGGAAGCCTGAAATCGGGAGCCTTGGTGTTTTCTGCGATCATGGGTGTTTTCTTTGGGTTGAACCGAATGTTTCAGTTGAAACAGCAGAAGTTGCTTCGGGGTTTCAGCGGCGGAGAAAAAAACGCGGAAGAAGAAGTTGTTGAAGGGGACAGGCGGCGTTGGTTTTCCGCGCCTGTCCGTTTTCTTCTTTACTCCGGGTCGTAGTTGAGCGCAGGGGCGAGCCATTTTTCGGCTTCCGTGACGCTCATTCCCTTGCGTGCGGCGTAATCCTCGACCTGATCTTTGCCGATCTTGCCGAGTATGAAATACTTTGCCTGCGGATGGGCGAAATAGAAGCCGCTTACCGAAGCGGCCGGATTCATGGCATAGGTTTCGGTAAGGGTGATGCCGGTGTTTGTTTCGGCATTGAGCAGCGTGAAGAGTCCGGCTTTTTCCGTATGGTCCGGACATGCCGGATAACCCGGAGCCGGACGGATGCCGCGATACTTCTCGGCAACAAGTTCCTCAGAGCCGAGTATTTCGCCGGGAGCGTAGCCCCAGAGTTCGCGGCGCACCTTTTCGTGCAGCATCTCGGCAAACGCTTCGGCAAGGCGGTCGGCGAGCGCCTGGGCCATGATGCGGTGGTAGTCGTCGTGTTCTTCCGAGAACTGCCGGAGCAGCCGCTCGATGCCGAGCCCGGAGGTGACGGCGAAACCTCCGATATAGTCCCTCTTGCCGCTCTCTTTCGGGGCGATGAAGTCGGCAAGGGCCAGATTGGGTTCCCCGGCGGGTTTTTCCTGCTGCTGGCGCAGGGTGTGGATGGTCATGAGCACCGACGAGCGGCTTTCATCGGCGTACACTTCGATATCGTCTCCCGTGCTGTTGGCCGGGAAGATGCCGGCAACACCCCTCAGGGCAAGCAGCTTTTCGCTGCCGATGCGCCGGAGCAACGCCGAGGCGTCGTCGAAGAGTCTTCTTGCTTCGTCTCCGAATTTCCCGTTCCGGAAAATCTCGGGGTAACGTCCGTGCAGTTCCCAGGTCAGGAAGAACGGTGTCCAGTCGATGTAAGGCAGCAGAGCTTCTGCCGTTACCTCTTCCAGCAGGGTGATGCCTGGTTTCAATGGTGCCTGCAGGGTCTGGTCGGTCCATTCGGGCGAGCAGCGGTTGGCGCGTGCAGCTTCGATGGATAGGTACTTTTTTTCCGCTGAACGTGACGCGTGGCTCTCACGCAGGGCAGCCTGATCGGCTGTCAGTTTTTCGATGTAGTCGTCGCTGAGCAGGGGATTGAGCAGGCTGTTCACGACGGGAACGCTGCGCGAAGCGTCGAGCACCTGTACAACCGCGCCGGAATAGACCGGAGAAATCTTTACCGCAGTGTGCATGCGCGAGGTGGTTGCGCCGCCGATCAGCAGCGGGATCTTCATCCCGAGCCGCTCCATTTCACGGGCGACGTGCACCATCTCGTCGAGCGAGGGGGTGATGAGACCGGAGAGACCGAGCAGGTCGGCTTTTTCTCGCTCGACGGCTTCGAGGATCTTTTCGCACGGCATCATGACACCGATGTCGATCACTTCGTAGTTGTTGCAGGAGAGCACGACCGAGACGATGTTCTTGCCGATATCGTGCACGTCGCCCTTGACGGTTGCAAGCAGCACTCTGGCGGCAGGTTTGCTGTTTTTCTGCCGGGTTTTCTCCTCTTCAATATAGGGGATCAGCCAGGCGACCGAGCGTTTCATGACGCGAGCGCTCTTGACCACCTGCGGCAGGAACATCTTGCCTTCGGCGAAGAGGTCGCCGATGGTGTTCATGCCGTCCATGAGCGGCCCTTCGATCACCTGCAGCGGACTCGGGTAAAGCTGACGGGCCTCTTCGGTATCCTCGTCGATATATTCGACGATACCTTTGATAAGCGCATGGCGCAGCCGTTCTTCGACCGGCAGGCTTCTCCATTCCGCGGTTTTCGCTTCGGTTTTCTCACCGCCTTCCCGAAAGGTTTCGGCAAAGCTTACCAGCCGTTCGGTGGCGTCTTCACGCCGGTTCAGCAGTACGTCTTCGACGCGCAGCAGCAGTTCCGGTTCGATCTCCTCGTAGATGGCAAGCTGACCGGCATTGACGATGCCCATATCGAGTCCGGCTTTTATGGCGTGGTAGAGGAATGCCGCGTGCATGGCTTCCCGAACAGGCTCGTTGCCGCGGAAGGAGAAGGAGACGTTACTGATGCCGCCGGAAACTTTCGCATACGGCAGATTCTGCTTTATCCATCGCACCGATTCGATGAAGTCCACCGCGTAGTTGTTGTGCTCTTCGATCCCTGTTGCCACGGTCAGCACGTTCGGATCGAAAATGATGTCTTCCGGAGGAAAACCGACTTCGCGGGTCAGGATGTCGTATGCTCGTTTGCATATCTCCTTTCTCCGTTCAAGACTGTCGGCCTGGCCCTGTTCATCGAAGGCCATGACAACCGTTGCCGCTCCGTACTGCCGGATTTTGAGTGCCCGTTCCCTGAAAGGCTCTTCGCCTTCCTTGAGGCTGATGGAGTTCACGATGCTTTTGCCCTGTACGCACCGGAGACCCTCTTCGATGACCGACCATTTCGAGCTGTCGATCATCAGCGGCACGCGTGCGATTTCGGGTTCGGAGGCGATCAGGTTCAAAAACTCCTTCATCACCTTTTCGCTCTCAAGCATGCCTTCGTCAACGTTTATGTCGATCACCTGGGCCCCGTTTTCCACCTGCTGGCGCGCGATGGAGAGCGCTTCATCGTAATTGCCCTCCTTGATGAGGCGGGCGAATTTGCGCGATCCGGTCACATTGGTGCGTTCGCCCACGTTGACGAAACCGGTTGTCGGGTTCACCATGAGCGGCTCGAGGCCGGAAAGCTGCAATTCGTGCTTCGGTTCGGGTCTCCGGCGTGGCTTCAGGGTTTTCACCGCTTCAGCAATCGCCCTGATGTGGTCCGGCGTCGTGCCGCAGCAGCCGCCCACGATGTTCACGAACCCGGACCGGGCAAATCCGGCGATCTGCGCGGCCATGTACTCAGGCGAGTCGTCATACTGGCCGAACTCGTTGGGGAGCCCGGCATTGGGATAGACACTGACATAGCTTTCCGCGATGCCGGACATCGCCTCGATGAAGGGGCGCATCTGTTTCGAGCCGAGCGCGCAGTTCAGGCCCACCGAAAGCAGATCCGGCATGTGCGCGATGGATATCCAGAAGGCTTCGGTGGTCTGGCCCGAAAGCGTGCGGCCGCTGGCGTCCACCACGGTTCCCGAAACCATGACCGGTACCCGTTTTCCGGTTGCGTTGAAATACTCCTCGACGGCGAAGAGCGCGGCCTTGCAGTTCAGGGTGTCGAAGACGGTTTCTATCAGGAGCAGGTCTACGCCGCCCTCCATGAGCCCCTCGAGCTGCACGAGGTAGTTGTCGACAACCTCGCGGAAGGTGACCGCCCGGTAACCGGGATTGTTCACGTCCGGCGAAAGGGAGAGCGTTTTGTTGGTCGGACCGATCGAGCCTGCGACAAAACGCGGTTTGTCGGGAGTTTTCGCACTGTAGGCATCGGCGGCTTTTCTGGCAAGCCTGGCCGCTTCGAGGTTAAGTTCCCTTATCAGGCCGGCTGCGTTGTAGTCTGCCTGTGAAATCGGGTTGGCGTTGAAACTGTTGGTTTCGATGATGTCGGAGCCTGCTTCGAGGAAGTCGCAGTGGATGGCATAAATGATATCGGGCTGGGTCAGCACGAGAATGTCGTTGTTTCCGATCAGCGGGTGATCGTGCGCGGCGAACCGCCGGCCCCGGTAATCGGCTTCCTGCAGTTTGTGGCGCTGGATCATGGTGCCCATGGCACCGTCGAGCACAAGAATGCGCTGTTCCAGCAGGTTCAAAAGTGAGTCCTTCATTCGTTACGGCATGGCGGCGTTGGAAAAAAAGAAGAATATACTGATAAGTCGGTAATTCCTTTCCTTTACGAATCTGCTTCCGAACTAATTTTCGATGTGCATTTCAGCACCGGAATGCATAAATTCAACTCTTTACTCCCATATACGTTATCGTAACCTTTCAATCAGCCAAGGAGGCGCCAATGCTTAATCGTGCAGCAAAAACCCTTTTCTGCGGTCTTTGTATTCAGGCGGCAGCGCTGCCTGTCCGGCAGGCAGAGCCTTCCCGCGAAGGAGCTCATTTTGACAATAGGTCCTGAAATTTCCCATATCACTTATGAGGAGCCGGGTCTCATGGAAGAGAGCGGAGTCATGTACGGGATTTCAGGAGCATTTACCTACCGTGCGGAAAATATGCTCGGTCCCATCGATATGGTAAAGGTTGAGGGTACGGCAGCATGGGGCGAGGTTGACTATACCTCCCCGATTTCGGGAACGGTCGATGGTATCGAGGATTCCATGTTCGAGGTGCGGGCGCTGCTGGGCCTTGATATCGCAACGGGCGGTCGGGCTGTCCTTACTCCCTTCATCGGTTTCGGCTATCGGCAGCTCGACGACAACGGGGGAGGCATGATCTCTTCGGTCGGTGATTATGGTTATGACCGTGAGGCCAATTACTATTACAGCCCGATCGGTATCGAGATTTCATCCGATCTTGACAACGGATGGACTATAGGGGGCACGATCGAATACGATTATTTCTGGAGCGGCACGCAGTTCAGCGAGCTGACCGATGCCAATAATGACGTGTTCACCTATTCGGACGATCTTCGAAACGAGCAGCACGACGGTTACGGATTGCGCGCTTCGGTAAAAATCGCTAAAAAGCTCGATTCGTTTTCCCTTGCTTTCGAACCGTTTCTGCGGTACTGGAAAATCGACAACTCGGATTTTGACACCATTATCATCGATGAGGAGGGAGACCTCTACGAAGCCGGGTTTGTCGAGCCGAGAAACAACTCGACACAGTACGGGTTGAAGGTTTCTCTGCTTTTCTAGCCGGATTTCCGCTTTTTCTGTTTCCGCCGGAAAGCCTCCTTGGACGGGAGGCTTTCCGGTTTCGGCCGGACGCTACAACCCGACGGTTTTTTGCACCCGCTCCTCAAGCCATGATCTTATCAGTTCGATGCCGTTCTGGGATATCTGGTGCGCTACGGGATACTCCCTGTAGGTGAGATCCCTTACGTTCTCCTTGAGCCATTCATGTGCGGCGCGTCCTTTCGAGACCGGGAGCACCTCGTCGTGGATGCCGTGCATGACCAGAAAGGGAAGACCTGCGAGTGCCTCCCCGACCGGTTCTGCAGGAAGCGTTTTTTCCGGAAGCTGGCCGGAGCAGGCGATCACCCCTTGCAGCAGTTCGGGTCGCTCGAAAGCCGTCAGGTAGCTCATGACCGATCCCTGGCTGAAGCCCATGAGAAAGACTCTCCCGCCCGGGGGGCGGTACTCGGCGATGATCTTGCTGATGAAAGTGACCAGGAGGGCCCTTGCCTCCTCTGCGGCTTCGTAATCCACGATGATCCCGTTTGCGGTGAATTCAAGGGGAAACCAGCCGAACATGCCGAGGTCAAGCGTGTGCGGGGCCCTCGCGCTGATATAGCGGAACCTGTCGTGCAGCATGGGGCCAAGCTGGATGAGGTCTTTCTCGTTGCTGCCGTAGCCGTGCAGCATGATCATGACCGGAGCGTTTTCAGGTTCGCGCGGAGGCAGATCGAGACAGGTCAGCGAAAGATGTTTTCTCTGGAGCATAAACGCATTGGTTTCAGGGTTGCATGATACGGTTGATGAAGCCACCTCCAAGCACTTCGTCGCCCCGGTAGAATACCGCAGCCTGTCCAGGGGTGACGGCATGTTTGGGAGTCCGGAACGCTACGGTCGCTTCATTCCGGTTGAGCGGCTCGACCGTGCAGGGAGTCTCCCTGTCGCGGTAGCGAATCCGAGCGGAGGTTTCGAATGCCGATGCCGGAGCGTCGATACCGATCCAGTTGAGATCCGAAACTGTCAGGCAGAGGCAGTCCAGATCGGTTCTGCGGCCTGCCGTTATGCGGTTGTGTTCAGGATCGATCCCTGTGACGTAGAGCGGTTCCGGTGAGGAGATGCCGAGGCCGCGGCGCTGGCCGATGGTGTAGAAGGGATACCCCCGGTGTCGGCCGAGCACTCTACCTCCGGCGTCCACGATTTCTCCGCCGGACACCTGTTCCTCCAGGCCGGGGATCGAGTTTTTCAGATATGCAGAGTAGTCGTCGTTCGGTACGAAGCAGATCTCCTGGCTCTCCTTTTTTTCCGCAGCCCTTACACCGAAAGTGCGGGCGAGTTCGCGTACTTCGGGTTTCTTCAGGCCTCCCAGCGGCAGCAGGGTTTTTGCCAGATCGTCCTGCGAGAGCATCCAGAGGAAATAACTCTGGTCTTTTGCACGATCGATTCCCTTGAAAAGTCTGTGCCGGCCCTCACTGCCTGCGGTGCGTGCGTAATGTCCCGTCGCAATCATCGTTGCACCGAGCAGCCGGGCTCCTTCGATCAGTCCATACCATTTGACGGTTTTGTTGCAGACCATACAGGGGTTCGGTGTTCTTCCCGAAAGGTAGTCGTTCCGGAAATAACGGATGACCCTGTCGAAAAACCGCATACTGAGATTCAGGCTGAATACCGGAATCTGAAAGTCAGGGTGGTTGCTGATGATGAGCTGCGAGGGTTGAATGGAGGGCTTTTCCTCGCGGTTATCGAGCACCCTGATATTCAGGCCGGTGACTTCGTACCCCTGTTTTTTCAGGAGGCAGGCTGCAACGGCGGAGTCGACGCCGCCCGATATGCCGGTTATGACGGTTCGCTGGTTCTGCATCATGACTAACTGATGGTATATCCCGGGCCGCCACCGCCTTCCGGTGGTGTCCAGGTGATGATGCCGTATGGGTCTGCAAGCATGCAGGTTTTGCAGTGCAGGCAGTTCGACGCGCTGATTTTCAGTGCCGGTTCCGGAGTTTCCGTGAATTCGTACACGTTTGCCGGGCAGAAACGGGTGCAGGGGTTGCCGTGCTCTTCCCGGCATCGCCCAAGACAGATTTCCGTCATGTCGGCAGGGTTGATCTTCAGGTGGCAGGGCTGGTTCTCCTCGTGCATGGTTCCCGATCGGTAAAGGCACTCCTGTTTGCTGAAAGTCAAGAGGCCGTCATGCCGGAAGGGGGGGGGAGCGGTTCTCTTTTGCTTTTTTTTCAGGCCTGCCGTTTCTCCTGTCGCTTCTTTTTTGCCAAATCGCGTCAAAGGCAGCGAAAGTCCGGGGAATTTCAGTTGCAGACCGGCCTGCAACAGGCCGTGGTAAAGCCCTTTTTCAAAACCCTGACGGAATTGCCGGGCTGCTTGCAGTTCTTCGTAGGCCCAGGAGTTCCTGAATCGCTTTCTGTAGCCCTGCAGCATGGCGGCCGAACAGTCGTTCCGGATCAGCGCCTCGAAGATGGTTTCAGCGGCAAGCATGCCCGATTTCATGGCCAGGTGTATGCCTTTCAGGCGCTGCATGTCGAGCATTCCCGCGGATTCGCCGGTCATGAGAAACCCTGGGCCGGAGAGGTTTCCCATGGCATCGAGCCCCCCCGAGGTAATGGTTTTCGCACCGTACTCCAGCGGAGCACCGCCCTCGATAAGGCTGGCGACAAGGGGATGGCGCTTGAAGAGCTGCAGGTTCCGGTGCGGATCGGCTTGAGGTGCGGCAGGGTTGATAGCCGTCACGAAGCCGATGGAGAGTTCCGTCTCCGAATATGCGTACAGCCAACCTCCTCCGTAGGTGTCCGGAGAAAGGGGATAGCCGAACGAGTGCAGGATCTCTCCGCAACCGATACGGCCTGCCGGTATGCGCCATACCTCCTTGACTCCGGTTTCATGGAGTTGCGGTGCCGAGCCGGAGTTCAGCGAAAAGGTCTTCTGCAGTTTCTCGGCCAGGGTTCCGGCGGCGCCTTCGCCGAACACGGTGACCTTTGCCCGCAGTTCCGTTCCGGCAAGATAGTCCGGTCTGCGATTTCCCTGACGGTCGAGACCTGTGTCGCCGGTCACGAGGCCGCACACCGCACCGTTTTCCACCAGAGGGCTGATTGCCGCGGTACCGGTGAAGATTGCCGCGCCTGCTTTTTCCGCTTCAGCGGCCATCCAGTACCCAAGCCTGCTGAGTGATACAATCGGCAACCCGTCGTTCCGGAACGGTTCAGGAATGGCAGGAAAGGCGAATTTATTCTTTCCGGTAAGAAACCAGAGGCTTTCCCTCCTGACGGTGGCTTCGAGCGGGCAGTCCCGCATTCTGTAATCGGGTAAAAGCTCTTCAAGCGCCCTGGGGTCGAGTACCGCTCCGGAGAGCAGGTGTGCACCTGCATGACGGCCTTTTTCGACAACAGCCACATCGATGTCGAACATTTCACCGGGATGCTGTTCGTTATATCGCCGGACAAGGTTTTTCAGATGGATGGCAGCGGCGAGGTTTGCCGGACCCGCTCCGGCAAGAACAACATCAAATGCGAGTGATTCACGAGTTTCGTTCACATCATGGCGGTTTTTCGGTGATCGTATCGTGCGCCGTTCAGAGCAGAATGCCGCGCAGGAGCATTGAGGCGACGCTGAAGTAGATGACAATGCCGGCAACATCGACGATGGTGGCGACAAATGGAGCCGACGAGGTTGCCGGATCGAGTCCGAGACGCTGCAAGAGAAGCGGCAGCATCGAGCCGGCCAGCGTTCCGAGCAGGACAATGCAGATGAGCGCCACTCCCACGGTAATGCCTACGGTGAGCCATGCAATATCGTACACGCCGAGTATATGCGCCCATGAAATCACCCGGATAAAACCGATCATGCCGAGAATGCTGCCGAGGGCAAGACCGGAAAGGATCTCCCTGCGCATGACGGCCAGCCAGTCGCGGATGGTGATTTCCCCGAGCGCGAGGGAGCGAATGATGAGGGTTGCCGCCTGCGACCCCGAGTTTCCTCCGCTTGAAATGATCAGCGGGATGAATGTCGCAAGCACGATTGCCTTGGCGAGTTCATCCTCGAAGAATGCCATGGCTGAAGCGGTCAGCATTTCTCCGATAAAGAGCACCACCAGCCACACCGCGCGTTTTCTGATCACTTCGTGAAGCGGCAGGTCCATGTAGGGCTCTTCGAGGGCTTCGATACCACCGAATTTCTGGATGTCTTCGGTCTCCTCCTCTTCAGCCACGTCGAGCATGTCGTCTACCGTGACCACGCCGATCAGGTATCCGTTGGAATCGACGACCGGCAATGCCACATTGTCGTATCGCTTGAAGGTATCGAGCGCGTCGGACTGGTCCTGGGTAGCTGTCAGGGTGACGATCTTGTCTTCCGAAATGATGTCCCGCACCTTGCTGTCGGGCGGTGAGAGCAGCAGTTCCCTGGCAAGCAGTTCACCTTTGAGCTTGCCGTGGTCGTCCACCACGTAGATGACGTTCAGGGTTTCGCTTTCGTGGCCGTAGGTGCGGATGTATTCGAGCACCTGGTTCATCTCCCAGTCCCGCTTGACGCTCAGGTAGTCCGGCGACATGAGTCGTCCCACGCTGCCTTCCGCATAGGCCAGCAGGGTTTTCGCTATTTTGAACTCCTTGAACGAGAGCAGCTTCAGCAGTTCCTGGGCAACCGGCCCGGGAAGCTCCTCGAGCAGCGCGGTACGGTCGTCGGCCGACATGCTGTTGAGGATGTGGGTCACGTCCTTCTTGGTGAGCGCGGTCAGGAGATTCTGCTGCGAATCGAAATCGAGGTACTCGAAGGTTTCAGTTGCAAGCTCTTTGGGCAAGAGCCGGTACAGGATCGCCTGTTCGTTTTCCGGAAGATCGGAAATGAGCTCCGCAAGGTCGGCAGGCATCCAGTCGTTGAAAATCCGCTGCAGCGCGCTGAAATTTCGGCGCTCGATCAGTTCCCTGATTTCCGGAAGTATAGGGGTCCCGATCATGCTGTAAAGGGTTTAGAGTTCAGCCGAAAAAAAGAAACTTTTTTCGAACTTTCCAACAGCAGCAGGCATTACGCTGTACCGTCCCTATTTATAATAATTTATAAGGGATTTTCAGAGCGTTTTCCTCTTTTTTCGATAATCCCGTGGTATTTGGACGGAAAGGATGGCGAAACGTACCATGGACGATTCCTGCCCACCGATGAACGGCCGGTGCTTCAATCACAACGTCGCGGCTGAATTCGGGGCGTCGCGTCATGGTGACGAGGGGACGATGAGCGGCGGTTCTGCTGCAGATCAGCCCGAAACTTTTCCCCGCGAGACATGCGGATTGCCGATGATGAACCTGCGCCAGGGAAGATCCCGGCTCCGGGTGATGCCGATCCTCGTGCTGGTGCCGATCTCCTTTTCCTGCAATGCAGGTGCATCCTCGATGCAGAATTCCCCTTCGAAGAGCGAAAGCCCGTTGCAGCTCCGGTCGATCGCCATGGCCCGGGTGAGTTTTCCGGGCCCGCTCATGAGATCGGTCACGATGGTGGTGTTGCGTTGCATCTGCATGAACGGTTCGCCTGCAAGAGGCTCCATGGCCCGTATCAGCACCGCTCCCGCCGTGTGCTCGGGCTCGCTCACGATATTGAGCATGGAGTGGTTGCCGTAGGTGAAGTACACGTAAAGCCGCCCTGGTTCGGCGAACATCATGCTGTTGCGCTCCGTTCTGCCCCGCCAGGCATGACAGGCTTCGTCGCCGATACCGAGATAGGCTTCGGTCTCGACGATTCTGCCCCTGAGTTCCGTGCCGTCCGGCAGTCGCCGTATGAAAATTTTTCCGAGCAGCATTCCGGCAAGTTCGATGCTTGGCCGTTCGAAAAACTGTTTTTCAAGCCTCGGCATGAATCGGTCATTACAGTTTGTAAAAGTGCGGGCAAGTATTATAATGTAACAAGTCATGACTGATCTTCAGGAAACCTCTGTTACCTTGTCGCGCTTTCCGATTGCTTTGCCGGAGTTGCCGGGGCAGACGTCCCGTTCTTCCTGCATGAGGTGTTCCGGAAACCGGGCGCAAGACTCCCGACAGGTAAGGGATGGTTCCCTTCAACTGCTGTAAAATCACCTGCTTGGTACATGGGCAGAGTTATTGCGATTGCAAACCAGAAAGGAGGGGTTGGCAAAACAACCACTGCCGTCAACATAGCCGCGTCGATTGCCATATCCGAATTCAAGACGCTTCTCATCGATATCGACCCTCAGGCCAATGCCACATCCGGGTTCGGCATCGAGACCGGTGACGAAATCGACAACACCTTCTATCAGGTGATGGTCAAGGGCGGCAATATCGAAGACGCCATTCACCAGTCGAGTCTCGAGTATCTCGATGTCCTTCCATCGAACGTCAACCTTGTCGGTATGGAGGTGGAACTGGTCAACATGCGGGAGCGCGAGTATGTGATGCAGAAGGCGCTCCGCGAGGTCCGCGGCAGGTACGATTACATTATCATAGACTGTCCCCCGTCGCTTGGTCTGATCACCCTCAATTCACTGACCGCGACAGACTCCGTGCTCATTCCCGTGCAGGCTGAATACTATGCGCTCGAAGGGCTCGGCAAACTGCTGAACACCATCAGCATCGTCCGAAAGCACCTGAATCCGAAACTCGAGATCGAAGGGGTGCTGGTCACCATGTTCGATGCCCGCCTCAGGCTTGCCACGCAGGTTGCCGAGGAGGTCAGGAAGTTTTTCAAGGACAAGGTCTATAAAACCTACATCCGCAGGAACGTGCGTCTTTCGGAAGCGCCGAGCCACGGGAAACCTGCTCTGCTGTACGACGCACAAAGCCTCGGATCGAAAGATTACCTCGATCTGGCCCGTGAGATATTCGAGAAGGACGGCAATATTAAAAAATTCAAGGTACGGAAGCAGTAGGGCCGGCCGGATAGAACTGTGGATGGTATGTCGAAGAAAGCATTAGGAAAAGGACTCAGGGCTCTTATCCCCGATGAAGGGTTTGTCTCATCTCCGAAAGAGGAGGCGGAAGAGCCCGTTTCCGAAGGTTCGGTAGGAAGCCTTCCCGTGGAAAAGATCAGGGCTAACCCCTTTCAGCCACGCAAGGAGTTCGATGAAACCGCGCTCGAGGAGTTGAAGAACTCCATTATCGAGAACGGCGTCATCCAGCCGGTGACGGTTTGCCGGGAAGGCGACGGTTACCAGCTCATCAGCGGCGAGCGACGGCTCAGGGCGGTCACTCAGGCCGGTTTCAAGTACATTCCTGCCTATATCATCGAGGCCCACGAGGACTCCAGCAAACTTGAACTTGCGCTTATCGAGAATATCCAGCGCGAGGATCTGAACGCCATCGAGGTTGCCCTGGCGCTGAAAAGCCTTACCACGAAATGCCGGCTCACCCAGGACGAGATCGCGCAGAAGGTAGGCAAGAACCGCTCCACGGTGAGCAACTTTCTCAGGCTGCTCAAACTCCCCATGGCCATACAGGACAGTATCCGCAGCCGGGAGATCTCCTCGGGACATGCGCGAGCGCTCATCAACCTTCCGGGCGAACAGCAGCAGATCAAGGTATGGAAGCAGATCGTTTCGCGCCAGCTTTCGGTTCGCCAGACTGAAATGCTGGTGAACCGGATGTTCAAGGAGCAGCCGAAACTTTCCGAAAAAGCGGAAAATTCGCCACACATCAACCACCTCGAAACGCGGCTGAGGAGCAGGTTCGGCACGAAAGTAAGGATTATTGAAAAAAAGGCCGGGAAGGGAGAGATTCATATCCAGTATTTCTCGCTTGACGATCTCGACCGCATTCTTGATATCATGGGAGATGCCTGAACAATCCGGCACCGTGGTGTTCGGAGGGGACAACGCCATTTGACAGGCAGCGCACTAAACGGACAGAGGAGTAAGGAAAAAACATGAAGTTCACACTGGTAGGCAACGGAAGGATGGGGCAGCAGGTTGCCGGAGTTATCAATCGTTCCGGTGTCCATGAAATCGCCGCAGTACTTGATGACCGCAACCTTGTCACTGCGGAGAGTTTTCTTGGCAGCGACGCCATTATCGATTTTACCGTCAGGGAAGCTTTTCTCCAGAACCTTCCCGCCATGCTGCAGTCCCGTGTTCCCGTTGTCGTGGGCACGACGGGCTGGGACGATGAAATGGCCGACGTGAAGCAGCGAGTGGCGGCCAGTGGTTCGTCACTGCTTTATTCGGCAAATTTTTCGCTCGGCGTCAATATTTTCCTGAGAACAGTCAGGGAGGCAGCCCGTCTCATCGCACCGTTCGATCAGTTCGATATCGCGTTTTCCGAACATCATCATACCGGCAAGGCCGATTTCCCGAGCGGCACTGCACTCCGTGCGGCTGAGATGATCCTTTCGGTCAACCCACGCAAGAAAACCCTCGTGCGCCAGCTTTCCGAAGACCGGAAGATTGCCGCCGATGAACTGCAGGTTGCAGCCTTGCGAGTCGGCACTGTTTTCGGCAAGCATACGGCCTTCATTGATTCCGAAATGGATGAGATCGAGGTTTCCCATACGGCAAAAAACCGTGAAGGGTTTGCCGCCGGTGCAGTGCGGACCGCCAAATGGCTGGCTGCCCGTCATACCACTTCGCCCGGATTCTACACCATGGATGATTTTCTCAACGAAATGCTTGCATGAAACGTCCAATGGGTGCTGAACAGACAAACTTTTCATCGTTGCCGCTATCCGGGAAGCTGACAGCCATAGCGATAGGTGTCGGTATCATCCTGGTCACGACCACCGTGCCTTACCTGACACTCCTGAACGATTTCTTCTTTTTCGGGATTTTTCTTGCCGGTATGGTTGCGGTCTACTATGCGGTGATATCCTTTCAGGTAAGGCTTTCCTACAATGAGGCCTTTCTTCTCGGGAGCTTCGGCGGCATTGCAGGCGGCATGTTTTCAGAAGCCATCGGCTATCTGCTCATGGAGCTTGCCGGCTACCGTCCCGGCACCGAAAGCCTGAAACTGCTCGTTGACTGGGCCCGATCGATGGCGGCCGGAAAGCCGGAACTGGCAGCGCAGATGAGGGAGCTTACCGAAATGGAGGCGTTCGTGCTTGCTCCCGTCGAGCTTACCCTGGCGGATCTCTTTACCGGGATGCTGCAGTCATCGATTTTCTATGGAGCGATAGCCGGTCTTGGCGGTATGTTCACCGTGCTCAGACTCAAGCGCCAGGCGGCAAAGAGGGAGTGAAAGCAAGCTGGCAGTACCATTTTCTGTCGATTTTCTGTGAACCCGGCAGCATTGCCCACTGGTATACCCTCATGTAGCGCACCGGAGTTTTCAGTCTGCCTGTTTTTTTTATCATTGCTTCGCAGATGGCGCTGTCATCCGGAACGCCCGGTACGGCGGTTCTGATGTAGGCTGCCGGCCTCCAGCCGTATTCACGGTCCGGCACCGGCACAACCAGCGCTTCTTCTATCCCTTCGATTTCCGTCAATGCCCGCTCGATCTCTTCCGGGTGCAGGTTTTCTCCACCTGATATGAACATGTTGTCCTTGCGGCCGGATACGCAGAGGTTTCCCCGGCTATCGAGGCGGCCTGTGTCGCCGGTATGGAACCATCCTTTGCTGTCGAGTCTCTGGACGGGCTTTCCTTCGACAAGGTATCCCTGAAACAGGCATGCTCCCCTGACAAGGATTTCCCCGTCTCCGGCAATGCGCACTTCCCGGTATGGAAGGATTGTCCCGCTGTTTTTGCTGATTGCAGTGACCGGTTCCGGTGTTGTGGCTATCTGGGAGCCCATTTCCGTTGAGCCATAGCTGAGATAGACCGGGATGCCCGCACGGATGGTCTCGTCGAGCAACGGTTCGGGTACGGCGCTTCCGCCGAGCAGCACAGCCTTGAGTTTTTTCAGTTCCGGCAGTGCCGCGGGATTACGCAAAAGCCGGTAAAGCTGGGTGGGTACCAGTGACAGATGGGTTACCGGAAATCGCTGAAGACTTCTTTCAATCGGTTCTTGCGGTTCCGGTACGGCAACTGCCGAGCCGGAGGCAAGGGATCTGAAGAGCACGGCGTATCCGCCAATGTGAAAGAGCGGCAATGAAATCAGCCAGCAATCGTGCTCCTGGAGCGGCATGTTTCGTGCCGCACCGAGCGCACTGTACCAGTGATTGCCGAAGCTGTGCAGGGCGGCTTTCGGTGTTCCCGAACTTGCGGAGGTGTTCATGACGGTGACCGGCCGGTTCATGCGAACGGGCGGGGTTGACGGCAGGGGAATTTCAGGACCGTCGGCTGCGGTTGCGGACATTTCTGCCATGCTTGCCGTTGCGAACGGAGAGTCCGGAGGTATCAGCGCCTGATCGGAGGCAATGACCAGATCGGGCCGGAGAACTTCCAGGGTTTTCTGAAGCATGCCGGAAGGAAACCGGTGGTTGACCGGAGCGCACACCATGCCTGTTCTCAGCAATGCCATCATCACCAGCAGGGATTCCGGAGCATTCGGGGTTATCATGGCGACCGTATCGCCGGAGCGGAGCCCCTTTTCGTGCAGCGTGCCGGCGATGCGCGACGTGATGGCTGAGCATGTTCTGAAGGAAAGGGTCGCTGTGGATGATATCAGGGCTGGCGAACCGTCAAAAAGCAGTGAGGCGCGGCTTACAAGGTCCATATCGAGGTAAGCTTGATGCTCCGCATGGCAACGTTCTGTCCGTTCCAGTACTGGTTGTGGACGTCAAGATGGGCATTGCCGGGTCCGAAAGGTGTTTCGAGCAGGTCGTTCCGGAGATACCGGAACGTGTCCAGACCGCAGGCCGCCGGTGCCGGGCTGGCGCAAGCCGCCATCCATGCGTAGAAGCTCAGGCTTATGCCGCTTTCGAAAGTTGAGCTGAAAACGCTCTGCAGATTGTTTCTGCCGGCTTTTTCGGCAAGCGCAAGCGAGGTTCTGATGCCTCCGATGCGGTTCGGTTTCAGTACGTAGGCCCGGAGGCATTCCGGACGAATGCGTTCCGCCAGTTCCGGGTTCTGCCAGAGTGTTTCATCAAGTGCCGAAGGGATCGACGTGCGTGCGTGGAACTCCTCGATCAGTTCCGGATTTTTCAGTGGCTCCTCGATGTAGGCAATGCTGTTTTCGGGCAGGTTCCGGCCGAATTCCGTGGCTTCGTCAAGGGTCATGGACTGGTTTGCATCGAGGCGGATCTCTATGGCGTTGCCGTATGTGCGATGCAGCATGCTGATGTTTCGGAGAGCCTGTTCGGCTCCCGATGCGCTCACCTTGATTTTGAATGTCCGGTATCCTTTCCGGAAATAGTCTCCTGCCTGGGTCTCAAGAGTTGCCGGGTTGCCCAACAGCAGGGCGTTCAGCGGTACCGCGGCAGCGGGATTGCGCGCCGAAAAGCGCGGGGGTTGCCCCGACAGTTGCGCTTCAAGGTTAAGCAGTACCATTTCCAGACCGGTTTTTACCGACGGGAACAACGTCTCTGCCAGGTGTCCTTCAGTGCGAAAATCCGGCTTTGTAAGCACCTCCATCAACTGCTGTTCGGCGGCGGCAAGCGGTTCGCTGTGGAGCCCCGGAAGGGGTGCAATCTCCCCGTAAGCGGTGATTTTTCCGTCACCGCTTTTCAGGGCAAGCACAATGCCTTCCCGATGCTGGAGCCGACGTCCCTTGATGGTCAGCGGCTCGCGGAAGGGGATGGCGTACCTGTAAAGATGCGAATATGCAGCTTTCAAGGACGTTTCGGAAATTTCGAGAAATCGGGTTTTCGTTTTTCCACGAATGCGTTTTTTCCTTCCTGGGCCTCTTCGCACATGTAGTAGAGCAGGGTTGCGTTGCCTGCGAGTTCCTGCAGTCCGGCCTGGCCGTCGCAGTCGGCATTGAGAGCCGATTTCAGACAGCGGATGGCCAGCGGCGAGTTGGCCAGGATTTCACGGCACCACTGAACGGTCTCCTCCTCGAGTCGTTCAAGCGGCACCACGGTGTTGACGAGCCCCATGGCAAGAGCTTCCCCGGCATTGTACTGGCGGCAGAGATACCATATTTCACGGGCTTTCTTCTGGCCGACAAGGCGGGCCATATAACTGGCGCCCCAACCGCCGTCAAACGAGCCGACCTTCGGTCCTGTCTGGCCGAATACGGCGTTTTCAGCAGCGATGGTCAGGTCGCAGAGCATGTGCAGCACGTGACCGCCTCCGATGGTATAGCCGGCAACCATGGCGATAACCGGTTTCGGACAGGTACGGATGTCTCTCTGGAAATCAAGCACATTCAGGCGGTTGACCCCCTTTGCATCGGCATACCCGGCATAGCCCCGGATTTTCTGGTCTCCTCCTGAACAGAACGCCATGTCTCCGGCTCCGGTAAGGATAATCACGCCGATCTCCTGGTCGTTTCGTGCGTCAGACAGCGCATCGATCATCTCTTCGACCGTCTGCGGGCGAAACGCATTCCGTACTTCGGGCCGGTTGATGGTTATTTTCGCCATGCCTTCAGCCTTATGGTAGAGAATATCGGTAAATTCGCCCGCAGGCTTCCATTGTACAATGCTCATAAATTGGTTTCTCTGGTTAACGAAGACTGCAGACGGTCGATAAAAAGGGCCCTGTTCTCAAGATGCAGGGTATGGCCGCACTGCGGAAAGATATCAAGGTGGCAGTAAGTGGATAAATTAACCATTTGACGACCAATCTCAAGATATTTGCCATCTTTTTCCCCCGCAAAAACCGCCAGGGAGTGCCGGCACGTTTTCAGCTCATCCCACAGGGACGGCTGCTTTCCCGTGCCCAGCGTGCGAAGCGCCAGGGCAAGCTGTTCGGGGCGGTTTTTTTTTCTTGCGCTCAGGACAGCCTCGAACGAAGGGTGCCTTTTCAGTTCGGAAAAAAGCGGAAGATCGTACCATCGGGAGAGAAACGCATTGAAATCCTTTTCTATCTGTCGGGCGATCCGCTCGTCATTTTCCCGTCTCAACCTTCGTTCCTCGGCTGATACGAGACCGGGAGATGCCGAAACGATCACGGCTTTTCTGAAGAGGTGCGGGTAGCGCAGGGCAAGAAAAAGCGCCATGCGCCCTCCCATGGAATAACCGGCAAGAAAGGAGGGTGCGGGCTGCAGCTGTTCGATTGCCCGTGCAAGCGCGTCCATCTGGCATTCGAAGGATGCGTTTGCCGCAGGGGTCTTTCCGTGACCGGGAAGATCGGGAATCATGCAGTAAAAGCTTTTTTCGAGCACCTCGCTTACCGGAAGCCACTCCTCAGACGACCCAAGAAAACCATGCAGGAGCACAAGCCCCGGATTGCTCCGGAAGCCGACGGTGCGGAAATGGAAATCAGTGATCTCCTGCATTATTCCATGAGACTGCTTGCTGCGAGTGCGATGATTTCCGACTGGATCGAGCGGTGCTGCAGGACATTGTCCTCACGGCTTCCCTTTACTTCGATGATCATGCTGATCCCGTTATTGCAGCCATCACGGTAGTTTTTCTCGAACTCACGGTTTGTTGCGGCCATACCGTAAGGGATACCGAATGCTGTTGCCGCATCCCTGATGCTGTAGTTCTGGGGTGTGGCAAAATGGGTCTCGAAAATGTCTTTTTCCTCCGCAACCGGGAGAAACGAAAAAATTCCCCCGCCGTTGTTGTTCAGGACGACAATCCTGAGGGGCATTGTTTGTGTGCGCAGCAGGCAGAGCGCATTGAGATCGTGCAGGAATGCAATGTCGCCGATAAGCAGGGTTACCGGTTTCCGCAGGCCCTCTGCAAATCCTGCTGCGGTGGAAATGATGCCGTCGATACCGCTGGCACCGCGGTTCATTCCCGTCATGAATGCCGGAAACTGCTGTGCCGTCGCGTACAGATCCATATCCCTGACAGGCATGCTGTTCGAAAGAAACAGGCCTTCGGAGGCGCCGATGCACGCCGATATGATACGGGCGGCAGAAATTTCCGAAACCGGTTTTTCGGGAGAACAGCAGCGTTCGATAACGGCAGACGCCTTCAGGAAGAACTCTTCGTGAAGAGGGAGGCATTTTTCAGGCAAAGGGGGTCGGCACCCCCCGAGAGCTTCGGCCACAAGCGCGGGTGAAGCTTCAATGCTGAGAGTGACGTTGTGGTCGGGGCCATAGCGTCCGGCATGAGGTTTGACGACAATATGGTTTTCCGGATTCCACTGCCGGATGGCAGTGGCCGGCTGCCTTGCGATGAGCGCGCCTCCGAAGTGGATGATGGTGTCGGGCCTGAACTTTTCCGGGAACTGCGATGACTGAAAGGCGAGCTGCAATGGATTGATGGATTCGCATCCAAGACGCAGCCCGGAAGACAGGTCGGCGTAGAGGGGGATGTTGAGCGAACGGGCGAGGTTTCCGACAGCGAGAGCGTCGGCACGGTTGTTGAGTCTTCCCGCTATGAAAAAAGGCAGTCGCGATCCGGCAAGCATGTTCCGCAAGAGGGTGATGCTTTCGTTGTCCGGTACGTTTTCATGGCGTACCGTCGCATTGAGAGGGCCGGATCCGTTGATCCAGCCCGAAACAGGGGCAAGCCAGGGATCGTGCAGGTCGGGATCGAGCGGTTCAAAGGGTTCCCTGAACGGGACATTCAGATGGACCGGACCGGGAAGCGTTCCGGTCGCTCTGGATACCGCATGATCGATCGTTGTGATGATCGACCGGAGCGGTATGTCGGATGAAGGTTCCGGCAGCCGGAAATTCCAGCGGCTGTAGGCGCCGAACATGCCGAATTGCTGGATGGTCTGGTTTGCGCCGGTTTCGAGCAGTTCGAAAGGTCTGTCGGCTGAAAGAATCAGCATGGGAATGCAGTCCGCAGAGGCTTCGACCACTGCAGGGTAGTAATTGGCAACAGCGGTTCCCGATGTGCAGATCAGTATGGCCGGTTTTCCGGTTGCGCGGGCGTGACCAAGCGCAAAAAAACCCGCCGACCGTTCGTCGGGGAATATTTTCCAGGATGTACCGGGATTGCGCGCCGCTGCCACGGTGAGCGGGGTGGAACGGGAGCCGGGAGAGATACAGAAAAATCCGGCTTCGAGCCGGATGAGTTCTTCAACGATGATCCTGCTCCAGAGCGAGGTGATTTCACGGTTATTCATACTCGCGGTCCTGTTATGGTCATGATGTCCCCGATCTTCTGCTCAACCTCCTCCCATTCACGGTCGGGGTCGGAACCTCTGACCAGACCGGCTCCTGAATAGAGGTTCGTGGTGCTTCCGCTGACCAGTGCGGATCGGATGCCGACACAGAACTCGGAACGGTGCCTGCTGATCCATCCGACCGGCGCTGCGTACCAGCCCCGGCAGAACGGCTCTATTTCGAGGATGTGCTGCATCGCCAGTTCTTTCGGAACGCCACCCACCGCAGGGGTCGGGTGCAGCGCCGAAAGCACGGTGCTGTCATTGCAGCATTCAGGTTTCAGGGTCGCCGTACACCGGGTATAGAGGTGGGCAAGACGGTTCAGTTGCAGCACCCTCAGATTTTTCTCCATCTCGATGGACCGGGAAACCGGCTTGAGTTCGGTATATATGGCATCCTTGACAAACCCGTGTTCCCTGACATCCTTTTCGGAGTTGAGCAGCATTTCCGATGCGAGCAGGTCGTTACCGTTGATGGTTTCTTTCAGACAGGTGCCCGCGAGTGCTTCCGTATCGATGACCTGGCCATCCCGGTGATAGAGCCGTTCGGGCGTAAAGCTGATAAATGCGAGGTTTTCTTCCGGTTCAAGGTAGAACCTGTAGGTCGCATTTTTTGGATAGGGATAGCCAATGACGTAAAACAACGGTGAAAAGCTGCCGGTGAATTCGAGGACGGTTCTGCGCGCCAGCATGATCTTGTTCATCGTTCCCGATTCGAACAGCTGCAGTGCCATGTTGCACTGTTGGGTCCACTGTTTCCTGTCCGGAATGCGGGTGACCTGTTTCAGTGCGGGGATGCGAGCGTTCGAAGTGCTTCCGGATGTCTCCAGTGCATCGAGAGCGTCAAGCAGTTTTGCGATTTTTTCCCCGGTATCGGATCCGCTTTCAATCCACAGGTGACAATGGATTTGAAACACGCCATTTTCCGCACTGATCTGTATCAGCGGAAGCACAAATGAGAACGAAGGAAACCTGTTCCAGGTTTCGTCCTGTTTTTCAAGATTGTTGAAGCGAAACCCTCCGATATACCGCGCAGCCGGACTCTTTGCGGCAAGCGTGTTGACCAGCAGTTCGAAACTTTCCCGGTTGGGAGTGCACGAATCCTGCCGGATGCAGTCTGCCGAGCCGACTCCCGCCAGAATGAAATCCTTTTCCCGGTTCATCCAGAACACTTTGGGAAAGAGTTTCTGCGCGTCGAGCCACAGCAGGATATCCGTGAAGAGAAGCTGCTGACTGAACGTGCGGAGACCCGCTCCGGGGATGCCTGAGGCATGGGTATATTCTTGTATTTCCTTACGGAGTGCGGCAACAGCTTTCTCTATCGGCAGCGGTTCCTCATCAGGTACTATAATGTTCTGCTGTTCACTCATAAGCATTGATCATGCCATTATGCATCCATGTGTTGCTCCGGTCTCATGAAAGCACCCTTTTCTGCGTTTTTGTACCCCTGCCGGAGGTCCGCTTCATGCCGTCAGTCTCATTCATGCATCATGGCACTCCGGTTCCCTGCATTTTTCAGGCCGCACCTGCACTGTGCCGATTACGGCTTCCTTGCTTCTTTCCTGTTGAAATGGTTTTTCAGAGAGACCGCAAGATAATTGTTTTTCCTTACAAGAAACTCATAAATTTCTTCCGCTTCGGCGGTTCTTCCGGTGCGCAGGTAACAGACCCCGAGGTTGTAGTAGGCCTCTTCAAACGAAATACTGTTCACGATGGCCGTGCGGTATGCAGCGATGGCCCTGTCGTACTGCTGCATCTGCAGAAACACGTTGCCGAGGTCGTAGTTTCTGAGGGAGTCATCCGGCGCAAGCTTCTGGTACCTTGTGAAATAAACAAGCGCTTCCGGATAGTCCCTCTGGTTGAAATACGTTGCACCGAGTGCCTGAAGGGCTTTGTCGAGGCCAGGATCAACCTCAAGCGCCTCCCGGTAGGCGTCCTGCGCATTTCGGTATTGCTGGTTACGGGCATAAGCGTTTCCAAGGCGGAACCATGCCTCGGCATCACCGGAGTTTTTCCAGGCCAGTTGCTGCAGATCGCTGATCTCCTTTGAGACCGGCTCCGAACATGAGGAATAAACAGCAAGTCCGGCAAGCAGGAGGAGGACGGAAAACAGTCTTACGGCTCTCCTGAAATGTTTTCGTACATGAATCATAGAAAATTAATATAATTACTCACTGAGTTATCTGCCAATCCCTGTTACAACGACGGCAAACGCTCAATCATTTCCTGTCAATCATTCCGGTTCGGAATTATGAAAAAAGAGTTCAGGGTTTCAGGTTTGCGCTGCCCCAGTTGTGAAAGGCTCGTCGAGGAGGCGCTTGGGGAACTTGATGGAGTCGATCTGGTGAAGGCGTCCCATGCCGAAGGTGTCGTCGAGGTTGACTATGATCCTGAAATGATCAGTCCCGCCGCCATCGGAGCACTGATCGAGGAACAGGGGTTCAAGGTGCTCTTGTAAACAGTCTAAACAAACAGTCATGGCATGTGAAAAATCAGGCCGGCTTGCGGTGCTCATCGATGCCGACAATACCCAGCCCTCCATCATCGAAGGCATTCTTTCGGAAATCGCCCAGTACGGGACGGCAAGTGTCCGGAGAATATACGGAGACTGGACCTCCACGGCCCTGAAAAGCTGGAAGGAACTGTTGCTTCAGCACTCGATCCAGCCGATCCAGCAGTTTGGATATACGAAGGGGAAGAATGCCACCGACAGTGCGATGATCATCGATGCCATGGATCTGCTCTATACCGGCAAATTTGACGGTTTCTGCATTGTCTCCAGCGACAGCGATTTCACGAAGCTCGCATCGAGGCTGAGGGAGTCCGGGCTGACGGTTTATGGTTTCGGTGAAAAAAAGACCCCTTCGCCCTTTGTTTCAGCATGTGACAAGTTCATTTATACCGAACTGCTCAGGGCGAAAATCAATGAAAACGAGGTCATCGTCAAGAAAACCGCAGCCGAAATGAAAATGGACAGCCGTCTGGTCAGGCTGCTCAGAAACGCAGTCGAATCCTCTTCCGACGAAAGCGGATGGGCACACCTGGCCACGCTCGGCGCAACGATTGCCAAGCAGCAGCCGGAATTCGATCCCCGCAATTACGGTTATGGAAAACTCGGGGAGCTGATCAGGGCCACTACGCTGTTCGAGGTGAACGAGCGTCTGATCGGTGAAGGACCTTCAAAAGCCATCTATGTCAGGGATAAACGCAAAAAAAACGAATTATGAGACGCCCCCATCGTGCATTTTTTTTCGTTTCCGGCAGGGTTCCGGGGTTTTTGCCGCTTCTTGCGCTGCTTGCCGTTCTCTGGACAGGAGTGCCTCTCTCCGCCGCCGATATCCCCGGGTCGAAAGACACTCCCTTTCTGAAGCGGTTTGCCGGATCGGAAATTATCGGATACCAGGTGAAAAGTTTCGACGAATACGAACTGCAGACTTCCACCTTCGTCCGCTACAATCTTGAAACAAAAAAAAGGGAGTTCGCCCGTCCGCCGCTGAAGCCCGAAGGCCGGTTGACGAGAATCTGGTATGAGGCAGCCGGAGACACCGGTGCGCTTGAAGTGTACAGAAACTACCTGAACGAGCTCCGTTCGAAAGGCTTCGTCATCCTTTACGATTCCCGCAAGGATCCCGGAGCCACAAAGTGGACGAATTACCTCGCTCCTTTCGGAAATGCCGATCTGACGACCAACAGAAGCAACTATGTTTTTTTCGCCGCCGAAAAAAACGGCATCTGTGTCGCGAGCGCAAAAAAGAAGCGCCCTGAAGGGGATGTCTATGTTTATCTTACCGTTATCGAATGGGGCAGGGACGACCGGGTTTACAAGGCCAGGCGCGGGGCCTATGCCGCTGTTGATATGGTCGAAACCCGTCCCATGCAGCAGAAGATGGTGACGGTCAGTGCCGACGAGATGTCGCAGGCCATCGTATCGACCGGCAGGGTATCGCTGTACGGCATCCTTTTCGATACCAACCGTTCCGAGATCAAGCCGGCATCGAAGCCGGCTCTTGCAGAGATCGCAAAACTCCTGAAAAAACAGCCTGCACTTAATCTGCATGTCGTGGGACATACCGATAATACCGGCGGCTATGCATTCAATACCGCACTCTCGAAACGGCGTGCCGATGCCGTGGTGGGCGCACTTCACAAAGAGTACGGAATAGCACTGTCCCGCCTGACAGCAAACGGTGTAGCTTATCTTGCTCCGGTTGCCCCGAATACGACCGAGGCCGGAAAGGCGAAAAACCGACGTGTGGAACTGGTGCCGAGATAGAGCCTGCCGGCGATTGCGGTGAAGGGAAATGAGAAAAGCCCTGAAGATCAGGGCTTTTCTTTGCGGAGCTGACGGGACTCGAACCCGCGACCTCCTGCGTGACAGGCAGGCGCTCTAACCAAACTGAGCTACAGCTCCTTGCTGATGAGTTGTAAATGTAGATAACCAGGGATTTTTATCCAAAAAGTTTTTTCCTTTTTTTGTGTTTATATTAACCGCTTTACGTGGCTTGCTGATCTTCCGAGGGAGTGGTCCGACCTGCCTGTACTTCCGGGTTTTTCCGTGCCTGTAAAGCGCTGTATCTGTTGCCGGATAACGATTGTTATCATCAGGCTGGGGGGGATGGGGTTATGAGCCATGAGTTTTGTAACTTTGCCTTGAGGGTTTTGACCCGGATTTCCGGAAATGCAGCAGGCTGGCCTCTCCGCCGGGATTTACTTCAATCTTTAACGTACTACAGTCATGACGGTTACAGATACCAGAAACTCTCTGACCATTGTCGATAACCGGACAGGGAAAACCTATGAAGTTCCGATCGAGAACGGATCGGTCAATACCATGGACCTCCGCAAGATCAAGGTTTCAGATGAGGATTTCGGACTGCTGGGCTACGATCCGGGGTATTTGAACACCGCATCCTGTAAAAGCCGGATCACCTTCATTGACGGAGACAAGGGCATACTGCGATACCGCGGTTACCCCATCGAACAGCTTGCAGAGAAAAGCACCTTTCTTGAAACTGCATACCTGCTTATCAAGGGGGAATTGCCCGATAAGGAGCGGCTTGCGGTATGGACGTACAATATCCGCCATCACACCATGACCCATAACAATATCGTCAAGTTCATGGACGGATTCCGTTACGATGCCCATCCGATGGGTATACTGGTCGGGACGGTCGGGGCGCTTTCGACCTTTTACCGTGATGCGAAGGATATCGGAAGCGAAGATTCCAGGAAATTGCAGGTCCGCCGCCTTATCGGCAAGATTCCCACGCTTGCAGCCATGAGTTTCCGCCACAGCATGGGCTTTCCCTATGTGCTGCCTGATAATGAACTGAGCTATGCGGGTAACTTTCTTTCGATGATGTTCAAGATGACCGAACTTCGCTACAAGCCGAATCCGGTGCTTGAACATGCTCTCGATGTTCTGTTCATTCTGCATGCCGATCACGAGCAGAACTGTTCGACCAGCTCCCTCAGGGCGGTCGCCAGCTCGGGCGTCGATCCTTTTTCAGCTATTGCCGCCGGGTGTGCCGCATTGTACGGGCCGCTGCACGGTGGTGCAAACGAGGCGGTCATCAGGATGCTCATGAAGATCGGTTCGATCGACAAAGTCCCCGAGTTCATCAAGTCGGTCAAGGAAGGGGAGGGGCGTCTGATGGGCTTCGGTCACAGGGTGTACAAGAATTACGACCCGAGAGCGAAAATCATCAAGGATATCGCGTTCCAGGTGTTCGAGGAAACCGGCCGGAATCCGTTGCTCGATATTGCGCTCGAACTTGAAAGAATTGCGCTTGAGGATGATTATTTCGTCAGCCGCAAACTCTATCCCAACGTCGATTTCTATTCCGGTCTCATCTATCAGGCAATGGGATTTCCCATGGACATGTTTCCGGTGCTTTTTGCCATCGGACGCGTTCCGGGATGGCTTGCGCAGTGGATAGAACATGTCAAGGATTCCGAACAGAAGATTGCCCGGCCCAGGCAGATATATCTTGGCGAGGATCAGCGGGATTACATTGCCATGGAAGATCGCCCGAAAATCCGTCTCGACGAACAGATGGCCGTCATTTGCAGACTCTGATTTTTTCAAGAACAAATTTCACAATCCATGTCCGTTACCCGGGAAGATGTCTCCTATATCGCCGGTCTTGCCCGGCTGCAGTTCAGTGACGAAGAAATGGTGACCATGACCACCGAGCTCAACAGCATTCTCCACTATGTGGAAAAACTCAATGCATTCGATACCGAAGGAGTTGTGCCGCTCAGCGGTATCCATGATCAGACCAATGTGCTGAGGGAGGATGTCGCAAGAGGTTCGATTTCCACGGAACTTGCCTTGCAGAATGCTCCGGACAGGCAGGACCGTTTCTTCAGGGTTCCGAAAGTTCTCGGTTAGGGTGCGGTTTTCGGAGAAGGCCGGGGGTGTGCTTTTCCCTGTGAAAGTCCAGCCGAGATCTTCCAGGAGCCTGGTGTGCGGAGTGTATGACGGGGGCCTGAAAGTCGCTCTGAAAGCCGCCCCGGTCGACGATGCTGCCAACCGGGAGTGCTGCCGCCTTCTGTCCGGGCTGTTCGGTGTCCCGCCATCCCGGACGAGCATAGCCGCAGGGAAGAGTTCCAGGAACAAGACCGTAAGGGTCGAGGGCATCACGGCAGCCGATGCGGCAAGGATTCTGCAACATATGATGGAGGCAGGGTGAGGGCTGTTGTCCAGCGGGTGGTTTCGGCTTCGGTCGCTGCGGGCACCGACCGGCTTGTCCGCATCGGTCCCGGTCTGCTCGTGCTGCTTGGCGTGGCCCCGGAAGACGATGACCTGGATGCTGCATGGATGAGCCGAAAAATTACGTATCTGCGTCTGTTTGATGATGCTGCCGGCAAAATGAACCTCTCGGTACGGGATACTGGTGGAGGCATTCTCGTGGTTTCGCAGTTTACCCTTTATGGAGACGCAAGCCGGGGGAACCGCCCCGGTTTTTCCGGTTCCGCCGGCTTTGATGCGGCACGCCCGCTCTATGAATCCTTTGTGCGGTTCACCGGGCAGCAGCTCGGCAGGCCGGTCATGACGGGGTGGTACGGTGAAGCCATGCAGGTAAGCCTGGTCAACGACGGTCCCGTAACCCTGATTCTCGATACTCCCCGACGCTGATGAATGCCGTTATCCTGATTCCCGCCCGGCTTGGTTCGAGCCGCTTGCCAGGAAAGATGCTGGCCGATCTGGAGGGCGAACCGCTGATCGTACGGACCTGGCGACAGGCCATGCAGTCGCGGTATGCCGCAAGGGTCGTCGTTGCCACCGACAGCCATGAAATTGCCGGAACGCTGGAGGCTTATGGCGCCGAAGTGGTGATGACCTCTCCGGATGCGCGTTGCGGCACCGAGCGGATCGCCGAAGCTGCAAAGGGTATCGATGCCGATGTGTTCGTGAACCTGCAGGGCGACGAACCGCTTATCGGTCCCCGTAATATCGATCTCTGCCTGGAGCCTTTTCTCGACCCGCATCCTCCCGACTGCTCAACGCTTGTCTATCCTTTGCCATCCGATGACCGCACGCAGATCGAGGATCCCAATATCGTCAAGGTGGTCATGAACCATACCGGCAACGCGCTTTATTTTTCAAGGAGTCCGGTGCCCTTTCAACGGGAGGTGTATGCCGCAACCCGGTTCTACCGCCACATAGGGCTCTATGCGTTCAGTGCCGAGGTTCTGCAGCGTTACGCAGCCCTTCCTCCCTCCATGCTTGAACTGGCCGAATCGCTTGAACAGCTTCGGCTTCTTGAAAACGGTTTCAGCATCCGGTGCGTCACCACTACCGTCGATCATCCCGGGGTCAATACGGCAGAGGATCTCGAACTGGTGCGCCGTATCCTCAGGGAAGGGATTTCCCGGTGACGGTTGTCGTGACGGTGCCGTCATGAAAAAGAATCTCCGTCCGGTCTGAAAGTTCCAGATCGCATGCACCGGTGATGAATTGTCCGCCTTTTTTTACCAGCGCATAGCCCCGTTCAAGAGTTTTCCGGTAATCGAGCAGCGTAAGATGCTGATTGAACAAGGTGAACTCCGCGGCTTTCTGCACCCATTTTCTCTGGACCGATCGGGCAAGCTGTTCCGGAACCCGGTCGAGTTGCTCATGCAACTGTTGGAGTTGCATGAGCGGACGATTGAACGCATAGCTGTTCTGCAGTGAATCGATCTCCATTTCCGCACCGTCAAGTTTCGACAGCACGATAGTGCGCTGCCGGCTCATGAGGTTCTCGATTGTGTTCAGAAGCTCGATCCTGTCGGGTACGGCAAGCTCGGCGGCAATCGAAGGGGTTCCTGCGCGCAGGTCTGCCACCATGTCCGCAATGGTTATGTCGGTTTCGTGGCCTATGGCGCTGATGACGGGAAGAGATGAACGGTAGATCGCATCGGCCACGATTTCCTCGTTGAACGCCTGCAGATCCTCCGTGGATCCACCGCCGCGGGCAACGATTACGATATCTGCCCGGTGCCGGGGGTTCGCGGCGCTGTTGAAGTAATCTATTCCCCTGACAACATCACGCGCGGCATCCGTTCCCTGGACCTTTACCGGATAAAGCAGGATTTGCGCAGCCGGAAAGCGTCGTTCGATCACATTGCCCATATCCTCGATGACCGCTCCGGTCGGAGAGGTGATGATGCCGATGGTCCGGGGTATCCGGGGCAGTTTCCTTTTTCTTTCCGGATTGAAATAACCGGCTTTTGCGAGTTTCCGGAGCAACAGTGCGAATGCCTCCTGCTGCTGGCCTTTACCGGCTTCGGTGACGGACGAGCAAATCAGCTGATATCTTCCGGCAGGAGGATAGACCTCCAGACGTCCTTCCGCGATAATTTCCATGCCATCCCGCAAGGCAATGCCGATACGGTTTCCGGTGTTTTTCCAGATAACCGCAGGTATCTGGGAGTGTTCGTCCTTGAGGGTCAGGTAGCTGTGGCCGGAACCATGCCGCTTGAAATTAGAGATTTCCCCTTTAACCCTTACGAGTGGAAAAAGTTGTTCAAGTTCGGTTTTGATCTGTGCGGTCAGTTCGCTGACTGAAAATACGATGTTACTCATCGATCCGATTCGGGAATGGTTGCAAAAACATCTTCAACATAGATAGCAAAAACCCGCCAGAATCGGCAGTTTTTCCGGAGCTGTTTCAGCGTTGCCCTTTCAGCGGCGGGGTGTGATTTACCGGCGATATGTTATATTATTGCCCATGAACACTTCCGGCACCATCCATCATTGTCAGCGATGAAAATCCGAACCGGAAACACCCTTGCTCCATCCGATGCCGCAGAAAGCACCGAAATGGCGGAGCGTTATCTTCCTGCGCTTTCCGGAGCGATGAGTGCCGAACTGCTTGAGAACGGCTCGGTCGGGGTAGGCGGACTCGGCGTGTTTTCTCTCAGGCACTATCCTGCCGAACGCCGTTCGGAAAAAGACGGCACCCGGTATCTTCCTCCCGGAAACAGGGTTGTTTTTCAGAAGCGAGCTTTCGATACCGGTGCGTTCGTGACGATGCTCGTTTCCAGAATGCAACTCGATCCTCGGAAAGCCGAAGAGATCGCCTCTTTTGTAACAGGGCTTTTTAAAGACCGGTGTCTGCAGCAAAAGGAGGTTGTCTTTCCCGGTTTCGGCAGGATTTTTTTTGAAAAAAACCGTACCTGCCGATTTGAAGCCGACAAGGCGTTTGAAAATCTTCTGAACAGCGAATACCGGGATCTCTCGGCTATCCGGCTCTCTTCCGTCGAACCTGCCGATCGAGGTGTCAGGAAGTATGTTTTTCCTGCTCTTCTGGTTGCCGCGTTCATGCTTGTGATTGCAGGCGCACTGTATTTTGCCGGTCGCCCTGAACCGGACGATGCGTTTTCTTCAGCTCCACGTTCCAAAGCTGTCAGGGAGGAATTGCCGAAACCGCAACCGGTTTCCGGCATTCGGAACGAAGGGGATGTCGGGAAAACGGTCCTGCCGTCGGGGGTGGTTCTTGAACAGGGAGAGTATTCGGTTGTGCTGGCAACTTTCCGGATGGAGCGGACAGCACGGCAGGAACTGAAAAAAGCGAGAGTGCCGGGTGTTCCGGTTTTTATCTGGCCGGTCACCGGTGACGGGAAAAGATATTTCCGGCTGGCTGCCGGAAGGTTCAATACTGCCGGAGCAGCCGCTGTCTGGATGGATTCCTCCGGAATCGGCCGGGACGGCAAGGCCTATATTCAACAAGCAAAGAGGAGGGTTGTACCGTATGGAGAAGAAGGGTTGTAACCATCTTCATCCCCAGTCAATGTGCCCTGCATTCGGAGGTTTGCGGGTACTGATGAGAATCGATGGCGTCCAGGTATGCCTGGTTGCCGATCAGGGTTGTGCATACGGGTTGACCTTTGTTTCCCATTTCTATGCGGCCCGAAAGTCCGTTGTGACCCCCGAGCTCATGAATGTGCAGATTTCCGGGGGTACCATGATCGACGACCTCCGAAGAACAATCGAGGAAATCGCTGTGGACCCGGGGGTGAAGTTCATTCCCGTTGTCAGCACCTGTGTTGCTGAAACCGCAGGTATAGCCGAAGAACTGCTTCCCCGGAGAGCAGGCAATGCCGATGTCCTGCTGGTTCGTCTGCCGGCCTTTCAGCTACGTACCCATCCGGAGGCGAAGGATGTGACGGTTGCGACACTGCTTCGTCGTTTTGCATCGCCGGGCGTCGGCAAAAAGAAAAAAACACTGGTGATTCTCGGGGAAATCTTTCCGGTTGATGCCATGACTATCGGCAGTGTGCTCCAGAAAATCGGTGTCGAGTCAGTTATCGCCCTGCCCGGTACGGCTCTTGATGACTATATCGATGCGGGCCATGCCGAAGCGTGCGCCGTGCTGCACCCCTTTTACGGACAGACTGCAGGGTTTTTCCTGGAAAACGGGGTGAAAATCGTTACCGGCAACCCGATCGGTGCCAATGGAACCGCCGAGTGGATAAAGCGGGTCGGCGAGGCTCTCGATCTCGATTCCGCACTTGTCGCCCAGGTTGCCGAAGAGGAGCGTCAGAAAGCCCGCGAGGTGATGGCGCGGTTCAGCGCTCTTGAAGGAAGCGTTATCGTCGCTGGCTACGAAGGCAACGAGTTGCCCGTCGTGCGCCTGCTGCTCGAAGCCGGTCTCGAGGTGCCCTACGCCTCCACCTCGATTGCCCGAATGCCCCTTGGCGAGGATGACCACAAGGTGCTCTCCGCATTTGGCACTGAAATCCGCTACCGGAAATTTCTCGAGGAGGATATCGACGCAGTGATGCGATACAAACCCGATCTGGTGATCGGCACCACTTCGCTCGACAGCTTTGCCAAGGAGCAGGGCATTCCGGCTATCTACTATACCAACAACATTTCCGCCAGGCCGCTGTTTTTCGCTGCCGGAGCGGCTACCGTACTCGGCATGGTGAGCGGCCTGCTTGCCCGGAAGGAGGTGTTCCGCTCGATGAAGGAGTATTTTACCTCCTGATCGATTCTGCCGGGAACCCGGCCGTTTTTCGTCGGTGAGCCCTGCGGAAAATATGTTGGATTACCTCGTTAAAATTGACATCTTTTTGTCTGCTCAATGGGGTCCGCTTTTTCTGGAGTCACTGGTATACTTTCCCCGGAATACTCAATCAGTCCAACCGTTCCGCAACATTGTTTCTGACAGCATGCCCTTGATAGCGATGCACCTGACCTTCGCTTTTTACAATTTCACCGGAATAGTCAACACCTTCTTAGTAATACTGCCGAATGTACCCGAACGCCTTGTCGAACAACTCCTGGTCTTTGACCTGGTATTTTACGTAGATGACTTTACGCAGAGCCTTCTGGACTTCCCGTTCTCCGGCTTTGGTGTTTTGCCAGCCGGGAAAGCGTACCATTCTGACGATTTCATCGATGTCAGTTACAATCCGCTCGACCACGACAGGCACGTTACCGTTTTTCACTTCTGCGAACAGCTCTGTCAGGGCAGCTTTGGCTTTTGATTGTTCATCGACGGGATCAACCTGCTTTTCAGCCTGCACCACCTCTCTGGCGAGAGTCAGCAGTTCTTTGAGGAAATCGAGACTGTGAAGCAATCCAGCTTCGTGCCGTTGTCTGAGCATTTCCAAACGTTCTCCGAGAGCGATGAACTCAGGATTGTCCTTGTGCCGCCGCAACCGGGCAACGAGTTTGATTTCGATCTCTTTCGATTTTTTCCCCGGCTCACGAGTATTAAGAAACTCTTCGAGCACTTCAGCATCCATGACCAGCGTTTCGAGATCATCCCGTACCGTCTCCAGATGCACGTTTTCATGCACCAGCTCGACAGTTTTTGCTCCAAGAGCATGCCAGAGCAGCTTACCATTACCGCTCGGCGGTTTGACTGATTCATACACCTGAGCCAACCACCGGTAATCGATCTCATAATGCCTGAGACATGGGTCAGGCGACAGTGCCTCCCACAACCGGGATAGCACCGAAAATTCAGCAGCAAACCGGTCACGGGTTTCATTGTTAGGCAGGCAATCCTGTGCGGCAATCAATCCCTCGTAACCGCCAACAGTGCGATCAACATCAGGGAAAAATGACAGACACTTCGTCATGCTGTGCGGCAGCGCTTTTTTGAGTTGGTCCAGATTGGTGATAACTTTCTGCACTGCCTTTTCATCGAAATCAAGTGCCTCAGCCACATCGTCGAAAATACCCAGGTAATCGACGATCAAGCCATGCGTCTTGCCGGGATAAACCCGATTGGTGCGACAGATAGCCTGCAAAAGGCTGTGATCCTTCATCGGTTTGTCCAGATACATCGTCTGGAGAATAGGAGCATCGAAACCGGTCAACAGCTTGGAGGTGACGATGAGAAATTTGAGCGGATCGCTCGAATCCCTGAATCGGTCAAGCTGCTTTTCCTCTTCATCCTTGGTAAGCTTCCACTCTGCATACTCATCAGATTTTCCACCTTGTGTATGCATAACGATGGCGCTGGCATCAGGGCCGATCAGTTCATCCAGAACCTTCTTGTACAGAACGCAACACTCACGATCAAAGGTCACGATTTGCGCCTTGAAGCCGTTCGGCTCGACCTTCTCCTGATAATGCTTCACGATATGCTTGCAGATAGCGTTCACCCGTGCCGGAGCCTTGATCAGAACAGCCATTTTTGCCGCTCTTTTCGCCAAATCATCACGATCATCGTCGTTGAGTTCATCGGTCATTTGGGCATACGCTTCGTCAATCGCCTCCCGGTTGATATGCAGTTTCACATCGACTGCCTCGAAATGCAGTGGCAAGGTGGCCTTATCACGAATCGACTCCTGAAACGAGTAGCGACTCATGTACCCTTGCTCATCCTCGTCAGCTCCGAAGGCCCAGAAGGTGTTCCGATCCCGTTTGTTGATCGGCGTTCCCGTCAGTCCAAACAGGAATGCATGCGGCAGAGCCTCGCGCATCTTGCGCCCCAGATCGCCCTCCTGGGTTCGATGCGCTTCGTCCACCATCACAATGATGTTCGAGCGATCGTTCAGGCGTCCGTCGGCTTCGGCAAACTTGTGGATAGTGGTGATGATGATCTTCCGTGTGTCGGCGGCCAGAAGACTTTGCAGCTCCTGCCGAGTTGATGCTCCAACCATGTTCGGAATATCAGCGGCGTTGAATGTAGCGGTAATCTGGGTATCGAGGTCGATACGATCCACCACGATGATCACCGTAGGATTACCAAGCTTGTCGTGCATCCTCAGCTTCTGCGCGGCAAATACCATCAGAAGCGACTTGCCGGAACCCTGGAAATGCCAGATCAGCCCTTTTCGGGGATTACCCTTGACCACGCGGGCCACCATCAGGTTGGCGGCCTCATACTGTTGGTAGCGACAGATAATTTTGATCCTTCGATGCTTCTTGTCGGTTGCGAAGAGGGTGAAATTCTGCAAAATATCCAGAATGATTGCGGGCCTGAGCATACTTGCAATCGTTCGTTGCACACTCGACAGATTCCCTTCTTTCACGCCTCCATGATCCTCCTTCACGCCATCGCCATACCACGGCCCCCAAATATCGACTGGCATACGCACCGATCCGTATCGAAAACACTTGCCTTCCGTTGCGAAGGAAAACACGTTCGGAACAAACATCTCAGGGACACTCCGCTCATAGCCGTTGTGTATGTCGCTGGCTGCATCAACCCAGGTCACTGCCGGACGTACCGGTGTTTTGGCCTCTCCTATGACCAGAGGTAACCCGTTGACCAGCAGAACAATATCAAACCGGCGACCGCCTTCCTTAACAGGATAAACCCACTGACTCGTCACCACATAGTCGTTGTTGTCGAGTTCTTCGAAATCGATCAGCTTTACCTGAGTGTGTTCACCCTTCTCTCCAAACGGCATGGACTTCTCGCCCCGCAGCCATTCAGCAAACATTTCGTTAGCCCGAACCAGACCCTCGCTTTGAACCGAGAGAGGAATGGTACGCAGGCGATAGATCACTTCGTCAGCTCGCTCAGGCTGAGTCTTGATTTCCGGGTTCAGGCGGATGAGTGCGTCACGCACCATCGACTCGACGAATACATCGGAATACTCCCTCCCCAACGATTCCACAGGCACGAAACGCCAGCCTTTTAGCTTTCCAGCATATCTTGAAGATTCTTCAGCAACGACGCTCTCAGGAACACCACTGCTGAGAGTATCGAGCACCATCTGCTCGACAGTGTTCTCTTCGTTGAAAAGAGCCATTATCACGACCTCCGACTGACTGATTTTGCAATTTTTGCCGGGCTAACCGTATTCTCGAAAATCTGTAAAGGTATCCCGATGCTATCTGATATATGTCTGGCGTGCCGTTCCTCTGCATCCTGAAAGGCGGAAATAAATTCAGGAGTCCACTCTCTCCCATCACGAATCTCCAATCGGCTTGCAATTTCTGCTGGATCACCCTTGAAAAGAATCAGGTGGGTTAGCTGCATTTTCTGAAAAACGCTACAGTCTATCGGCTCAATATCCTCTTGACTATTAATCAACGTAAAATGACCATCAAGAAGAAATCGGCAATGCTGCTGTTTTTCCAATGCGAGCTGTTCAACAAGCGCGACCTGGTTGCTTGAGACATTTTTAACTCGCTTGTTTGTGTCTGTTCGACATCCATATGCAGAGATTAAAGAACTGGCAGTGACACAATGATAGCCAAGAGGTTCAAAGGCCTTGCGGCATATGGTCGTTTTGCCAACCCCATGAATTCCCCCAACGAAAATCAGTGAGGATGGATTTGAAGGAGCAACAGACAGCTTGTTAAAAATCTTCTCCGTATCGTCATCATTCAGGTAACAAAATGACTGGGGAGGAACCTTGGAGCTGGAAAGTGCTACAAGTTCAAAAGATTCGGTCAATTCATACACATTACCCAACGCAAAGCAACTGGCACTCTTTCGGCCTGTGAAATAATCTCTGTAATATTTGCGGGTAATACCCGCCCCATAACCGGTATCACTCCATATCCTGCTTGGAGGCCCATCAAGCCGACCGGCCACGTCAGCGACTGCAACGACCTTTTTCACTGGTTGTGTGCAGTAAAAAACCAAATGCGAAACGCTCTGGCTTGGCATCACCTTACGATACTCGAACACCTTGTCACCGGATAGAATCTTGGCCAAATGTTCATAATAAATTGAAATCAGTACAGCTTTACTCATTAACTATAGCCCCCTGCGAAGCAATGCAGATATTGTTCATGTGAAATTTTTCGGATACTCTGAATCGGCCCTCTGACACCAGCGTCAACGAGCGAACGTTGGCCAACAGGAGAAAAATCACGAATAAAACGAAAAAGGATTACTAAAGTTTCTTTCTGAAGCCATTCCCCGATCTCCGCCTGTGAGTAAACCGTACGTTTAGACACCAAAGGCAACACCCTCTCAATATCCTGCCCACGATAGGTCTGCTCAACGACCCCCATGCATTCGACACTTTTTCGATCATGGGTTCTATAAAAAAACAAGAGGTCACCAGTTTTTATCTGCGTTGTATTCGCGTGACAGATATATGCTTTTTTTATTGTGTTAGATTGTGGATTGTATAAACTTGCATCTTGTGAAAACAGACTACTGGCCAGATCGCTGGTATCGGCAAACAGGTCATTGTGATATTGGGGCTGTATCGGAATAATGAACTTGCCGACTTCAACCTTGTCCAGGTAATGAGGGTAATAGGCGACTGCATAGGCCAAGGGAGAGGTGTCGGTCAGCAAAGAATCTGGCGCTGACATTTTTTTCAGGTAAACATCGTCACGATCACGATATTTGCCCGCAAGCTCAAAACCATAGTCCTGACAGAGTGATACCAGCAAGTCCTGTTCACTACCAAAAGTATGGAGATAGACATATGGGATATGATGCCCAACAGCATATTTGAATGCTGAAAAAAGGAGGCGCTCCCCGAGTTTACGGCCACGAACACTCTCACCAACCTTAAACGTGCACAACTTCAAAGCAATACCGTCCAACGGGGCACCACCATCTACGATTACCTCACGTTCTTCCTCTTTGTAAATGCAAATAGCTTGCAGGGTTTCGCCATCACTGATGCACCAGGCTTTTCGGTGTTCTTGAGCCTTTTCCCAGTACCAATCGTTAAACCCATTATAACCCTCGTGCAAGGAGTCAAAAAAAGGCTGGCGTACGTCAAACTCATGGAGGTATCGCTCATCGATGCCAAAAGGCGGTTGATGTTCTATTGATGACTGTGACCTGAGAAAAGCCAGAAACTGGTCAAGGTGGTGTACTTGCTCCTGAACCTGCGCTGCCCTTGCTTTCCTATGGATGCCATTATCGTCAGTGACAAGGAAGTGAACCGCTCCACGGCACAAAGCATGAAGAAGCAGGTTGTCGATCCGGTCATTATCACAGCTTTGCCGCCATCCATATTCTTTCAAAGATTCTTCAGATAGCGTAGGAGGTGAAGGGATCTCTTGATACTGGTTCAATCGCGACAGGACGATGTTTCGTCTGTTTT